>Ga0209798_10000521_pt1 | contig 23227 bp, 18 predicted proteins | sample DOMMetBare3Fresh_FD_187475 | JGI IMG/M metagenome (GOLD analysis project Ga0209798, IMG submission 187475) | Wetland sediment microbial communities from St. Louis River estuary, USA, under dissolved organic matter induced mercury methylation -... | ecosystem: Environmental > Aquatic >... | reverse complement strand
GCTCAACGAAGACCACGCGGGCCTGGACAAGGTCAAGGAACGCATCCTCGAGTACCTCGCGGTGCAGCAGCGCGTCGACAAGGTCAAGGCACCGATCCTTTGCCTGGTGGGGCCGCCCGGTGTGGGCAAGACCTCGCTCGGCCAGAGCGTGGCGCGTGCCACGGGCCGCAAGTTCGTTCGCATGGCGCTGGGCGGCGTGCGCGACGAGGCCGAGATCCGTGGCCACCGCCGCACCTACATCGGCTCGATGCCGGGCAAGGTGCTGCAGAGCCTGTCGAAGATCGGCACCCGCAACCCGCTGTTCCTGCTCGACGAGATCGACAAGCTGGGCATGGACTTCCGCGGCGATCCGTCGTCGGCCTTGCTCGAAGTGCTCGACCCCGAGCAGAACCACACCTTCAGCGACCATTACGTCGAGGTCGACTTCGATCTGTCGGATGTGATGTTCATCGCGACGTCGAACTCGATGAACATTCCGCCGGCCCTGCTGGACCGGATGGAAGTGATCCGACTGTCGGGCTACACCGAGGACGAGAAGGTCGATATCGCACAACGTTATCTGCTGCCCAAGCAGATGAAGAACAACGGCGTCAAGGAGGTCGAGCTGGTCGTCGAAGAATCCGCGGTGCGCGGCATCATCCGCTACTACACGCGTGAAGCCGGTGTGCGCTCGCTCGAGCGCGAGATCAGCAAGATCTGCCGCAAGACCGTCAAGGGCATCCAGCTCAAGAAGTACGACGGCATCGTCAAGGTCACCGAGGACAACCTCAACGACTTCCTCGGCGTGCGCAAGTTCGACTACGGCCGCGCCGAGAAGAAGAACCAGGTCGGCCAGGTGGTCGGCTTGGCGTGGACCGAAGTCGGCGGTGACCTGCTGACGATCGAGGCCGCGGTGATGAACGGCAAGGGGAACATCATCCGCACCGGCCAGCTGGGCGACGTGATGAAGGAGTCGGTCGAAGCGGCGCGCTCCGTCGTGCGAGCCCGCGCGCGGCGCCTGGGCATCAAGGACGAGCTGTTCGAGAAGAAAGACATCCACATCCACGTGCCCGACGGGGCGACGCCCAAGGATGGGCCGAGCGCGGGCGCGGCGATGACGACGGCCTTCGTCTCGGCGCTGACCGGCATCCCGGTGCATGCCGACGTGGCAATGACCGGCGAGATCACCTTGCGCGGCGAAGTCACTGCGATCGGGGGCCTCAAGGAGAAGCTGCTCGCGGCGCACCGCGGTGGCATCAAGAAGGTCATGATCCCGGAGGACAACGTCAAGGACCTGCAGGACATCCCCGAGAACGTCAAGAACCACCTGGAGATCATCCCGGTCAAGTGGATCGACCGGGTGCTCGAAGTCGCGCTCGAGTCGATGCCTCAGCCGCTGCCCGACGAGGAGCCCGTGGCGGAGGCGGCCAAGCCGGCCGCCGCTGCTGCGGAGTCGCCTTCCACCGAGGTCAGGGCCCATTGAACTCTCGCTATAATTCGCTCTCCATGCGGGAATAGCTCAGTTGGTAGAGCGCAACCTTGCCAAGGTTGAGGTCGCGAGTTCGAGACTCGTTTCCCGCTCCAGTCAGTAGAGACAAAGCCCGGCCAAGCCGGGCTTTGTCCTTCGGCGCGGTAGCAAAGCGGTTATGCAGCGGATTGCAAATCCGTCCAGGCCAGTTCGACTCTGGCCCGCGCCTCCACCGACGAGAACGGCCCCACTGGTAGGCCGTTTGCACCCCACTACTCCGAGCAGGTCGCCACGCTAAGGCGGCGGCTCCCGGCCGCGTGGAGGGCGCCTCGAACGCAAGACGCCCTGCAGCGGTTCGCCCGAGCCCCCAAAGTGAGTGGGGCAGGGGCCTGGCGGAAGTGCAAGAATCCCCGAAGGCGGGGGGCCGAGTGCATGCATCTGCCAATTCGGAAGCTAGGCGCGAAACACCGGTTTCGGAGTCGGAGGTTCATCCGGCGAATTGATCCGGTGAAGCCGGTGGTGCCTGCGATTGTCGACAGTGACGAAGCCCTTCCAACTGCCTTGCCGCAGGGGGTCGCATTGGGGCTGTGCCCGCTGTGTGGCATGCCCAATGGGATCACGGCACGTGCTTGCTGGCGCTGCGAGGCCGAGCTTTCAACGCCGGCGGGATTCAGGGCAGAGGTCGAGCAGCGGTCCGGCGCAAGAAGTCCCGACGGCCTTGAAGCAGCGCCGGGCACCGATCTCGAGCGAGCGCAGGACGTCGCTGTCGGCGCGCCGAGCGGTCACGTGCCCACTGCCACCGCTCTGTCCGACCCCGTGGGACCCGTCGCGCTGGCGGATCTCCCACGAATTTCCGCTGTGAGATCGGGATACCCCACACTGACCCACGTCGTGCAGACCGGCCGCCCGCTGACGACGCTCCCGGCGTTCTCGCCCATGGAAGAACGCGACAAGCGCACGGCCCTCGTGCCGGTGGCAGCTGCGGTGCTGGCGATCCTGGTGGCTGGGGCGTACCTGTACGCTCGCAAGTCGCCGGGCATAGAGGGATCCTGGACTCTGACGGTAGGCAACAGACAGAACGAGCCCGCCGTAGCGCCAGAGGCCATCTCACCCGCCAACTCCGATCGGACCCTTTCGCCGTCAACGACAATCGGCCTGATCCAAGCCGCGCCACCCAACGGTAACGAGGCGCGTGCTGCTGCTGCGCGCGTCGGTTCGGTCAAGCCCGCCGCATCGGCCGACCTGAACGCGATGCCGCTTCCAGGTTCGCGAGCAAACGACGCGCGCGCCGACGTGACGCCGTCCAGCATGACGCCGCAGGCGAACGCTGCCAACTTGACAGCGGCGCAGCGAGGCAAAGTGCGCAGCGCGCCAAAGTCATCGAACGCAGCGGTCGCGGCGCAGAGCCCAGGCACCCTCTTGCCGCCCCGGCGTGCACCGGAGGCGCGCGTACCCTGTACCGCGGCGGTCGTGGCCCTCGGTCTGTGCGAGGCGCCATCGGTCCCATCGAAGGAGTAACCATGGCCCGGAAAATCATCGGCGCGTGGGTGGTTGCCGCCGCGTCCGTGCTCGGCGTGCCGGCGCACGGGCAGGTACCGTACAAGATCGTCACGGCGTCGGAACGCGGTACCTACATTCAGATCGGACGTGACATCGGAAAGTTCGTGGCCCCGGCCGCCGGCGTCGAGCTCACAGCATTGCCGTCTGCCGGATCGGCGGAAAATGTCCGGCGATTGCGATACGAGCCAGGCGTGAAGTTCGCGCTCGTCCAGTCGGACGTCTACCAGGCGTTCTTGGATCTGGACAAGGGCGGCAATGCGGAGGCTGGCGCGCTGATTCGCCCGCTTCGCGTGATCATGCCGCTGTACAACGAAGAGATCTACTTCATTGCCCGGGCGAACTCGGATCTCCAGTTCATCCACGAGATCAAGGGAGCCAAGATCAATGTCGGTCCGCTGCTCAGCGGCACGGCCATGTCGGCGACCACCCTGTACCGGCAAATGTTCGACGCGCCGATCGCGGAAAGCAACGCGAGTTTCCTTTCGAACGAAGAAGCGCTCGTCAAGCTGACGGGTGACAAGAGCGTCGACGTCGTCGTGGTGGTTGCCGGGCAGCCGGCCAAGCTCCTCGCCGACATGAAGCCCGAAGCACGGTCGCTGGTCAAGTTGCTGAAGTTCGACGCTGGCAGGCCCGAGAGCCAGGCCGCATTGAAGACCTACTTTCCGGCCGTCGTGCGTGCCGCAAGCTACCCCAATCTCCTGGTCGAAGACGTCCCTGGTATCGCCGTGAAGGCCTTTCTCGTCACCTACGACTACGGTCTCGGCACCACAGTCAGCCAGTTGCGCAAGGTCGCGCGCTCCCTTTGCCAGAACTTCTCGACCCTGCAGGCCAGTGGGCATCCGAAGTGGCGGGAGGTCGACCTGACGCTGCCGCCGCTGGGCCGCGGCTGGCGCTACTACCCGCCGATGGAAAGCGAAATCCGCAAGTGCTCCGTCGAGCAGCAGCGCCTCGCCGTTCCGGCCAAGGCGTGCACGCAGGAGGAACGGATTCTCGGCTTCTGCAAGTAGCGCCGACGCGCCGCACGACGACCAGCAGCGCAGCGGCTACTTGGAGACCGGCATCGCGAACTCCGCGCCCTTGCCGATCGAGGCGGGCCAGCGCTGCATCACGCTCTTTTGTTTGGTGTAGAAGCGAACGCCTTCCTCACCGTAGGCATGCATGTCGCCGAACAGGCTGTTCTTCCAGCCGCCGAAGCCGTGCCAGGCCATCGGCACCGGGATCGGCACGTTGATGCCCACCATACCCACCTGGATGCGCCGCGCGAATTCGCGGGCGATGTTGCCGTCGCTGGTGAAACACGCCACGCCGTTGCCGTACGGGTGATCGTTGACCAGCTTCACCGCTTCGGCGAAGTCCTTGGCGCGCACGCACGACAGCAGCGGGCCGAAGATCTCTTCCTGGTAGATGCGCATCGCGGGCGTGACATGGTCGAACAGCGTGCCGCCAGTGAAGAAGCCTTTCTCGTGGCCAGGCACCTTCAGGCCGCGGCCATCGACGACGAGCTTGGCGCCTTCCTTCACTCCGATGTCGATGTAGCCCTCGATGCGCTCGAGTGCCTGCTTCGTGACGATCGGGCCCATTTCGGCGTCGAGTTCCATGCCGTTCTTGACCTTCAGCGTCCTGGCGCGCTCGGCCAGCCTGGGCATCAGCCTGTCGCCCGCGTCGCCCACCAGCACCGCGACCGAGATCGCCATGCAGCGCTCGCCGGCCGAACCATAGGCGCTGCCGATCAGTGCATCGACCGCCTGATCGACGTCGGCGTCGGGCATCACGACCATGTGGTTCTTCGCGCCGCCGAGCGCCTGCACGCGCTTGCCGTGGTGCGCGCCGGTTTCGTAGATGTACTGCGCGATCGGCGTCGAGCCGACGAACGACAGCGCCTTCACGTCCGGGTGTTCGAGCAGCGCGTCGACCGCGACCTTGTCGCCCTGCACGACGTTGAACACGCCGTCGGGCAGCCCCGCCTGTTTGAACAGCTCGCCCATGAACACCGAAGGCGAGGGGTCGCGCTCGCTGGGTTTCAGCACGAAGGTGTTGCCGCAGGCGATCGCCACGGGGAACATCCAGCACGGCACCATGCACGGGAAGTTGAACGGCGTGATGCCGGCGACCACGCCAAGCGGCTGGCGCAGCGTCCAGTTGTCGATGCCGGTGGAGACCTGGTCAGTGAAGTCGCCCTTGAGCAGTTGCGGAATGCCGCAGGCAAACTCGACGATGTCGATGCCGCGCGTGACTTCGCCCTGGGCATCGGTGAACACCTTGCCATGCTCGGCGGTGATCATCGCGGCGATCGTGTCCCTGTGCTGGTTCACGAGTTCGAGGAACTTCAGCATTACGCGTGCGCGGCGGATCGGCGGCAGGTCGGCCCAGGCCGGGAAGGCGGCCTGGGCAGCAGCCACCGCTGCGTGGACCTCGGCTCTCGAGGCCAAGGCGACCTGGCGCGCCACCGCGCCGGTGGCCGGATTGAAAACCGGCTGCTGCCGGCCGCTCGTGCTGGGTACGCGCTGACCTGCGATCCAGTGGCCGACGTCGGTGGTGGTGGTGAAGGCTTCGGGGGCGCCCATACTCAAGCTCCGGTGGGTTCGAGCCTCCATCGTAGCCCCGCCACTGATCCGTGCGATGCCCAGGGGCGATATTGGCCGGCGAGGCCTGCGAGAGCGGACCCAACGCGGACACGAGTGCGCTGTGTCGCCGACAATGCGCCGGGCAAAGCCCGGGTGGTGAAATTGGCAGACACAGCGGACTTAAAATCCGCGGCTTCTCGCAAGAGGGCGTGCCGGTTCGATCCCGGCCCCGGGCACCACAAGGAGAATTGCCGTTGGCCCTCTTCGCGCAGGACGCGCTCAATCCCGGTGTGCGCAAGCGCGAGGTGTTCGGTTGGGCGATGTACGACTTCGCCAACTCGGGCTACACGACCGTCGTCCTGACGGCCGTCTTCAACACCTATTTCGTCGGGGTCGTCGCGGGCAACGCGCAGTGGGGCACGCTCGCCTGGACGCTCGCGCTCGCGGTATCTTGCCTCGTCGTGATGTTCACGATGCCCGCGATCGGCGCGTTTGCCGACATGCGCGCTGCCAAGAAGAAGCTGCTGGCGCTGACCACGGCCGCTTGTGTCGCGACGACGCTCACCCTGGCGGCGGTCGGGCACGGCGACGTGGCGCTGGCGGTGTCGGCGATCATCCTGTCGAACGTCTTCTACTCCTATGGCGAGTCGCTCACGGCGGCGTTCCTGCCCGAACTGGCCACGCGCGACGCGCTGGGCAAGGTCTCGGGCTGGGGTTGGAGCTTCGGCTACTTCGGCGGCATGCTGTCGCTGGGCCTGTCTTTGGGCTACGTGCTGTGGGCGCAGGGTCAGGGGCAAGAGGCCGGGCAGTTCGTGCCGGTGACGATGCTGATCACCGCCGGCGTGTACGGCGTCGCCTCGCTGGCCACGTTCGCGCTGCTTCGCGAGCGCGCGCTGCCCCAGGCCGGTGCGACGCAAGGCCTGGGCGAATCGCTGCAGCGGCTGCAGCAGACCTGGCGCGAGGCGCGGCGCTATCGCGATTTCACGTGGTTGCTCGCCTGTGCCGCCGCCTACCAGGCCGGCATTGCGGTGGTCATCGCGCTGGCCGCGGTCTACGCGGAGCAGGTGCTGGGATTCAGGCAGGCGCAGACGATGACGCTGGTCTTCCTCGTCAACATCGCGTCGGCCGTTGGCGCCTTCGCCTTCGGCTACTGGCAGGACCGCACCGGCCACAAGCGCGCACTGGCAGTCACGCTCGTGGGCTGGATCGTGATGTGCGTGCTGGCCGCGATGGCGACGAGCGCGACGCTGTTCTGGGTGGCCGCGGGCATCGCCGGCCTGTGCATGGGATCGAGCCAGTCGGCCGGCCGCGCAATGGCCGGGCTGCTCGCGCCGCCCGCGAGACTGGCGGAGTTCTTCGGCCTGTGGACCTTCGCGGTACGGCTGGCCGCGATCGTCGGGCCCGTGACGTACGGCCTCGTGACCTGGGTCACGGCCGGCAACCACCGGCTGGCCATCGTTTCGACCGCTGCATTCTTCGTGCTCGGGCTCGTGCTGCTGAGACCGGTCAACGTCGAGCGCGGCGCACGCGAGGCGATGCGGCTGGAGCCCGCGCCCTAAAATCGAACGACCGTTCGATTTATCGTGCGCTCGGCGGCCCGCTCCAGTGCGCCGCCTAGAATGCGCTTTACGTTAACGTCAATTGCGCGAGGAGTTGCGTCCCATGAAGGTGCTGGTGCCCGTCAAGCGGGTGGTGGACTACAACGTCAAGGTCCGCGTCAAGAGCGATGGCAGCGGCGTCGACATTGCCAACGTCAAGATGAGCATGAACCCGTTCGACGAGATCGCGGTCGAGGAGGGTGTGCGACTGAAGGAGAAGGGCGTGGCCAGCGAGGTCATTGCCGTCTCGTGCGGCGTGACGCAGTGCCAGGAGACGTTGCGCACCGCGATGGCGATCGGTGCGGACCGCGCGATCCATGTCGAGACCGATGTCGAGCTGCAACCGCTGGCCGTGGCCAAGCTGTTGAGGGCGCTCGTCGACAGGGAAAAGCCGGGCCTGGTGATCGTCGGCAAGCAGGCGATCGACGACGACTGCAACCAGACCGGCCAGATGCTGGCCGCGTTGGCCGGTCTGCCGCAGGGCACCTTCGCCTCGAAGGTCGAGGTGGTCGACGGAAAGATCAGCGTCACACGTGAGGTCGATGGCGGCCTGGAGACGATCCGCCTGTCGTTGCCAGCCGTGATCACCGCGGACCTGCGCCTGAACGAGCCGCGCTACGTCACGCTGCCCAACATCATGAAGGCGAAGAAGAAGCCCCTCGAGGTACTCAAGCCGGCCGATCTGGGAGTCGACGTGGCGCCCCGCATCAAGACGCTCAAGGTGAGCGAGCCGCCCAGGCGCAGCGCCGGCATCAAGGTGCCCGACGTGGCGACGCTGGTCGCGAAGCTGAAGAACGAAGCGAAGGTGATCTGAGATGACTTCACTGGTCATTGCCGAACACGACCACGGCACACTCAAGGGTGCGACGCTCAACACCGTGACCGCCGCACTGCAATGCGGCGGCGACGTGCATGTGCTGGTCGCCGGTCACAACGCCGCCGGCGCAGCCCAGGCCGCGGCGCGGATCAGTGGGGTGACCAAGGTGCTGCACGCCGATGGCGCGAGCCTCGCGGAGCAGCTCGGCGAGAACGTCGCCACGCAGGTTCTGGCGGTCGCGAAGAACTACAGCCATCTGCTGTTTCCCGCCACCGCGCACGGCAAGAACGTCGCGCCGCGTGTGGCTGCGTTGCTCGACGTGGCGCAGATCAGCGATGCGTCGAAGGTGGTCGCGCCCGACACCTTCGAGCGTGCGATCTACGCCGGCAACGCGGTCGCCACCGTGCAGACCAGCGATGCGATCAAGGTGATCACCGTTCGCACCACCGGCTTCGACGCGGCGCCGTCCAGCGGTGGCAGCGCCGCCATCGAGGCCGTCGCGGCGGTGGCCGACGACGGCCGCTCGGCCTTCATCGGGGCCGAGATCGCCAAGCTCGACCGCCCTGAGCTCACCGCGGCCAAGATCATCGTCTCGGGCGGGCGCGCGCTGGGCAGCGGCGACAAGTTCACCGAGGTGCTCACGCCGCTGGCCGACAAGCTGGGCGCCGCGCTGGGCGCGAGCCGCGCCGCCGTCGACGCCGGCTATGCGCCGAACGACTGGCAGGTCGGCCAGACCGGCAAGATCGTCGCGCCTCAGCTGTACATCGCCTGCGGCATCAGCGGCGCGATCCAGCACCTGGCGGGCATGAAGGACAGCAAGGTGATCGTCGCGATCAACAAGGACCCCGAGGCGCCGATCTTCAGCGTGGCCGACTACGGCCTGGAGGCCGATCTGTTCACCGCGGTGCCGGAACTGGTCAAGGCCCTGTGAGGCCCACCGAAGCGGGCGCCTGAACGGCGCCCTCTTTCTTTGGAGAACGCAATGAGTTATCGAGCCCCCGTCAAGGACATGCTGTTCTGCATGAACGAACTGGCCGACCTGGATGCGGTGGCGCGCCTGCCGGGCTTCGAGGACGCCACGGCGGACACGGCGGCTGCAGTGCTCGAGGAAGCGGCCAAGTTCAACGAGGCCGTGATCGCGCCGCTGAATTGGGAAGGCGACAAGAACCCTTCGACCTTCCGCGAGGGCCGCGTGACCACGACGCCCGGCTTCAAGGAGGCGTTCCGCAAGTTCTCCGAGGGTGGTTGGCAGGGGCTCCAGCATCCCACCGCGTTCGGCGGCCAGGGCCTGCCCAAGACGATCGCCGCCGCCTGCATGGAGATGCTCAACAGCGCCAACATGAGCTTCGCGCTGTGCCCGCTGCTGACCGACGGCGCGATCGAGGCGCTGCTCACCGCCGGCTCGCCCGAGCAACAGCAGCACTACATCCCGAAGATGGTGCAAGGGTCGTGGACCGGCACGATGAACCTGACCGAGCCGCAGGCCGGCAGCGACCTCGCGCTGGTGCGAACGCGCGCCGAGCCGCAGCCCGACGGCAGCTACAAGCTCTACGGCACCAAGATCTTCATCACCTACGGCGAGCACGACATGGCGGACAACATCGTCCACATGGTGCTGGCCCGCGTCATCGGCGCGCCCGAGGGTGTCAAGGGCATCTCGCTGTTCCTGTGCCCGAAGCTGCTCGCCGACGGCACGCGCAACGACGTGCATTGCGTGTCGATCGAGCACAAGCTGGGCATCAAGGCCAGCCCGACCGCGGTGCTGCAGTATGGCGACCATGGCGGCGCGAGTGCCTGGCTGATCGGCCAGGAGAACCGCGGCCTCGAGTACATGTTCATCATGATGAACGCAGCGCGCTATGCGGTGGGCGTGCAGGGCGTGGCGATCGCCGAGCGGGCCTACCAGAAGGCGGTGGCCTACGCGCGCGACCGCGTGCAGAGCCGCCCGGTCGACGGCTCGATGAACAAGAGCGCACCGATCATCCATCACCCGGACATCAAGCGCATGCTGATGACGATGCGCGCCTACACCGAAGGATGTCGCGCCATGGCCATCGTCGCCGCCGCGGCGTACGACGCCGCACATCACCATCCCGATGCCGCGGCGCGCGCGCAAAACGCGGCCTTCTACGAGTTCCTGGTGCCGCTGGTCAAGGGCTACAGCACGGAGATGAGCCTTGAGGTCGCGTCGCTGGGCGTGCAGGTGCACGGCGGCATGGGCTTCATCGAGGAGACAGGCGCCGCGCAGTACCTGCGCGACGCCAAGATCCTGACCATCTACGAGGGCACGACCGCGATCCAGGCCAACGATTTCGTGGGACGCAAGACGGCGCGCGACGGCGGCCAGGTGGCCAGGGCGATCGCGGCGCAGGTCGCAGCCACCGAGGCCGCCCTGGCCAAGCGCAGCAGCGCCGCGAGCAAGGCGATGCTCAAGCACCTGCGGGCCGCGCGCATGGCCTTCCTCGACGTCGTCGATTTCGTCGCCGGTCAGACCAAGGCCAGCCCGAACGCGGTGTTCGCCGGCTCGGTGCCGTACCTGATGCTGGCCGGCAACCTGGTCGCCGGCTGGCAAATGGCGCGCGCGCTGATGGTGGCCGAGGACCAGTCGGGCGAGGACCGGGCGTTCATGATGGCCAAGGTTGCCACCGCGCGCTTCTACGCCGAGCACATCCTGAGCAAGGTGCCGGGCGTCCGCGACAGCATCGTCGAGGGTCACGCCGCCATCAACGAGATGGCCCTGGAGGCGTTCTGATGGCGTTGCCGCCAGTCCTGCAAGGGCTGCGCATCCCCGTGGTGGGCGCGCCGCTGTTCATCATCTCCAATCCCAAGCTCGTGATTGCGCAGTGCACGTCGGGCATCGTCGGCGCGATGCCGGCGTTGAACGCCAGGCCGGCCGAGCAGCTCGACGAATGGCTGGCCGAGATCACCGAGACCCTCTCAGCGTGGAACCGCCAGCATCCAGATCGCCAGGCCGCGCCCTTCGCGATCAACCAGATCGTGCACAAGAGCAACGACCGGCTCGAGCACGACATGCAGATCTGCGCCAAGTACAAGGTGCCGGTCATCATCACCTCGTTGGGCGCGCGCACCGATGTCAACGACGCCGTGCACGGCTGGGGCGGCATCGTGCTGCACGACATCATCAACAACGCCTTCGCGAGGAAGGCGATCGACAAGGGCGCCGACGGTCTGATCGCGGTGGCCGCCGGTGCCGGCGGTCATGCCGGCGTGAAGAGCCCTTTCGCGCTGGTGCACGAGATCCGAGAGTGGTTCGACGGCCCGCTCTTGCTGTCCGGCGCTCTGGCCACCGGCGGCGGCGTGCTGTCGGCGCAGGCGATGGGCGCGGACCTGGCCTACATCGGCTCGGCCTTCATTGCCACCGACGAGGCGCGTGCCTCCGACGCCTACAAGCAGGCGATCGTCGAAGGCACGAGCGACGACATCGTCTACTCGAGCCTGTTCACCGGCGTGCACGGCAACTACCTCAAGCCTTCGATCCGCAACGCGGGTCTCGACCCCGACCATCTGCCCGAGAGCGATCCGACCAAGATGAACTTCGGCGGCGGCGAAGGTGCAAAGAAGGCCTGGAAGGACATCTGGGGCTGCGGCCAGGGCATTGGCGCAGTCAAGGCCGTGGTCCCGGCCGCATCGTTGGTCGACCGGCTGGCGCGCGAGTATGCCCAGGCCAAGGCGCGCCTGTGCGTCTAGGGGCACGCCGATGAATCGCATCACGCCAACGCTTGCGCTCGCGCTGGCGCTGTGCGCGTGCGAATCGGTCGGCCTGGGCGTGGGCATCGGCATCCCGGTCGGCTCGCGCGGTGGGGTGGGTGTTTCGGTTGGCGGAACGGTACCGCTTCCGGCCAAGCCGCCCGCGCCGGCGGCGTCGGCGGCGTCGGCGCCTCAGTGAGCGTCGGCCACCACGGCTGACGAGTCGCAGCCGCGGCCCGCACCGATCCAGCGACGCAGCGCGCGCGCCAGCCTCGGGCCGGCACTCTCGACGAGCCCGCAGCGGTAGCGCAAGCCGTCCCACTGCAGCGCCGCGCAAGCGCCGCGGGTGCGCCGGCTCACCACGATGCCCAGCGGGCAGGGCTCGGCCAGGCAGCACACGCCGCAGCCGTTGCAGGCGGCCCCGGAGCGCGGCTTGGCGGGCGCGTCGGGGTGGATCCGGATCACCTGGTCGTGCATCGGGCTGATGCTGGCGCCGCGGCGCGCGGGCAAGGCGTCGAAAAGCGACGACATGCACGGGCTGATCCGCTGGTTCGTCAGCCTCGCGAAGGCAAGCGGGTGCTACAGTGCCGGCCTCGGAATCCCTTGGTCCTTCCAGCCCCTGGGTGGCGCCGTGATGCAGCGGCGCCACAGAGGTGGCGAACGCTAGTCCGCTCACCGGTGAAGCCGGGTCGCGGAAGGTTGTGCAACCCATCGAAGCTGCGGAAACCGCGGCAAGAGGTGAGCGAAGATGATGCAGCAGTACCGGGCGAACTCGTACCTGTTCGGCGGCAATGCGCCTTACGTCGAGGAACTCTACGAGGCCTATCTCGACAACCCCGGGTCGGTGCCCGACAACTGGCGCGCGTACTTCGACGCGCTGCAGCACGTGCCCGCCACCGACGGCAGCGAGAAGCGCGACGTCGCCCACGCCCCGGTGGTCGAGAGCTTCGCCCAGCGCGCCAAGGCGAACGCCTTTGCCCTGAAGGCCAGCGAGGCCGACCTCGCCGTCGCGCGCAAGCAGGTCCACGTCCAGTCGCTGATCGCGGCCTATCGCTTCCTCGGCAGCCGTTGGGCCGACCTCGATCCATTGAAGCGCACCGAGCGTCCGAAGATCCCTGAACTCGAGCCGGCGTTCTACGACCTGACCGAGTCGGACATGGACATCACGTTCTCGGCGGCCAATACCTACTTCACCAAGGCCGAGCACATGACGCTGCGGGAGATCCTGCAGGCGTTGCGCGAGACCTATTGCGGCACGGTCGGCGCCGAGTTCATGCACTGCACCGACCCGACCGAGAAGCGCTGGTGGCAGGAGAGGCTCGAGTCGATCCGGGGCAAGCCGACCTTCTCCGCCGACGAGAAGAAGCACATCCTCGACCGCCTGACCGCGGCCGAAGGACTGGAGCGCTTCCTGCACACCAAGTACGTCGGCCAGAAGCGCTTCTCGCTGGAGGGCGGCGAGAGTTTCATCGCCTCGATGGACGAGCTGGTGCAGCGTGCCGGCGAGCGCGGCGTGCAGGAGATCGTGATCGGCATGGCCCATCGCGGCCGCCTGAACGTGCTGGTCAACACGCTGGGCAAGATGCCCAAGGACCTGTTCGCCGAGTTCGAGCACACCGCCAGCGAGACACTGCCCGCCGGAGACGTGAAGTACCACCAGGGCTTCTCGAGCGACATCAGCACGCCCGGCGGACCGGTGCATCTGTCGCTCGCGTTCAACCCGTCGCACCTGGAGATCGTCAACCCGGTGGTCGAGGGCAGCGTCAAGGCGCGCCAGGACCGGCGCGGCGACAAGGATGGCGACCAGGTGCTGCCGATCCTCGTGCACGGCGACGCGGCGTTCGCCGGCCAGGGCGTCGTGATGGAGACACTGGCGTTGGCACAGACGCGCGGCTACTACACCGGCGGCACGGTTCACCTGGTGATCAACAACCAGATCGGTTTTACCACCAGCGATCCGCGCGACAGTCGCTCCACGCTGTACTGCTCCGACGTCGTCAAGATGATCGAGGCCCCGGTGCTGCACGTGAACGGCGACGATCCCGAGGCCGTGGTGCTGTGCACGCAGCTCGCGCTCGACTATCGCCAGCAGTTCAACAAGGACGTGGTGGTCGACATCATCTGCTTCCGCAAGCTCGGCCACAACGAGCAGGACACGCCCGCACTGACGCAGCCGCTGATGTACAAGAAGATCGCGCAGCACCCGGGCACGCGCCGGCTCTATGGCGATCGTCTGGTGGCGCAGGGCGTGCTGCCCGCCACCGGCCCGGACGACATGGTCAAGGCTTTCCGTGCCGCGATGGATGCGGGCAAGCACACGGCCGACCCGGTGCTGACCAACTTCAAGAGCAAGTACGCGGTCGACTGGGCGCCGTTCCTCGGCAAGAAGTGGACCGACGGCGCCGACACCGCGCTGCCGCTGGCCGAGGTCAAGCGCCTGGCCGAGCGCATCACGACGCTGCCGAAGGACTTCAAGGCCCATCCGCTGGTCGAGAAGGTGCTGGCCGACCGTGCGGCGATGGGTCGTGGCGAGATCAACGTCGACTGGGGCATGGGTGAGCACCTTGCCTACGCCTCGCTGGTGGCCTCGGGCTACGGCGTGCGCCTGTCGGGCGAGGACTGCGGGCGCGGCACGTTCACGCACCGCCATGCGGTGCTGCACGACCAGAACCGCGAGAAGTGGGACGAGGGCACCTACACGCCGCTGCAGAACGTCGCCGAGGGGCAGGCTCCGTTCGTCGTGATCGATTCGATCCTGTCGGAAGAGGCGGTGCTCGGGTTCGAGTACGGCTACGCCAGTGCCGAACCGAACACGTTGACGATCTGGGAGGCGCAGTTCGGCGACTTCGTCAACGGTGCGCAGGTCGTGATCGACCAGTTCATTGCCTCGGGCGAGGTCAAGTGGGGCCGCGTCAACGGCCTGGTGCTGATGCTGCCGCATGGCTACGAAGGGCAGGGGCCGGAGCACAGCTCGGCACGGCTGGAGCGCTTCATGCAGCTCGCGGCCGACAACAACATGCAGATCGTGCAGCCCACGTCCGCGAGCCAGATCTTCCACGTGCTGCGGCGCCAGATGGTGCGCATGTTCCGCAAGCCGTTGATCATCATGACGCCCAAGTCGCTGTTGCGCGCCAAGGATGCGAGCTCGCCGCTCGCGGAGTTCACCAAGGGCGAGTTCAAGACCGTGATCGGCCCGACGCGCACCGAGGTCGAGCCTGAGAAGGTCAGGCGCGTGATCGCTTGCTCGGGCAAGGTCGCCTACGACCTGATCCGCAAGCGCGACGAGAAAAAGGCCTGGGACGTGGCGATTCTCCGGGTCGAGCAGCTCTATCCGTTCCCGCACAAGGCGTTCGCGGCCGAGATGAAGCGCTTTCCCAACGCGACCGAGGTCGTCTGGTGCCAGGACGAGCCGCAGAACCAGGGTGCATGGTTCTTCATCCAGCACCAGATCCACGAGAACCTTCTCGAGGGCCAGAAGCTCGGCTACGCCGGCCGGCCGGCCTCCGCGTCGCCGGCCGTGGGCTACGCGCACCTGCACGTCGAGCAGCAGAAGGCGCTGCTCGATCAGGCCTTCGGCAAGCTGAAGGGCTTCGTGCTCAGCAAGTAACTCACACCAGAGAAGAACAATGGCCCTCATCGAAGTCAAGGTTCCGCAGTTGTCCGAATCGGTCGCCGAGGCGACCTTGCTGCAGTGGAAGAAGCAGCCCGGCGAGGCCGTGGCGCTGGACGAGATCCTCATCGAGATCGAGACCGACAAGGTCGTTCTGGAGGTGCCGGCCCCCGTCGCGGGCGTGCTCGCCGCGCACGTGGTCGGTGCCGGCGGCACGGTCACGAGCGACCAGGTCATCGCGAAGATCGACACCGAGGCGATGGCCGGTGCCGCTGCACCGGCGCCGGTCGCCGCGGCGCCGGCGGCTGCGACGTCCAGAGCCGGCGTTGCAATGCCCTCGGCGGCCAAGCTGATGGCCGACAACAGCCTTGCGCCCGGGTCGGTGGCCGGCAGCGGCCGCGACGGCCGGGTGACCAAAGGGGACGTGCTCGGCGCGCTGGCCGGTGCTCCGCCGGCCGCCGCCGCGCCGGTGGTCGTGCCCGCGGCGGCTGCAGTGAGCAAGCCGCTGCCGGCGGTGGCGGCGCCGTCGATCAATCTCGGTGACCGGCCCGAGCAGCGTGTGCCGATGTCGCGCCTGCGCGCGCGCGTGGCCGAACGGCTGCTGCAGTCGCAGGCCACCAACGCCATCCTCACCACCTTCAACGAGGTGAACATGGCGCCGGTGATGGAGATGAGGAAGCGCTTCCAGGAGAAGTTCGAGAAGGAGCATGGCGTCAAGCTCGGCTTCATGAGCTTCTTCGTCAAGGCGGCGGTGCACGCGCTGAAGAAATACCCGGTGCTCAACGCCAGCGTCGACGGCAACGACATCGTCTACCACGGCTACTTCGACATCGGCATTGCGGTGGGTTCGCCGCGCGGCCTGGTGGTGCCGATCCTGCGCAACGCCGACCAGATGAGCTTCGCCGACATCGAGAAGAAGATCGCCGAGTACGGCAAGAAGGCCGGCGAGGGCAAGCTGTCGATCGAGGAGCTGTCGGGCGGCACCTTCTCGATCTCCAACGGCGGCGTGTTCGGCTCGATGCTGTCCACGCCGATCATCAACCCGCCGCAAAGCGCCATCCTCGGCGTGCATGCGACCAAGGACCGCGCGGTGGTCGAGAACGGCCAGGTTGTCGTGCGCCCGATGAACTACCTGGCGATGAGCTATGACCACCGCATCATCGACGGCCGCGAGGCGGTGCTCGGGCTGGTGGCGATGAAGGAAGCGCTGGAGGATCCGGCGCGCTTGCTCTTCGATATTTGACCCGCCCCGGAGCGGCTGTGCCGCTCCCCCTCGAGAGGGGGAGCCGCCAGCGGCCCGGCGAAGCCGGTTCCGCGGCGGCTGCTTGATTGCGACAGGATTTTTTGATGAGCACCAAGAACTTCGACGTCATCGTCATCGGCGGCGGCCCAGGCGGCTACATCGCCGCGATTCGCGCCGCCCAACTCGGGTTCAACACCGCCTGCATCGACGAATGGAAGAACGACAAGGGTGGGCCCGCGCCGGGCGGCACATGCACCAACGTCGGCTGCATCCCGAGCAAGGCACTGCTGCAGTCCAGCGAGCACTTCGAGCATGCGGGTCATGCCTTCGCCGACCACGGCATCGGGCTCAAGGACCTGAGCATCGACGTCGCGAGGATGCTCAAGCGCAAGGACACCGTCGTCAAGCAGAACAACGACGGCATCCTGTATCTTTTCAAGAAGAACAAGGTGAGTTTCATCCACGGCCGGGGCTCGTTCGTGCGGGCGACCGACGGCGGCTATGAAATCAAGGCCGGCGAAGAGTCGCTCGTCGGCCGGCATGTGATCGTGGCCACCGGCTCGAACCCGCGCGCGCTGCCCGGTGCGGCATTCGACGAGGACCGCGTCCTGTCCAACGACGGCGCCTTGCGCATCCCCTCGGTGCCCAAGACGCTGGGCCTGATCGGCTCGGGCGTCATCGGCCTGGAGATGGGCTCGGTGTGGCGCCGCCTCGGCGCCCAGGTCACGGTGCTGGAGGCACTGCCGGTCTTCCTGGGCGCGGTCGACGAGCAGATCGCCAAGGAGGCGTGGAAGGCGTTCACCAGGCAGGGACTGAAGATCGAGCTGGGCGTGAACGTCGGCGAGGTCAAGACGGGCAAGAGCGGCGTCAGCGTGGCCTACACCAATGCCAAGGGCGAGGCCATGTCGCTCGAGGTCGAGCGCCTGATCGTCTCGATCGGGCGCGTGCCCAACACCCACGGCCTGAACGGCGAGGCCGTGGGCCTGAAGCTCGACGAACGTGGCGCGATCGTGGTCGACGCCGACTGCCGCACCAACCTCGCCAACGTGTGGGCAGTGGGTGATGTCGTGCGTGGCCCGATGCTCGCGCACAAGGCCGAGGAGGAGGGTGTCGCGGTGGCGGAGCGCATCGCCGGCCAGCACGGCCATGTCGACTTCAACACCATCCCCTGGGTCATCTACACCAGCCCCGAGATCGCCTGGGTCGGCGAGACCGAGCAGCAACTCAAGGCGCGCGGCGCGGCCTACAAGGTCGGCACCTTCCCCTTCATGGCGAACGGCCGCGCGCGTGCGTTGGGCGACACGACCGGCCTCGTGAAGATGCTGGCCGACGCGAACAGCGACGAGATCCTGGGCGTGCACATCGTCGGACCGATGGCTTCGGAGCTGATCGCCGAGGCCGTGGTCGCGATGGAGTTCAGGGCCAGCAGCGAAGACCTCGCCCGCATCTGCCACGCGCACCCGTCGCTGTCGGAGGCGACCAAGGAAGCCGCGCTGGCCGTGGACAAGCGCACGCTCAACCTCTGACGAGCCCGGTCCGACCGTGGGTGTCCGCGCCCTCTACGAGGCGACGCTCCAGGAGCGCGGCTATCGCAGCGACGCTGCCCAGGCGCGCGCGATCGACGCACTGGAGCGTTGCGAGAACGAGTGGGCCGACTACAAGGCGCGCCGCAGCAACGCGGTGACCAAGCTACTCGTGCGTCCGCCGATCCCCCGCGGCGTCTACATGTGGGGCGGAGTCGGGCGCGGCAAGAGCTTCCTGATGGACTGCTTCTTCCGCTCGGTGCCGTTGAAGCGCAAGACACGCCTGCATTTCCACGAGTTCATGCGCGAGGTGCACCGTGAGCTGCAGGAACTCAAAGGCACGGCGGACCCGCTGGACGCGCTCGGCCGCCGTGTCTCGCTGCGCTTTCGCCTGATCTGCTTCGACGAGTTCCACGTCGCCGACGTGACCGACGCCTTGATCCTGCACCGGTTGCTGGCGGCGATGTTCGCCAACCGGGTGTCGATCGTCGCAACCTCGAACTTCCACCCCGACGATCTCTACCCCAACGGTCTGCACCGTGATCGCATCCTGGCGGCGATCGAGCTGCTGAAGGACAGGCTCGAGGTGATCAACGTCGATGCCGGCACCGACTACCGGCGACGCACGCTCGAGCAGCTGAAGCGTTACCACACGCCGCTCGGGGCCGAGGCCGAAAAGGCGCTGACCCGTGCCTTCGTCGAGATCGCCGAGGCACGCGACGAGGACCCGGTGCTGTACATCGAGCAACGCGAGATCACCGCGCGCCGCAAGGCCGGCGGCGTGGTCTGGTTCGACTTCAAGTGGCTGTGCGGCGGCCCGCGTTCACAAAACGATTACCTCGAGATCGCCACGCGCTTCCACACCGTGATCCTCGCCAACGTGCCGCAGATGCCGCCGCGCATGGCCAGCGAGGCACGTCGCTTCACCTGGTTGATCGATATCTTGTACGACCGCCGCGTCAAGCTCATCATGTCGGCCGAAGTGCCGCCGGAGGCGCTGTACGTCGAAGGCCCGTTGTCCCATGAGTTCCCGCGCACCGTGTCCCGATTGAACGAGATGCAGTCGGCCGAATACCTGGCGCAGGGGCGTCGCGATGTCGACACGTCGCTCACCTGAGGTGCACCGCTGGCGCGCCTGGCTGGCGGTGCTGCTGGCGGCCCTGGCGATGCAGGCCATGGCGGCCTCGCCGGGGCCGGCCACCGCCGAACGTTGGCGTGTCGAGCAAGAGCGCATCCGGCGCGAGCGCGCGCAGGTCGATGCCGACGCGCGCGCCGCCGAGGCGCAGTGCATGCAGCAGTTCGCGGTGGCGGCGTGCGTCAAGCAGGTGCGGGCGGACCGTCGTGCGAAGCTGCAACAGCTCGATCGGCAGCGCGCGCTGATCGAAGACGAGCAGCGAAGGCAGCGCGCGGCGGATCGGCTCGAGCGCATCCGGGAAAAGCAGGCGCAGCAGGCGGTCGAGGCGGGCAAGCCTGCGCTCGAGGTCAGGACGCGCGGTGCGCGTGCGCCGGCCGAGCCGTCGAAGAACGCGACAACGTCGGACGAGCCGTCGAAGAACGCGACAACGCCGGGCGACCGCGATGCGAAGGCTGCTGCCGCCGACGCGGCCCAGGCCAAGGCTGCCGCGCGGGCAGCGGCAGCGCAGCGCCGCGCGCAGGCGGCCGACGCGCACCGCAGCGCGGTCGAACAGCGCAACCGGGAACGTGAATCGAGGCGCTCCCCCGGCGCGAAGCCCTTGCCGGTGCCGCCGGCCGCATCGCTTCCCGCGCCCTGAGCAGGCGCGCCGCCTCAGCGCTCGAGCGACTCGACGCTCACCAGCGCGAGCGACAGGTTGTCGCCGCCGCCGCGGGCGCGCTGGCGCGCCTTCGAAACGAGCATCTCGCTGGCCTCACGGGCGGGCAGCGTATGCAAGATCGCACCCAGTTCCTTGGGCGTGAAGTAGTGCCACAAGCCGTCGCTGCAGGCGAGCACGGTATCGCCGATCTGCAGTTCGCCGAGCGAGCGCACGGACAGCGGCGGATCCTGGTGCGTGCCCAGACAGCCCGTCAGCAGGTTCGATTGCGGGTGGGCATTGGCCTCTTCCTCGGTGATCTGCCCCTCGTCGATCAGGCGCTGCACGAAGGAATGGTCGATCGTGCGGCTGACCATGTCGGAGCCGCGGAAGTGGTACACGCGCGAATCGCCCGCATGCACGATGTCGCACTGGCGGTTGGGACCGATCAGGAACGCAGCGATCGTGCTGTGAGGTTCCTCCTCCGCAGTGATCGCCGTCAGCTTGATCATCAGGTGTGCTTCCTGGACCAACTGTCGCAGCAGATCCGTCGGGTCGTCCTTTTCGGCCGAGTGGCGCTCGTAGAGCTGGCGCGCGACCATGATCACCTGGTCGGCTGCCTTGCGCCCCCCACTCTTGCCGCCCATGCCATCGGCCACGACAGCCAGCGCGCAGCCCGGTGCACGCCCGTGGGCCAGGAGGGCCACCTGGTCCTGCTGGTACTGCCGGTCGCCGCGGTGCATGCCGGTCGCGGCATTGAGCCGATAGGCGACGGTGGTGGCAGCGGACATGGTCGCAATATACGTGATGGGGTGATGCGGACGAGCCATGCCCACAGGGCCGCGTGAAGTCTTGCCGCCGGACTAAACTGGCGGCGCACCCACGATGGACGACAACCTGCATTCGCCCCAGAGGCGCCTGATCGAGCTGCGGATCGAGCACGCGGATCTCGACAGCCTGATCGACCGGCTGGCTGAGCAGATGCCGCTCGACGACCTCGCGCTGCGGCGCCTCAAGAAGCGGCGATTGCTGTTGCGCGACCAGATCGCCCGCCTGCAGGCGGTGGTCGACCCGCCCGAGCCGGCTTGATGGTCACACTCCCGAAACGGCTTTGCCGCTCCCCCCCAAGGGGGCAACGCCAGTGGACCGGCGAAGCCGGATCCACGGCGTTCGCTGGATGAGCGCGACTGCCCGCGACGGCGAGCAGCCATCGTCCCTTGCCGAGGCGGTTGCGCGGGCATTTGCGCCCAATGGCCCGCTGGCGCAGGCCGATGTCAACTACACCGAACGCGAAGTGCAGCAACGTTTCGCGCAGGCGGTGGCCGCGGCGATCGAGACACAAGGCGCACTGGTCGCCGAAGCGGGCACGGGCGTGGGAAAGACGTTCGCCTACCTCGTGCCCTTGCTGCTGTCGGGGCGTCGTGCGTTGGTGTCCACCGCCACCAAGAGCTTGCAGGACCAGCTGTTCCTGCGCGACATGCCGCGCCTGGTGAAGGCCCTGGGCGTTCCGGTGCGGGTCGCACTGCTCAAGGGGCGCTCGAGCTACCTGTGCCTGCACCGGCTGTCGGCGGCGCGACAGGGGGGAACGCCGGGGCAGCCGGTGCTGCTGCCCGACCGCTTTGCGGTGCGTGCGCTGGCACGGGTCGAGGCCTGGGCCACCGGCACGACAAGCGGCGACCTCGCAGAGATCGACGGCCTCGACGACCGTTCGCCCGTGATTCCGCTCGTGACCTCGACGCGCGAGAACTGTCTGGGCGGCGAATGTCCGCAGTTTGCGGACTGCCATGTCGTCAAGGCGCGGCGCGAGGCGATGGCGGCCGACCTCGTGGTGGTCAACCACCATCTGTTTTTCGCCGACCTTGCCCTGCGCGACACCGGCATGGCCGAGCTGCTGCCGGGCGTCCAGGCCACCGTGTTCGACGAGGCGCACCAGCTCGTCGAGGCGGGCGTGCAGTTCCTGGGCACCACGCTGGGCAGTGCGCAGGCGATCGATTTCGCACGCGACCTGCTCGCGGTGGGCCTCGCCCAGGCGCGTGGCCTGGTCGACTGGTCGATGCTGGCCGGCGCCATCGAGCGTGCCGCGCGCGACCTGCGTCTGGCCGCGGCCGGTGCCTTGCGCGAGGTGAGGGCAACGATCAAGTTGCGCTGGCAGGAGCGCGCCGACCAGGACACGTTCATCGAGGCGCTGGCGGCGCTGGCCGCGGCTGCCGATGCCGCCGCCGCGGCGCTGGGCGCGATGACCGAGATCGGGCCCGACATGGTGCGCCTGCTCGAGCGCAGCGCCACACTGGCAGCGCTCGCGCGCAGCTTTTCGGGCGAGGCCGCCGCCGATCGCGTGCGCTGGATCGACCTGTCGGCGCACGCGGTCCGCCTGGTCGACTCGCCGCTGGACATCCGCGAGATGCTCGTCGAGCAGCGTGCGCGAGCGCCCAAGGCCTGGGTCTTCACATCGGCCACGCTCGGCGACGACGAGTCGCTGAGCTGGTTCACGCGTGCGGCCGGTCTCGAGGACGCGACCGTGCTGTGCCTGGGCAGCCCGTTCGACTACGCGGCCCATGCGAGGCTGTACGTGCCTGCGCATTTCCCCAAACCGAACGAGAGCGCGCACCCGGTCGCGGTGGCGCAACTGGCGGCACGTTGCGCCGCCGCACTGGGTGGCCGCACGTTCGTGCTGACGACGACGCTGCGCGCGCTGCCGCTGGTGGCCGAGACGCTGCGCGCGGGCCTCGAGGCAGCAGGTGCCTCGCAGGTCGAAGTGCTGGTGCAGGGCAGCGGCCCCAAGCGCGCGCTGCTGCAGCGCTTTCTGGCCGCGCGCGCGGCCGTGCTCGTCGGGTCGGCCACGTTCTGGGAAGGCATCGACGTGCCCGGCGACGCGCTGCAGTGCGTGCTGATCGACAAGCTTCCGTTCCCGCCGCCGAACGACCCGTTGGTCGAAGCGCGCGCACGGCGCCTCGAGAAGGAGGGTCGCAATCCGTTCGGCGAGCTGTTCGTCGCCGATGCCGCGGTCTCGCTCAAGCAGGGCGCCGGACGTCTCGTGCGCAGCGAAACCGACCGCGGCCTGCTCGTCGTGTGCGACCCCCGCATGGCGCGCATGCCCTACGGCGCGCGCCTGATCGCCGCGCTGCCGCCGATGACGCGCGTGGCCGAGGAGCAGCAGGCACTGGATTGGCTGGCGACGCTTGCCGCGTCGCATTGAGGCCCGCGGCCTCATACTAAGTTGCGTTCAAAGATATAGAAGTGATCCAGTTGAACCCAGTCATTGAGCGGATTCGGACTGGGTCGGCTTCGCGTGCGACGAGGCCTGTGGTGAGTGCGCGCTCGACCGCATCGAGGTCGGCGAAGACGTGATTGGCGAAGCAGTCTTCGCGCAGCGACTCCCACAGATGCT
>Ga0209798_10000520_pt1 | contig 23240 bp, 24 predicted proteins | sample DOMMetBare3Fresh_FD_187475 | JGI IMG/M metagenome (GOLD analysis project Ga0209798, IMG submission 187475) | Wetland sediment microbial communities from St. Louis River estuary, USA, under dissolved organic matter induced mercury methylation -... | ecosystem: Environmental > Aquatic >... | reverse complement strand
CCGACTATTCTACAGCTTTTTTTTTATTCGTCAATCTGATTTTAACATCGGATTTTAACTAATGATTGTTATAAGCGTGCCAATATTATTGTTTCGATTTTAGTTGAAGCTTTTAAGTAATCAGATAGGCTTTTATTACACACCAACATTGCAGCAGTGGTGTACGTTCTGTATTATTAGTAACGAAAGGTTCTCAAGTGGCTTGAATGACTCCATATTCTACCCATTGGCCATCCTTTTGTACCTTTGTCAGGGGCTATATCAGTCCGTGCTGTTAAGTTTACAACTTCCTTAGCTATAACCTTAGATTTAGAGAAAGATAATGGCGGAATATAAAAAATACCAATGTATGGAATGCGAACACATTTATGATGAAGCAAAAGGAGACCCAGATAGCGGCATTGCGCCCGGCACCCGCTGGGAAGACATCCCGGATGACTGGAGTTGCCCGATCTGCGGTGCGCCAAAAAGTTTTTTTAAGAGGGTGTCACATTAAACGCCGCGAGATGTTACCCCGCCACCGCATTTAATATGTGGCTCACAGTTTTCCATGATAAAACCTGCTTCACGTCGACATCAACCCTATGTTCCAAAGGCCAACTCGGACATTATTCGCTCTCTGCCATTGCTGGGCATTGCACTTGCCGACTATGAAAAGACGTTCAACAAATTCGTCTTTGTCAATGTGGGCCGATTGACTATTTTTTAATCAGCATGACAAGCCGTGATTCGTTATCAATAACTAATTTATATTGTCCCAGCGCACTCATCCCCAACAAACTTTTTTGATTTAGAAGCGCGTCACCAACAAAAGCGGCAGCAACGTTTTCTAGGCTTTCACCTGCTATTCTAACCCCCTGTAACACGCCTACTTTGGCATCCACGCTACCGTTCGCCGTTTGCATTCTCCGCAGACTCAACGTATCCTCGGCAATCCCAAGTTTGAGGATCATCGAAGTAGGAAGTACAATCAAATCTGACCCAGTATCGATAATCATTTCGACGCTTTCCCAATAGGCACCGCTGCCCGAGACAGATAAGGTGACCAGAAAGTGTCCTCCTTCGTAACGGGTCGGCAACACAATATGATCAGTTTTGGTTTTTTGCTTTTTATTGATGATAACGACTTTTTCGATCCCTCCCTCAAGGTTCCGGCTGATGATGTGATTATATGAGGACAACGCAATCTCGAGTTGCTGTTCCGGACTTCCGCTTGCGCGCACTCTTGCGTCACTGCCAATGTTATTCAGACCAACGATCTCTATATTCATCTGATTTTTCAAAAACTCGATTTGGCCATATAAGTCAGCGCTATTGTCAGCTTCCTGAGCCTCCACGCAACATGCGAGAATGACGCAGAAACAGCAAGCGAACTTTCTGATCGGAAAGAAGTGTTGAGATCTTGTCATGAAAGTGCTCGCCTTTAATTGTAGTAGACTCATGGTTGTGTTCATAGCATCTCAAGCTGCTAAATAACGCATGATGATTTTTCCTTAGATAGCTAAGGTAAAATAGAAAAGTGGCATACCCCTCCTGCCAACAATCAAACTACACGTGGTTTTCCCAACCCCTTATTCTGTCAGCTCAGGAAATTTAAGAATACGCTAAGCCCCAACCCACAACTGTCGAACCAGTTCTTGCTTGGATTTGATCTACTGCTTTTTAAGCAACTAGACATGTGCATAAATGTAAAAAATCGATAAGCCCGTTAAAAAGTTCGCCTTGAGCCAACCGATGCATTTTTTAATAGAGTCATCAGTGTGTTGTTTCGAGGCAGGTCTCATGCCTCAATTCGATCAATATAGGCGATCGTCAACTGCACCTTATAATTCAGTGTCACAGGTGACGAAGTTGCTTGAGCCTAACCATGAACTAAATCAAATTATTGAGAGTTTCCTTAATATTAACTTCAATCTGATGTGAACACACATTCAACTGATCGACTATTCAACCGTAACCGATTTGGCGAGATTTCTGGGCTGATCGACATCAGTTCCCTTTAAGATAGCGACATGATATGACAATAGCTGCAAGGGAATGGTGTAGACAATGGGCGAAATTTCATTTTCAACTTTTGGTACTTTGATAACCCGGACGTTGCCATCAGTCGTTGACGCTAATCTTTCATCCATGAAAACAATCAACTGCCCACCTCGGGCACTTACTTCCTGCATGTTCGATTTCAGCTTTTCCAGCAGACTGTTATTGGGAGCAACCGTGATTACCGGCATGTCTGCGTCGATTAATGCCAATGGGCCATGTTTCAATTCGCCAGCTGGATAAGCTTCGGCATGAATATAGGAGATTTCCTTCAGTTTTAACGCTCCTTCCATTGCTATCGGGTAATGTGTACCTCTGCCTAAAAACAAGGCATGTTGCTTATCTGCAAATAGTTCTGATAACGTTTTGATTTCATCATTTAATTGCAGCACTTTTTCAATTTTGCCCGGCAGCGCAAACAATTCGGAAGTTATTTTTTGCTCGAGACTTTCAGTGAGCTGAAACCGTCTGCCGATGGCAATAACCAGCAGCATCAGACTCGTCAGCTGCGTTGTAAAGGCTTTTGTCGAAGCGACGCCAATTTCCGGACCGGCCCGGGTCATCAGTACGAGATCGGATTCCCTGACTAATGAGCTTTCAGGCACGTTACAAACAGCCAGCGAATATTTAGCTCCAAGCTTTTTGGCTTCCTGAAGCGCTGCCAGTGTGTCCGCAGTTTCGCCGGATTGAGAAATAGTTACAACTAAGGTATCCGGAGCCAATACCGGATGCCGGTAACGGAATTCGCTAGCAACTTCGATATTGCAAGGAACTCTAGCCAGTTTTTCAAACCAGTATCGTGCCACTAAACCAGCATGATAACTTGTTCCACAGGCCAGAATCTGGATTGACTTTATATTATCAAAAACTTCCGGGGCATTATGTCCAAATGAGTAATCCTGTAGGCGGTTATTGATAAACCGTCCTTCCAGTGCTTGTGAAATTGCAAAAGGCTGTTCATAAATTTCTTTCAACATGAAATGACGGTAATCACCTTTATCGACCGAGTCGGCTGTAAGCTGACTTTCCTTTATCGGCCGGGTAACGATGTTACCCTTAGCATCAAAAATGACCAGATCGTCTATGGTAATGGCTGCAATATCGCCGTCTTCAAGAAAAATGAATCGCTGTGTAACGGGTAGTAAGGCAGCGGCATCGGAGGCGATAAAATATTCGCCGATTCCAACACCAATCACTAATGGACTCCCTTTTCTGCATGCCACTAGCATACCGGGCTCAGCACAACTCATAATGCCTAATGCATAAGCGCCTTCCAGTTTTTTGACGGTCCGTATAACGGCGCTGACCAGTCCGTCCGATGATTTCATCGCATCGAACACTTCATGGACGATGACTTCGGTATCGGTTTGCGAGGTGAATTCATAGCCGTTTTTTATCTGTTGGCCTCGCAGTTGTTCATGGTTTTCAATAATTCCATTATGAACAACAGCAACTTTATTGCGGCAGATATGCGGATGGGCATTCGCAGTGCTCGGTTTGCCATGAGTTGCCCAGCGGGTATGTGCGATACCGGTATTCCCGAAAATAGGATCAGCCTCCAGCAAGTCTGCAAGGCCTTTTACTTTGCCTAGAGCTCGCTTCCGGTGTATCTGCTGCTCGTTAATAACCGCTAGCCCGGCTGAATCATAACCTCGATATTCCAGTCTCCTCAAACCTTCCATTAAAATGGGCACAACATTGCGTTGTGCTACACCACCAACAATTCCACACATATTATTTTCCCTCGGTATTTGTTCCCGACTTTACACTACTCCCTGCAGCCATGGAGTCCTGCTTGATCGGCCGTTGCCATCCTGGAATAGAAATCTGTTTTACCCGGCTCAGGGTTAATTGATTCTCAGGACTGTCTTTAGTTATCGTCGATCCGGCACCAATGGTAGCATTTTTGCCAATGGTTACCGGGGCTACTAACTGTGTATCAGACCCTATAAAAGCGCCATCTTCAATGATAGTGTGGAATTTGTTGACTCCATCATAATTACAGACAATAGTTCCGGCGCCTATATTGACTTTGCTGCCCACAGTCGTATCTCCAATATAGCTTAAATGATTTATTTTGCTTCCTGCTGCTATCGATGATTTCTTGATTTCTACAAAATTACCAATATGGACATGATTAGCTATTACCGTTTCCGGCCTTAACCGTGCAAAAGGACCAATCCGGCTACCTTGCCCAATGACGGCGTTTTCTATGAAACAATTGGCCATGATTTCGACATTATCACAAATGATGGAATTTTTAATTTGAGTATTGGCACCGATGGTTACATTACTGCCGATGCTGTTTCTCCCTTCCAGAATGACATTTATGTCGATCTCGATATCCCGTCCTAACGATTCGATCGAGCCTCTGAGATCAAAACGGGCAGGATCCTTAAACGTCACGCCCTGTTCCATCATGAAGTTGGCCTGTTCGATTTGATATACCCGTTCCAGATGGCTAAGCTGGATGCGGTTATTGACACCAAGCACTTCATCTTCGGTGTCAGGGTGGCTGGTCTCGATATTGATATTTTCGGCCACCGCCATTTCTATAATGTCAGTCAAATAATATTCGCCCTGGGCATTATTGTTCTGCAGGCGGCTCAACCATTGTTTTAACTTGTCTCCCTTGACGGCCAAAATGCCGGTATTTACCTCGCCGATAAGTTTTTCAGCCTCTGTTGCATCCTTTTCTTCGACAATTTTTGTGACCTGTCCAGCCGAATTTCTTACAATTCTGCCATAGCCTTTCGGGTTGGCAAGAGTAACTGTCAATAGCGCCAGAGATTTTGCGCTAACGAGCGCCAGCAATACTCTGATGGTTGATAACTTCAATAATGGCACGTCACCGTAAAGAATCAATACGGTATCGTCATCGGTAATTTGCTCTTGAACCTGTTGCACGGCATGCCCCGTGCCAAGTTGCTGAATTTGTTCGACCCAGTTGGCGTCGAAGCCTTTAAGTGTTTCTTTGACCAGTTCCGCGCCATGGCCATAAACAATAGTGATGCTATTGTTATCTAATTGCCTGCACGTATCGTAGACATGTTGCAACAATGGACGGTTAGCTATTTTATGCAAAATTTTTGGCAATTCAGAACGCATACGCGTGCCTCTGCCGGCTGCAAGAATAATAGTAGAAATTTTCATATCATTCACCGTTATACAAAAAAGCCCGATAGCGTCATTATACGTTACCGGGCTTTTTAATTAATTAAGGCCTAAGAGCAAAAACTTATCCGCCGCGTTTTCTAAGTCTATCTAGTGTCCTTAACTGCATGACCGCTTCAGCCAATCTGGCTTGCGCTGTTGCATAATCAATTTTGCCGGATTTATCTGCCAGCGCTTCTTCGGCTTTAGCCTTGGCTTGTAGGACCGCAGCCTCGTCAATGTCCTTAGCCCTGATTGCAGTGTCGGCCAGGATTGTCACCAGATGTGGCTGGACTTCCAGAATTCCCCCCGATATATAGAACGGATGATCTTCCATATCGCCGGTTTTGACGCGGACTTCGCCCGGTTTAAGTTTTGTTATCAACGGAGCATGGCGAGGCGCAATACCTACTTCACCTAATTCAGCGGGAGCAAATACCATCTCCGCCACACCGGAAAATATTTCCTTTTCCGCACTCACAATGTCTACATGTATGGTCATGGGCATTTTTTACCTACTGTTACCTTCCCGACATTAGAAAAATTATTCTTGAATGCTTTAACCTTTCAATGCCTTAGCTTTTTCCAGCACTTCGTCGATGGTTCCTACCATATAAAAGGCCTGTTCGGGAATCGCATCGTATTCACCGTTGATAATACCTTTAAATCCGGCAATTGTATCTTTCAGCGCTACATATTTGCCGGGAGAGCCGGTAAATACTTCGGCAACAAAGAAAGGCTGTGACAAGAACCGCTGCATCTTACGCGCTCTGGCTACGATCAATTTGTCTTCTTCGGATAATTCATCCATACCCAGAATCGCGATAATATCGCGTAATTCCTTATAACGCTGCAGGATGCCCTGGACTTTACGGGCAACATCATAATGCTCCTGTCCGATTACCAGTGGATCCAGCTGACGACTGGTGGAATCCAGAGGATCGATCGCTGGATAAATACCAAGTTCAGCGATTTGCCGCGACAGTACCACAGTGGCGTCCAAGTGCGCGAAAGTGGTTGCCGGTGATGGGTCAGTCAAGTCGTCGGCCGGAACGTAAACGGCTTGAATGGATGTGATCGAACCGGTTTTAGTCGAAGTTATACGTTCCTGCAACACTCCCATTTCTTCCGCCAAAGTCGGCTGATAGCCCACCGCTGACGGCATACGACCCAGCAGCGCCGATACTTCGGTACTAGCCAGCGTATAACGGTAAATATTGTCGACGAAGAACAGAACATCGCGACCTTCGTCGCGAAAATATTCGGCCATTGTTAACCCGGTCAAAGCAACGCGCAACCTATTTCCTGGGGGTTCATTCATTTGGCCGTAAACCAGTGATACTTTATCGATAACGTTTGAATCGGTCATTTCATGATAGAAGTCGTTACCTTCACGGGTACGCTCACCGACGCCGGCAAATACCGAGTATCCGCTATGCTCAATCGCAATGTTACGAATCAACTCCATCATATTGACGGTTTTTCCGACCCCGGCACCACCGAATAATCCCACTTTTCCTCCCTTGGTAAAGGGACAGACCAGATCGATAACCTTGATGCCGGTTTCGAGCAATTCATTTGCTGCCGCCTGTTCCGCATAGCTCGGTGCATCACGGTGAATTGCCCATTTTTCTTTTTCTCCAATAGCGCCTTTTTCATCGATGGGTTGGCCCAGAACATTCATGATCCGACCCAGAGTTTTTTGGCCAACCGGTACCGAAATTGGTGCATTGGTATTGCTAACGCTCAAGCCCCTTCTAAGACCATCCGTACTTCCCATGGCAATGGTCCTCGCTACGCCATCACCTAATTGCTGCTGAACCTCCAGTACCAGATCCCGGCCTTCCACCACCAGCGCATCATACACTTTAGGCAGATTTTCGCGGGAAAATTCCACGTCTACGACCGCGCCTATAATCTGAACGATTTTTCCCGAACTCATTGTTTCGTGTCCTCTTAAAGTTTAATTCTTTGCTTAAACAGCAGCAGCGCCACCGACAATTTCTGAAATTTCCTGAGTAATAGCAGCCTGTCTTGCCTTGTTGTAAATCAACTGTAATTCTTTGATAAGATTGCCAGCATTATCGGAAGCGCTTTTCATAGCCACCATCCGGGCGGCTTGTTCACAGGCGTTATTTTCAACCAGTCCTTGAAAAACTATAGACTCTAGATAGCGGGACAACAGATGATCCAGAACGTCCTTGGCATCTGGTTCATAGATATAATCCCAATGGCCACGCAGACTTTCTTCGATTTCACCGGCAACCACCGGCAACAGTTTTTCTATGACTGGCCTTTGAGTCATCGTATTTACAAATTCGTTATAAACGACATAAAGTTCGTCTATTCTGCCTTGCATATACGCATCCAGCATGATTTTAATGATGCCGACAATATCCTGCAAATGCGGTGTGTCTCCTAATTTGGAAACCTGGCCCACTAAATTCGTTTTCAGATTGCTGAAAAAACCGGAAGCCTTTGTGCCAATCGTACAAACATCCACTCCGATATGATCTTTATCCCATTGCAAAAAGTAAGTTAGCCCTTTTCTGAATAAATTTGAATTCAACCCGCCGCACAACCCTCTATCAGAACTGATAACAATAACACCTACTCGTTTAACCTCGCGCTGAATCAGGAAAGGGTGTTTATATTCTGGATTCGCATGCGCCAAATGTTTAATAATCCGGCCGATCTTTTTAGAGTAGGGGCGTGTCGCCTGCATTCGGTCTTTCGTCTTACGCATTTTGCTCGCAGCCACCATTTCCATGGCTCGGGTAATCTTTTGGGTATTTTTTATACTACCGATTTTCGTGCGTATTTCTTTACCAACAGCCATCTGAAAACCTTTTACCAGCTATGTGTTTTAACAAAAGTTTCAACAGCGGACTTCATACCGTCCCTGATTTCATTGCTAAAATCTCCGGCGGTATTGATTCTTTTCATTAATTCGGTCTGTTCGCTTTTCATATACAACTGTAACGCCGCTTCAAAATCCAGCACCTTATTGACAGGGACGCTATCCAGAAAGCCTTCGTTTGCGGCAAACAGTGATACCGCCATCTGTGCGACCGACATTGGCGAATATTGATTCTGCTTCATTAACTCGGTAACACGTTGCCCGCGTTCAATCTGTTTTCTGGTGCTTTCGTCCAGATCCGAAGCAAATTGGGCAAAAGCCGCCAATTCGCGGTATTGCGCCAAGTCCAAGCGCGTACCGCCGCCCAATTTCTTGATGATTTTGGTTTGCGCAGCGCCGCCTACGCGGGAAACCGACAAACCGGCATTCACAGCAGGACGTATGCCTGAGTTGAACAGGTTAGTTTCGAGAAAAATCTGGCCATCCGTAATGGAAATAACGTTGGTAGGTACGAAAGCCGATACGTCACCACCCTGGGTTTCGATAATGGGCAATGCAGTCAACGATCCGGTCTTGCCTTTCACCTTACCGTTCGTCAGTCTTTCAACTTCCGCAGCATTGATGCGTGAGGCCCGTTCAAGCAAACGTGAATGCAGATAAAATACGTCGCCTGGATATGCTTCACGACCCGGCGGACGACGCAACAACAGGGAAACCTGACGGTAAGCCCAGGCCTGTTTGGTTAAGTCATCATAGATGATTAGCGCATCTTCGCCGCGATCCCGAAAAAATTCGCCCATAGAACAACCCGTGTACGGGGCGATAAACTGCATGGCTGCTGATTCAGATGCAGAAGCTGAAACGACAATGGTGTGCTCCATGGCGCCATGTTCTTCGAGTTTGCGCACCACATTGGCGATCGAAGAACGCTTTTGGCCGATGGCTACATAAATACATTTAATACCAGTGCCTTTCTGATTAATGATCGCATCGACCGCGATAGCGGTTTTACCGGTTTGCCGGTCACCGATAATTAACTCCCGCTGCCCACGGCCGACAGGAATCATCGCGTCGATAGATTTTAACCCTATTTGCACGGGTTGATCGACTGATTGACGGGCAATAACACCGGGCGCAATTTTTTCAATCGGCGAGGTCTGTTTAGTTTCAATAGCGCCCTTGCCGTCAATGGGATTCCCCAGCGCATCTACAACACGACCAAGTAAAGCTTCACCGACAGGAACTTCGAGGATTTTTCCGGTGCACTTTACGGTATCGCCTTCGGAAATATGCTGATAGGAGCCCAATATCACCGCACCGACAGAATCCCTCTCCAGGTTTAGCGCCATGCCAAACGTATTGCCGGGAAATTCAAGCATTTCACCTTGCATTGCTTCCGAAAGGCCATGAACTCTAACGATGCCGTCAGTTACACTGACAACGGAGCCTTCTGTATGCGCTTCAACGCTCAAGTCGAAGTTTTCGATCTTCTTTTTAATCAGATCACTAATTTCAGATGGGTTTAATTGCATGTACTTTTACTCACTCTCACTGTAGTGCTTTTTGCAGTTGTTGGAGCTGGCCTCTGATCGATCCGTCAATGACTTTGTCACCAGCACGTACCAGAACGCCGCCTATTAGTGATTTATCCACGCTTATTTTCATATGGACTTTTTTATTCAGGGTTTTTTCCAGTTTTGAAGCGAAATCCTGCCGGGCTTCTTTGGTAAACGCATAAGCCGTATACACATCGACGTCGACATAGCCTTCGTGTTCAGCTTTAAATTCCTCAAAAAGACGGGCAATCAGGGGCAATAAAGCCAAACGCCTATTTTTGACCAGCAATTTGAGAAAATTGGCGCCTTCATTATCAATTTGTCCTTCGCAAATATCGAGTAGCAGTACCAACAATCGAACACCGCTAACTTTCGGGTTGTCTACAATCGCAATTAGCGTTTCGTCTTGTAAGACAGCCGACAGGAAGGCCAGACTTTTTGACCACTTATCGGTTGCACCGGTCTCTTTGGCCTTTTTGAATACCGCCGCGGCATAAGGCCTTGCCAAGGTCGCCAGTTCACTCATTATGCTTGGCCTTATAATTTATTGGAGATTTTGTTGACCAGTTCCTGATGCTTATTTTTATCGATCTCTGCATTTAGAATCTGTTCAGCCGCACTGACAGCCAAAGCCGCCACTTCTCTGCGTAAACTTTCCTTGGTCTGTTGTATTTCCTGCTCGATTTGTGCTTTTGCAGCTAGAATCAGGCGATCACCTTCTTTTTTGGCGTTGTCTTTAGATTCTTCCACCAGTTCATTAGCACGTTTTTGCGCAAGGTTGACAATTTCAGAAGACTGTTCTTTGGCATCTTTTAAAACGCCCTTGGCCTTTTTCTGGGCCAAGTCCATTTCTTCCCTCCCTCGCTCGGCCGCCGCCAATCCCTCGGCGATTTTCTTCTTCCGCTCATCCAAGGAATTGATTAAAGGCGGCCAAATGTACTTCATGGTAAACCATACCAGAAGTGCAAAGGTGATCATTTGTCCAATCAGAGTAGCATTGATACTCACGACTCGTTCCTCTTGTTTATTGTAAAGATAAACATCCCGAGTTAACCCGCTGCTGCCGCTTGTACGGCAGAGATGAATGGGTTGGCGAAAGTAAAGAACAGAGCCAATCCAACACCGATCATGGTTACTGCGTCCAGCAAACCGGCGACGACGAACATTTTTACTTGCAGCATGGGCACCATTTCCGGTTGACGGGCAGCACCTTCCAGAAATTTCCCGCCCAACAGACCGAAGCCAATAGCTGTGCCCAAAGCCCCCATACCGAGAACAAGGCCAACTGCGATAGCAGTCATCCCTTGCACATCAGCAATTAATTTAGCAATTTCCATGATATCTCCACGTAGGTTAAGTTAATAAAAAATTAAAAACAGCTTTTTGCAGGAATGTAAAACCGTTGTCACAAAAACCATAACCGCCTTGGAAAAATCTGAGGCAGTTATGGCAAAAGGGGTTAATCAATGATCCTCGTGCGCCATACTCAAGTAGACGATGGTCAGAACCATGAATATGAAAGCCTGAAGGGTAATAATCAAAATATGAAAAATCGCCCAAGGGAAGCTCAGCACCGGTTGCAGATAGCACGGCAACAAGGCGATCAGAATAAAAATCAGTTCGCCGGCGTACAGATTTCCAAATAACCGCAAACCCAATGAGATCGGTTTGGCAATTTCCTCTACTAACTTCAATAGCAGATTGAACGGTAACAGCCATGGACCGAAGGGTTGGAACAGTAATTCCTTGGCAAATCCCCACGGGCCTTTAACCTTAACACTATAAAAAATAATCAGGCAGAAAACCGAAATCGACATCGCAAAGGTGGCATTCAAATCTGTACTTGGAACCACTCTTAAAAAGGAAATACCCATGACTTTGCCAATCAACGGCAATATGTCAACCGGAAATAAATCCATGAAATTCCAAAGGAATACCCAGCAAAAAATGGTCAGTGCAAGAGGCGCGATCAATTTGCTTTTACCGTGAAAACTATCCTTTACCTGATTGTCGACGAACTCGATTAGCATTTCAGCGAAATTTTGAACAGTGCCGGGGACGCCTGGCGTAGCTTTTTCCGCGGCCATTTTAAAAAACCAGACAAACAGACTGCCCAACAAGGACGAGAAAAATAAGGTATCAAGATGCAGCGTCCAAAAACCTTCTCCGGCGCTTAACGGAGTTAAATGGTGGATAATATAACCAGTTGCACCTTCGGCGGCATGAGCGTCGGTAGCCATCATTCCTCTCAAAATTAAAACAGTCAGCGCAGCAAAAGCGCAAACCAAAAAACTGATAATGCTGTTACATAACCTGTCAACAGCGGTAGTATTTCTATAGCTTGGATTTGAAAAATCATTATGAACAGCACAGCTGTCAACAGCAGTTTCCCAGATTCCCCGACATAAAAAGATCGCACGATCTTTTTGGCCTCATGACCCGCCGATCTGTATATCCGTAAGGCAAAATACAGATTGGGAATAAAAGCCGCAGCTCCCCCCAAAGCGGGAGACAGCGCTTTATGCCATCCACCGGTAATGGCAAAGGCTAATACAGTTAGTGTTATTATCAGGATTTGATAGCCTAAAATTTTGCTGACAGTCGATAATTTTTTATCCGTCACAGTATAAGGCCTGACAAAATAACCTATAAATTATATCTGGATAGCCTTTTTAAATCAAGGCTGTTTAATGCTAATTTGCACTCTTTTAAACACGTTTGGTTTCATTTGTTATTCGGTGATCTCTGGATTCTGACACCAACTTGTTCCAAATCTTTACCAAAGCCGTGCCATGTGTTGCACCCCATCAATCCTAATGTCAAACTTAGTATTATAAGTACGAATAACTTATTCATTGATTGCTTCTTTTCCTGTTTATTAAAAAAATCAAACAAACGGCCAGCAATTGCTGCCACTATCTTGCTGAGCTTACTATAATTTTCATCAACTAAAAATTGGTTAAAGCAGAAAAAAAGGTTAACGCTTTCAATCCTACACTAATCACTTTTATGTCCATTCGCTTCACAACTGTTGATTAAACCGCTGGTTAACATAAACCAATTTCCGCCTATCAGTGCCAATTTAGAAGCTGCCCTTGTCTTCCCTTCAGATGGATGGGATTCCCTCTACTCTCAACCCCCCAACACCAGCAGTATATTTTACGTATGGGGTGCCATGAGATTGCGCAGCCAACTCTACCACATCAAATCATCGGGTACCTCATAACCGGCATAAGGATCATCCTTATTTTCAGCAACGGGCGCACTGTCATTAAGCACAATCACACTGGCTGCAAGGCGAGATTTGATTTTTTCAGCCACTTCCGCAGAAACCACTTCATAATATTGACCGAATTTAACAATGGCCAGCCGACCAGAAATAATCTGTTCACGCATGGTTTCCGATACGTATAGTGTTTTTACCTTGTTATTGTCGATGAATTTATAGGCTTGGCCGTCTTCGTCCCTAGCGTAACGGTTTAATTCGATTAATTGTTTTATTTGCGCGGCAATCTGTTTCTGCTCTTCCTGTTGCATTCGCCGTTGATTAAGCTCCCGATCTCTTGCCATTTTTTCGGCTTGTGCTTTTAAAGCGAGCTCTCTGGCCTCATCAACCGTTATGCTATTATTGTTGCGCTGCTGCCGAGCTTGTTTAAGCCTATCGGATTTGACATTCTTGGCTTGAGCTCCGGTCACTAACCCCGACTTTAATAATTGATCCTGTAATGATAATTGTTGCTTACTCATACCGACTTCACTCAATAAAAATACGTTTCCAACCATCGCTGAATTCGAAGCATTAATCCTTTAAACATGCCTAAATAAATCCATTTGCTGAAAGCTATCCGAAGTAATACCGTTTTCCAGTGTCGACAGTGTGACCCCAAGCAACCGTACCTTACGATAACCAATATCTGTATTGGCTAATAAACACTCCAAAACCGGCAATACGTTTGATGCTGCCCCAAAATTATCCATCAGGGTCCGGCTACGGGTAATTTGCACAAAGTCGTGATATTTTATTTTTACGGTTAGCGTACGCGCGACCAGTTGTTTTACTGTGGCTTTTTTTATCGCGTTTTCCAGCAAGTCCAGCAAATACTGAACAATTTCCTGGCGGGCCATAATGTCCTGCTGAAATGTGGTTTCCACACCTATCGATTTGATGACTCTGTGACTGTTGACGGGACGATTATCAATGCCTCTGCAAATATTATAATAATGCAGTCCCGATTTACCGAAATACTGTTGCAAAATTTCCAGTGGTAATTTTTTAAGATCCTTGCCAGTACCTATGCCCAGCGCCTGCATTTTGCTGGAAGTGGCACTTCCTATGCCATGAAATTTGCCGATCGGCAGTTGCTCGACAAAGTTAGCGCCTTGTTCAGGTCTGATTAAAAATAACCCATCCGGCTTATCCATATCTGAAGCTATTTTGGCGAGAAATTTATTATAAGAAACGCCAGCCGAGGCAATCAGGTTTGTTTTTTGTTTAATCGCCGCTTTGATGGCTTTGGCGATCAAAGTGGCCGAACCATGATGAGTCGTTGCAGCGCTAACGTCCAAATAGGCCTCATCCATAGACATCGGCTCAATAAGCTCAGTATAGTCCGCAAAGATTTTTCGAATCATCAGCGCTGCTTCCTGATAGGCTTCGAAACGAGGTCTGACAAAAATAGCCTGAGGGCACAAACGGAATGCCCGAGCCGAAGGCATCGCGGAATGGATGCCGTAGCGGCGCGCCTCGTAACTGCAAGTTGCCACGACCCCGCGAGTTCCAGGAGCGCCTCCAACGATGACCGGCTTGTTACGGTAGTCTGGAAAATCACGTTGCTCTATCGCCGCAAAGAAAGCATCCATATCGATATGAATGATTTTGCGGGTAGCGGGCATGACGAGTTATTTGGCCGGCGTTATTGGTTCTGGCAATTGTAACTCAGCAGTCAAATTCCATGCGGAAAATGGAAAAGGCAGAACTTCGGTATTGAAAGTCAGGAACAGCAATATATGATAGGTATAAACGGCAAGGCTGCGGCCAAAATTAAGAATATTAATGTTGGCTTTGCCGGTCAGCAGTGCCGACGCCACCTGCAGCAATATCACTGCCCAAAGCAGCATTCTGACCAGGCCGCCAATCGCCGCAAAAATCAGCATAAAGAAAATTCTTTTCCAGGTGCTTAAGTTTTTCAGATTGTAATTGATTTGTTCATCCATAGTTGCAAGTTTTAACCTCGGTTCATGATGTCGCGCAAATCAAGTGCCGCCGCATTGGCACGTGCAATATAATTTGCCATTGTTAGAGAATAATTGGCGAAAAGACCATAGCCGCTACCATTTAAAATCATTGGGCTTAAGATTGGCTGAAGTGCATTTTCCATGGCCTTGATCATAATATCGACTGTACGCATGGCTCGCTTGTCCAATAATATGTCGGCAAAATCATACTTGATAGCCCGAAGTATATGTAATAAGGCCCAAGCTGCGCCTCGAGCTTCATAAAAAACGTCATCGATTTCCAGCCAGGTCACTTTAACTACAGAAGTTCCTTCTCGTTGGGCAACCTGCATTTCAAGTTCAGTCAAACCGGGACCCAAATTGACGCCTGAACTGTTTGCAGCAAGCCGTGTAGAAAGCCCCCCCAGACGCTTGATCACAACTTCCGTATACTGCCACAGATTGTCTGCCCGTGAATAAAATTGCGCCTGCTTTACATTTCCGCCATATTTTTGCAGGCGAGACATGTATTTATGGAGGGAATCCACACCTTTTTGATACTCTGCTTCGGTGGAAGGCAAAGCCCACGAGTCGTTTTCGTAATAAAAATAAGGCTCGGCTATGGCAAGATCAGGATCTTCAGCAGATTGCGATTGGTCTCTGGCAAAGTGATTTCTTAACGCCGAGGTGGCGTCACGGAGCATCACCAAAGCGCCGTATTCCCAATTAGATATGTTGTCCAAGAACACGCCGGGGGGGGCAACATCATTGGTGATATAGCCGCCACTTTTATGCAGTAAAACTTCGGCAATATGAGCCAGGGTATTGGTATAGGTATAACCGACCGGTATATTGGACGTATTGGTTTCTTTAGCCCGTTTTAGCGCTTCATCCTGGATATTGAATTGTCCGGGTTCACTCCCCCACCATGCGCCTAAAAGAATCAGGATAACTACTACTATGAGCGCAAAAACACCAAAACCCCAGAGTATCCCTTTAGATTTTATATCTTCCGATGTAACGTTTGCTGCCATTTTCGGTATCCTTAATATAGAAATGTACTCTCTTGAGAATACAGATTACTATTGTCATCAAAAATAGCGGACATGTTAGCAGGTTTTTTTGTTAAATGCTTAATGAAACAGACTGTCAATCTGTTTTTTTTTTCGCCCTGGGATGTGTTTTATCATATATATCAGCTAGATGCTGAAAGTCCAGGTGTGTATATATCTGGGTGGTACTGATATTGCTATGCCCTAGCAGTTCCTGAACGGCCCTTAAATCCTGACTGGATTCCAATAAGTGACTTGCGAAAGAATGTCTTAGCATATGGGGATGTATGTGTTCTGCAATCCCTTTTTTTTTACACCATAATTCCAGTCTCGATTCGATACTCCGTTGGCCCAGTCTGGTGCCTCGTATTGACACAAATAATGCGGGCTCTCTGGTAGAGTTGAATATTGAACGCTGTGCCAGCCAGTTATTGATAGCTCCAACCGCTTTACTACCGATAGGTAATATCCTGGTTTTCCCACCTTTGCCGGCTTGGACGACAAGGGAATGATCAGACAGGTCAATATCTGTCAGATTAAGCGCCATAAGTTCACTAAGACGCAGACCGGAAGAATAGAATAACTCAAACATGGCCAGGTCCCGAATTTCAAGCGCTGAACTTGCTCCAGCCTCCAGCAAGCCGGTTATTTGGTCGACATCAAGCGTTTTTGGAAGTTTTCTTGCCTGTTTAGGCGCCTGAACATGCAGAGCAGGACTGAAATCGACTAGTCGCTTTTTTAACAGGAAATTATAAAAACTGCGTATGGCGGATAACTCACGCTGCAAGCTTTTACTACCAATACCCTGCCGGTGGCGTCCTGCAATATGTGAACGGATATCGCTTGGCTTAATGCCTTGCCACTGGCAAATGGCTTTGTCTTCGCAATAGCGAGTTAAATGGCCGATATCCCGCTGATAACTAGTTACCGTGTGTCTAGATGCGCGCCTTTCAATAGTCAACTGGTTGAAAAAAGCGGCCAGCATTTTTTCCGCATCGGTGTCCATTATTTATGCTGGAGCAAGGAAATCAGCCGGGTCCCTACGATTTCACTCATCTGAGTTAAAAATAGATTGCCCATGCTGTGATGGAATCGGCCTTCTTCACGGCTGCCAATGGCTAGTATGCCCTCCAGTTCCGTGAAGTTCATCGGGATAATGGCACACGACTTTACTTGAAATGCCAAATCGCCAAATAAGGCTTTTGCCTGCGCCACCGTCGGGCGTCCACATCTAGGCTGGTTGCTTGCAAGCTCTTTAACAAAAGGTTCCAGGCTTTTACTGCCAGGTTCAATAAATAAATTGGCAATCGTTGCACCAGGGTTATGCTGAATGATCCTAACAGCAACAAAGTCGGTTAAAAAGTATTCCGATAAAACCAATTCTAGATGGAGAATCAGTTCTTCCAGCGTTGAGGAATCAATCAGAGCAAGAGCAAGTTTGTGCATACGCACAGAAGAGGTATCATTCTCCCGCGCCACTTCTATGAGCTCTGTCAGCTGACTTTCCAGTTCTTGATGTTTGCTTCTGTATATTTCAAGCTGTTTAGTAATCAACGAAACGGCATTTCCGCTAGGGTGCGGGATCGTCATTTGTTCGAGCAAATTCAAATGCTCATTAAAAAATTCCGGATGTTGCTGCAGATATTCTTCGACCTGAAGTGAAGTAAGTTCTGCTGAAAATGCTACTTGTTTTTTTATCATAACTTTATTGTTCCTTCAAAAACAGAAACGGCGGGACCTGTCATGAATACCGGTGATCCACGGCCTGACCAGCTTATTTTCAACTCTCCGCCAGGCAACTCGACACAAACATCATGATCCAGCAGATTTTGTTCGATGCCAATAATTGCTGCGGCACATGCCCCGCTTCCGCAGGCCAGTGTTTCAGCAGCGCCTCGTTCATAAACGCGAAGTTTGATGTGATTCCGGTCTATGACCTGCATAAAACCGATATTGGCACGTTCAGGAAAAAAAGAGTGGCTTTCCAATGCCCGACCCAATTCAAAGACGGGCGCAGTTTTAATATCCGGGACTTGAATAACGGCATGTGGATTGCCTATAGAGACAGCGGCGAAGGCCTGCTCAACAGCACCGACCGTAATTTTATAACTGGGTGATTCTTGCTCGGCAAGCAAGGGAATTTCAGCTGGGTGGTGTTTAGGAACCCCCATGTTGACGGTAATTTGTTGGTCTTCTCCGAAAATTAACAACAACTGGCCCGCTCCGGTCTCCACACGTATTTCGTCTTTATCAGACAGGTTTTTATCCCGCACAAAGCGGGCAAAGCAGCGCGCGCCATTACCGCATTGCAAAACTTCCCCGCCATCGGCATTAAAAATACGGTATTTGAAATCTGCATTCTGGTTGACGGTTTTTTCGACCAATAGCAGCTGGTCGAAACCTATGCCAAAGTGGCGATCGGATAATTTTTTGATATCCTTTGGCGTTAATTCTATCTGTTGATTAATCGCGTCAATGACTACAAAGTCATTGCCAAGCCCATGCATTTTAGTGAAGGTGATCATTCATTCGCGGTTTAGAGTTAGGTTAGGCTCAAGATGCTCAAGGTATTAAGCGTTCTCCGGCCCAGAGCTGTTCAATGGTTTCTTTTTCTCTGATTAAGTGTAGTTGATTTCCATCAACCATCAATTCGGCTACGCGAGGTCTTGAATTATAATTTGAACTCATGCTGAACCCATACGCTCCGGATGAGCGTATCGCCAATAAATCGCCAGGCGCAATTTGCAGCATGCGATCTTTGCCCAAAAAATCAGCAGTTTCACAGACCGGGCCGACAATATCCCATACTTCACCAGTATGGCCACTAGCTGTGGTATCCTTGCGCTTAACCGGAATAATGTCTTGCCAGGCATTGTATAGCGAAGGGCGCATTAGGTCGTTCATCGCCGCATCGACTACGGCAAAATTTTTATTGGCCGTCGGTTTCAAATATTCAACCTGTGTCACCAGAATACCGGCATTGCCGACGATGGCGCGGCCTGGTTCCATCAGAATTTCAAACTCATTGTTACCCAAACGCGCCAAAACAGCCTGTATGTATTCGAAGGGCTCAGGGGGCTGCTCATTTTTATAACGGATACCAAGACCTCCACCCAAGTCCAGATGATGTATCGCAATGCCTTCGGCTTTGAGCATGGCAACCAAATCAAGCACGCGTTCCAGCGCATCAAGAAAAGGTTTGGTTTCGGTAAGTTGCGAGCCTATATGGCAATCGATGCCGATTACTTTAATGTTTGCCATCGTTGCAGCCCGGCGGTATTCGGCTAAGGCCTGGTGAATATCGATCCCAAATTTGTTTTCTTTTAAACCGGTTGAAATATAAGGGTGCGTCCTGGCATCGACATCAGGGTTTACCCTAAACGAAATCGGTGCTACGACACCAAGCTGTCCGGCCAGCGCATTTATACGATCCAACTCTCCCTTGACTTCAATATTAAAGCAGCGTATACCGGTTTTAAGCGCCAATAAAATTTCATCCTCCCGTTTTCCAACACCTGAAAATACGATTTTTTCAGGGTTCCCGCCAGCGGTAAGAACTCTTTTGAGCTCCCCTAAGGAAACAATATCGAAACCTGAACCCAATCGAGCTAGCACATTGAGAACAGCGATATTGGAATTGGCTTTTACCGCATAGCAAATTAAATGAGGGCAATCACCAAAGGCCTTGTCAAAGGCATTCCAGTGCCGCTCCAGCGTGGCTCTGGAATAAATATAACACGGGCTACCGTGTTGATAGACAATGTCCTGAACGGCAACATCTTCAGCAAAAAGCTCATCGTTTCGGTAATTGAAGTAATCCATTGTTAGTTGTTTTTTTCCGGTTCTTGTTCAGGCTCTACGTGTATCGGAGGTTTTTCAGTTGGCAAATAAAGCGGACCGGGTTGTCCGCAGCTGGTAACCACGGGAACTAACAATAAAAATAGTAATAGATTATAGATTTTCATTAATCTCTGTAAACCATGTAAATATATCGATATAAAACATAATAAGCTGACTGCTGACTTTTAGAAAGCAGTTACCGAATTTGACTTGAAATTGACCCAGACAGCATCGCCAAGATTAAGTGATAAATCCTGTAACGACTCATAGGTAATCAACACCTGAAAAATTTCACCTGCGGCAACGGTTATCCTGACTTTGCCCATTTCCTCCGAGATAGTCATAATACGGCCAAGAAATTGATTGCGCATACTGGAAATCAGCGGTTGTCTTGATAACACTATTTCGTGGGGATCAATGGAAACATGTTGGCAACTGATCATATCGCGGGTCAGAATGATTGTTATCTTACCAGTATTGAAGGCATGATTATTACAACAGCCATGATACAAATTGATCAGCGGTGAATTAATCAGTTCGCCATTGACCAGGGAGATAACTTCATCGGCCAGCGCCAGGCCATGTAAACGATCATGGGTGCTAAAAATAAGAGTTCCTTGTGTTTCTTTAAGATAGTTAACAACGAATTGTTCCAGAAATTGGCTTCCGGATTGGTCTAGAAAGCTGAACGGTTCGTCGAGCAGCACTATTTCCGGATCAGTTACCAATGCCCTGGCTAATGCAGTTTTCTGCACTTCACCACCGGATAGACTGGTGCTCTGTCGGTCAAGCAAATGCTTGATATTGAGGCGTTCTAGAACAGCACTAATTTTTTTGGGCCACATTATTTTTGGCGTGCCGCGCAATTTTAAAGCAAGTTTCAGATTTTCTTCTACGGTACCGCGCAACAGAAATGGCTTTTGCGGTAAAAATCCTATATTTTTTCTGTAACTGAACTGATGTTCGGGGGTTACCTTGACACCAAAAAAACACATCTCTCCGGCACCGGGCGTTTCCATGAAGGCCAGTAGATTCAGTAAAGTGCTTTTCCCGCAACCATTAGGGCCAATAATCACGGTAATTTTTCCAGCAGGAATGCTCAATGCCGATAATGACAACACCGTTTTTTCGGCATAAGCAAAGCATAGATTGTTTAAATAGTATGCGTAAGACATCGAAGCAAAGTCGTCAAAGACTGGACAGAAATTGACTTAGTATATTGGCCGATTCTCCCGTTATAAAGTTACTTTTAATAACATCGATGCGAATTATGTCCGCAACGCTATGGTATTTGGCTAAATAAATCTTCCTTTTTTGTAACTATTCAGCATATTTTGTCATTCCGAGCAAAGCGAGGAATCTTAAGGTTCACCCATGTTCCAATGCTAACAAGATTTCACCCGATGGTCGAAATAACAGTAAATCAAGCTTCTTGCTAAAAACGCTAAATAGTTACCCTTTTTTAGATAACCACTCCAGAAACAGGCATCTACGTGAGTTATACGACCTTCTCAAGAAGATGACGCTGAGATATCACCTATTACCTTGAAACTCACAATTGATTAATACGAACATTCGAAACTCAGTTTTTCTTTGTAAAAAGCGGTATTGGCTGAAAGCACTTTGAATTGGACCAAAAACAGCTGAAGATAATGCTGATCGGGCACCTGCATGTATTACTGCAAGTCAGAAAACATTGGCTAAACTGATAATCCTTATTCGGCGAGTGGAACAATTATCTTCATCAGTCTTGAAGCAGTTAGGCACGATAAAATCGACTGCGTCCTACCTGTTAACAGAGTCTGTTTTACTGGTGGTTATGCGTCTTTTGCCGATATTTTTTTTATCCCGATGACGAATTTTTATTTTTTTCGGTGATGTTTTTTTTACTTCGCTTTTCTTTTTACTGCCAGCTGCTTTCCCGGATGATTTAAGTTTATTCGGGCCTCGATAACTGCCTGCCAATTCCTCAATGTTTCGGCGTTTAAAATTCTGTTTCAAAAAGCGTTCGATACCCGACATCAGATTCCATTCAGTGCTTTTGACCAAGGCGATAGTAAGGCCGTGCTCATCGGCTCGGCCTGTACGCCCGATTCGATGAATGTAATCGATAGCGTTTCTGGGCACGTCAAAATTGATGACCAGGTTGATGCCTTTTACATCTAGCCCCCTTGCTGCAAGGTCTGTGGCAATCAGGATATTAATTCGGCCCTCACGGTATAATGCCATTATCCGGTTGCGGTCTTTTTGGTCCATTTCACCATGTAGAACACCGACTCGAAGTTTATGTCCCCGTAGTGGGCCTTGGATAATATTTGCCAAGCTTCTGGTATTGGTGAATACCAGGGCCTTGTCATAAGTTTCATGGATTAACAGCCAGGCCAGCAGTTTCTGTTTATGGCTATTATCGTCAGCCAGTACTAGTTGTTGATCAATATTGTTATGGCTGTCATGCCGCGAATTTAATGCAATGGTTTTATGATTGTTTAATAATTTATCCGCCATTTTTATTACGCCCCAGTTCATCAGGGTAGCGGAAAACATCAAGGTTTGTCTTTGTTGATTGCAATATTTGGCGATACTCTGGACGTCTTCGCTGAACCCCATATCCAACATGCGATCAGCTTCATCCAGTATCAATATTTCAAGATGTTTGAGGCTTTGCGAATCCTGCCCCAGATGCTCCAGGAGACGTCCTGGGGTTGCAATAATAATGTCGAAATTGTTTCGAAATAGCGTTTGCTGTTGTTTAAAATCGGCACTGCCGGTAATCAAGCCAACTTTTAGATCAGTAAATTCGACTAATTGCCGGCAAAGCTCTACTATCTGGGATGCCAGCTCGCGTGTTGGCGCGAGAATTAGTGCGCGAACGCCATATCTTCCGGAGGGACGGGTCAGTAATCGCTGCAAGGCAGGCAACAGAAATGCGGCAGTTTTACCGCTGCCAGTTTCAGCGCTAACCAGCAAGTCTCTGTGCTCCAGGACAAGAGGGATAGTCAGTTGCTGGACTGGTGTGGGTTGCTGGAAGTCCAATTTATGAATGGCATGAAGCAACTGTTCGGCCAGTAATAAACTGGCAAATGAAGATGAGGGTTTGAGCGGGTTAGCTTGCATAAATCATAGGTCCGTTATTACTTCCACACAACAGATGTGCATCGTATTCATAGCATTATAAACTTTTTGAAGTTGTGAGGATGCTAAATACCTGGTGTTTGCAAGCTGTTAAACTTATAGCGCCAATAAAGCAGGTATTTGCAATTGACTGAACTAATCTTGTCTGCAAATTACTAATTGATAATTTTAATACACCATTTATAGAGTATAAATAATGATACCCATCAGAGACACCGCGCCCTGTCATTCAACACCGGTTATGACGTGGGCAATTATGGCTGTTTGCATAATTATTTTTATTACGATGAAAATAATGCCTGATCAAGTCAGTTACCGGCTATTAAATCTTTATGGCATGGTACCGATTCGGTATTCGAATCCGCAGTGGGCAATGAGTTATGGCCTTTATCA
>Ga0209798_10000519_pt1 | contig 23291 bp, 20 predicted proteins | sample DOMMetBare3Fresh_FD_187475 | JGI IMG/M metagenome (GOLD analysis project Ga0209798, IMG submission 187475) | Wetland sediment microbial communities from St. Louis River estuary, USA, under dissolved organic matter induced mercury methylation -... | ecosystem: Environmental > Aquatic >... | reverse complement strand
CCTGGGTCGGCCGCCGGATCAGCGAGCTCGAGTCGACCTCGGGTGCCAGAGTTGCCTATCTGACGCGGCTGGGCGACGGCATACTTCCGGGCCCGGACACGGTCTACCAGGACGGGGATCTGATCCACGTCATCACGACCAGAGCGGAGCTCGCGAACGTCGAGCAGATCCTCGATGAGACACCGCCGGTCCACTGACCACCAACACCCGTCCGCCGTCCCGAGTCACTACCGTCCCGAAAGACCTCGAAAGACCATCGCTCGAAAGGACGTACACCCCGATGCGAGTTGTCATTGCTGGAGCAGGCAGCGTGGGTCGCTCCATCGCGCGCGAGCTGCTGCACAACGGACACCAGGTGTTGTTGATCGACAAGGACGTCGACGATGTCCAGTCCGGCCGCGTCCCCGAGGCATCCTGGCTGCTCGCTGACGCCTGCGAGACCAGCTCGCTGCACGAGGCCGGTTTGGCCGACTGTGACGTGGTCGTGGCCGCGACCGGGGACGACAAGGCCAACCTGGTGGTGTCCCTCCTGGCCAAGACCGAGTTCGGCGTGCCCCGCACCGTAGCCCGGGTCAACAACCCCAGGAACGAGTGGCTGTTCGACGAGGCCTGGGGAGTGGATGTGGCCGTGTCGACCCCGAGACTGATGACTGCGCTCGTGGAGGAAGCCGTCAGTGTCGGGGATCTGGTGCGTATCTTCACCTTCGGGCAGGGCACCGCCACCATGGTCGAGCTCACGCTTCCTGAAGACAGCCCGTTCGCCGGCAAGCGGGTCGGGGACGTTCCCTGGCCCAGCGACTGCGTTCTGGTGGGGATCATCCGCGAGGACCACCCGATTGCGCCGAGCCGCGACGACTCGCTCGAGGCTCACGACGAGCTGTTGTTCCTCGCCACACCCGACATCGAGGATGCCCTCGAGTCGCTGCTCAGCCCGGGCAAGAGGCAGCCCCGCGGCAAGGAGTGAGGGAAGCGCCGTTCAGTCCTGCGGTTCAGGCGCCGGCAGCTCGGTTGGGGTGAGTGGGGTCTTGCCCCGCACGAGCATCATCCCCATGACCGCCAGCGCGCACAGGTATGCAGGCCACCCCAGCGCGATCTTGGCCACGCCCAGCAAGGTGACCTGCCCCGCGAGGTACAGCGGGAACATCACCGCCACCCGCACGGCATACAGCAGGACGAGCACCATGGTCAGTTTCTGACACACCTTGACCAGACCGCTGTCACGGCGCCACGCCGTGGGGTCCTCGGCCATCAGTGGGTCACCCGCTGCGACGATGAACCCGACGATCGGCCAGCGCACCACGACCGACAGCAATGAGCCGACACCCCAGGCAGCACTGGTCAGGATGCCGGGCAGGAATGCCGCCTCTGCGCGTCCGCTGCGCAACGCGAAGTAGGCGGCGATGGCAGTGGCCAAGACGGCCGACAGGACGTAGCGCGGCGTCTGCCGGCTCGCCAGGCGCACCAGCAGCAGGATCAGCACGATGACCGCCGAGGCTGCCACCGCCATCTTGACGTCGTGCCGCCACATCCATGCTGCCACGAACGCGATGGTCGGCAGCGCTGTCTCGAACGAACCTCGTGCGCCCCCCATCGCGGAGGAAAGTCGCTCGCGGATCAGGGTCTCGACCGTGTGGGCCGCGCCGTCGCCGGGTGATCTGGTCACGATGTCCTCGCTAGTGGCCACGGGTCGGCCTGATCTCATAGGCCGGGTTGAACATGGTGGCAATGCCGTGCTTGAAGGTCACACGCCCCCGTGCGGTCAGGTACGTGCCCGGCACGATTCCGCCGATCCGTCGGCGCCCGAGCCAGATGAGGTTGAGAGTCCTGCTGCCGTCATACAGCTCCACCACGAGTGCCGGAACGTTGACGCGAGGTCGCAACGTGACACTTCGCACGGAGCCACAGACAACGGCATCGGCGCGGTCTCTCAGTTCGGCGATCGGAGTGGCACCTTGGCGGCCAGCGTCCTCCAGCAGCTCACGGGCCTCGAACTCCAGCTCGGTGCTGGACAGCCGGGTCGCGACGCGTGCCAGCAGCCCAGGCTTGCTCTCCTTGGCCGGACCTCGCTGGTCATCCGTCATTGCTGCGTCTCACCGCCTAGTGGATCTCGGTGATCTCTGGACCACGTTCGAACGGCTTCAGATCGCTGAGGTTCGGGGCTGCGGACTCCTCATCGGCTCCATGCTCAACAACGGGTTCCGGCTGATCAGGCAGTCTCAGCGCCAGCAGCTCACGTGGCGCCATGGCCTCGTCGCCGCGCACGACGACCGTTGCCCTGACCACGTCCAAGAGCACGGAGGCCGCGTCCTCGTCGATGGCTGCACGGCCACTGAGGACCGCGCGCAGGAACCACCGGGGACCATCGACACCGATGAATCGCGCAGGCGAGAAGACCGTGCGGCCGTCGGGGCCCTGACCCGGCATCCTGGCCTGCAGCTCAGGACCAAACGGACCGGACGTCAGATCGGCTGTGCCGCCCTGGCTGGTGATGCTCGCGGCGATCTCGTGACGAATGTCAAGCCAGATACCGTCACTGCGCGGCGCGGCAAAGGCCTGCAGCTGAACAGCCGAATCACCCAGCACCGCGGTGACCCCGACCACCTTCTGGGACTCCTGCTCCACCTCGAGACGCAGCTCCATGCCGGGCACCCCGGTCACCCACAGCGACCCAAGATCCAGTCGGCCGTCCAGCCCGTCCACCTCGGAACGGTCGAACGGACCCTGCTTCTCGACGCCCCCCGCCGCACTGTTCGTCTGCCCGGACCCATGCACATCGGCCGCATCGGCCGCGTCATCCGACTCAGGCGCGCCCGTCGGATCAGAGAGCGCAGAGGTTTCTGCAGGCGTGGCGTCTGCAGAAGTGGTGTCTTTGGTGCCATGGCGGAAGATGCCCACGTATCGTCAGTCCCTCGTCGTTGATGTCAGCGATGGTGTCGTTGAAGCGGGTGGCGGGCCGAATCCGCCACTGGCTCCATGTCCAGTGTCCCCCCGTTGGCTGCCCGGTAGCGACTCCACTTCGACGAAGTGGGCCTCGCTGACCCGTTGGACCACGAGCTGGGCGATCCGGTCGCCCCGGCCGATGCTGAATGCCTCGTGGCTATCCGTGTTGAGCAGGTTGACGAGGATCTCGCCGCGGTACCCCGCGTCGATGGTGCCGGGCGCATTGACCATCGTAATGCCGTGTCTGGCTGCCAGCCCCGAGCGCGGGTGGACGAACCCGGCATACCCAGCGGGGAGCGCGATGGCGACACCGGTCGAGACGAGGGCTCGCTGCCCGGGCGCGAGGTTCACGTCCTCACGGGCGTACAGGTCCACTCCGGCGTCGCCCGGGTGTGCGTAGCGGGGTAACGGCAGATCGGGGTCCAGTCGCGAGATCAACACCTGAACCCGTGAAGGATCAATCATGGTCACAGCCCTTGGTCGAGTTTCCTGTGGCACACGCCATCGGGGTTCGGCTCAGGCAGCGCACTCGCGACAAACCGGCTGGCCGTTGACTTCCTTGGCCAGCTGGCTGCGGTGATGTACGAGGAAGCAGCGCGAGCAGGTGAACTCATCAGCTTGCTTGGGAACCACGCGCACCGACAGCTCTTCGCCGGACAGGTCGGCTCCGGGCAGCTCAAAGCCCTCGGCCTGCTCGGTCTCGTCTACGTCAACGCTCGACGCACTCTTGTCGACGCGCCGCGACTTCAGCTCCTCGATCGAGTCTTCGGCGTCGTCGTCGTCAGTCTTGCGTGGCGCGTCATAGTCAGTCGCCATGGCGGTTGTCGCCCTCCTTGAGGTCATCACAGGTTCCGTGGTGCGTCGCTGCGGGGTCAACGCGCGGCCGTGTGTTTTTGTGCCCGCTTGCGCGGCGGATTGTGCCCTATCCGCACCCTCCCTGTCACCTTGGGGTTTCCCCCACCTCGTCAAGGACCCCCGAAATGTGCTGGCTCGCCGCTCAGCGCAGGGGTGCCAACGCCTCCAACCGGCGAAGCAACGCGGCATGGACGCCTGGTCCGGCTGCTACCACCGCCGCCTGGCCCGGAGGTATCCCGTTCAGCCCCGTCACCAGCGCCCCTGCCTCGGCGGCGATGATCCAGCCGGCCGCGAGATCCCACGGGTTGAGGCCCGACTCGTAGTAGGCGTCGACCCTGCCGCATGCGACGGCGCAGAGATCAAGCGCGGCGCTGCCGGCGCGACGGATGTCGCGGATCTCGGGCAACATCGCGCTGACCACCTCACCTTGGCGAGCGCGCACCTCAGGCACGTAGCCGAAGCCGGTCGCGACCAGAGACTGCAGCAGGACGTCGACGGTGTTGACCCCGATCGCGGTGTCCTCGTCGGCCACCAGGACATGGGCACCGCCGCCCAACCGAGCGTGAAAGATCTCTCCCGTGACCGGGTTGCAGATTGCGCCGGCGACCGGTTGCCACTGCCCAGGCGTCCCCGCGTCGCCGATGACGGCGGCCACCGAGACGCAATAGGCGGGGATCCCGTAGAGGTAGTTGACGGTCCCGTCGATCGGGTCGATGACCCAGGTGATTCCGGAGGTCCCAGCCGAAGCCCCGTCCTCCTCTCCAAGGACAGCGTCATCGGGCCGTGCGCCCAACAGGATGCGTCGCAGGAGCAGCTCTGACTCTTGGTCCATCACGGTCACGATGTCGTTGACACTGCTCTTGGTGTCCAGGACCCCCATGCCTCGTGGGCGGTCGTCGACGATGAACCGCCCGGCCGCACCGGCAGCCGTCACCGCAAGCTCTTCGAGCTCGCGAAGGAGTGGTTCGGGCATGTCACGACCCGACAACATCAGGTCAACAGGCATCAGTCGGACCCACAGAGCGCGGGGCGGGATGCCCGCAGGTTGGGACAACAACCCGGGCGGCATACGGGCGGGAACACGTCGTCACCAGGCCAGGAAGGAACGGCACTCGGAGCCTGACCACGGGCCTGCGCAGCTCGCTCAAACGCAAGGTCGACGAGACCCGAGACGAACTCGGGGTCGGTGCCGACCGTGGGAACGCGCACCATCTCCAGGCCAACGTCGGCCGCCGTCTGCGCGGCTTCGGTGTCAAGGTCGAACCGGACCTCCATGTGGTCGGAGACGAACCCGATCGGTGCCACCACAACGGTCTTGACCCCATCGCCAGCCAGGGTCCGCAGGGCATCGTTCACGTCTGGCTCGAGCCACGGCTGCGTGGGAGGACCCGATCGCGAGCAGTAGACCAGCTCGTGGTCCAGCCCTCGGCTCAACGTCGCGTTGACCTCTTCGGTGATGGCTGCCGCCAGTGCCAGGTGCTGGCGGCGGTACGCGTTGCCCTCGCCGTCACCAGGGCCGGAGGTGTCGTCGATGCCTTCAGGGATCGAGTGGGTGACGAAGACCAGGCGGACCTCATCGTCTGCACGCGGCCCCAGGGCACGCACCGCCTCGGTCACGTGCCGCGCGTTGACGCGCGAGAAACCGGGGTGGTTGAAGTAGGGCCGCACCTTGTCGACCTCGATCTCGCGTCCCTCATCGGCGAGGGTCAGCACGGCTGCAGCAAGGTCCTCGCGGTACTGGCGGCAGGAGGAGTAGGAGCTGTAGGCGCTGGTGACGATGGTGAGCACGCGGCGCATACCCGCCTCGTGGGCCTCGCGCAGCGTGTCGGTCACGAAGGGGTGGAAGTTGCGGTTGCCCCACAACAGCGGCGTCACGATCTCGCGGCGGTCCAGCTCGGCACGCAGGGCGCTCAGCAGCGCGCGGTTCTGGTCGTTGATGGGACTCTTGCCGCCGAACGAGTAGTAGTGCTCGGCCACCGCAGCGAGCCGTTCGTCGGGGATGCCACGCCCGGCGGTCACGGTGCGCAGGAACGGCATCACGTCGTCGGGCTTCTCCGGACCGCCAAAGGACAGCAGCAGTATGCCGTCGTACGGGGCAAGTAGGCCACGTGGGTCATTGTCGGTCCCGGGCTGGGGCGAGGTCACAAGGTTTCTCCGGTTCGCGGGGATGGTGGCTGGAGATCGGCGGCGTGAGTCAGGATGGTTGTCGCCAAAACTACCGTTGCGGCGTGGCTTGTGCCCTGCCGGTCGCTGAAGATGGCAGAGTCTGGTGTTGTCGGGCGACTCAGGAGATGGCGATGCAAGACCTGCAACTTATCGGCGTACATGAAGACGGTGAGCACCTCCTGCTCAGCGGAGCCGAGGGCGCCCGTTTTCGGATGCCGGTCGACGAGCCGTTGCGGGCGGCGATCCGGCATGACCGGCCGCGTCTGGGACGGCTCCAGGCGGACAGTGACGGCGGCCTGCGCCCGCGCGATGTCCAGGCCCTGATCCGGGCCGGTGCCTCCGCAGAGGAGGCCGCCGAGCGCGCCGGATGGTCGGTCGAGAAGGTCCACCGCTACGAGGGCCCCATTCTGGCCGAACGTGAGCACGTTGCCGGTCTGGCCCGGGCTGCCCGTCTGCGGACACGCAACGGTGTCTCCACGGGGGCCAGTGCTCCCACGTTGTCCGCACGGGTGTCAGAGCGTCTCAAGGGCCGCGGCGTCGACCCCGGAGCGGCCAGCTGGGACTCGTGGCGGGCCGAGGACGGCCCGTGGACCGTCGTCCTGACCTTTGCCGCGGGCGGGCGCCAGCGGCAGGCGTCGTGGAGCTTCGACCTCGCCGACCGGGCCGTCTCCGCCGTCGATGACGAGGCCCGCTGGCTGAGCGAGGAGGAGCAGGTCGCCGCAGGGCCGATCCCCGCGCCGCATCTGGCATCGGCATCGGTGCGCACCACGAAGGTCTACGACCTGGAGGCCGAGGGTGGCCTTCGCACGAGCGCCCCCGCAGATGTCATCCATGACGAGCCCATCGACCTGATGACCGCAATGCGCGAGCGCACCACCGCGCGGAGCCGCCGCAAGCCGGGCGGTCGTCGTGGCTCACTCCACGCACCCACCAACGTGCCGGGTGCCGGTGACCACGTCCCCGACCAAGCGCTGCCCCTTGAGGACCTGGCGTACGACCCCGAGATCATGCCGCCTCCCCCTGCCGCCCACGCCGACCCTGATCCGTCTGGTGTCGACGGGCGCCCTGAACCGGACGCAGCCGCGTATCTCATCGACCTGACCGATGAACAGGTCGAGCCCAAGACGGCGACCGCAAAGCCCGTGCGGCGCAAGACCGCGCGCAAGGGCGGTCGACCGAATGTCCCGGCCTGGGACGAGATCATGTTCGGCTCAAAACCGCGCGTCGACCATTCCTCATCCTGAGCGCGGATTACCTCAGTCCGAGTCCCTGCGTGCCGATTTGCTCAGCGCCGATTTCCTCGGCGCCGATCGGGTTCTCGGCTGGGTCCTGCGAGACGCCTCGTGATCAGGCCTTGAGCCCGGGCGCCGGAATCGGGCAGTAGTCGAGGTCGAACGGGAGGAGCTCGGGCGAGATCGCCACGGCCCGAGCAGCGTGTGAGGTCATCCTGCGCATGTAGTGGCGCCGGCACAGCACCTCGTACTCCACGACGCCAACCTCGTCGGGTGCGATGTCTCCCACAACGATCTGCGCACCCTCGAGAACCATCGCGCCATCCACGACCCGGGCGTTGGTCGTCGCTCGGCGGCCACACCAGCACAGCGCTTCCACCTGGAGCGTCTGGACGCGGTCGGCCAGCTCGATCATCCGTTGCGACCCGGGGAAGAGCTCGGTCCTGAAGTCGGCAGTGATGCCGAAGGCGTAGACATCGACATCCATCTCGTCAACCAGCCTGGCGAGCTGTTCAACCTGTGCCGGCGTATAGAACTGGGCCTCGTCGCAGATGAGGTAGTCCACCCGCTGGCCGCTCGTGGCCCGGCTGACGACGACATCCCAGAAGTCGAGGCCGTCCAGCACCTCGAGGGCCGTGGTGGCCAGGCCGAGGCGTGAGGACAGCACCGCCTCGCCGGCTCGGTCGTGCTTGGTGAATATCAGCCCCGCCCGCCCCCTGGCCGCGTGGTTGTGGTCCATCTGGAGGGCCAGGGTGGACTTGCCGCAGTCCATCGTGCCGGAGAAGAAAACGAGTTCAGCCACGAGACGGAACTCTAATGGGTGCCGTCACGGACCCTGAGCGCTGTCCCGTGCGGCCACCTCGACCAAGGGGATCGCCATCTCCTCGGGAGTCAACGATCCGTGAAGGCCCAACAATGCCAACAACCGTGGCCGCGCGGTCCGGGAGTCGACGATGGCAAAGTTGTCGCGCATCGCCACGATGACGTCGCCGATGCGGGGCAGCACACGTTCCGAGACGGCACCGAACAGCCCGTGCCGGATCGCCTCGTCCCTGCTCAGCACCCAGGCCCGCAGGTCCACCCGCTCGCGCCACGTGGCGAGCACATCGGAGGTGGCGCCGGGCTCGCAGTACAGCTGGAGTGATCGAGGCTCACCACCCACGTGCCGGACACCTCCGGCCAGCTCGGCATCGTGCGCAAGGTCGATCCGCAGGGCGTGTGGTGCATCGACCATGCCGTGGTCTGCGGTGACGTAGACCGAGGTGTCCGAAGGGACACCCGCCACGAGTCGGGCGAGGGAACGGTCGATCAGCTCAAGCTCATCACCCCACTCCCAGGACTGGCAGCCGTGGACGTGCCCCACCTTGTCGAGCTCTCCCCAATAGAGATAGACGAGGGCACGTTTGCTGGCCCGCACGGCGGTCAGCGCCGCATCAACTCGCGCCTCGAGGGAGTGCGCCGCCTTGAACGCCCCACCACGCAACGCCGCATTGGTCAGTCCCGAACCGTCGAAGAATCCCGGGCCGACGCGGGTGACGGTCAAGCCGTTGGCGGCCGCGCGCTCGAAAACGGTCTGGCTCGGCTGCCACACACGCGGATCCGGCCCATCTTCCCAGGACAGCTCGTTGAGCAGGCGGTCCTCACCGGGTACGAGCACCTCATAGCCGACGAGCCCGTGGGCGCCGGGCGGCAGACCCGTCCCAAAGGTGCCCATGCTGGTCGCGGTGGTCGATGGAAAACCCGCGCAGATCCGGTATGCCGAGGGCAACAGCCCGCGCAGGAACGGGGCGTGCCCGCTGCGCTGGCGCAACAGGTCATATCCGAGCCCATCGATGAGCACCACCACCGAGCGGCGCGCCGGCAGCAGCTCGAGCAGATCGCGCGGAACGCCATCGTCCCGGGCCGGCTCTGCCACTCCCAACGACCGCACCACGGCAGGCAGTACACCGGCCAGCCCAGAGGCGTCATACGCCGGCGGCAGGTTCTGGTCGAACACAGAGGGGGCCTCAGTGTCCAATGGCCGCCGACAACGATCGAGCGAACGCCATGGCCTGCGCCAGCGCGGGCTCGCCGTCGGCATCGGCGCTGATCCGCAACCCGATGTCGTCCGTGGCGATGGTCCCCTCATAGCCGTGGTCGGCCTCGCAGCTCGGGTCGCCGCAGGTCGCAGGCATCACGTCGACCCGGCTGACCGCACCCCAGCCAAGGGTCAGCGTGAGCTCGCGTCCCAATGAGCCGGGCACGTAGGTGGCGGGCGACGTCACCACGTGGGTCAGCATGACGCCGCGCACGGCACTGAGCGGCACGCACTCGGATGTCGCAGTCACGGTCGCCCCGGGCGCCGTGTCGTCCGGTTGCGCGTCTTCATCTTCCGGCGAGTGGTCGTCGGCATGGGCGACGACGAGTCGCGTGGGAGTGAGGGCGAGCACGGTGATGTGTCTGCGGACGCTGTCGTGGTCGAACGTCGTCTCCTGGTGCACCAGGTGCGAGACAACCTCGTCACCGGTGACAGCCGACTCGACCACGTCGGCCACCAGTGCCGGGTAGTAGCCGGCACGCTCGATGTCCTTGGTCAGCGCGCTCGGGAGGGGACGTCGTTGCTTCGTGACCTGGTCGGCGGTGTTACCCATGGGACCCATCTTGGCCCATGCTTCCTCTCGGCGCGCACCACGTGCTCCCCAGATGGCGACTGCTGCCCAAGGGCGGACCCGCCAGCGCGTTAAGCCAGGGCCCGCCGTTCGGTGTCAGTGCGTGCGGTTGCCGGCGCGACGAAGACCTCGACCCCCAGCACAACGACCCCGCCGGGATGCGCCAACACGGGATTGACCTCCAACGAGGCCACGTCCGGCTGCTGATCGGCCAGGACGGACACCCGCGCGATGAGGTCGGCCAGTGCTGCGCGATCTGCTGGTGCGGCGCCGTGATAGCCGTCGAGCAGGGGCGAGGCCTTCACCGACGAGATCAGGTCCATCACATCGACGTCGGTCAAAGGCGGGATCCTGTGCCCGATGTCACCGAGCAGGTCGGTCGGCGGCCCCGCGATGCTGAAGTTGACGACCGGTCCGAACAGCGGATCCTCTGCTGTGCGTACGACACACGCGATCCCCGGTGTCGCCATGCGCTGCACCACCAACATCGCGGCATCGATGGGCGACAGCCTGGAGGACAGCGAATCGAAGGACTCGCGGACGCTTGCCTCGGTCCGCAGATCGACGCGAATGCCGGCCAGCTGGGGCTGGTGCCGGACGTCGGGCGAGATCGACTTGAGCACGACCGGGTAGCCGAGCTGCTCGGCCGCGGCGACCGCGGCATCCGGCGTCTTCGCGGGGAGCGTCGGCCAGACCTCCACGCCGTATGCCGCCAACAACGTCTGGGCCTCGGTCGGCGTGAGTGCCCGTCCGGCGGGGGCATCTGTCAAGACGCTCTCGATCAGATCCTCGGCCGCGGCACGGTCCAGGCCCGACGGCTGGACCGGCTCTCCTCGCTCGCGAGCCCGCCACTGCCCATATCGTGTGGCGGCCGCCAGCGCGCGGACGGCGTCCTCCGGCATCGAGTATGCCGGGATCGCCCGACGCGGACGGCGATCGTCGCTGTCCGCGTCGGGACCGCCGGACAGCGTCTCAGTGACACCCCGCATGCCAAGAAAGGTCGCCGCGCAAGGCTTTTCGGACTTGGCGGCCGAAGCCACGACCACGTCGGCTATCTGGTCGTCAAACGTTGCCAGCGGTGGGATGCAGCAGGTCAGCACGCTGTCCACGCGTTCATCCAGGAATGCCGCGTCGAGAGCGGCGGCGAAATCGGTGGCCGTGGCGTCGGACGGCACCGAGACAGGTCCGTGGGTGACCTCCAGCCCCCAGCTGACACATGCCTGCGCGGTGAGCGCCCCGAGAGCGTGCGAGTTGCCGACGATGGCCACCCGGTCGCCACCCGGCAGGGGCTGGTGGACCACCAGCTGGGCCACGTCAAAGAGCTGGTGCACGTTCTCGACCCGGATCACGCCGGCCTGGCGCAGCATGGCGTCAAAAGCCCCGGGCGGCACACGCGTGGCACGCACCCGGTGACCCGGCGGGACGCCATACGCGCTCATTGCGGACTTGACCACGATCACGGGTTTGCGCATTGAAAGCTGCCGCGCGATGCGGGAGAACTTGCGGGGGTTGCCCACCGACTCCAGGTAGAGGCCAACCGCATGGGTGTCGTCGTCATCGATCCAGTACTGCATGAAGTCGTTGCCGGATACGTCGACGCGGTTGCCTGCCGACGCAAAGATCGAGATGCCGAGGTTGCGTCGTGCAGCCGAGGCGAGCACGGCGATACCCAGAGCGCCGCTCTGGGAGAACAGACCCAGCGTGCCGGCAGGCGGCATGACGGGAGCCAGGGAGGCGTTCATCCGCACGTCGGGGTGAGAGTTGATGATGCCGAAGGAGTTGGGGCCGATGACCCGCATGCCGCTGTTGCGCGCGGTCTGCAACAGCTCAACCTGCAGCAGCTCACCGGCCGTGCCGGACTCGGCAAATCCGGCGGACAGCACCAGCAACGCCCTGACCCCCGCCGCAGCGCAGTCGTTGACCACCTCGATCACCGACTCCGCCGGAACTGCGACGACCGCGAGGTCAACGTGGTCGGGGATGTCGGTCACCCGCGGATGGGCCCGTAGCCCCGCCACTTCCAGCGCCTCGGTGTTGACAGCGTGGACCCGGCCCGTGAAGCCACCAGCGAGGATGTTTTGGAGCAGCCGATGCCCGATCGAGCTGGTCCGGCGGCTGGCGCCGATCACGGCGATCGACGCGGGGAACAGCACGGAGTGCATGCTGACGGCCTCGGCGCGGTGCTCTCGCGACTGTCGAACCGCCAGTGACTGGGCCGTCGGCTCGATCTCGAAGGCCACCGCGATCACGCCGTTGTCGAAGTGGTGGTTGACCTCGTACCCGGCATCGTTGAAGACCTGGATCATCTTGCGGTTCTGCGGCAGGACGTCAGCCACGAACTTGGCCACTCCCCTCTCCTGGGCGACGGCAGCGAGATGCTCGAGCAGGACCGACCCCACCCCCTTGCCCTGGAAGGCGTCGGAGATGTTGAAAGCAACCTCAGCCGTCTTCGCATCCAGCCTGTCGTAGCGGGCGACGCCGATGATCTCGCCGCGCACCGTGGCCACCAGAGCCACCCGGCTGTCGTAGTCGACCTGGGTGAATCGCGCAACATCCTTGTCGCTCAATGTCTTCAACGGCGCGAAGAAGCGAAGGTAGATCGACTCGGCGGACTGCCCAGCGTGGAACCGACGAAGGCCGTCTCCGTCATCCGGCACGATCGGCCGGACGTGAGCCACCGAACCGTCCCGCAGGACGACATCGGCCTCCCACTCCGCCGGATAGCCATCAGGTCGCGAGGCCGCATCGATCATGGGGCTCAATATGTCAGACCCATCGAGGTGAACGTCGCCGAGACTCCGATCAGCGGCTGAGACTCCGATCAGCGGGAATGGCTTTCGGTGGCTAAGGTCAGGCCATGGCCGATGCATACGCTCAGTTCCGCAACGCCCGAGACCTTCTGCTGTCGTCGCGGACCGACTACGACCGTGCGCTGGCCGACTACTCCGCCCCCCGGCCACCAGACTTCAACTGGGGCCTCGACTGGTTCGACCGGGTTGCGGCTGATGCCACCACCGGCGCGCGGGTCGCCCTGAAGCTGGTCGAGGCCGACGGGTCAAGCCACGCGGTGACGTATGCCGAGATGTCCGCCCGCTCCTCGCAGGTCGCCTCCTGGTTGTCCTCGTTGGGTGCGGTCAAGGGCGACCGTCTCCTGCTCATGATGGGCAACCAGGTGGAGCTGTGGGAGACCTTGCTGGCCTGCATCAAGCTCGGTGTCGTCGTCATCCCGGCCACCACGTTGTTGACACCTGCCGACCTGGACGACCGGATCACTCGCGGTGGCGTGCGACACGTCGTCACCTCCTCGGTCGACGCGAGCAAGTTCGACGACGTGCCCGGCGCCTACACGCGCATCGCTGTCGGCGAGCCGGTCCCCGGCTGGACGGCATACGACGAGTCACGCTTTGCGGCAAAACCGCCTGCAGCGACCGTATTCACGCCTCCGGAGTCGGCGGGCGGCGATGACACCCTGTTGCTCTACTTCACCTCCGGCACGACCGCCCAACCCAAGCTGGTCGAGCACACGCACCTGTCCTACCCGGTGGGGCATCTGTCGACGATGTACTGGATCGGTCTGCAGCCCGGTGACGTCCACCTCAACATCTCGTCGCCGGGGTGGGCCAAGCACGCGTGGTCATCCTTCTTCGCTCCGTGGAACGCCGAGGCCACGATCCTGGTCGTCAACCAGCCACGCTTCGACGCCGCGGCACTGCTCGCGACCATGGCGCAGGAGTCTGTGACCACCTTCTGTGCCCCACCAACGGTCTATCGCATGTTGATCCAGCAGGACCTGGCGCCGTGGCGCAGCCGGCTGTCGATCCGCGAGATGGTGGGCGCCGGAGAGCCGCTCAATCCCGAGGTCATCGAGCAGGTTCAGAACGGCCTCGGGGTCACCATCCGGGACGGGTTCGGCCAGACCGAGACCACCGCGCAGGTGGGCAACACCCCTGGCCAGGAGGTCGTGCCCGGCTCGATGGGGCGGCCCCTGCCGGGCTACGACGTCGTCCTGCTCGACCCGGCAACCGGCGAGGAGCAGCTCGGTGCCGGCGCGGAGGGTGAGCTCTGCCTGCGACTCACAGGCGCTGGCGGGCGCCCGGTCGGTCTGATGGTCGGCTATCACGGCGACGCCGAGAAGACGGACGAGTCGATGCGCGAGAAGGCGTATCACACCGGCGACGTGGCCTCCCGGGATGAGCGGGGCTACATCACCTACGTCGGGCGTGCCGATGACGTGTTCAAGGCTTCGGACTACCGAATCAGTCCCTTTGAGCTCGAGTCGGTGTTGATCGAGCATCCGGCGGTTGCCGAAGCGGCCATCGTGCCCTCACCGGACCCGACCCGCCTGGCCGTCCCCAAGGCGTATGTCGTTCTGGCACCCGGCTACGCGCCGACCGCAGAGACCGCGGAGTCGATCCTGGCCTACGCGCGAGAGCACCTCGCGGCATACAAGCGGGTCCGTCGCATCGAGTTCGCTGAGCTGCCCAAGACCATCTCGGGCAAGATCCGCCGCGTCGAGCTGCGGGGCCGCGAGGAGACTGCCCACGGTGCAGGTGCCGGTGCTGACGCTTCGAGCCGGGCCAGCAAGACCGAGTTCTGGGAGTCCGACTTCCCCGGGCTCAAGAACTGACATAGAGCCAGTTGATCCCGGCCAGGTTCCTGGCCGGGATCAGGTTCTCGCTGAGGCTCACCGCATCTCGAAGAGCACGGTCACGCTGACGCTGACGTCCTGGCTTCCGGGCTCGATCGGAACGCTGGACATGTCCTTGGCCGAGGTGGCATTCAACCCATACGGCACAGGGATCGGCGGCGGTGTGGTGATGTCCTCGGAGATGCTGATAACGTCACCCAAGCTTCGTCCGGCGGCTCGGGCGTACTGCTCAGCCTTGGCCTTCGCGTCCGCAAAAGCCTTGTCCCGTGCGCTCGACACCAGCGCGCCGGTGTCCTCGAGATCGAGGCTGATCCCGTTGACCCGTATGGCGTTTCCCCCGGCGTTGATCGCCTTGCCGATGACGTCACCGGCACGGCCCAGGTCACGGAGGCGGGCGCTGATGCTCTCGGTCACCTGGTAGCCCTTGAGCCGCGGCGCCGAGTTGTTCGTGTAGTCGTACTCGGGCTGGATGGTGAGGCCAGAAGTCTGAAGGTCCTTCTTCTGCACGTTGTTCTTGAGCAGGGACTTCTGGACGGCAGAGGCCGAACGGTTTGCCGACGCCAGCGCTTCGGACACCGACGTGGCGCTGGCGACAACGGACAGGTCGAGCCGGAGCGTGTCCGGAGTCCCGGCAACCTTGGCCCTTCCTCCGACGTTGATGCCCGGACTCCCGTTGACCGGGTAGGCCACGGGCTGGGTCGATGAGGTGGTGGCGGCCCTGGTCGAGGCCGTCACCACGGTTCCCCCGGCGCGAGTCGCGCCGATGAGGTAGGTGACAGACAACGCGATGATGGCGAGAACGGCCATGGCAACGCGACGAGGAGAGACGGTAATGGTCATGTTGCTGTGACGCAGAACAGACCAGCGCGGTTCCCTGTCGCCCGTCGAAGGGTGCGACAGTGTGGGTCAAGGGCTTCGGGACGGCGTGGCACAGTGACGTCATGGAGTTCTCCGAGGTCGTCCGCAAGCGCCGCATGGTCCGTCAGTACGACCCCGAGCGTCCTGTGCCTGCCAAGGTCATCAACACAGCGCTTCGCAACGCGATTCGGGCCCCGAGCGCAGGCTTCAGTCAGGGCTGGGACTTCGTCGTCCTCACCGAACCCGAAGAACGACAGGCATATTGGGCCGCCACCACCGATGTCGACGACGACATGGACTCGTGGCTTGAGGGCATGCAGACCGCCCCGGTCCTGATCCTGTGCCTGTCCGACGAACCCACCTACCTGCGGCGCTATGCCGAACCGGACAAGGGCTGGACCGACATGGATGAAGCGCGCTGGCCGGTGCCCTACTGGGACATCGATACGGGGATGGCCGCTCTCATGATCCTGCTGACTGCGGTCGACGAGGGGCTGGGCGGCTGTTTCTTCGGTGCGCCCCCCGAGACCCACGAGGACGTCTTCGAGGCGTTCGCAATCCCTCATGACCGCAACCTCGTGGGCGTCGTGTCGCTGGGCTATCCCGTGCCGCATGCCAAGAGCGGCAGCCTCAAACGAGGTCTTCGAGGGTTGGACCAGGTGGCCCACTACGGAGCGTTTGGGCGTCACACCCCGGATCATGTACGCAGGAACGCCAGCAGCTCCCCCGCGACCGGGAGCCCACGATCGTGACCAATTCGCAGGGCGATCGCCGTGGTGGTCGCCCAGCAACCGAACCTCTCTCTCACCAGCTGAACTCCCCTCTCTCCGAAGGAACCTCCAATGCCACTCATCACCGAGAAGCTCGTTGTTCTCAACGTGGACGCCCCTGACCGACACATGGCGACTCGTGTCCTTGCCGAGGCCTTGGCCAGCGAGGGCCGGGTCACCGACCTGGACGGTTTCCTCACCGACGTCCGCAAGCGTGAGGAGCAGATGCCGACCGGGCTCCCCGGAGGCATCGGCATCCCCCACGCGCGCAGCGCCCACGTCACCGAACCATCGCTGGTGTTCGGGCGCTCCACCAGTGGTATCGACTGGGGAGCCGAGGACGGACCGGCCACCCTCATCTTTCTGATCGCGGCGCCGGAGGGCGGCGGCGATGACCACCTCAGGATATTGGCCAGCCTGGCCAGGCGTCTCATGCTGACCGAGTTCCGTGACGCCCTGACGAACGCCGCTGACGCGGCCGCCGTGGTCGATGTCGTGAACCGAGAGGTCGTGAACCAGTAAAGTTGGTCGCCGTCACCTCCTGCCCCACGGGTATTGCCCACACGTACATGGCTGCCGAGGGCCTCGAGCAGGCAGCCAAGGCCGCCCGGCGCCGCCTCCCGCCCTCCGCCGCGTGACGGCTGACTGCCCCTGCCGCCCGGCGGGTCGGGGGCCGCTCGCTCGCGACCGTGGGTGAAGATGGGGTGCTGGGCTCATCCACCGACTGACCCGCAGGGAGAAGCACCGCGCATGGCACGCCGTACGTCATCAACCCCACCGCCGGAAGCTGACTTCACCGAGCGGATCGTCGACATCGACGTCGAGGAGGAGATGCAGGGAGCGTTCCTGGAGTACGCCTACTCGGTCATCTACTCGCGCGCCCTGCCGGACGCCCGCGACGGGCTCAAGCCTGTGCAACGACGAATCCTGTTCGGCATGAGCGAGCTCGGGCTCCGACCCGAACGTGGGCACGTCAAGAGCAGTCGTGTCGTCGGCGAGGTGATGGGCAAGTACCACCCTCACGGCGATGCCTCCATCTATGACGCGCTCGTCCGTATGTCCCAGTCCTTCACCATGCGTCTGCCGCTGGTGGACGGGCATGGCAACTTCGGGTCCATGGACGACGGTCCGGCGGCCGCGCGCTACACCGAGGCCAGGCTTGCACCGGCGGCAATGCTCATGACCAACAGCCTCGACGAGGAGACCGTCGACTTCGTCCCCAACTACGACGACCAGCTGCTGCAGCCGTCAGTCATGCCGGCAGCCTTCCCGAATCTCCTGGTCAACGGTGCCAGTGGTATCGCCGTCGGGATGGCCACGAACATGGCCCCGCACAACCTCGTCGAGGTCATCGGCGCTGCCCGTCACCTCATCGCCAACCCGACGTGCTCGCTGGATGACCTGATGCGATTCGTGCCCGGGCCCGATCTCCCCGGCGGCGGCAAGATCGTCGGTTTGGAGGGGATCCGCGATGCCTACCTGACCGGGCGTGGGTCGTTCCGCACCCGTGCAACGACCCGGATCGAAAGTGTCACTCCCCGCAAACAGGGCATCGTCGTTACCGAGCTGCCCTACCTCGTCGGACCCGAGAAGGTCATCGAGAAGATCAAGGACCTGGTCCAGTCCAAGAAGCTCCAGGGCATCAGCGATGTCAAGGACCTGACCGACCGCAAGCACGGCCTGCAGCTGGTCATCGAGATCAAGGGCGGTTTCCGTCCCCAGGCGGTCCTGGAACAGCTCTTCAAGCTGACGCCGATGGAGGACAACTTCGGCATCAACAACGTCGCTCTGGTCGACGGGCAGCCTCGCACCCTTGGTCTGAAAGAGCTCCTGCGCGTCTACGTCGACTTCCGCCTGGACCTGGTGCGGCGCCGGAGCACCTACCGCCTGCGCAAACGCGAGGAGCGGCTGCACCTCGTCGAAGGTCTCCTCATCGCGATCCTGGACATCGACGAGGTGATACAGGTCATCCGTGCTTCCGAGGACGCCGCGGTCGCCAAGGTCAGGCTGATGGAGGTCTTCGATCTCTCAGACCCGCAGGCCACCTACATCCTCGACCTGCAGCTTCGCCGGCTGACAAAGTTCTCGCGGACCGAGCTCGAGACCGAGAAGGCCGAGCTGGAGCGCCAGATCGAAGCACTCAGGGCGATCCTGGGTGACGAGAAGCTGCTCCTGAAGACAGTCTCGAACGAGCTTGCTGACGTTGCCAAGACGCATGGGACGCCGCGACGCACGGTGCTGCTCGAGTCGGCAGGGACCCCCCTCTCAGCCACACCGCTGGAGGTCACCGACGACCCATGCTGGGTGCTCCTGTCCTCCACCGGATTGCTGGCCCGCACCACGAACGCGGACATGCTGCCGACCGGGGGCGGACGCCACAGGCACGACGCGGTCATTGCCGCGGTGCAGACCACCATCCGGGGCCACGTCGCGTTGGTCACCTCCAGAGGGCGAATGATCCGCCTCTCGGCGCTCGACCTGCCGATCCTGCCGCCGACGAACGACGCTCCTTCCCTTTCGGGCGGGGCTCCCCTTGGGGCATTCGTGGACCTTCCCAGGGACGAACAGCCCCTGACCCTGATGTCGCTCTCCGCGGACTCCCCCGGCCTCGCGGTGGGAACGGCCCAAGGAGTCGTCAAGCGCGTGGCGACGGACTACCCCGGAAACAAAGGCGATTGGGAGATCATCAGCCTCAAGGATCATGACGAGGTTGTGGGCGCGGTCGAGCTACGTACCGGCGATGAGGATCTCGTTTTCATCACGTCGGATGCCCATCTCCTGCATTTCCCGTCCTCTTCGGTGCGCCCACAGGGTCGTGCGGCAGGTGGCATGACCGGCATCAAGCTGGCCGACGGCGCACGCGTCGTGTTCTTCGGCGCGATCGATCCTGTTGTGTCCAACCTTGTGGTCACCTCAAGTGGCTCGTCGGGAGCCCTGCCGGGCACCGAGCCGGGCTCGCTCAAGGTCACGCCGTATGCCGAGTACCCGGCCAAGGGCCGTGCCACCGGCGGTGTCCGTTGTCACCGTTTCCTGCGCGGCGAGGACACCCTGGTCCTGGCCTGGGCCGGCGGTAGCCCAGCACGGGCAGCTGCCGCCAACGGGGTTGCCCTGGACCTGCCCGAGGCCTCAGGCCGACGCGATGGGTCCGGTCTCCCCGCAACCACCGCGATCGCGGCCATCGCCGGACCGCTGCCAGAGCCCATGATCACCTCCTCGGTGTACGCACCCTCGGGACCCGCGTCATCAGGGCAGACAACCGCGACCACACCGGATGGACCGGAGATGCTCCCGGAGTTCCCTGCGGGCCGCTCGTGATCGGTGCTGCTGCCGGGACCCACGCACGCAGCCAGCCCGACGCCTGCTCGATCATCTGGGACAGTGCACACGGCTCGGCCCTGGGTACCGCCGCCGCCGCCGGGTTCTGGATCGCCCTCGAACAGAGCGGTCCGTGGGGGCGCCAGGCGGCGACACAATCCCGCCTGGACCCGGAGCTTGGCTTGGCGCTGGATGCCCGGGCTCAGGAGGAGAACGGCCGCCTGTTGTTGATCCGTCGCCCTGGCACCCACGCGTCGGTGCACGAAGGACTTCCACATCGGGTCTATCTCGCCGGTGGACTGGCCGATCGTCCTTGGCTTCTGCAAGCAGATCTCAATGACCCTGTCCAGCTTCTCGGGTTGCCCTGGGCCGCTCTGCGTGAGGGGGACATGGACAGCGTCCGCGCCCGCCTGCCTGCGTTCAACCAGTCCGCTGGTCCGGTTCTGATGATCTGCTCAAACTCCAAACGGGACATCTGTTGCGCGGTGCGCGGCCGACCGGTGGCGCTTGAGTCCTCGTCGCAACGTCCGGGCCAGGTGTGGGAATGCTCACATACGGGCGGGCACCGGTTCGCCCCGACCGGCATTCTTCTCCCCCACGGCCAGAGTCTCGCCCGACTTTCCTCCGCGACAGCAGTCGCAGTGGTTGATGCCGCAGCACGGGGCGAGCTGCCTGTGGAGCTGCTGGGCGCGACGTACGACCGGGGGCGCAGCCACCTCACGCCACCGGAACAGGCGGCCGAATCGGTTGTGCGACAACAGATTCAAGAGCCAAGCCTGCTCGCGCTCACGACGAAAGCTGTGCCACATGCGAGCCGGGCGAACGCCTGGTGCTGCCGGGTCAGCCACGTCGATGGCCGACGCTGGGATGTCGTTGCCGTACGCGGCTCAGGCGGAGAGGACCGACCCGAGTCCTGCGGCGGTATGGCAGTTCCCACCTGGCAGTGGTCTGTCCTCAGCGGTGTCGGTCCATGAAGCCGAGCATCCTCACCCATGCGTCTTCACACGCGGAGGTCCAGTCGGTGAAGGTACGGTCGAAGAAGGAGTGCGGGGCGCCGTCGTACATGACGTACTCGTGCTCTTTGCCGGCCTCGGTCAGAGCACGGTCGAACGCCTCGTTGTCACGGGGTGAGGTCGCCTGGTCCGCGCCGGCTGCCAGCACGAGCAACGGTGCGGAGATCGCCGCGATGTCGTGGAGAACCCCGGCCGGGATGCCATAGAAGCCCATGCATCCCGCGGCACGGAGATCGGTAGCCGCCAACCGCCAGGACTCAGCACCAAACTTGCAGAAGCCGAGAGTGAACACCGGGTCCTTGCTACGTTCCCGCAACCGGGCAGCAGCCGCATGGGCGTCCGCCAGAACGTGAGCCGGCTCAAGGGCTTTCGCATGCGGCATGTAGTCGAAGCCTTCATCCCTGGGACTGGTTCCCGCGGTGCGCCCATAGGGGTCGAGCGCCACGACGTCCACACCGGCGAGGGCGAAGCTGAGCGCAAGGTCGGTGTAGTACGGGTGCATCCCCCGGATGTCAGGAAGCAGCACCAGGCTGGCCCCGCGGCGGGTCACCGGCACCGCGTCGTACGCCGCGAACCGGTTGCCGTCTGCGGCGGTCAGCTCACAACGCCCATGCTCACCCACCTCGCTGGATCTGGGAGGGTCGGGCGGCCGCTGATCGTTGGTGAAACACATGCAGGCAGTCTCCGCCTGTCCCGTCGCGGCCACCAGACCTGAACCGACAGATACTGATCGAGAAACCTGCGCCTGCGCGGTCAGGCGTCGATGCGTTGGCGATCGAGCTCCGCTGCGGAGTCGATGATGAAGTCCTTGCGCGGGGCGACATCGTTGCCCATCAGCAGGTCGAAGACCCGTTCGGCGGCCTCGGCGTCCTTCAGAGTCACCCGGCGCAGCGTTCGGTGACGGGGGTCCATGGTCGTCTCGGCCAGCTGGTCGGCATCCATCTCACCCAGTCCCTTGTAGCGCTGAAGCGGCTGCTTGACCTTGCGGCCCTTCTTCTCCAGGGAGGTCAATACTTTGCGCATCTCAGCCTCGGTATAGGTGTAGACGAGGTCGTTCTTCTTCCCGCCAGGGTTGATCACCTCGATGCGGTGCAACGGCGGCACCGCGGCGAAGACCCTGCCGGCCAGGACCAACGGGCGCATGTAGCGGAAGAACAGGGTCAACAGCAGCGTGCGGATGTGGGCGCCATCGACATCCGCATCGGTCATGATGATGACCTTGCCGTAGCGGGCGGCCTCGAGATCGAACGAGCGGCCAGAGCCCGCACCGATGACCTGAAGGATCGCCGCGCACTCGTTGTTCTTCAACATGTCGCCGACGGAGGCCTTCTGGACGTTGAGAATCTTGCCGCGGATCGGTAGCAGCGCCTGGTGGTCCGAGGACCGGGCAAGCTTGGCGGTGCCGAGTGCGCTGTCGCCCTCAACGATGAACAGCTCGGTGCGCGCGACGTCGCTGCTGCGACAGTCGGCCAGCTTGGCCGGCAAGGACGACGTCTCCAAGGCGTTCTTTCGCCGTTGGGTCTCCTTGTGCAGTCGCGCGCTGACCCGCGACTTCATCTCGGCGACGACCTTTTCCAGAAGGAGCGCCGACTGGGCTTTTTCGCCACGCTTGTTGGAGGTCAGCTTTGCGGTGAGCTCCTTCTCGATGATCTTGGACACGATGGCTCGGACCGCTGAGGTGCCCAGAACCTCCTTGGTCTGACCCTCGAACTGCGGCTCCGCCAGACGCACCGTCACCACAGCCGTGAGGCCGGCCAGGATGTCTTCCTTGTCGACCTTGTCCGACCCGACCTTGAGCCGGCGGGCGTTGATCTCCAGCTGCCTGCGGAACACCTTGAGCAGCGACTGCTCGAAGCCCATCATGTGGGTCCCGCCCTTGGGCGTGGCGATGATGTTGACGAAGGACAGGGCCTTGGTCTCATAGCCCGTGCCCCACCGCAGCGCCACGTCGATGCCACACTCACGCTCGACCTCGGTCGGGTTCATGTGTCCGCGCTCGTCCAGCACCGGCACGGTCTCGCGGAACGTCCCGGACCCCTGCACGCGCCACACGTCGGTCAGCGCCGGGTCGACCGCCAGGAACTCGGCGAACTCGCTGATGCCGCCGTGGTGCAGGAACGTCTCCTCGTGGGGGCCGTGCTCGCCAGGCGTGCCCGGCACGCGGCGCTCATCGCGGATCACCAAGCTCAGACCCGGGACCAGATACGACGTCTGACGCGCCCGCGAGACCAGCTCGTCGTAGGTGACGGCCGCATCCTTGATGAAGATCTGGTGGTCAGGCCAGTAACGGACCCTGCTGCCGGTCCGACCGCGGGCCGCCTTGCCGACGATGCGCAGCTCGCTGTTGTCCACGTATGCCGTGAAGCGCGCGTCCGGCGTCTTGACGCCGTTGGCATCGTGGAAGACGCCGGGCTCACCGCGGTGGAAGCTCATGGCGTAGGTCTTCATGCCACGGTCGACCTCCACATCCAGGCGGGCGGACAGTGCGTTGACCACCGAGGCGCCCACACCGTGCAGACCACCGGAGGCCGTGTAGGAGCCGCCCCCGAACTTGCCGCCGGCGTGCAGCTTGGTGAAGACCACCTCGACACCGGACAGACCCGTGCGTGGCTCCAGATCGACAGGAATACCTCGCCCGTTGTCGCGCACCTCCACCGAACCGTCGGCCATCAACGCCACATCGATGCGGTCACACACGCCGGCCAGCGCCTCGTCGACCGCATTGTCGACGATCTCCCAGACACAGTGCATGAGCCCGCGCGAGTCGGTAGAGCCGATATACATCCCCGGACGCTTGCGGACCGCCTCAAGACCCTCGAGCACCTGCAGGTGGCGAGCCATGTAGT
>Ga0209798_10000518_pt1 | contig 23320 bp, 23 predicted proteins | sample DOMMetBare3Fresh_FD_187475 | JGI IMG/M metagenome (GOLD analysis project Ga0209798, IMG submission 187475) | Wetland sediment microbial communities from St. Louis River estuary, USA, under dissolved organic matter induced mercury methylation -... | ecosystem: Environmental > Aquatic >... | reverse complement strand
CCTCGTGGGATTAGCTTTCGGCCCACTGGGAGAGATGGCCGTGGTCAGTAATGACTCAGTTTACAAACTGGCGTCAGGTATTCACGGAACGCTTCTGGCTTAGCCCTTTTCCCGCGGGGTTCATCGATTTCTTAAGAAAAAGCGATTTTGACACCCCCTGGGGTGCGTGTTAGTGTGACCCTGTCCATCTCCGAATAAGTATGCCTAACATTGATAGCGCCGCTGTCGCACAGTTCATCTTGTTCATGGTGGCACTGATTTTTTCGTTGTCGGTGCACGAATCCGCACATGCCTTCGCGTCAAATTACTTTGGCGATGATCTGGCCAGGCTTCAGGGGCGTATTAGTCTGAATCCCTCAGTGCATGTTGACCCGGTGGGCACGCTGCTTTTCCCAGCCATCGCGTTCTTTACAGGCATGCCGCTGATTGGCTGGGCGAAGCCCACTCCGGTCAACCCATTACGATGGCGGAACAAGCGCCTCGCCAACTTTTGGGTGTCGATCGCCGGAGTAATGTGCAACGCGATCATTGCCATCACCGCTGGAATTGCGATGAGGGCTCTATTCGAGGCGGGGCTGGTTTCACTTCACCTCAGCAGGTACTACGGTTTATCAGCCGAGGCTGCGGGCGGCTCGCTGATTGCCGAGGGTGGGGCGAAGCTGTTGACGACTTTCTTCACCCTGAACGTGGGACTGGCCATCTTTAATCTGCTTCCCATACCCCCGCTGGATGGCAGCAAGGTGCTGAGTAGTATTCTGCCGCCGAGCTTTGAACCGGCGCTCGAGGCGTTGGATCGTTTTGGCTACATGATCCTGATCATCGCCATGTTTACCGGCGTCTTCGGAATGATTTTCAGAATTATAATGCCGCTGGTGTCCTATCCATTTATTATTGGTTTGTCCTGATCAGAATGAAGCGAATCTTTAGCGGCGTACAGCCCACCGGCAGCACACATCTGGGAAACTATCTTGGCGCCCTGCGAAATTGGGTGGCCCTGCAGCAGGAGTACGAAAGTATTTTCTGCATTGTCAATCTCCACGCCATCACCCAGCCGCAGGATCCCAAAGTCCTGAGCGCCAAAGCCAGGGAACTGGCGCGCATCTATCTCGCGGTGGGGATTGATCCCGCGGTTTCGACCATTTTCATTCAGTCAGAGGTGGCCGCACACGCCGAATTGACGTGGCTGCTGAACTGCATAGCGCGCCTGTCGGAGCTTGAGCGTATGACTCAGTTTAAAGACAAAGCGCGCAAGCAACGTGAAAATGTTGCGGTCGGTTTGCTTGATTATCCGGTGCTCATGGCCGCTGATATCCTGCTCTATCAAACCGATCTGGTGCCTGTGGGCGAGGATCAGAAGCAACACCTCGAACTGACACGCGATCTGGCTATTCGGTTCAATCGTGATTATGGCGAAACTTTTCGCGTTCCTGATCCTTACATTTCCAGGGTTGGCGCGCGCATCATGTCTCTGTCAGATCCGACCAGGAAAATGTCCAAATCAGATGACGATCCGAATGGCTGCGTCATGTTGCTGGATGACGCAGATACCATCGCCCGCAAATTCAAACGGGCGGTGACCGACTCTGGCACTGAGATTCGTTTCGACGAAGCGCGTCCAGCCCTGGCCAACCTGCTCACCATCTTCCGCCTGCTGACAGGCAAGGAGCCCGACGAGGTCGAAGCGCACTTTGCGGGCAGTGGGTATGCAAAGTTAAAGCAGGAACTGGCGGCGACGACGATTGAACTCTTGAGGCCTCTGCAGGAGCGTGTGCAGGGCATCAGCGATGCGGAGTTGAACCTGGTGCTGCAGCAGGGCAGGGAGCGGGCCACGGGGATCGCCGAGGTAACGCTGAAAAATGCAATGGAGCGGATGGGACTGAAAGCCAGTGGCTGATCGAAATGGGTGACTCTGACGAAATCAATAAGCAAGAAGCTGCGGGGGCGCGGCCCGAGGATTCAGCCTGGGCCACACCGCTTGGCTTAGCTGATGTGCAACCTGCCCCGGCCATTCGCGCTGGGGATCAGCAGGCCGCGCCGGCCCCCGCTATGATTAATGTACTGGGCGCGACTCCGGAGATTTATCCAGACGAAAACACAGACGATCTGCAGATAGCGCTAGGCGAGTTTGATGGTCCTCTGGATTTGCTGCTGCACCTGATTCGGCAGGAGCAGGTCAGCATTTACGATATCCCGGTGGCCAAAATCACGGATGAGTACCTGCGCTACCTGCAGCTAATGCAGGAGATGGATATGGCCGTGGCCGGCGATTTCCTGGTGATGGCCGCTACGCTTATCGAGCTGAAGACCAGGATGCTTTTGCCGCGTGATCCCTTCGCGACTGCCGAAGCTGAGGAGGAAGATCCGCGACGCGATCTGGTCGATCAGTTGCTCGAATATCAAAAATACAAGGCCGCGGCCCAAATGCTCTGGTCGCGCGTGACGGTGGAACGGGCCATCTTTCGTCGCGCAGAGTTGGAAACGGACAAGGCAAATCCCGAAGTGGCGGTTGGCGTCTTCGACCTGCTGAGAGTCTTCAACGAGATTTTAGCGCGCCACAAAAAAGAAGTGCTGATGGAGATCGAGCGCGAGGAGATCTCGATGACAGAGATGCTCGAGCGTTTGCGGAACATGGTGATGTCGGCGGGCGAGTTGAATTTGCGCGTCTTCTTCGAGCGGGCACGCTCACGGCGCGAGCTGGTGCTGGCGTTTCTCTCCGTGCTGGAGCTGGTGCGCACTACTGAGATCAAGCTGTTTCAGTCACAGACATTCGGCGACATCGTGGCGCGCGTCGCCAGCTAGAGTGCGACAATCTTCGTTATCGAATGCACGCGCGGGGGAGCAGGGTAAGAAAGTGACCACGAGCAGTAGCTTTTTTTAGACATTTTTAGGATTGGAAGAATAGATGGCGAAAGATAAACCGGAAATTGAAGATCAAACGGCGCTGAATGAGGAAGCGAGTCAGGAACTTGCGGCCATGATCTCCGAGGAAGAAGCAGAGGCTGCGGCTGTTGATGCGGCCCAGGAACCTGGTGAGACCTATCAGATTGGCACGCTCTCGGAGCGCATGGCCGTCATTGAAACCCTGATTTTCGTTTCTGGAGAACCGCTCAGCGCGAAAACGATTGCCGACGTGCTCAACGAAGATCGCGCCATCGTGGAAGAGGCCATTAGGGAACTCGCGGCGGAATTTAATGGACGAGAAAGTGGCCTGCATTTGCGCGAGCTTGCCGGCGGTTGGCAGTTTGCGACGCGTCCGCAATACCACGAACATGTGCGAGCATTCCTGCGGTCGCGACCCAGCGCCAAACTTTCGCTCGCTTCCCTTGAAACCCTCGCGGTCATTGCCTACAAACAGCCTGTGACGGTACCGGAAATTCTCGAGATACGAGGCGTGCAATCACCGTCGGCCATCAAGACATTGTTGGACAAAAAGCTCATTGTCGCCAAGGGTCGCAAGGATACGGTAGGTCATCCAATGATGTACGGCACTTCCAAAGAATTTCTGATGCAGTTCGGTTTGAAGGACCTTTCTGAGCTGCCGAGTATGGAAGATTTTCAGGATCTGGCGGCCGGGGGGTAGGAGCGGAAGGCAGAAGGCAGAAGGCAGAAGGCAGAAGGCGGAAGGCGGAAGGCGGAAGGCGGGGGGGCTCTATTGCAGGGTGTTGATTAGTGTTATGCAGGAACGACTTCAAAAATTAATTGCTCAGGCTGGTATTGCTTCCCGGCGACATGCAGAAGAATTGATTACGGCCGGCGACGTGACTGTCAATGGCACGGTCATTACTGAGCTGGGAACCAAGGCTGACGCTCAGAAAGATCACATCAAGGTGAAGGGTAAACTGATCAACCCGGCAATCCAGCGGCGCCAGAATGTGTACGTGTTATTGAATAAGCCAAAGGGGTATTTGTCAAGCGTTTCTGATCCCGAGCATCGACCGTTGGTCATGGATTTGTTGCCGCCTTCCCTGGCCAAGCTGCATCCGGTCGGGCGACTCGACTTCAATACGGAAGGCTTGCTGTTACTTACAAACGATGGCGCCTTCACGAATTTTGTAACCGCGGCACGCAATCGCGTGAGCAAGGTCTATGAAGCCCGTGTTAAGGGTGTGCCGCCGGAGTTCGCGATCGAGCGCCTGCGGGCCGGGGTCGTGCTCGATGATGGTGTGCGCACTGCCCGAGCAGAAATCACCCTGGTCAAATCCACGGATGCCAATGCCTGGTTCGAGATAGTGCTGCACGAGGGACGCAATCAGCAGATACGGCGTATGTTTGATCTAATCGGCCACTCAGTGGTGAAGTTGCGGCGCGTCAGAATTGGCCCGCTAAACGATCGTGGACTCAGGCCGGGTGAGTATCGCTTTCTCAGTCCACTGGAAGTCGATCAGGTCCTTAAGGGCAAGCAGGCTGAGCCGCCGCGACGGCCCCGGACTCGACTGGCGAGTCACGGTTCGCGCCGTCGTTGAGGTACAATGACGGCAACTAAATTGCGAGTTTCGCACTTCGAGATTGAGAGTGATTGATGGCTCGAAATGCGGAACTCGAATTTATGTCCGGGAGAGGGTCGCGCCAGAGTTGCTGCGCCGGAGAGAATCCTGTTGCGCAATGACCGACGAATAGCGACTGTTTGCATTAAAGAGGGATTTGCATGGAATTCGATTTAAGCGAAGAGCAGAAACAAATCAAGTTCAGCGTCCGCGAGTTTGCCGAGGCCGAGATTGCGCCCCATGTCATGGAATGGGATGAATCGCAGCATTTTCCGGTTGAGCTAATACCCAAACTCGCTGAGTTGGGTCTGATGGGTGTTCTGTTCCCCGAGCAATACGGCGGCGCCGGCATGGGATATGTCGAATACGCGACCATCATCGAAGAGTTGTCCCGCATCGATGGCTCAGTAGGCATTTCCGTCGCCGCCCACAATTCCCTTTGTTCGAACCACGTATTTAAATTCGGCAGCGATGCGCAAAAGGAAAAATACCTCACGCCACTCGCCCGGGGCGAACACCTTGGGGCCTGGGGGTTGACCGAACCCAGCGCCGGATCAGATGCATCGGGAACTCGCACAACCGCCGTGCGACAGAATGGCGGCTGGCTGATCAACGGCTCGAAGAATTTCATTACGCACGCGATTCACGCCGACACCTGCGTGGCCTTTGCCTCGAACGACCGCTCGAGGCACAGCAAGGGCATTACGGCATTCATTTTTGAAAAGGGAATGAAGGGGTTTGCGCCTTCCAAAAAGGAAAATAAGCTTGGGCTGCGCGCTTCGGAAACGGCGAGCGTGGTGTTCGAAGATTGCTACGTTCCGGATGAGAACCGGCTGGGCGAGGAAGGCCAGGGATTTGTTAACGCGATGGAAGTTCTGGATGGTGGTCGGGTCTCGATTGCCGCGCTCGCGGTCGGCATTGCCCAGGGGGCCTATGAATCTGCGCTTCGCTATTCCGGCGAGCGACAACAGTTCGGCAAACCGATTCGCGAATTCCAGGCGATCCAGTTCAAGCTCGCCGACATGGCCACCCAGATTGAAGCCGCCCGCCTGCTGATGTATCGCGCAGCGTGGATGAAAGATGCGGGCAAACGAACAACTAAAGAGTCCTCGATGGCCAAATTGTTCGCCTCGGAAGTGAGCGTGCGGGTCTGCGAAGAGGCCATTCAGATTCATGGTGGTTACGGCTACACGAAGGATTATCCGGCTGAAAAGTACTGGCGCGATTCCAAGCTCTGTACCATTGGCGAGGGAACGTCAGAGATTCAGCGCATCATCATTGCCAGAGAGTTGTTGAGGCAGACCTGAATCGAGGGTTTGGTGCCGGACAATAGATCATTGATAGAGCGCGTGGCAGCCGGAGAGCCGGCCGCGGTTGCTCGCGCAATTTCAAGGGTTGAGGACGGGAAAGACGGGACGGCGGCCCTGATGAAGGCGGTCTTTCCGCTTACCGGACGCGCTCTCGTTATCGGAATTACCGGAGCGCCGGGAGCTGGAAAATCGTCTCTGGTTGATAAGTTGGCGTTGCTCTACCGGCACCAGGGGCAAAAGGTCGGCATCGTTGCGGTGGATCCGTCGAGCCCATTTTCCGGGGGCGCCATCCTGGGCGATCGCATTCGGATGCAGGCGCTGGGCCTTGATAAGGATGTATTCATTCGTTCGATGGCCACCCGGGGCAACCTGGGCGGGCTGGCCCGGGCAACGGTCGATGCGGTAGCTATCCTGGATGCGGCGGGTTACGAGAAGATCATCATTGAAACTGTAGGTGTGGGTCAGGATGAAGTTGAGATTGTTAAGGCGGCCGATGTCTCCATAGTTGTGCTGGTTCCCGGGATGGGCGACGATATCCAGGCGATCAAGGCCGGGATAATGGAAATCGGCGACATCTTCGTTATAAACAAGTCTGATCGGGAAGGATCGTATGCTACGGAAAAAGAGCTCGAGGCTTTGCTCTCTCTTGCTCAACGTGACGATGCCTGGCAGCCGGACATAATCAAGACCGTAGCTACGGAGAACAAAGGGGTTGACGAATTGGCACGGGCGATCAGCGCTTTTAGCCAGTCTCAGTTGCAAAGCGAAACGGGTCAGGGGCGCCGGCGCGCGATCGCTCGCTGGCGCATCCTCGAGCTATTACGAGAGCAGCTGTTGAACAGGATACTTTCTCAGGATTCGACCGCGGCGACCCTGCAAAGAATGACGGAAGAAGTTGCAAGTCACCGTCGCGATCCCTATTCTGCGGTAGAAGAGATTATTAGGGGTTCTGACTTCTGAGAACTGAATGGCATTCATGAAACTCGATCACATCGGCATCGCCACGCGGCAAATTAGCGAGGTTATGGACCTGTGGACGAAGACCCTTGGCCTGGGAGTGGAGCATACCGAAGAGATTGCCGAACAAGGAGTCCGAGTAAGCATGCTCTCCCTGGGTGAAACCCAATTGGAACTGCTGGAGCCGCTGAGTGATGACTCACCGGTAGGAAGATTCTTGAAGAAACGCGGGCCAGGCATTCATCATATTGCCATTCGCGTTGCTGACATACGCGAGGAACTCGCTAAATTGAAAACAACTGGCGCACGCCTGATTGATGAAACACCCCGCACAGGTGCGGGCGGCTGTCTGGTAGCATTTGTTCATCCCGCATCTGCCGGGGGAGTCCTACTGGAGCTGGTGGAGCATCAACAAGCCGGCAGCTAAGTTATTTGTGGATGAAAGGAACTCATTTTGACTTCAACAACTAAAGCAATAATAGTCGGCGCCGTGGCGATGGTATTTGCCATCGCATTAATCGGCTGGCAGGTAAAAAGCAGGCGCAGCGGCGCGGTCAATCTCACCTCCGAAGACATGAAATTGATCGCCGAAGACCAGTCGCCGCAAGTCAAAGCTCGCCTGGCCTCAAACGAAGAAGCGCGCAAAGATTTTGCCAAGAACATTAAGGAGTTGCTGGCGGTGGCCGAAGCAGCACGTAAAAACAAAATTGACGAACGCCCCGAAATCAAGCGGCAGCTCGAATTGATGCGTTCAGTTGTGATTGCGGAAAACTATTTTAAATCAAAGCAGTCAAACCCGGCCGCCCCAACCATGCCTGATGTGAAGGAAGCGGAAGTCGATGAATTCTTCAAATTACCTGCCCACCAGGCGAAATTCGATCAGTTCATCAAGGACGCACAGGCCAAGAACCCGCAAATGGCGAGTAATCAAATTCCCGAAGCGCAGTTAAAACAAGTCCGGCAGCAACTCGGACAGGTTCTGATTGGCGAGGAACGGGGCGTCAAAGAGGGGGTCGAGAAGAAGCGCGAAGTTCAACTTCAAATGATGATGGAGCAGGCGCGAGTGCTGGCCTCGACCTACGCCCAGGAGCAGCTGGTGCCAAAGATGAAGCCTACCGACCAGGAGGTCGACGCTTATATCGCAAAGCACCCCGAACTGGATTCAAAACAGGCACGAACCAAGGCCGAGGAGGTTTTGAGGCGCGTGCGGGCTGGCGAGGATTTTGCGAAGTTGGCAGGCGAATTTTCCACCGACCCCAGCAATAAGGATAAAGGTGGGGACCTGGGATGGTTTGGTCCGGGACAAATGGTTGCCGAATTCGATAAAGCTGCCTTTGCCCTCAAGCCCGGTCAAGTCAGCGATGTGGTCGAGACAAAGTTTGGCTATCACATTATCAAGGTTGACGAGCGTCGCACTGAAACCAAAGACGGAAAACCGGAAGAGCAGGTGCACGCGCGTCATATCCTGATCGGAGAAGGTGCGGGCGGACAATCGGGCCGGGACAAGGCCAAGGCCGCGGTTGAGCAGGAAAAGCAGAAGCAGGTGATTGAAGAAATTGTGAAAAACTCACATGTCAAAGTGGCCGACAACTTCCAGGTCACGGCACCGCCTCCGCAGGAGATGCCCGGTCTTCCACCAGGAATGAGTCCCGGTGAACAAAACCAAGTGCCACCCCCAGCGCCGGCTCAGAAACCCGGCAACGAGAAATCGAAAGCTGCAGAGAAACCGGCTGCCACAAGGCCTTGACGGCCGGTGGCGTGACGGACTCGCGGGACCGGAGTTGAAGTGAACAGGACTTAGGATGCCGCCAGTCTCGCGGCGGCATCCCGGCAAGTGATTTTACATGCAGTTTGGCAATTACCGAGTCGAGGTAATACCCGACACAGAATTTCGGCTGGACGGCGGAGCGATTTTCGGTGTCGTGCCGCGGAATCTGTGGTCCAGGGTGTCTCCTCCTGACGACGAGAACCGCGTGCGTCTGAATATGAACTGCTTGTATATCGAAGGAACCACAGAGCGCATCCTGATCGATACCGGCATCGGCGAGAAGTGGTCCAGCAAGCAGTCGGCAATGTACGGCATCAACCGCGAGCGACCTTTCCTAAAGTCACTGCAAGCGATAGGCGGGATCACGCCTGAAGACATCACCATCGTTATCAATACTCATCTGCACTTCGACCATGCCGGCGGAAACACGAGATTGGATGATCAGGGACAGGCGGTGCCGGCGTTTCCCAACGCCCGCTATTTGGTTTCGCGAGCTGAGTATGCACACGCTGAATCACCCAGCGAACGAGATCGAGCCAGCTACTTACCCGCTAATTGGCAGCCTCTGATGGAATCCGGGCAGCTGGAATTAACAGGCTCCAGTTATGAGGCAATACCAGGTCTCCGTCTGGAAACACATCCGGGGCACAACCGCTCGATGCAGTGTCCACGGTTGGAGAGTGGAGGGCGGACGTTGTTTGGTTTCGCGGATCTGGTGCCGACGAGTGCCCATTTGCAGTTTGCCTGGATCATGGGCTATGACCTCTATCCAGTGGAGACACTTGAAGCTAAGAAGAAACTATTGCCACAGGCGGCTCGCGAAGGCTGGGAATGTTTGTTCTATCACGATCCCGATGTTGCCCTGGCGAGAATCACGGACGAGAATGGCAAATTTAAATTGATGGAAGCATAGGGTGCATTGGGCCGGCCAGGTGCAGTCCTGCATGAGGCAAATAACGCGGGCACGCCGATCTGCCCAGACAAGTTGAGGAACATGGCGACAGCAAAAATTGGCATCATCGGGGGCAGCGGGCTCTATCAAATGCCCGAATTGAAGGATATCGAAGAGATCACAGTTGATACTCCCTTTGGCAGTCCCTCCGATGCGTTCGTTGTGGGCACGCTGGGGGATCAGCGGGTCGCCTTTCTCCCACGTCATGGGCGCGGACATCGTTTCACTCCGACTGAATTGCCCTTCCGTGCGAACATCTACGGTATGAAACTGCTCGGCGTGGAACGCATCCTGTCGGCTTCGGCGGTTGGTTCTTTGCAGGAAAAGTATGCGCCGCTTGACATGGTCATTCCCGATCAATTTTTCGACCGCACGCGGGCCCGGGCCCGCGAGTCAAGTTTTTTTGGCGAGGGGATTGTCGCGCACGTCGGTTTGGCGCATCCTATATGCACTGACCTGGGCGACCTATTAGAGGCGTCTTGCCGGGCAGTCGACGTTCAGATTCATCGCGGCGGGACTTACCTGTGCATGGAAGGGCCGGCGTTTTCAACCAAAGCCGAGACCGAAGTCTATCGTCTGTGGGGCATGGATGTGATTGGCATGACCAACCTACAGGAGGCCAAGCTCGCGCGTGAGGCAGAGATTTGCTACGCAACACTCGCCCTGGTGACAGATTACGATTGCTGGCATCCAGGACACGATGCTGTAAGCGTGGAGACAGTCATTGAATACCTGAACCGAAATGTTCAGAATGCTCAAAACGTCATGAAAGAGGCAGTGAAGCGGCTTAACCATCGTGAGCGCGAGTGCAAATGCGGTTCAGCTCTGAAGAATGCCATCTTTACCGCTCCGGATCTATGGCCGGAGGCTACCAGGAAAAAGTTGGAAGCAATCATCGGCAAATACACACCGGCAGGTGATGCTTAAGAACAGGCGCCGTACAGCTTCAGTCGGGCATGCGTGCTCAAAAATGTTCGACTTGAGTTCGCAACTCAATTCCCGCTGAGGAGAAGGTATTACGAAAGAGGGAAGTTATGAAGAAGTATTTATTTTTCTTAATTCTATTGGCCGGATTTGGAATAACCGCAGTCACAGCAAACGCACAGGGAAATGTGAAGACAGGTCCTGACGCTTCGACGCTTCGCGATCCTGAGCTCGAGAAGGATTCGCTGCACAATCTTGAAGTGGCGCGGCAGTACTTTAAGTTAAAAAAAGCTTATGTTGCTGCGCTTAGGCGTTGCGAAGAAGTCATGGCAGGAAACCCAAACTTTGCCAAAATGGACGAGGTGCTATTCATAGCGGGTGAAAGCAGCCTCGCGCTTGCCGACAACAAAGGTAAACAAAAGGCGTCTCTCTATGTGATAACCGAAGGAAGTACCAAGCGTCCCCTTACCGCTGACGAGTTTCGCGTGCTGGGTCGTGGTTATCTCTCGCAGCTCATAACGGAGCACCCGCAAAGCCCGTTTCGAAAACAGGCAAATGACGACCTGCAGGCGGTGGGCGGACCGCTGCCAAAGCCAACTGAGCAGGCCAAGCCGTAAGCAGAAAGCAGAAGCAGAAAGCAGTATGCGGAAGAATGTTGACTGGGTCGACTGCAAAGACCAGGACCAAAGTCTAAATTAGAAAAAGCTCTATCCAAATCTGAAATCCCCAGACCCATTTCGAAAATATATGTCCCTACTCGTTGTCGGTTCAGTTGCCTTTGATGAAGTCGAAACGCCGTTTGGCAAGTGCGAGAAAATGCTCGGCGGCTCGGCCTCACATTTTTCAATTTCGGCCAGTTTCTTTACTGACGTACGGCTTGTCGCCGTAGTCGGTGGTGACTTCGAAGATAAAGAGCGAAGCACTTTCGCAGCTCATGGTATCGACACCAGCGACCTCGAGTGCGTGGCGGACGGCAAGACTTTTCGTTGGCGTGGACGCTATGACTACGATCTCAATGTGGCCCACACGCTCGACACTCAGTTGAATGTCTTCGCAGACTTTAAACCCAAGCTCTCTGAAGAAGCGAAGAAGTCACGGCTGCTGTTCTTAGGCAACATTCAGCCCGATCTGCAACGCGAAGTGCGCGAGCAAGTACCGGGCGCAGAGCTGGTGGCGCTCGATACCATGAATCTGTGGATCGGCAATACTCGCGATTCACTGCAGAAGACAATCGAGTGCGTCGACGTGATGATCATCAACGACGCCGAAGCCCGACAGCTGACTGAGATCCCAAATCTTATCAAGGCGGCCCGCACCATTCTTTCCTGGGGGCCCAGAGCGCTGGTGGTGAAGCGGGGCGAATACGGGGCCGCTTTGTTTACCAGGGAGAACTACTTCGCCATTCCCGCCTATCCGCTTGAGTCTGTATTTGATCCGACGGGGGCAGGCGATACCTTTGCAGGCGGTTTCATGGGTTATCTTGCCAGTCAGGAAAGGCTTGATGAGGCGGCAATGCGACGCGCCATGATTTTTGGTTCAGTCATGGCCTCCTTCAACGTGGAAGAGTTTGGCACAGAACGGGTCAGGCGTCTGACTCACGATGAAATCAATGCTCGCTTCAGCGCCTTCAAACAAATGACCCACTTCGAAGAGATACCGTTTGAACGCGCTGCGCCGATTGCCGGTTAACTTTTGCCTGGTCTTTGGACTTTGGTCCCGGGCCTTTGAAGTTACGATCATAAAGAGTATCTTTTGGAAGACCAAAGACCATAGGATCCGTTGGAGTCAAATATGTTCTGCCCCGTTTGCGAATCTGAATATGAAGCCGGTGTGACCACCTGCCCGGATGACAATGCGGAGTTGGTCGCGCGTTTGGACCCGGAAACGAGTCACGACGACAGCGAGGCGCAGTTTGTTCAGCTGCACAATCTCGGCTCACCGGCCGAAGCGGAGATGGTCCATGATATCCTGTCGCAAAACGGCATCCGTTCTGCGGTTCAATCGGGAAACCTTGACGCTTTGTCACCGCTGTTATCAAGTGTAGGTCCCGGGGCGGCTGTCCTGGTCGATGAGCGTGACTACGATCGCGCGCTCGAACTTTACCAGGCCTTTTTCGGCGAGGATACCTCGCCGCTGACGGGCTCGAGCGGCGATGACGAAGCGGACGAAAACGCCGACGAAGAGTGAGTTCCCTGCAACCAAAGACCAAAGACCAAAGACCAAAGGCTAAAGACGAAAGCCCTTCTGCCCCATGTCCGATGACGATCCAATAGTCGTCCTGTTAACCGCTGCCAATGGAGAAGAAGCTGCGCGGCTGGCAGAGGTTCTGGTGGGCGCGCATTTGGCAGCCTGTGTGCAGATCATGCCGGCGATGGAGTCAATTTATCGTTGGCAGGGGAAGATCGAGCGGCAATCAGAAGTGCTGCTGATTGTTAAGACCATCAAAGCCAGGTTTGCAGATCTTGAGAGAGAAGTGCGCGTGCTGCACAGTTACGAGACGCCGGAAATTGTCTGTCTGGAAATTACCACGGGTTCGGCCCCATACCTGCAATGGCTGACCCAGAGCGTCACGAAGTCCTAAGCATTTCAGGCCGCCCAGAGCACTCGGAGGCGCGTGGCGGGAGTCATTAAGATTCCTGCACCGCCCGATAGTCATCACTCGTCATCTTACTCAAATGACGCAGTGAACTTTGACTCTCGACAATGATCCGCACAATCTCTTCCGGAGAGTCGGTCAGGTGCAACAGCCGCATATCTGCCTCTGAAACTTTGTTTTCCTTCATCGCAAACTCGCGGATCCAGTCCATTAACCCGCCCCAGTAACGGGTGCCGCACATGACCACTGGGAAGTCGCGGATCTTCTTGGTTTGAATGAGCGTGAGCGCTTCAAACAGTTCGTCTAACGTGCCGAAGCCGCCCGGGAAAATGACAAAGGCCTCGCTGTACTTGACGAACATCATCTTGCGGACAAAGAAGTATTTGAACTTCAGTGAAAGCGTCTGATAGGGGTTTGGCTTCTGTTCAAATGGTAGTTCGATATTGCAGCCAACTGAAATTCCACCCGCATCAAAAGCGCCCCGGTTGGCCGCTTCCATAATGCCCGGACCTCCGCCGGTGATCACGGAGAAACCGGCATGCGCCAGCAGTGCGGCAGTTTCCTGAGCCACCTGGTATTCCGGGTCGGTCGCTGGAGTGCGGGCCGAACCAAAGATTGAAACTCCGCGACTCAAGGTGGCCAGCTCGTCAAATCCCTCCACGAACTCGCCCATGATACGGAATACACGCCAGGTGTCCGTGTGCGTGAACTCATCAGGACGCGGGCTTTCCAGCAGTTGCTCGTCCTGGGTGGTCCCGGGTGGATGTTTGTTAAGGTCAGCAAGGTTCGACATTAGTAGGTCCTCAAAACTGAAAGGCAGAATTTCCCGACAACCTCAGTCTTGTCGCCGCCTTCAAATCACCGTCGGCGAGCACTTAACGAAAAGACCGAGGCCAGGCTTCAGATTCCCATGATGTTGTAGCCGCAGTCGACGTAGATAACTTCGCCGGTGATGCCTGACGAAAGTGGAGAGCAGAGAAAGAGCGCAGTGTCCCCGACTTCTCTTGGCTCAACGTTGCGGCGCAGGGGAGCACGCTCAGCATGGTGCTTCATCATCGTGCTCAGATTTGCCACACCTCGTGCGGAGAGAGTTTGAATTGGACCGGCGCTGATGGCATTGATGCGAATGTTTCCTGGTCCCAGATCGCTGGCCAGGTAACGCACGCTTTGTTCGAGAGCTGCCTTGGCTACACCCATCACGTTATAGCCGGCAACTACTTTTTCCGCGCCATAATAGGTCATCGTCACGATGCTGCCACCGTCGGTCATTAAGGGCGCCGCCGCGCGGGCTAGTTGCCCCAGCGAGTAGGCGCTGATTTCCATCGCGGTCAGAAATGCATCGCGGCTGGTGGCCAGAAACTCACCTTCCAGGGCTTCGCGCGGAGCATAAGCAATACTGTGAATCAGGAAATCGAGGTGGCCGAATTCTTCCCCCAGGTGTTTGAAGGCTGCGTCTACCTCTTCCTGCCTGGTCACGTCACAGGATAGCAGCGGTGCGTCAGGCATTTCTTCTCTGGTTAATTTCTCGACATTTTCTTTGAGCCTTTCGCCCTGATAAGCGAAAGCCAAACGCGCGCCGGCTCCGTGCAATGCCTGCGCCGTGGCCCAGGCGATTGAACGTTTGTTGGCAACGCCAAATATTATTCCAGTCTTGTTTTGCAGCATGAGTGTCGTTTCTATTATTAATTAAAAAGCAAATTCAGAGTGCTACATTTCGTACGCGTCTTGCCGTGCGTTGTCATTATCTTACCATCGCGGGCGAGCGACGATAGAGCTAGGCAGCTGCGCTTTCCGGTTCGTTCATCAGAGCCTTGTACTCTCCGCTCTCGACCCATTTAAGGACTTCTGAGACACGCCAAACCGGAAAGGGATGACTCAGACCAGCAGTGACGACGTCGGCCCAGAAGCGATCCAGGGCCTTCTCGTCGTAGGTCTTCTGAAAATCTCGGGCCTGGACCAGAAACTGTTGGTAATCGACCCGCGAAGCAAAGGTGCCGCCGGCCATCTTCATCATGGTGCGGCCAATCACATCTGCGTCCTGCGTCACCAGCAAAGCGGCACGGTCACATGAAAGCTCGGCCCGGCGGGCCCAGGCCAGCAGGGCGGCGCGCATCGAAAGCGTTAACAGTTCTTTGACGATATAGACCAGAGGGGATGCCAGCACCGCCGCCGTGGCCAGAAACTCAATCAAGCGCGCGGCCGTCAGGTAGAGTACATGTTCGGCATGAATATGTCCCACTTCGTGGGCCACTACGGCCAGCACTTCCTCATCGGTCAAACGCTCGAGCAATTGTGAGTACAACACGATCACGGGACGCTCAACGCCACCGGTAAAGGCATTTACGATTGGGCTCTGCTGGACAAATAACTCGGGCATGTCCACCCCCAGCGTCGTGCAGGCTACCTGCAGTTTGGCATAGAGATCCGGGCACTGTTTGGGAGTTACCTTGACGGCGCTCGCAGTAAAGATGACCCGAATGGCAGATTCGCCCGTCACGGCCAGCAGCTTTTTCAAGGCCGAATCGATACCGGGAATCGCTTTCAAGGTGGCCAGGGCGCGGCTGTCGGCCGGATGCACGTATTGCTTTTTTTCGAGGTGGGCAAACTTCTTGTGCGGCGCGTCCGAGAGCAGCAGGTGACAACGTCCGCAGCGGGCTTCGACGTTTTCCAACGTCCGTGTTTGATTGCGCTGGCCACAATAGCGGCAGCGGACCGACTCACCATTTTCAGTTGTTGCGTTTGAATCTTCCATTGCCAGGGCCTTTGGTCCTCTCCGAATTGCTTGCGTGTTCGAAGTATCGAATATTCCGGGTTGCGGAGCAACTGGTCAGCCCGGGCAGCTCATCGCGGAGTGTCCGCGCGCAAAGAGTCGTGACGATAACGGCGCCGATCTTCGCCGGCAATAGCCTGCGGCCCCAGGGATTAGTGTTTGAAATGGCGAATGCCGGTGAAGACCATCGCTAATCCATGTTCGTCGGCGGCGGCAATTACCTCCACATCTTTGACCGAGCCTCCCGGCTGAATTACGGCGCTAATTCCTTGCTTAGCCGCCTCGTCGATGCCATCGCGAAAAGGAAAGAAAGCGTCGGAGGCCAGGACCGAGTCTTTGACTGGCAATTGCGCGCGCATGGCGCCCAGCTTTACCGAATCGACCCGAGACATCTGGCCGGCGCCCACACCCACGGTCTGACCGTCGCGCGCATAAACAATCGCGTTGGACTTTGTATGCTTGCAAACGGTCCAGGCGAATAGCAGGTCAGCGATCTCCCGGCTGGATGGCGCGCGCCTGGTGGCGACCCGTAATTCAGTGCTGCTGAGCCTGTGAGCGTCGTGTGTCTGCACCAACATCCCGCCTGAGACTTGTTTGTATTCGAAATTGATCGCCGGCGGTTCGGCGCGCAAGACGCGGAGATTCATCCTGAACTTTAGTATCTCGAGAGCTGCCTCTGAATAGTCAGGTGCGATAATTACTTCCGTAAAGATTTCAGTGATTACCCGTGCCGTGGCCTCATCGAGCTTCCGATTGAAAGCGACGATGCCGCCGAACGCCGACTGGGGATCGCAGGCTAAAGCCTTGCGATAGGCATCCTCAGTTGATTCGCCCAGTCCAACACCGCAGGGGTTAGTATGTTTAATGATGGCGCAAGCGCTTTGTGCAAATTCGTAAACCAGTTGCCAGGCCGCATCAGCGTCAACATAGTTATTGAACGACATCTCCTTTCCCGACAGCACCTTTGCTTGTACTACGCCGGGTGGGCCATCTTCAGTCGCGTAAATCGCAGCCAACTGGTGGGGATTCTCTCCATAACGAAGATCGCCCACCTTTTCGAAACTGAGATTGATCTGCACGGGCAGCGATTGAGCCTCGCCCTCATGACCCGCTTCCCGGGGCAGCGCTGCCTGATCGGAAACAACGCTGTCAAAAAGATAGAGTTCGACGGCCCGGTCGTAACGGGAGGTAGCCATAAATGCTTCCAGCGCCAGTCGTTTACGAGTGGCTAGTGAAAGGGCACCGTCCTTACTTCTCAGTTCCTCGAGCACGTCGTCATATCGTTCCGGCGCAACCACAACGGCCACATCTGTGAAATTCTTGGCCGCCGAACGAATCATTGCCGGTCCGCCAATATCGATTTGTTCGATTGCTTCGGCGCGCGTCGTCTCTTTACGGGCTACTGTTTCCTGAAATGGATAGAGATTGACTACGACCAGATCGATCGGCTCAATCTCATGTTCGTGCATGGCAGCCTGGTGGTCCGCGTTGTCGCGCAGGGCCAGCAGGGCACCGTGGATACGGGGATGCAGGGTCTTGATGCGGCCATCCATCATTTCCGGGAAGCCGGTGACGTCCGCTACATCACGGACTTCAAGACCAGCCGCTCGTAAAGCGGCCGCCGTTCCTCCAGTACTGATGATCTCAACAGCGAAAGCTTTTAGCTCGCGTGCGAATTCGACAATCCCGGTTTTGTCAGAGACGCTTAGCAGCGCTCGCCGAATCCTGCGTAGATCCAGATCGTTGTTTTCAGTCATTTGCAATTCCAAAAAAACTCTTAGAGCAACCCGGCCAAATCGATTCTACTTATCAACCCTTGTAACCCCGCCGGGGAAATCCACGGAAAACTTGTGCGTGCGCGCATAACTCCGACCGTTGACAGAATATTCAACTCCCGGTGGGACCAGAGTCATGGTAAACGATCGGTGATTCGCCTTGTCTGCGGCGGATCCCAGATAGAAGCCGAGCAGGTATTGGCTCTTCAGGTCTTCTTCAATGGCCTGAAACACTGGGGTCAGATCCATCCTTGTCAGTGGCACCAGAGCCGTGTTGACGTTGCCAACCAGAAAATACCGGCCGCCTGTTTTCTCGCCCAGATCGCGGAAACCCCTGGCTGGGGTGCGTACCATCAACCGTCCCTCACGCGGCTCAAACAGCGGCAAGTGAATTACGTAGAAAGAGACCTGCTTCTTGAGCGCCGACTGGATTACTGCGCCGGGTTTGACGGTGCTTGCTGTATCCAGCCCGTCGCTAATCAGAATGACTATCCGCCGTTCTGCTCGCTTGCGTGGTTGACCTGCAAAAGCGTCGACAGCCACTTGCGCCGCATCGAATATCGCAGTGCGCTGGTCGGTAGTGGCAGGTGAGCTAAAAGCCTCGCGAGCAGCCAGGATATCGTTGTTGAATGGAGTGACTCGCGATGGTTGACCTGCAAAACGAAGTACCGCAATGCTTGATTGCCCGCTGAATCGGCCGAACAGCGAGAGCGCTGCCTCCTGCTGCTGCGCAATGATTTCGCGCAGGCTTGCGGATCGATCAAGCGCAAACAGAAGGGCCACGTGCTCTGCTCCCGGCAACAAATAAAGCCCGGTGGTAACTTTGTCAGGATCCTTCACTGCGAGGTTGGCTTCAGTCAATCCTCGGGTGGCACGCCCTTGTTTGTCCCGGATTCTGACTGGAAACAACACCAAATCGGTCTTAACACGCACTACGTCATCGTCGACCACCTGTTGTGAGTGCGTTATGATTTGCGTGAGTTGAAGTGTGACAGCCAGCAGAAAAAGGCAACTCAAATATCGCCAGCTGAGTATCCGGTAGACCGAGGCTGAACAAACTGCGGACAGGATTTGCAGGTTCGTTCGAGTTGGTCCTTCCGCAGGCGAGAGCATTCAGCTGGTTAATCTAGATGAAGAAACGCCCAAGCAGCAGGATGCTCAGGATCAGTAGCAAGGTGATTACGATGATCTTGACCAGAGTCACGGTCGATACCTCGATAATCAGAGACTGTTAGTGATAAACGCCGGAGAAACGCCTTATTCTAGAAGCGCACCGCCAACGTGTCAACGAAAGCAACGGCAAGTTGTTCCCAAAACCATACGTTCCTGGGACACCTTAGGTTCAGCGGAGTTGGCGTGCCGTGAATCGGCGGTTGCTATTGAGGCCTGGGGCCTGAGCTGGATTGCGGGCTGTCGAGCAGATGCCGTAGGGTACAGAACACTGTGAGCCATCTCATGACTATCAATTTTCTTGCTCCTCCCGCTGCCGGGCGAACGAGATACCTGAGCCTTCTGCTCTTTGCATTGGTCTATTTACCTTTTATTAGTTGCTCTGCCGGATATGCTCAGGTAATCACAGCGCGAATTACTGTGGTGCATGCAGGTGAGCAGGCCCGGGTAAAGGTTGAAGGAGCTTTCCCGGCCGGATCAGCTGTCTGGTCCTTCCGCAACACCTACGGACGAGTTAATGGGTTAGGCGAGCGGATTCAAAATCTGTCACTGGCGGATGCGACCGGCGGCGAGATTCCGGTGCGTAACATTGCGCCGGGGGAATTTAAGTCTGAGAAGGCCACGCGGTTCGCTTATGAAGTTTCGCTCTCCAGGCTCCCGAACCCAGCGGATGCATCGCATATCTCCGCGCTTAACGATCAATTTGGTTATTTGATGCTGGCAGACCTGCTGCCATTGCTGCCGGCGAACGTTGCGCGAGTGGCAGTCGAAGGACCACCGGGATGGAGTGTTCGATCCAGTTTACTTCCAGGACGGGACGGTTTTTACGAACTGCCTGATCCGGCCAACGGCGTGTTTTTCGTCGCTCGCGACTTGAAGGAGAAGCGCAGGCAGCTGGGCACAACTGAATTTGTTTTTGTCACCGCAGGCCAATGGAGTTTTGCTCCGGATGCGGTTACGAAGATAGCGACGAAGATAATCGAGGACCACAGCCGACACACGGGCCTGCAACCGAAAGGTCGCGTGGTGTTGATGCTGGCGCCCTTCCCAGGTTCTTTTGGACCTGAGCGCTGGAGTGCCGGGACCCGCGGTTCGAATCTTGTGTTGCTCATGGGACCAAATGCACGAGCAAAGGCCTTGCTCGGTCAACTGAGCGTGGTACTTTGCCATGAGCTCTTTCACGTCTGGGTGCCGAATGCTCTTTCGCTGCAGGGAAACTATGATTGGTTTTTTGAGGGCTTCACACTCTATCAGGCGCTGCGCTGCGCCCAGCGCCTCGGATTCATCGACTTTCAGGAATACCTGGACACAATTGGGCGGGTTTATGACTCCTACCGGGCTGCGAGCGAACGGGATCATCTCTCGCTGATCGAGATCTCGCGACGGCGTTGGACCAGCGGATCATCGCTGGTGTACGACAAGGGGATGCTGGTGGCCTTTCTCTTTGACTTGCAATCCAGGCACAGTAGCGGCGGTCGTCGCTCGCTGGACGATTTGTATGTGGACCTGTTTCGGCATTTTCCGTTGGGTTCTGAAGCCAAAGACGGCAATGAATCCGTAGTTTCTGCCCTTGAGGATCAACAATTTGCCGGCGGCTTTATTACCGGAGCCAGCACGATTGAACTCGAGACTCTCTTACCCAGCTACGGCCTGCGCGCGCGTTCTTTTGGAAGTAGAATGCAATTGCAGGTGGCCGAGACTTTGACTGCCTCGCAGCGAGCGCTGCTGGAGTCTTTGGGCTACCGCAAACGATAAAGGGCGACCGGCCCTTCACCCACAGGGAGCTAATACATTAAGATACCGGTAAGTTTATGAATATGAATCAGAGAATCGTGCGTTCCAGGGCTTTGTTTGCTTCGTTGTTTCTGACCGTGGCTGTGATCACCGGGTGCAATACACTCGCCAAGAAGAACAACTCGGGCGTGGTAGTTGCGCGCCGGGCTGAGATTCGCAGTTCAACTGCCGTCGTGGCGGCGAAACTGCTCGAAGTCAATCGCGGCGATGAGGTCGAGATACTGGAATCAACGGACGTGGTTGATCCCACCGATAATTCCCGGAAAGAGCGTTGGCTACAAGTTCGAGCTCAGGATGAAGAAAGTACTGAAGGCTGGATCGAGGCCCGCAATGTAATGCCTCACGACGTCCATGAAAGCGCGCGTAAGTTGGCTGCCGAAGATAACGGTATCCCTTCACAGGCAGCGGGCCAGCTCCGGGCCAGTTCCAATCTGCGTCTTAGCCCCGACCGCAGTTTCAATGACAACATCATCATGCGCCTGGACAGCGGCTCCAGCTTTGACATAACCGGCTGGAAGCGTGTTCCCAAGCCGAAAGCTTCGGAAAACATCGAGAGCGATGTTGCTCCCAAGGCGGGCAGCGCCCCACAAGCCGTGCAAAAGAGCAGCAAGAACGGTGATGAAGAAAAAGAACCCGAAGAGACAAACGAGCTTTGGTATAAAGTCCGGCTGCCCCCGGCAATCTCGCCGGCTCCAGCTGGGTGGATCTATGGCAAGCAAGTGGAGCTCATGGTACCCAGCGATATCATTTTCTATCGCACCGGACGCGAATTTGTGGCTTGGCAGCGGCTTGAGGGCGACGCCAGCAGCTCGGATTCGGGTAGCAGAAGTAAGGACGCAGGTAAGGATGCCAGACCAGGCAGCTGGGTAATTCTCGAGAAGAGTAGTTCCGACCAGCCGCATACGCTCGATGAACCGGATTTTGATCGTATTTATGTACTGGGTTATGACAAGCGGGATCAGGAACATTACACGGCCTACCGCAGTCCTGATCTAAAAGGATATCTGCCCTGCCGAGTCGAAGGAACCGGGGAGAACAAGACCTTCACGGTTCGCGCCGTTGACGAGAGCGGGCAGGTCAAGGACGTACAATACAGCGTTTACAAAGACGCCAGAGGATACCTCAAAGTGTCCGCTCCAGGCGCAGCTCCGAAAGACAAGAAGCGAAAATAAGAGCATGTCCAAGCACCAGCCGACGATCATCGGCATCGGCGGCTTTGCCTCAAATTCAGGCAAGACCACTCTGCTGTGTGATTTGCTGCAAAGATTTCCCGGGTGGGAGGCGATAAAGACCACGCGCGGTCATTATCGTTCCTGTGGCAAAGACCCCCATTCCTGTTGTGTTAGTGATTTGCTTGGCGATCAGCCAAGAATTCGCAGCGGGCGAGCGGACACTTATGCGGTCGGTAAGGATACTGGCAGGTATTGGGAAGCTGGTGCTGCCAATGTTCACTGGGTTATCGCCACTCAAGAGCAGGTCGGATCCGGGATTACGCAAGCCCTAAAGCTCGTAAACGCTAAAGGTGTGTTCGTTGAGGGCAATAGCTTTTCCAGTTTTGTTGCTGTTGACTTGATGATCATGGTGGCGCGGGGTTCTGGTTCGCCGGTCAAAGGTTCCGCCCGAAAGGCGTTAGCGATCTCTTCGGCTTTCTATCTCACCGGGGAAGCCAGTCTGCAGGCTAACTCGTCAGAGCGAGAGCAATTCCAAGAGGCCCTGACTCGATCCGGCCTGATTCATGCCGCGAGCCTTCCCATCTACACGAGGTCAGAATTATCGCAGCTGGCAGAACAAGTACGGGAAACCAGTTGCACACTTGGCAATTGATAGTTTTGCCCAGGGCTCCCGCCGCAGTTCACTGAAGCATGTAATTAGAGCCCATCATCCTTTGATTAATCCGAATCATTGGCTATTTGGGCAAAAACCCGGAAAAAACAGGCAGTTAGGTGCTTGGCCAAAGAACTTAGTGTCGCCCATTGACAATTAATTTAATCCCTCTATAATGCCCCTTCGCTCCTTAGCGGGAATTGACAGTCAGGGAATACAAAGGCATTTGCAAATGCCGCTTTTCTCTTGAGAGATTCGACATGAGAAAGGCGGCCTTTTTGTCGGCGGGGAACAGAACTCCGAAACAAACAAAGCTTCCTTGACAGAGTGGGAGTGGTCGGTTAAACTCCCCGTTTGCTTGGGACGAGTTTAGGTCGTCTGTACGGCAATCCAATACAAATTGGAATTGATGTTTGAAAACTAGATAGAGCGTGTCCATATCAATGAACTTTGGGAGTCAAACGCCGAGCGATAAAGCTCGCGTGCAAAACTCTTAAGAAGAGTCATTATCGGATACTGAACAACAACCAGTATGAGATGATGTTCCAGAGAACAAATTCTAACGAGAGTTTGATCCTGGCTCAGAATCAACGCTGGCGGCGTGCCTCAGACATGCAAGTCGAACGCGAAATTTCCCTTCGGGGAGAAAGTAGAGTGGCGTCCGGGTGAGTAACACGTAGGTAATCTACCTTTGGGTGGGGAATAACAACCGGAAACGGTTGCTAATACCGCATAATGCAGCGGCACCACATGGTGACAGTTGTTAACGCGGGGGATCGCAAGACCTCGCGCCTAAAGAGGAGCCTGCGGCGGATTAGCTAGTTGGTAGGGTAACGGCCTACCAAGGCAACGATCCGTAGCCGGCCTGAGAGGGCGGTCGGCCACACTGACACTGAAATACGGGTCAGACTCCTACGGGAGGCAGCAGTCGGGAATTTTGGGCAATGGGCGAAAGCCTGACCCAGCAACGCCGCGTGAAGGATGAAATCCCTCGGG
>Ga0209798_10000517_pt1 | contig 23337 bp, 21 predicted proteins | sample DOMMetBare3Fresh_FD_187475 | JGI IMG/M metagenome (GOLD analysis project Ga0209798, IMG submission 187475) | Wetland sediment microbial communities from St. Louis River estuary, USA, under dissolved organic matter induced mercury methylation -... | ecosystem: Environmental > Aquatic >... | reverse complement strand
TTTCTGCGCTTGTAGCTCTTGACGTCGCGGAAGCTCTTGCGGTCGCCGCCGCCGACGCCGAGGTAGAACTCCTTGACGTCCTCGTTCTCGCGCAGGTCGGCGGCTTTGCCGTCCATCACGACGCGGCCGTTTTCGAGGATGTAGCCATAGTCGGCGTAACGCAGCGCCATGTTGGTGTTCTGCTCGGCCAGCAGGAAGGTGACCTTCTCGCGCTGATTGAGGTCCTTCACGATCTCGAACACCTCTTCGACGATCTGTGGCGCCAGGCCCATCGACGGTTCGTCGAGCAACACCATCTTGGGGTTGGCCATCAGCGCGCGGCCGATCGCGCACATCTGCTGCTCGCCGCCTGAGGTGTAGGCCGCCTGCGAGCCGCGGCGTGTCTTCAGGCGCGGAAAGTAGTTGTAGACCTTCTCCAGCGTGGCGTCGATCGCCGCGTGGCCGTCCTTGCGCGTGTAGGCGCCGGTGAGCAGGTTGTCCTCGATTGACAGGTGGGCGAAGCAGTGCCGGCCTTCCATCACCTGGATCACGCCGCGGTTGACCATGTCGGACGTGCTGAGCTTTTCGATGCGCTCGCCGCGCAACTCGATCGAGCCCTTGGTGACCTCACCGCGCTCGCCGGCCAGCAGGTTGCTCACCGCGCGCAGCGTGGTGGTCTTGCCGGCGCCGTTGCCGCCCAGCAGCGCGACGATGCCGCTCTCGGGCACCTGCAACGACACGCCCTTCAGCACCAGGATCACGTGGTTGTAGATGACCTCGATGCCGTTGACGTTCAGGAGGATGTTCGACATGCCGATGTGCCCTTGACTCTTCGAAGCGTCGCGCAGCGGCGTTTCGAAGAGGGCTCCGTCAGGAGCCCGCCCCGCTCGGCGGGGCTGGGGTGCCGTCCCACCCCTCCCTCCCGGAGGGAGGGGAAGGGGAGGGAGCCAACCATGCGGCAGTCATCGACTGCCAGCGTGATCGGCTCAGCCGATCACGACTGGCAGTCCTCGGGAGTCCGCCGTGTGAGCTTCTTCTCCGCCGCGTACTTGTCCGCCGCCTGCTTCACCATCGGCTTGAGGATCGACTCGTCGGCCTGGTACCAGTCGGACGTGAAGTTCCACTTGGTGCCGTCCCAGGTGTGCACGCGGGCGTAGGAGGCGCCCATGTGGTCGGCGCACGAGGTCGACACCGGACGCATCACGCCGGCGAAGCCCAGCGCGTCGAGCTTCTTCTGGTCGAGTGCCAGGTTCTCGTAGCCCCAGCGTGCCTGCTCGCCGGTCATGATCTTGCCCTTGCCGAAGCGCTCCTGCGCACGCCGCACGCCCTCGACGGCCAGCATCGCGGCCGACAGCCCGCGCATGTAGAGCACCTGTCCGACCTCTTCCTTCGGGCCGGTGCCCTGGCCCTTGGCGTGCACCTTGTCGAGAATCTCCTTGACGATCTTGGACTGCGGCTCGGCACCGTGCTGCAGAGCCAGCGCGTGGTAGCCCTTGGCACCGTCGCCGACATCCTTGACGTCGGGCTCGGCGCCAGCCCACCACACGCCGTACATCTTGTCGCGCGGGTAGCCGGTGGCCACGGCCTCCTTGATCGACGTGGAGTTCATCACGCCCCAGCCCCACAGGAAGATGTAGTCGGGCCGGTTCTGGCGGATCTGCAGCCAGGTGGCCTTCTGCTCGACGCCGGGGTGCGCCACCGGCAGCAGGCTCAGCTCGAACCCATGCATCTTGGAGCGCTCCTGCAGCAGCGCGATCGGCTCCTTGCCATAGGGGCTGTCGTGGTAGACCAGCGCGATCTTCTTGCCCTTGAGCTTGTCGTAGCCGCCTTCCTTCTTGGCCACGTGCTGCACCAGGATGTCGGCGGCCACCCAGTAGGTGCCCACCAGCGGGAAGTTCCACTTGAACACCCCGCCGTCGGCGGATTCGCTGCGCCCGTAGCCCGAGGTGATGAGCGGGATCTTGTCGCCCGGCGCCTTTTCGGTCAGCGCGAAGGTGATGCCGGTGGACAGCGGCTGGAACACGGTGGCGCCGCCGTTCTTGCCCTTCAGGCGCTCGTAGCACTCGACACCCTTGTCGGTGGCGTAGCCGGTCTCGCACTCTTCGAACGAGACCTTGACGCCGTTGATGCCGCCCTGGGCATTCACCAGCTTCAGATAGTCGACATAACCGTTGGCGAACGGCACGCCGTTGGGCGCGTAGGCCCCGGTGCGATACACCAGCGCCGGGAAGAACTGCTCCTTGGCCTGCGCGAACGCCGGCGTGGTGAGCGTGCTCGCGGCGCCGGCGGCCAGCAAGCCGGCAACCAGGGCGATGGACTTCAGTTTCATGTCTGCCTCCAGAGGTGGGGAAAGGGCACTCGTCAGTGCATGGTTGAAAACAACGTGATCTGAGAACGTTCGGCGGGGTTGGACATTCCTTGGGGTTTACGCCATGGTTCGCTCAATGCGGGAACGGCCACAGCCGGAGCTTCTCCTTGGCCACCGACCACAGCCGCGCCAGGCCATGCGGCTCGGCAATCAGGAAGAACACGATCAGCGAGCCGAAGATCATGAAGGTCAGATGCGACGCCAGCGCGGTGTCGATCGGGATGCCGAACCAGTACGGCATGTTGTCGAGCACGATCGGCAGGATCACGATGAAGGCCGCACCGAAGAAGCTGCCCATGATCGAACCCAGGCCGCCGATGATGACCATGAACAGCAACTGGAACGATCGGTCGATGTTGAACGCCGCCGGCTCCCACGAGCCGAGGTAGACAAAGCCCCACAGCGCGCCGGCGACGCCGACGAAGAACGAGCTGACGGCGAACGCGGTCAGCTTGGCGTAGACCGGGCGGATGCCGATCACCGCCGCCGCGACGTCCATGTCGCGAATCGCCATCCATTCGCGCCCGATGTGGCTGCGCACGAGGTTCTTGGCCAGCAGCGCGAACACCGCGACGAAGCCCAGGCAGAAGAGGTATTTTTCCGCCGGCGTATTGACGGTCCAACCAAAGACCGTCAGATCGCCGACGCTGACCGACCCCGACGACGAGTTGTTGGTGAACCACTTGATGCGCAGGAACGCCCAGTCGGTGAAGAACTGCGCCGCCAGTGTGGCCACTGCGAGGTACAGGCCCTTGATGCGCAGCGACGGAATGCCGAACAGCACGCCGACCGCGGTGGCGCAGACGCCACCGAGCAGGATGGCCGCGATCAGCGGCATGCCGTCGACGCGAACCAGGAAGTTGTAGGCCGCGTACGCACCCACCGCCATGAAGCCGCCGGTGCCCAGCGAGATCTGGCCGCAATAGCCGACCAGGATGTTCAGGCCCAGCGCGGCCAGCGAGAGGATCAGGAACGGAATCAGGATGGCGCGGAACAGGTACTCGCTGGCCAGGAACGGCACCGCGACGAACGCAAACGCCAGCAGCGCCAGGATGACCACCTTGTCCTGCCCGATCGGAAAGATCTGCTGGTCGGCGGCGTAGCTGGTCTTGAACTGGCCGTTTTCGCGGTAGAGCATGTTTCAGTTCCGATGATCTTTTGGTTGCGGCACGCTTCGCTTAATTTGGCTGCGCCAAGTTAGCCTCCACCGAAAGATCATTGATCGCGTATTCATACGCGATCAATGATCTTTTCGCCGTACAACCCTTGCGGCCGCACCAGCAGGAAGATCAACGCCAGCACATACGCAAACCAGATCTCGATGCCGCCGCCGAAGTAGGGGCCAACATAGACCTCCGACAGCTTTTCGCCCACGCCGATGATCAGTCCGCCGATGATGGCGCCCGGCACCGACGTGAGGCCGCCCAGGATCACCACCGGCAGCGCCTTCAGCGCCACCAGCGACAGCGAGAACTGCACGCCGAGCTTGCTGCCCCAGATGATGCCGGCCACCAGCGCGACGAAGCCGGCCACGCTCCAGACGATGACCCAGATGCGGTTGAGCGGGATGCCGATCGATTGCGCGGCCTGGTGATCGTCGGCCACCGCGCGCAGCGCGCGGCCGGTTCCGGTGTACTGGAAGAACGCGGCCAGCAGGCCCACGAGCGCCGCCGCCACAACCGCGGCGACCATGTCTTCCTGATTGATCAGCACGCCGCCCTGGAACACGCTCTCCATCAGGAAGATCGGCTCCTTGGGCATGCCGACATCGATCTTGTAGATGTCGCTGCCGAACACGGTCTGGCCGAAGCCGTCGAGAAAGTAGGTGATGCCCAATGTGGCCATCAACAGCGTGATGCCTTCCTGGTTCACGAGCTTGCCGAGCACCAGCCGCTCGATCACCCAGGCCGCTGCCACCATGACCATCAGCGCGACGGCGAAGGCGAGCAGGTTCGCCAGCACCTTGCTGTCCAGCCCCGTGAACTTGGGAATCCACTCGGCGAAGCGTGCCATCGCCAGGGCCGCGAACAGCACCATCGCGCCCTGCGCGAAGTTGAAGACACCCGAGGCCTTGAAGATCAGCACGAAGCCGAGGGCCACCAGCGAATACAGCATGCCGCTCATCAGGCCGCCGATCAGGGTTTCGAGGAATGCTCCCATGCCGGCCTCAATGCGATGTGCCCAGATAGGCGCTGATGACTTCGGGATTGGCGCGCACGTCCTGCGGGCTGCCATCGCCGATCTTCTTGCCGTAGTCGAGCACGACGACGCGATCCGAGATGTCCATCACCACGCCCATGTCGTGCTCGATCAGCACGATGGTGGTGCCGAATTCGTCGTTGACATCGAGCACGAAGCGGCACATGTCCTGCTTCTCCTCGACGTTCATGCCGGCCATCGGCTCGTCGAGCAGCAGCACCTGCGGCTCCATCGCCAGCGCGCGGCCGAGGTCGACGCGCTTCTGCAGTCCGTAGGGCAGGCGCCCGACCGGCGTCTTGCGGTAGGCCTGGATCTCCAGGAAGTCGATGATGCGCTCGACGAACTCGCGGTGCGCGACCTCCTCGCGTCGCGCCGCTCCGAAGTGGATCGCCTGCTGGAAGATGTTGGTCTTCATCTTCAGGTTGCGGCCCGACATGATGTTGTCGATCACGTTCATGCCCTTGAACAGGGCCAGGCTCTGGAACGTGCGCGCGACACCCATCTCGGCCACCTGGCGGCTGTTCATGTGGCTGAAGGCCTGGCCCCGGAAGCTGATCGTGCCCTGCTGCGGCTGGTATACGCCGTTGATGCAGTTGAGCATCGAGCTCTTGCCGGCGCCGTTGGGGCCGATGATGGCGCGGATTTCGTGCTCGCGCACGTCGAAGCTGATGTCGGTGAGCGCCTTCACGCCGCCGAAGCTCAAGGAGATGTTCTTGACGTCGAGGATGACGTTGCCGATGCGGCGTGACCTCGCCCCCGAGACGCCTTCGGCGTCGGCCCCCCGAGGGGGCGCGCCGTCTAGGGTCGGCCCGGCGACGGCTGCCATCAGGCCGCTCGCTTCATGGCAGGAAACGTCTTGACGTCGACGATCTTCAACGTCGCCGACACGCTGCCGCTGCGCCCGTCCTCGAACTTGACCGCCGTCTCGATGAACTGCTCGGTCCTGCCGCCGTACAGCGCATCGACCAGCACCTGGTACTTGTCGCCGATGTAGCCGCGCCGCACCTTGCGCGTGCGCGTCAGCTCGCCATCGTCGGCGTCGAGCTCCTTGTGCAGGATCAGGAAGCGGCTGATCTGGCTGCCGGCCAGCTTGTCGTCGGCCGCGAGGTCGGCATTGACCTGCTCGACGCATTCGCGCACCAGCTCGTACACCTCGGGCTTCTGCGCCAGGTCGGTGTAGCCCGCGTACGGCAGATTGCGCTTCTCGGCCCAGTTGCCGATGGCATCGAAATCGATGTTGATGAAGGCGCAGACCTTCTCGCGCTTGTCGCCGAAGGCCACCGCCTCCTTGATGTAAGGGAAGAACTTGAGCTTGTTCTCCACGTACTTGGGCGCGAACATCGCCCCGTCGTTCGCGCCGCCCTGGATGCGCCCGACATCCTTGGCGCGGTCGATGATCTTCAGATGGCCGCCGGCATCGATGAAGCCGGCGTCGCCGGTGTGGTACCAGCCGGCAGCATCGAGCACCTCGGCGGTCGCGGCCGGATTCTTGTAGTACTCCTTCAGCAGTCCCGGGCTCTTGACCAGGATCTCGCCAGACTCGGCCAGCTTGATCTGCACGCCGTCGATCGGCACGCCCACGGTGTCGGCCTTCACCTCGTGGTCGGGCTGCAGGCACACGAACACCGCCGTCTCGGTGGAACCGTACAGCTGCTTCAGGTTGATGCCGATCGAGCGGTAGAACGTGAACAGGTCCGGGCCGATCGCCTCGCCGGCCGTGTAGGCCACGCGCACGCGCGAGAAACCCAGCGTGTTGCGCAGCGGCCCGAAGATGAACCAGTCGCCGAGCCGGTACTTGATGCGGTCGAGCAGCGACACCGGCTTGCCGTCCATGCGCGCCGGCCCGACGCGGCGCGCCACCGCCATGCAGGTCTTGTACAGCCACTTCTTCAACGCGCCGGCGTCCTCCATGCGGATGGTGACGCTGGTCAGCAGGCCTTCGAAGATGCGCGGCGGCGCGAAGTAGTAGGTCGGGCCGATCTCCTTCAGGTCGATCGTCACCGTCGCCGCCGACTCGGGACAGTTGACGATGTAGCCGCAGGCCAGCCACTGCGCATAGCTGAAGATGTTCTGCCCGATCCACGCCGGCGGCATGTAGGCCAGCACTTCCTCGCGCTCGGTCAGCTTGTCGAAGGCCTTGCCGGCGTTGGCGCGATCGAGCAACGTGAAGTGGGTGTGCACCACCCCCTTCGGATTGCCGGTGGTGCCGGAGGTGAAGAACATCGCCGCCACGTCGTCGGGCTTGGCCCGGGCCACCTCGGCGTCGAAGAAGCCGGGGTGCGCGGCGTCGTAGGCGCGGCCGGCCTCGATCAGCGCGTCCAGTGCGCCGAGCCCCGGCTCGTTGTAGTTGCGCAGGCCGCGCGGGTCGTCGTACCAGATGCGCGCCAGCTGCGGGCACTGCTCGCGCAGCTCGAGCATCTTGTCGACCTGCTCCTGATCCTCGACGATCGCAAAGGCGACCTCGGCGTTGTTGACCGGAAAGACGAACTCGGTGGCCACTGCGTCCTGGTACAGCGGCACCGGGACGGCGCCGAGCGACTGGATTGCGAGCATCGACGCGTACAGCCGCGGCCGGTTCTCGCCGATCACCACCACATGCTGGTCGCGCGCCATGCCGGCCTCGGCCATGCCGCAGGCCAGCTGCCGCACCAGCAACGCCAGCTGGCCCCAGGTGATGCTCTGCCAGATGCCATATTCCTTCTCGCGCAGCGCGGCCGCGTCGGGGCGGCGCTGGGCATGCTCGAGCATCAGGCGGGGAAACGTGGTCTGCACGGCGAAACTCCCGAAGCCGCAATCGGTGCGGCGGGCTCAGCGTGATGGTATGAGGCTGTTTGACGCCATGTTGTCGGTCTGACGACAATCCTAGGGTCGCCCCCCTTCGGTCTTTCCCCAGTGAACCAGGTTAGCCCCTCGTCAGCCAACGCACTTCTGGCGCGCTCCCGGTCACCCACCCGTGATGAGCTGGAGGGCGTGCCGTGGATGCGCACGTTGAGCCCTGAGGAGGCTGCGATCGTCGTCGCCGACTTTCGCGTGCTGCAGGCCGAAGCCGGGGAATTCGTCTGCCGCGTCGGCCGGCCGGTGACGTTCTGGTTCGGACTGATCGACGGGCTGCTGAAGATGAGCAACGACAGCGCGCTCGGCCTGCCGATCACGTTCACCGGCCTGCCGCCGGGGGGCTGGTTCGGTGAAGGCACCGTGCTGAAGCACGAGCCCTACCGCTACAACATCCAGGCGCTGCGGCGCAGCCTGGTGGCCGGCATCTCGGTGCAGACCTTCGACTGGCTGCTGGATCGCTCGATCGGCTTCAACCGGTTCGTGATGCGCCAGCTCAACGAACGGCTGGGGCAGTTCATCGCCGCGCGCGAGATCGACCGCATGAGCCACCCCGACGAGCGTGTCGCGCGCAGCCTGGCGTCGCTGTTCCATCCGGTGCTCTACCCGGGCGTCGGCCAGCTGTTGCGCATCACGCAGCAGGAGCTGGGCTATCTGGTGGGGCTGTCGCGCCAGCGGGTCAACGAGGCGCTGCAGGCGTTGCAGGCGGCCGGGCTGATCCGTGTCGAATACGGCGGCGTGCGGGTGCTCGACCTGGAGGCGCTGCGCCGCCACAGCGTGACGCGCCCGCCAGCGCCCGGTGCCCCCGTGCGCGCAGGCGGTGCCATCAGCCCGTGACCGGGCGTGCGACCGACGTCTCGTTCGCGACGCCGGCCGCCACATGCCCCGAGGGCACGTGGCTGGCCGCGCTCTCGACATGTCCGGTCTGGTCGTCGAAGAAGAAGTCGGGCTCGAACTCGCGCAGGAACTCGCCCTTGGCCAGGCCGCCGAGGAACATGGCCTCGTCGATTTCGATCTTCCAGTTCATCAACGTGCGGATCGCGCGCTCGTGCGCCGGCGCGCTGCGCGCGGTGACCAGCGCGGTGCGGATGCGCATGTCGCGCGCCGGGGTGCGCTGCAGGCGATGCAGGGCCTCCAGCAGCGGCTTGAACGGGCCCGGCGCCAGCGGTGTCGTCGAATGCGCACTCTCATGGGTCTGGAATGCGTCCAGCCCCTCGCGTTGAAACACCTGCTCGGCCTCGTCAGAGAAGAGCACAGCGTCGCCGTCGAAGGCAATGCGCACTTCGTGCGGGTGCGCGCCCGAGGCGCGTGCGCTGTGCGGGTAAACCCGCGCCGCGGGAACGCCGGCATCGAGCGCCGAGCGCACATCGGGCTCATTGGTCGAGAGGAACAGGTGGGCCGACAGCGGCTTGAGGTAGCGCCAGGGGCTCTCGCCGCGCGTGAACACGCCGCGCTGGATCGGCAGGCCGTAGTGCTGCGCAGAGCGGAACACACGCATGCCCGATACCGGGTCGTTGCGCGACAGGATCACGACCTCGACACGCTGAACGCCGCCCGGCCGCTCCGAAGGCGTTCGATCCCCCTCGGGGGGAGGGCCCGCAGGGCCTAGGGGGCGGGGGTCGCCGCCCGGCCGCTCCGAAGGCGTTCGATCCCCCTCGGGGGGAGGGCCCGCAGGGCCTAGGGGGTGGGGCCCGTCGCCGTTGAACGCCAGCAGCTTGTTGACCAGCGAGAACGCGACGCCCGGTCGGGCGGGTTCTTCCAGGCGCTGCAGTTGCAGCTCCATGTAGGCCCGATCGTCGTGCGCCTCGAAGACGCGGTTCTCCTCCTCGAAGTCGAACAGCGCGCGCGACGAGATGGCGACGACGAGCTGGCCGGCCAGCGTGGTGCCCATGGCCCGATGATACGAGCCGGGTCGCGGGGCGTGGCTACTGCACGAAGCCGATCGGCCGGCGGCGGCTGCCGGCATCCGGCAGGTCGCGCAGCTCGATCGCGTGACGACCGTCGAGCTTGGCGTTGCCGAAGGCCGCCATCCAGGCGCGGCGCATCTCGCGCGGCGCCAGTTCGGCCAGGCGATCCAGCACCGGCACAGCCGGTTCCGGATCGAACCGCTGGCCCCAATCGTGGGCGTCGCGAATGCCGATGTACAGACGTCGCGCAATGCCGCGCGCGGCCTCGGCGTCCGGTGCCGCGACCTGGTAGACGTTCATCCGGTTCAGGATCGGCTCCGGGATCGAGCGCTCGTCGTTGGCGGTCGCCACCCAGATCACCTGGCTGGCATCGATCGCCACTTCGGCGAACTCGTCGGTGAACGTGTGCGCGGTGTCGATCTCCAGCAGGCTGTACAGCGCGCCCAGCGGATCGTAGGCATGTTCGCCGCCGGTCTTGTCGATCTCGTCGATCACCAGCACCGGGTTGGCGTACTGTCCGTCGACCAGTGTTTCGAACACCTTGCCCGGACGTGCGCCTTTCCATTGCGACGACGCACCGCTGAGCACCCAGCCGGCGGTGAGCGAGCTCATCGACATGAAGCCCATGCCGGTACCCAGCAGCCCCGCCAGCTGGCGCGCGAAGTGCGTCTTGCCCACCCCGGGCGGGCCCAGCAACAGCGTCGGCGTGATCTCCAGCGCGTCGCGGCTGTCCTCGCACAACGCGAGCTGGCGCTTCACGTCGTCCAGCACGTCGGCAAAGTTGGGCATCTCGTCGTACAGGTGTTCCATGGCCGGCAACCCGGACGGCTTGACCTGGAAGCGCTCCGGGCCTTTTTCCAGCATGCGCTCATAGGTGGCGCGCAAGGTCTCGTGTTCCTTGGGCGGCAGCTTGGTCAGGCGGCGCTGCACGTCGTCGCAGCGGTAGACGCTGCGCATCTTGGCGATCGGAATCTGACCGCGCCTGTGCAGGGGAACCAGATCATGGGTGATGGCCATGTCGCACCTCCGTGGCACACAAACTAACGCCGTGCGGTCATTGAAGCAATTGCCGCGCCCGGCGTCGCCGCAAATTGTGCCGGACATGTCACGCTATTGGTTGCACTGCCCCCGACCGGGGTTCAACGCGGCCGGCGCGACGCCCGCGGACAGGGGGCGGGAATAGCCCTAGCGCACCCAGGTGTTGAGCTGGATGATCGGCAGCAGCACGGCCAGCACGATCAGCATCACCACGCCACCCATCGCCACGATCAGCAGGGGTTCGAGCAGTGTGGCCAGCGCCATCGCGCGGCGTTGCACCTCGCCGCTGAGCTGGGCCGCGGCACGGGCCAGCATCTTGGGCAGATCCCCGGTTTGTTCGCCCAGGCGGGCGAACATCGCCAACAGGCCCGGGAAGCGACGCCGCCCGGCCAGCGCCGATGCGAGTGGGGCTCCCTCGCGCACCTGCACCAGCGCATCCATCGCATCGGCGCGCAGTGCGCGGTTGCCGAGGGTTTCGGCGGCGGCCTGCAAGGCCTTCAGGATCGGCACGCCGGCGCCGGCCAGCATGGCCAGGGTGCCGGCAAACCGCGCCGCGTTGTAGCCGCGCGCCAGGCGCCCGACCAGGGGCAGGCGCAGCCACATCGCATCGAACCGCTCGCGAAACGCTTCGTTGCGCAGCGAGAACACCAGGCCCGCGGCGCCGGCCGCGGTGGCCAGCACCACCAGCCAGCCCCAGTTGCGCACGAAGTCGCTGACCGACAGCATCGCGGTGGTCAGGAACGGCAGCGCGCGCTTGCTGTTGGCAAACACCCCCGCCACCTGCGGCACCACATAGGTGACGAGGAAGATCACGATCACCAGCGCGATGACCGAAACGATGATCGGGTACAGCGCCGCACCGAGCAGCTTCGCCTTCAAGGCCTGGCGCTCTTCCAGGTCGTCGGCCAGGCGCTCGAGCACGATGCCCAGCGCGCCGCTCTGCTCGCCTGCGGCCACCACCGCCCGGTAGACGTCGTCGAACTCGCGGGGCGCGCTGCCGAGCGAGCGCGCAAAGCTCGACCCGGCGTTGACCTCGGCGCGCAGATGGGCCACCAGGTCGCGCTGGCGCGGGTCTTCGGATTCGTCGGACAGCGCCGTCAGCGCGCGCTCCAGCGGCAGCCCGGCCGCCACCAGGCCGGCGAGCTGTCGTGTCCACACGGCCAGCGACGTGGTGCTGAAGGTGCGCCGCGTGAAGCGAGCGGTGGCGCCCGACTCGAGCCCGGCAGCGACCCCTTCGACGCCCAGCGGCACCAGGCCCTGGGCTCGCAGCTGGCTGCGCACGGCCTTCGCGTTGTCGCCTTCGAGCAGGCCGGTGCGTGCCTTGCCCTGGGCGTCGAGTGCCTCGAAACGGTAGGCCGGCATGTTCGTTCTCAGGAGCGCGCGGGAGCAGTCGCCATGCAAAGCGCCGTCCGAGCCAAGTGGCCGCCGCGGAACCGGCTTTGCCGGGCCGCCGGCGACGCCCCCCTGGGGGGGAGGCGCCGAAGGCGCTCCGGGGGGGTCATTCTCTCGTCACCCGCAGCACCTCTTCGGGCGATGTGACGCCTTCGTCGACCAGGCGCTGGCCATCGTCGCGCATCGGCCTCAGGCCGTTGGCCTCGGCGGCGACGAACAGCTGGCTCTCGGCCGCGCGGTTGTGGATCAGCGCGCGCAGCTTGTCGTCGACTTCCATCAGTTCGTAGACGCCGGTGCGGCCCTTGTATCCCGTCTGGCCGCATTCGGCGCAGCCCACCGGGTGCCAGCGGCCGGCTGAGTCCTGCTTCTTGCAGTGCGGGCACAGCTTGCGCACCAGGCGCTGCGCCAGCACGCCCAGCAGCGACGAGCTCAGCAGGTACGGCTCCACGCCCATGTCGATCAGGCGCGTCACGCTCGACGGCGCATCGTTGGTGTGCAGCGTCGCCAGCACCAGGTGGCCGGTCAGCGAGGCCTGGATCGCGATCTGCGCGGTCTCGTAGTCGCGGATCTCGCCGATCATGATCACGTCGGGGTCCTGGCGCAGGATCGCGCGCAAGGCCTTGGCGAACGTCAACTCGATGCGCGGGTTCACCTGCGTCTGGCCGATGCCGGCCAGCTCGTATTCGACCGGGTCTTCGACGGTCAGGATGTTGGTGGTGCCGGTCGGAAGCCGGACCAGCGAGGCGTACAAGGTCGTCGTCTTGCCCGATCCGGTGGGGCCGGTGACCAGCACGATGCCGTGCGGCTGCTCGATCAGGCGCGCAAACCGCATCAGCGACTCGCCGCTCATGCCCAGGCTTTCGAGCGAGAAGCGCGCCTCGGTCTTGTCCAGCAGGCGCAGCACCGCCCGCTCGCCGTGGGCGGAGGGCAGCGTGGAGACACGCACGTCGACGGCCCGGCCGCCGATGCGCAGCGAGATGCGCCCGTCCTGCGGCAGCCGTTTCTCGGCGATGTCGAGCTCGGCCATGATCTTCAGGCGGGAGATCAACGCCGCGTGCAGCGCCTTGTTCGGCTGCACCACCTCGCGCAGCGTGCCGTCGACGCGAAAGCGCACCGCCGAGCTGCGCTCGTAGGGTTCGATGTGGATGTCGCTGGCGCCGTCCTTTGCGGCCTGCGTCAGCAGTGCATTGAGCATGCGGATGATCGGTGCGTCGTCGGCGGCTTCCAGCAGGTCTTCCACTGCGGGCAGGTCCTGCATCAGGCGCGACAGGTCGACCGCGCTTTCCACCTCGCCGACCACCGCCGCCGCGCTCGACTCGCCGCCCGCGTAGGCCGCAGCGATGCGCTGGGCCAGCGTCGAGGCGGCTTCGCGCTCGAAGCTCGTGACATCGAACAGCCGCACCACCTCGGACAGCGCGCTGGAGTTCGTGCTGTCGGTGGCCCACAGCACGCGCTGCGCGCCGTCGTCCTCGAGCAGCAACGTGTTGGCCTTGGCGAAGGCGTAGGGCAGCGGGTGTCGGGCAGCCATGGATCGATCAGTTGCGTGCGTCCGATGCCGGCGTCGCCGGAGCGGCTGCCGCCTCCGGCGCGCGCTGGGGTGGCAACACCGGGGACTCGTTGATCGGCATTACGAGGCTCGACGCCGGCTGCGCGTCCTTTTGTCGTGCCCGAATGATGTCATAGCGGTCAAGCGAGATCTTGTTGGCGCTGTCGGCGTCGCGCATCACCACCGGGCGCAGGAACACCATCAGGTTGGTGCGGCTGCGCGTGCGGCTCTCGCTGCGGAACAGGCCGCCGATCAGCGGGATGTCGCCCAGCAGCGGCACCTTGGACTTCTTCTCGGTGTACTTGTCCTCGATCAGGCCCCCGAGCACGAGGATCGAGCCGTCGTCGACCACCACCGTGGACTCGATCGAACGCTTGTCGGTCGACGGACCGGCGTTCGAGGTACCGGGGGCGACCTTGTCGCTGACGCTGGACGATTCCTGGAAGATCGTCATGCGCACCGTGCCGCCCTCGCCGACCTGCGGCTTGATGCGCAGCGTGATGCCGACGTCCTTGCGCTCGATGGTCTGGAACGGGCTGGTCGTCGCGGTACCGGTGTTGGTGAACTGGCCGGTGATGAAGGGCACGTTGCTGCCGACGATGATCTTGGCTTCCTCGTTGTCGAGCGTGATCAGGTTCGGGGTCGACACGATGTTGGTGTTGGTCTGGCTCTGCAGCATGCGCGCAATCGCCGCCAGCGCGTACGTGCCGCTGTAGTTCTTGAGCAAGCCGATGTTCAGTCCTTCGCCGGGTGCGGTGGTGCCGAGCCCGGCGATCGTCTTGGACAGATCGACGATGCTCGGCCCGCCGATCGACGAATTCGTGCCGGCGAAGACGCCGTAGCGGTCGCCGCTGCGGCCGACCAGCCCCTGCCACTGGAATCCGAAGTCGGCGGCGTTGTCGCCGGACACCTCGACGATCAGGCTTTCGATGTAGACCTGCGCTCGGCGCGAGTCGAGCTGGTCGATCATCGATCGCACCTGCCGGTACAGCGGCTCCGGCGCGGTGATGATCAGCGAGTTCGTGGACGGATCGGCCTGGATGAAGCCGCCGGTGGACGGTTGCGCCGAGGCGGTCAGCGGTGCCGTCGCCGGCGTTGCGCCTTGGGCACCAGGTACCCCCTGGGATACTTGTGGCGGCGCCGATGTCGCTGCGCCGGCCGCAGCGCCGCCGGGGCTCGCAAATGCCGCGCGCAGTACCGCCGCAAGCTTGGTCGAATCGGCGTTCTTGAGGTGCACCACCCAGATGTTGCCGTTGGCGCCTGGACCCTCGGTCGGGCGATCCAGGCGGTCGATCAATGCGCGCAGCGAGGCCATGCGCGCCGGGTTGGCGGCCCGCAGGATCAGCGCATTCGCGCGCGGATCGACCATGACCGCGAAGGCCCCGCCGGCCGCGCCCCCTGGTACCTGGGCGCCCGCCGTGGCCCCGTCGCCGAGGCGCTGGATCATCGTCGCGAGGTCGCTGGCCACGCCGTGCTTGACCGGGATGACCTCGATATCCGTGGCCGACGGCTGGTCCATCGCCGCGATGATCTTGGCGATGCGTTGCAGGTTGTCGGCGTAGTCGGTGATGACCAGCGTGTTGTTGCCCGGGTTGGCGTTGATCGTGTTGTTTGGGCTGATCAACGGCCGCAGGATCGCCACCAGGTTGTTCGGGTTCTCGTGGTTGAGTTTGAAGATCTGCGTCAGCACCTGGTCGCCGCGCTGGTTGGCCGGGCCCACGGACACCGTGCCGGCCTGCAGCTTGGCGTCGGCCTCGGGAACGACCTTCAGAAGGCCGGCGCTGTCGACCAGAGCGAAGCCCAGGCCACGCAACGCCGCCAGGTAGTTCAGGTACGCCTCGCGCACCGTGAGCGGCTGCTCGCTGTAGACGGTGATCGTGCCCTTCACACGGGGGTCGACGATGATCTGGCGGTCGATCATCACGGCAATGGCGCGCGTCACTGCCTCGATGTCGGCATTGACGAAGTTGACGGTGATCGGCGTGCTCGATTTCAACGCCGGACTCTGCCCTTGCGTAGCGTTGGCGCGGGCCGGACGCGACGCCGGTGCGGCCGTCTGTGCCGACACCGCCAAGCTGGCCAAGGCCAGCGCGAGGGCTGCCGCCAATGGGCGCATGGCCTTGCGACTCGTGTCGTGGCGCGTGCGAGGTCCGCGTAGATCCATGGTCATCCGATCGAAATGACCGACACGGCGCCTTGCCGTCGGCCGATGATGTTGAGCAGATTGTTCAGCGCCGCTTCCTGACCCTCTGCGGCGCTGGCCTCACCGCGGAAGCGCACCCGCGGGCCGGCCCATTGTCCGCTGCCGATCAGGCGCAGCGCGCCTTCCAGCGTGCTGAGCGTGATCGTGGCGGTCTCGCCTGTGGCCGCGCCCCCCCTCACGCTGAGCTGGTAGCTGCCCAGCGTATCCAGCGTCGACAGACGCGACGACACGCCGAGCAGTTCGAGGTCCACGCCACCGATCAGTCGCCAACGGCCCTGGGCCGATTCCAGCGTCATGCCGCTGGTGGTGAGCCGCAACGCGCCGCCCAGCTGCATGGTGTTGAACGGCGTGCCGAGCCCAGCCAGCCACGCTGCCGGCCATTGGCCAAGGGCCTGCGTCTGTCCCGGCACCACGACCGCGAACCGACCCAGGCCGGGCTTGAACTGCACCAGCACGTCACGTTCGAGGCAGCAGGCTTGGCGCAGGCGCAAGTCGATGCGATTCCAGTTCGGTCGCAGCTGCCAGTGCAGGCGGCCGGGCAATGCCGACGCGTCTCGGCTGCCGGGACCGCCGGTCAACACCATCTGGGCGCTGCCCGACCAGATGCTGCCCTGGGCATCGGCCAGCAGCAGCCGTTGCTCGCTGGCGCCCGATACCGCGGCGGCCAGCCAGCTGGCGGGTGCGAACAGCACCAAGGCGACGATCGCGCCGACTGCGGCGCCCCAGACGCCCCATCGCGTCGATGCGCGGCGCGCGCGCTGCCAGGCCAGCTCTGCGAGCGTGGAATTGGCGAAACCGCTGGCGCCGAACCGCGATACGCTGGCACGGCGACGAAACCAGGCAGGCCAGCGCAGCTCCATCAACCGGCTCCCAGGCTGAGCACGAGCGTGCCATTGAATCCCGCGGCGGCCCGCGTCAGCTGCGCCTCGACCGGTCGCGCGCGCGCCGCGCTGCGAGCTTCGATCAGCAGCGCGCGCACCTGCTCGGGGCTCGCCCCCTGGAACGTCACCAGCGCACGGTCGCCCTGAAGCGTGAGGCGCACCTTGTCGCCATGTCGATCGGCCGCTGCCTTCATCGCCACGCCGGCTTGCGCAGCGGCAATGGGTGTGGCGTTGCGCAGCTCGCGCACCTCGGCGGCCATCGTGCGCATCTGCAGCAGCTGTGCATCGAGCGATTCGATCTGTGCTGGCGCGTCGGTTAGCGTCCGCCACGCCGGCGCGATGGCCAGCGTCCAGAGCAGGAAGGCACCGAGCACGGCGGCCATCACGCCGAGCATCAGTCGATCGCGCGCCGATCGCGCGCGCCACGCGTTGCCGGCTTGCTGGCGAAACGCCGCCACTTGATCGTTGAATTCGCCCACCTGCGCGTTCAAAGCGGGCTCCTCGACGCGTCGGCGCGCGCCAGTGTCAGGCGGCCCTCGGCCGACTCGACAGACCAGCCCGCCGAGCGCAGCCGCGAACGGAAACGCTCGACCTGGTCGCTGTTCCAGCCTGCCACCAACAGCGTCAGCTTGTTCGATTCGAAGCGCAGCGATTGCGCAGGTGCCTGACCATCAGGCCAGGCCAGCGTGGCCATCGCGAGCGCCGATTCCAGATCGGTATCGCCGATGCGTCCGGCCGCTGCGCGCAGGTTGTCGGTGGCGCGGCGCATCTGCAGAGGGGCGTCGACGATCGTGCCGATGGTCGGGTGGCTGGCCTTCAGCAGGTTCACCATCGCCAGCTTCTTGTCCTCGATTTCATTGCGTTGGTGCCAGGCCCACAGGTTGATGCCAGCGAGCTGCAGAGCGACCAGACTCAGCGCACCAATGCGGATTGGACGCCAGGCGGGTGTGAGCGCACGTTTCCAGGCATTGCGCAGCCAGCGCGAACCGCGTGCGCGTGGCGCGAGATCGAACTGGCGCAGATTCCAAAGCGACCGCACGGCCTGCAGCGCATGCTCGGCCTCGGACAGCACCGCCACCGGCGCGCCCAGCCAGCGTTCGGCCTGCGCAGCCACCGCCGGCGATGCGCTCCAGCGCACGCCTTGCCGCGACCACACCGGCAGCTGATCGCGGATCAGCGTGCCGGCCATGCGCACGCAACGCACGCCATCGTGGTCGCCGAACGCGACCCAGGTCTGTGCGCTGCTGCCGTCGGCGGAGTCCGATGCGGTGAAGAAATGCCCCTGTGCCAGATCGCCTGGCCAGACCGCCGGCACCACCCGTTCGACGAATGCACCGGCCTTTTCCAGCACCGCCAGATGCCCGGCCAACCACTGCTTGTGCATGGCGGCCACCCAGCCCGGCGCGCCGGAAGTGGCGTCGGGCGCGACGGCGAGATGGACGGAATGTTCGTCGTCCAGCAGTTGTTCCTCCAGCACCCCGGCCAGCGCCGCGCGCAGCTTGGCGGCAGGGGCCTTGGGCAGCGTGACGCGATGCCAGCTCACGTCGGTGGGCCCGATCCAGGCGACCACCGAGTCGGCCTTGGGCAGCAGCTGCGCGGTCGCGCGGCCCTGTCTGGCCACGGCCAATCCGTCGGCGCTCAGAACGAACGAGTATTCGGGCGCGGCGTCACTGCGCTCGGACTTGGAATCGGCCGTGCGTTCGCGCGACGGCAGAAGGACAACCAGGATCGACATGGGTGCGAAGAGGCTAACGCCTTTGAGAGCGTGTTACAAGGCCAAAGCCAGAAAAATCAAGTACTTACACGAGAAACTTGTTGCCAATATCGTGTCCGATCCGCCTGCCGAATCACTGCCACAGGGGCTAACGGTCAGGTACGACGCTGCTGACGCGCTCACGAAGGATCGGAATCACATCGAGACCGCGGCGCTCCACGACCGAGCGCTCCTCGAGGCTGCGATCGTCAAGGCGCAGCTTGCCACGAACTTCGAAGAAATTCGATTGCGTGCCGACGCGGCGCGGGTCGAGCAGTTTGGCATCGGACACCAGTGCGCGGGCGGCATCGACCGTCTTGAAAGCGCGGCGCTGTCGGGCCTGGATCAATGCCTCCGCCGCGCCGGCGTCGAGCCCCGGGCTGACGGCCGCGATGACATCGCGCTCGGCGGTGTTCAGGTTGACCGTGGTGCGAACCGGCAGCAACTCAACATACTGGCGCAGCCGGTCGACCACGCCGGTCTCCAGGCCGAGCCACGACAGCTGTGCGATCGAACGTGGCGCCAGCGGGGCGCCGGCCGCTGCGGCCGACGAGGCCGCCAGACCGTTGGCGATGCGCTGCGCGGTATCGGTGGGTGCGCCGGCCAGTTCGCACAGGCGTTGCAGCGATGCCAGCTCGGCCTCGACGACCTTGCCGTCTTCGATCAGGTTGCGCAGGTTGTAGCGCGACTGCAGGTCGACGATCGAACCCGACAGGAACGCGTCGGGTCCGCCCTCGGTGTTGTTGTCCTTGTCGACCGCCAGGAAGGTGGACAGGCGGGCCTCGGCCAGCGGCGTGGCCCAGGGTTCACTCAGCGCGGTGGGTCCGCCGGTGCGTGCGTCCTCGCGCAGGATCAGCCGCGCCCAATCGAGTGCGCCACTGAGAATCCACGCCGATTGGGTGCGCGACCGTTCGGCGGCTTCGACCTGGATGGCGCGGTATTGCTGCCAGATCATGCCCGAGGCCAAAGTGGCCACCAGCGTCATCAAGGCCATCGCGATCAGCAGCGCAGCCCCGCACTGCGCGCGTCGTCGAGGACCGCGCACGCGCGTCATGGTGTCTGCGGTCCCAACGCGACGTCGCGGGTCAGGCGGCGTTCGCCGACGCTCAGGATCAGGCGCACGCCGTTGGGCAGCGTCGAACGCCTCGGCGCACTGGCCGCGACCGGCGCCGCGAGATCCGCGCTGGACTGGGCGTTGCTCCAGGCATTGCCACGGTAGAAATAGACCTGCCACTCGGTGACGCCTTCGAGCAGCCGGATCTGCGTTTCTTCGTTGCCGAGCAGCTGCTGGCTGGCCAGCCAGGCCTGCTGCAGCTCGACCGTGTTCGCCACGACCGGGCTGTGCCAGCGCCGCCAGGCGCCTTCGCGCAGCGACCAGGCCACGACCTGCGCCCCGTCGGCAGTCTGTCGCACCAGGCGCAAGGTGGCACCATCGAACGCGAGGGCTGGTGCGGCAGGGCTGTCGTAGACCGATGCCAGGTCCTGCTCCCACTGGGCGATCAGCGTGGTCAGGCGCAAGGTTTGTTCCGACGCGCCCTGGCTGGCGTCGCGCGCGCGAACCATGCCGTCGATGCCCTGCCATCCCATCGCGGCCAGGATGGCCATGATCAGCAGCGCGACCAGCACCTCCACCAGGGTGAATCCGCGTGCTCGCATCAATACCTCGGCAGCACGGTCGAGAGCGTGAGCAGCGGCAGCCCCGCGGCGTCGCTCATGACGGCATCGACGCGCCGGAAGTTCGGGTTCGGCGTCGGCCGCGTGACCAGTTTGCCCTTGTAGTCGCGGCCGAGCTGGTTGCAGTCGAAATCGTTGTCGCCGACGCCCGGGAATTGGCGCGACAGCTTCAGGTTGGTCAGCGCATTGTCGGCGCACCATTGCGCGTTGACGACGTCGGTCAGGCGTTGGGCGTTGTCGGTCAGGGACCCGGCGGCTTTCAATCCGGCAGCCAGCGAGATGGCCACGATCGCCACCGCCACCAGCACCTCCACCAGCGTGAATCCGCGGGCGCGCCGGTTCATCGTGCCGCCGCCGCCGCATCCACCGGCACGAACGGTCCGAGCCCGTCGGTGGCAAGGGTCAGGTTGCGTTCCCCCAGCCGCAGCACGATGCGCTGCGGCCCGATCAGCGGTTCGGGGCCCAGCGTCAGCACGCGCACGCCGATGATCTCGGCGCTCACGCCTTCGGACAGCCAGCGCGACGGCGTGGACTCGGCAGATGGCAGACCGACGAAGCGGAAATGGTTGTCGCCCGGCTGGCTGATGACCTCGAACCGCACCGGCACGCCCGACGATCGCGACTCGGCGCGCGCGCCCTCGAGCAACGCGGCCAGTCGGACCGCCTCATGGTCCAGTTGCGACGCCGCCGGATCGCGCAGCGCCAACGTGGCCACGCCGACCGCGATGGCGATCAACGCCATCACGATCATCAGCTCGATCAGCGTGAAGCCGCTCGGCCGCCGTCGCGCGAATGCAGGCGCGTCGATGTCACTGCCAGGAGCCGACGTCGGCATTCTTGCCGTCGCCGCCGGCCTGGCCATCCGCGCCGAAGCTGAACACATCAATCTCACCTTTGACACCCGGATTGACATATTGATACGGGCGGCCCCAGGGGTCATTGGGCAATTTCTCGAGGTACGGACGCCAGTTGGGTGGCACGGCGCCCGCGGTGGGCTTGCGCACCAGAGCGTCGAGCCCTTGCTCGGCGGTGGGATAGCGTTGATTGTCGAGCCGATACAGCTTCAAAGCCTGCATCAGGTTGTTCACGTCGGTGCGCGCGGCGGTCACGCGGGCGTCGTCGGCGCGGTCGAGCACATTGGGCACGATCAGCGCGGCGAGTACGCCGATGATCACGAGCACCACCATCAGCTCGATCAGCGTGAAGCCCTGCACGCGCAGGCCGGCGGGGCGCCGCGATGGGAGAGGATTGGTCATGGTGCGAAGTGCGCGTGTCCGAAGTCAGTGGATGATAATCGTCGCATGACCATGCGCCTTCTGTCGTTCGCGGTCTGGGCACTTGTATCGGCCAGCGCTGTGTTCTGGATCACGCGGCTGATGTCGCGGCCGACACCCGCGCCCGCCCACGCCATCACCGCGGGGCAGTCGATCGCGGTGGCATCGGCCGATTTGTCCCGCGTGTTGGGCAGCACACGATCGAATCTCCCGGCGACTGCCGCTGCCGAGCCCGCTGTGAGCAGCCGATTCAAGCTGGTGGGTCTGGTGGCGGCGCGTGTGTCGCAGCCGCAGACCGGGCTGGCGTTGATCGCGGTGGACGGCAAGCCGCCCAGGCCGGTCGGCTTGGGCGGTGTGGTCGACGGCTCACTCGTCTTGCTGGCGGTCAATCACCGCAAGGTCGAACTGGGGCCGTCCGGCGGCAATGCGACCGTCACACTCGAATTGCCGCAGGTGCCCGAACCCAATCGGGCTGTGCGCCTGAACTCGCCGCCGACCGGTGCCGTGCTGCCGACGCCCGCTGCGGGCGTTGCCGCGCCGGTTGCGCCACCGGTGCCTCCGCCGCCGGTTCCGGGCGTCAGCCGCAATTCGGTGGAAACGCGTTAGCCGCTACGCCGCGGGCGGGGGTTCGACCGGCGGGCCCAGCTCCGCCTGTTGGGTGGTGATGCCGCTCGGGCGCGACGGGCCTGGATCCTCGCCCTCGGCCACCTCGGTGAGCAACGCCGCCGCGCTGCGCACCAGCGGCCAGGCCAGCGCCGCCCCGGTGCCGTCGGTGCTTTCCATGCCGAGTTCGAGCAGGGCCGACGCGCGAAACAGGTTCAGCGCCTGGTCCAGGCCCCGATGGGTGTGGCTGCGGCAGAACACGCAATAGTCCGTGGCCGGCGTCGCGATGCGCGACGCGACCAGCAGCGCTGCGCAGGCGGCCATGCCGTCGATCATGATGAGATGCCGCTTGCTGGCGGCAACGAGCAACACGCCGACCATCACCGCCACCTCGAAGCCGCCGAAGGCCGCCAGCACCTCGACCGGGTCGGCCACGTCCTTGTGCCGCGCCTGGGCGCCTTGCACGATCGTCATCAGGTGACCGAGCAACTCGGGGCTCATCTGCGGGCCGCTGACGATGAGGTCGCGCACCGCCGAGTTGGTGAGCCGCGACAGCACCAGCGCCGCGCTCTCGTGCGAGCCGACGCCAATGCCGGCCACCGCCACCAGGTTGCCGCGCAGCGTGTCGCCGATTTCCATGCCGGCGCGGATGGCCGCGTGCGCCTGATCCACCGTCATCGCCGGGCCGACGCGCGCGTTGCGCGTGCCGTGGGCGATCTTGCGGCGGATCAGGTGGTCGTGCGGCGTCACCACGTCGGCGACCCCGCAATCGACGACCGAAAGCTCCAGGCCTTGGATGCGGGCGAACACCGACACCGGCAATTGCCCGGTCAGGAGCTGCCTGACCTGTTCGTGCGTCTGGCGGCGCTGCGGCGCCACGATGCCGTCGACGGCCAATCCATGGTCGGCGGCGAAGATCACCAACTGGGGATCGCGAAAACGAGGCTTGAGCGTGTTCTGCATCAAGCCGAGGCGGATCGCCAATGGCTCGAGTTCGCCCAGGCTGCCGGTGGCCTCGGCGCGGCGCAGCAGCTTCTCCTTGAGCGCGCCCTCGAGCAGCGGCTTCGACGTGGGCGCGATGAGCGATCGGTCAACCGACATGGCGTCTAGTGTACGCAGCGATTCATCAGCGCAGGAACAGCTTGTAGACCGGGTTGCGGGTCTCGTCGACGTAAGGGTAGGCCAGAGTGTTCAGGAATTCACCAAAGGCTGCGCGGTCGCCGGCCGGAACCTGGATGCCGACCAGGATGCGACCGTAGTCGGCGCCCTGGTTGCGGTAGTGGAACAAGCTGATGTTCCAGCTCGGGTGCAGCGCCGACAGAAAGCGCATCAGGGCGCCTGGCCGCTCGGGGAACGTGAAGCGCAGCAGACGCTCGTGTCGTGCCAGGTCCGACCGGCCACCGACCATGTGGCGCACATGCTCCTTGGCCAGTTCGTCGTCGGTGAGGTTCACCGTCGGGAAATCGTGGCGCACGAAGTGACGTTCGATGCGATCGGCCTCATCGCGACGGGCGATGGCGATGCCGACGAACACGTGGGCCACGCGTTCGTCGGAAATCCGATAGTTGAACTCGGTCACCGAGCGGGCTCCGATCAACTCGCAAAAGCGCTTGAACGAGCCGCGTTGCTCGGGAATCGTCACCGCGAACAGCGCTTCGCGCTGCTCGCCGAACTCGGCCCGCTCGGCG
>Ga0209798_10000516_pt1 | contig 23347 bp, 23 predicted proteins | sample DOMMetBare3Fresh_FD_187475 | JGI IMG/M metagenome (GOLD analysis project Ga0209798, IMG submission 187475) | Wetland sediment microbial communities from St. Louis River estuary, USA, under dissolved organic matter induced mercury methylation -... | ecosystem: Environmental > Aquatic >... | reverse complement strand
TTGTTATAAAAAACTAATTTACGCATTTGATTTAACATTTCTTCCTGCAAATAATGCAACAGGTATCCCAATACACAAAACAAGAATTCCAACAGATATAGAGGCATTGATAATTGCTTGTTTTCCTTCGTTCGGTTTTTGAATATGACGTGACAAGTATTGCAAAATAATAAATCTCATCGCAGCCCATACAGACACTCCATACAGAATGCCAATTTGTAGTGGGTATTTAACCAATGATTGAATTTGGATTGCTAAATAGAAAAAGAAAAATGTAAATGAAATGGCAATAAAGAAATCTACTAGTAATCCATAGAAAGCAAGTAGCGACGGGCTTGAAAAGTTTTTTGGGTCAAAGACTTCACTTACAAAGCCCGGTAAAACATTCTTTAGATATTGATGAATGCATGCAGCGGTAATATCCAATGCACCGGCAATTAACCCGTCCGTTAATGCACTGGCAAAAAAAGATCTTCTCATTGGCAGAGGTTGAATGGTTCTAAGGACAAAAAAACCGGACATAGCTGCCCGGGTTCAGGGATTAATATTCTAATATCATTTATCCGTCCTTCGCGACGCTCAGGATGACAATTTCTTCCTTAGATTACTGTCAATAGCATCTAAAAATTCTTCTGTATATAAATAATGCTCGCCATGATTCACTTTATTTCCATGCACACAAATAGCAAGATCCTTTGTCATTTTACCTTCTTCCACAGTTTCAATACAAACTGTTTCCAGTGCATCAGCAAATTTTATCAATGCATCATTGCCATCTAATTTGCCGCGGAAAGCAAGTCCTCTTGTCCATGCAAAAATTGAGGCAATTGGATTTGTTGATGTTGGTCTGCCTTTCTGATGTTCACGATAGTGACGTGTAACCGTTCCATGTGCAGCCTCTGCTTCCATGGTTTTTCCATCGGGTGTTACAAGCACTGATGTCATTAAACCTAATGAACCAAAACCCTGTGCAACCGTATCACTTTGCACATCGCCATCATAATTTTTACATGCCCACACAAAATTGCCATTCCATTTTAATGCACTTGCCACCATGTCATCGATCAGCCGGTGTTCATAAGTTATACCTGCTGCATCAAACCGGGCTTTGAATTCATTTTGATAGATCTCTTCAAAAATATCTTTGAAGCGGCCATCATATTTTTTAAGAATAGTGTTCTTGGTTGACATGTACAGCGGCCATTTTTTACTTAGCGCCATATTGAAACAACTTCTTGCAAAACCCGTGATGCTTTCATCAGTGTTGTACATCGTCATTGCAACACCATCACCTTTGAAGTTGAATACTTCAAATATCTGGGGCTCGCCGCCACCTTCCGGTGTAAATGTCATTGTAAGCTTTCCTTTTCCTTTAATCACTGTATCTGTAGCCCGATACTGATCACCAAAAGCATGACGGCCAACAATGATCGGCGCCGTCCAGTTAGTGACTAATCTTGGAATATTTTTAATAACGATCGGCTCACGAAAGACTGTTCCATCCAAAATATTTCTGATCGTTCCGTTCGGGCTCTTCCACATTTGTTTTAGCTTGAATTCTTCCACTCTTGCTTCATCAGGAGTGATGGTAGCACATTTAATTCCTACGCTGTATTGTTTTATGGCATTAGCTGCATCAACAGTGACCTGGTCATTTGTTTCATCTCTGTATTCAACACCGAGATCATAGTATTTGATATCAATATCGAGATAGGGGAGAATGAGTTTTTCTTTGATAAACTTCCATATTATACGTGTCATTTCATCGCCATCAAGTTCTACAACCGGGTTTGCAACTTTGATTTTATTTGCCATTGTTTAAATTTTTTAAAGAAAAATATTGAATCACAAAAAAGTTTGCTCCGAAATATTATTTTTGGCGCAAACCTACAGGAAATGGAGCAATCGTACAAAGACAGCGGTCATTTCCATAAAATACTGTGACAATTCATGAAAAGAATAACATTGATTAATCATACCTTTCCATCATGCTTGACCAAGTGCGCCAGTTTATTAACCAGCAAATAGAATTGACCGACGAAGAATTTCAAATACTCGCTTCAAAACTTCATCCTGTTAGATTTGAAAAGAAAACCAAGATTGTTGATATCGGCGAGGTAGCCACTAATGTTTATTTTGTTTTGAATGGAATAACACGTCGTTATTTTTTCCGGGGGAGGCAGGAGGTCATTACCCACCTTATAAAGGAGGGTGGGCTCATGGGCTCTGTCATTTCTTTTCTTACCGGAGATCCCAGCCGCTATATACTTGAGACAATTGAACCAGTTACCGCCCTGGGTATTTCAAAGAATGACATGGAAGAGCTTTTCTTAACTGATAAAAAGTGGGAAAAATTCGGAAGAAAGATCATTACTTCATTTTTTTTGGATATAGAACGCCGCACACTTGATAATATTAAATATTCAACCAGGGAAAGGTTTGTAATTTTCATGAAACAAAATCCTGATCTTGTATTACGGGTACCTCAGAAATACCTTGCTTCTTTTTTGGGAATTCAACCGGAAACTTTCAGCCGTTTAAAACATTTAATGGTAAAAGAGAAATGAACAACGCTTTTACAGATATAGATCCGGTCTATTTTGAATATGCACAAAAATATATTGGACGATTTATGCCAATAACCAGTGAAGAACTGTTCGACCTGCTTCAATATTGCGAAATAAGGAGATTTGATAAACGTGTTGTTATTGTTCATGAAGGCGAAGTTGATAATTACCTGAATCTTGTTGTAAAAGGATTGGTGAGAAAATATTTATCGGTTGGGAAAAATGAGGTGATACTGCAATTGGCAACTGAAGGTCATGTTGTTCAATCTGAAATTTCTTATTTAACCAAAACTCCATCAATGGTTGTATTGGAAACGCTGGAACCAACTATCCTTGTTTCCCTTACTCATAATAAAATGGAAGAGGCACTTGATAAATTACCAAAAGGAGAAAGACTTGGCAGGCTGATACTTACAGGCATGTTTATAAAAAAAGATGAAAACAGGTATAACCGGCTTTTGAAAACTACGAGACAAAGATTTTTTGAATACATCGAACATCATCCGCACATGCTACAGCGGGTACCTCAGAAATATCTCGCTTCATACCTGCAGATAAAACCGGAAACTTTCAGCCGATTGAAGGCCCTTTATGCAAAAGGGAGAAAATAAATAACCTCCACCCCAAAAAAAAAGATACTAATAGGATTGATTAGAATCAATTATTTGCTAACTTAGGTTAGTATATGCTTATGAGCCCTCAGAAATCATTCCTCGATTTCCTAAATAAATTTATTCCTCTCAGCCAGGATGAGTTCAATCAATTGATACTTCCGTGTATAGTTAAAAGAAAGTTTGAAAAAAAATCGATTATTACCCAAACAGGTGAGGTGGAGGAGTATATTAATTTTATTGACAGCGGCTTAGTAAGAAAATATTATAAAAAAGAAAACGAAGAGATCAATACACAGATATCTTACGAAGGTCATATCATTCATGCACAAGAATCTTTTCACAGCCGCACTCCATCAGAATATACAATTGAAACAATAGAACCCAGCGAACTGACCTCAATTACCTATGAGTGTCTTGAAAGAATATATTCAACATCCGAAAAAATGCAACGCCTCGGCAGGCTTGTTATTACATCCACAATGGTATTGAAAGACAAATGGCAAAGTCAATTAGTGAAGCTTACCCCAAGAGAAAGATTTCTGAATTTTGTTTCAAATCATCCTGAACTGATGCAAAGAGTGCCTCAGAAATATCTTGCTTCTTATCTTAACATCAAGCCCGAAACATTCAGCCGTTTCAAACACATGGTAAAAGAATATTCAAGGAAAATATTCTTTCATCACAATTAGGTTATTCTTTTCCACCTGAAGTCACATTTTTTTGCACCCAACGCTATTGTTCCATTTCTTATTAGTTTAAGCCCGGCAAGCTCAGCTGTTATTGCATCCACTTCACAAAGAATTGAAGAGTACTTTTGGTAGTTATGTTTCTTAAAAAGTTTGCAGATACCACATTCGATTATATCAACTCCATAACCAAGACCTAAGGTTTCTTGTTTATCAGTAATGATGTTGGCAATAAATCCACCAGGGTTTGAATTCTTACTTACTCTTTTATTAAACTTTTTTAGAAAAACAGTTGCCAGCCATGTGTTTGCAAGTTTAGCGGGCATTTTTTTTTATGTTTGCCGGAATTTATTCTTTGGCCTCACATATTCAATAACGATCTCAAGACAGATCTTTTTTGTTGCTTCAAAATCCAGGCCTTGCTCATCAAGTGTTTTTATAAGCGCTAAAAAGCAGGAAGAAAAATCAAGCCGCTTATCTATAGGATTAGCTGAGCTTGCTGCAAAGCTTGTATCAGCAGAAATGATCTTGTAGTGAAAATCGGCTTTAGCAATTATACTATCTGAACTGCCAGGAAAATTTTTCTTTATACCTGTGATAAAATATTTTCTATACGACACCATCATCTTGCTGTTTGAAACTATCCATGTCAAAGATTCACCACTAAAACCGGGATTGATAATCCATGTCTCACCGCATCAGTTGTTTCGCCATAGATCAGGTCTTTTAAACCAGTGTGACCATGAGCACCGATAACAAGCATATCTGCATTTGATTCTTTTGAGATCCGGATAATTTCTCTTGCCCTGCTCTTAAAACCGAGCTTCCCCTCGGCAGCATATCCTTTTGCTATCAATTGCGAAACATAATTATTCAATTCTTCCTGATCTTTTCTTGTTTCAAGATCATCGCTTTCTTTTCCATAAATAGTTGCCGATACGCTTTCTACCACATGTATTAAAACAAAAGAGGTTTTATCATTAGCTTGTCCTATTGCATGTGCAATTAGTTTTGGATCGTTTGTGGTAAAATCAATTGCAACTGCTATTTTATTATAAACAGGGATTGCTGCTGTTTCAATGCTTCCCGGTTCAGCATGAATTTGTTTAAGATGTTTTTCTCTTCGTTTGCGCAAGGGATAAATAATTGCAATGATAAGAAGACTGGCAAAAAATAAACCTGCGGTCAGGATTAATATTTTCCAGGGAGTATTACCTGAAGCTGCAAAAAAATCAGTGGCTTGTTCTACTACCATTCTAATGTTTAAATACACAAGAACTGCGGCAATAGCAGATGCGAGTACAATGATCAATGGTTTTATCGCATATTTTCCCATTGTCTTTTTATCGCTGGTAAAATGAATAAGAGGGATGATGGCAAAACCAAGTTGCAAACTCAATATCACCTGGCTTAATACAAGCAAGCTATCAATATTGTCTTCACCGTTTATTAAAATTACAATGACAGCAGGGATAATGGCAATGAGCCTCGTCATCAATCTTCTTATCCATGGCGCAATGCGTAATTGTAAATATCCTTCCATTACTATTTGCCCTGCCAGTGTACCGGTGATCGTTGAACTTTGTCCTGATGCTATCAAGGCAATTGCAAAAAGAATGGGGGCAAACTGAGTTCCCAGGAACGATGGTAATAATTCATGCGCCACTTTTATTTCCGCCACATCTGTTCTTCCGGTTTTATAAAAAGCTGTTGCGGCCAATACAAGTATTGCTGCGTTTACAAAGAAAGCAAGATTTAAAGCAATGGTGCTGTCAATAAAATTCAGCTTCAAAGCCCTTTTAATTCCCTTATCATCACGTTTTATTTTTCTTGTTTGCACCAATGCCGAATGTAAATACAAATTATGCGGCATAACCGTAGCACCGATGATCCCGATGGCAATATATAATGCGGTATCGTTTGGTATTGACGGGATGAACCCGGTTGCAACCTCAGCTAATTGTGGTTTTACAAGAATTATTTCAATGAGAAATGAAATACCAATAACAGCTATAAGTGCAATGATAAAAGCTTCCATTTTCCTGATACCGAGGCGCTGGAGGAATAAGAAAAGAAACGTATCAAGCACAGTGATCAATACACCCCAGATAAGTGGTAAGCCGGTCAGCAATTGTAAACCGATCGCCATCCCCAAAATCTCTGCAAGATCTGTCGCAGCTATTGCAATTTCAGCAAGGCCATATAAAGCATAGTTGATATATCGCGGATATGTTTCCCTGTTTGCCTGCGCAAGATCCCTGCCTCTAACAATTCCAAGCCTTGCTGATAAACTTTGTAATAACAAAGCCATCAGGTTGCTCATTAATAATACCCAGATAAGTTTGTAGCCAAACTGGCTGCCGCCTGCAAGATCAGTAGCCCAGTTGCCCGGGTCCATATATCCAACACTTACAAGATAAGCGGGGCCAAAAAATGAAAGTATTCTTCGCCAGCCCGGTCTTCGGGTGCTGGTTGTATCGACGCTTTGATGCACTTCACTTAATGAAGGATAACTATGTGCTGTATTATCCATGGTTTACAAAAATATTTTTTGCCAACTGTGCCGTAATGGTCAGAAGCTTATTATCTGATTTTATTTCCAGCGAATCGTCGTAACTGAATTTTCTTTTTACCAAAACAGATGAGCCAATGTTTATTTTTTTGTCATGCAGGTATTCTAACAACTCTGGCGATTGATTCGCTACATAACAGATCTTTGCAGGTTTATTGATATCTAATTCGGATAAGTTTATTTGCGTACCTGTTTCCATTTTACCATTTGTATCAGGTATCGGGTCGCCATGTGGATCAAACTTTGGGTGATCTAAGTATTCATCCAGCTTATCGATGAGTTTTTTGCTGCTGACATGTTCTAATTGTTCTGCTACTTCATGCACTTCATCCCAGTTGAATTTTAGTTTCTCCGCTAAAAAATATTCCCATAACCGGTGACGGCGAATGATACCGAGGGCAATCTTCTTTCCTTCGGGTGTTAACCGAAAACCCTGGTAGGGTTGGTAATTAACCAGCTTGCGGGTTTTCAGCTTCTTCATCATGTCAGTGATGGAGGCCGGTTTTGTTTGCAATTTCTCCGCAAGCTCATTGGTGCTAACGTTGTCATCCTTCGTTTGCAAATGAAAGATCGTTTTCAGGTAATTTTCTTCGCTGGTCGAAAAATTAAGCATGACTAAAAATAAATTTAGACAAACCTAAAAAACCTCTGTTGAATTTCCAAGAAATTTTTCGCTATGGCATAAAAAAGGAAAAGTTTATATTCGGTTACAATTTGGAAAATATGGTCCGGTATCTTGGTTGTCTGCTGCTGCTTTCTTTCTTTTTTACTGATTGTGGCAATAAAAAAAAGCCTTCACTTTCCGGTACAGACCCGGTGGTTATCAGCGATTTTATTGAATCTTTTGAATTAGTAAAACCGCCTTATGATGTAGTGGACACTTCTCTTAACAGGAAAGAAAAAGATTCGTTGCTGATTGCCAATAAAATATTTTCACAGTTTGTTCCTGATTCAGTACTGGCGAAAGTTTTTGGTAAAAACGTAAAGCCCAGGATCTACATGGGGAAACGGGTGACAATAGGAGACGAAACATATTTATTTGTAAAAACTATTTCACCAGATAAAAAGGCTTCCTTTGTTCTTTGCTTTGATAAGAAAAACATTTTTAAAGCATGGTTGCCTTTACTTGTACAGGATGCCAATCCAGCAACAACACAGGTAAGTGGATTAGATAGAAAATTATCTTTTTACAAAGCCATATCACTTAAAAAACCTGATGGTTCAGCAGCTGAAGGAAGAGAGGTGTATAATTATTATCCTGACGCAGGACAGTTTCTTCTTATTATGACAGACCCGCTTGATGACAGAGTGCAGGAAGTTATAAATCCTATTGATACATTAACGAAAAAAAATAAATTCTCCGCAGATTATGTAAAAGATAAAATGAATATCGTTTCGATCCGCGATGATAATAAATCTGGAAGAATGAATTTCTTTATTCATTTTGAACGTAACAATGGCGAATGTATCGGTGAATTAAAAGGAGTTGCCAATTTTACTTCAAACAATACAGCAGTGTATAAGCAACAAGGTGATGCTTGTTCAGTTCAATTTAATTTTTCATCATCTTCTGTTTCTTTAAAAGAGCTTGAACCTTGTGGTGCTCATCGTGGTGTTAAATGTTCTTTTGAGGGAAGTTTTCCCAGAAAAAAAGATGTGAAACCAAAAACTCCTGTAAAGCGAACGTCCAAATGATTGTTAGCTGCAAACGTTTCCTGGGCTTAATTTTCCCCGTATGTGAATAATTTAATCTCCGTATTGAATGTTCGTACACTTTGTTATAGCTATTTCCCTTTATTTTGTGGCCTGTGTAAAAATCACACAATATGAGTTTTAGACATTATAAGCTTCCTTACCCTTTTGATGAGAGATATTCGAAGAAAGTAGCCTACTTTTCAATGGAGTTTGCTACTCATCAGCCCCTGAAAATTTATAGCGGAGGTCTCGGATTTTTGTCAGGCTCACATTTGCGCAGCGCTTATGAGCTTAAACAAAACATGATCGGCATTGGCATTTTATGGAAATATGGATATTATGACCAGGCCCGCAACCAGGATCAAACACTACAAGTGACCTGGATGGAAAAACATTATAGTTTTTTAAAAGATACCGGGATAAAATTCCAGATAACCGTTCACGAACATCCGGTTTGGGTAAAAGTATGGTATCTCGAACCTGAAATTTTTAAAACAGCCCCATTATTTTTATTAAGCACTGACCTGCCAGAAAACGATTATGTATCGCAAACGATCACTCACCGTTTATATGATGCAAATGTTGCAACCAAAGTAGCACAGTTCATTTTGTTGGGTGTTGGCGGCGCTAAGTTGATCGATGAGCTTGGTTTCAACCCTGATGTTTATCATTTAAATGAAGCACACGGTCTTTCAGCTGCATTTTATTTATATAAAAAATATGAGAATGATCTTGCTGAAGTAAAAAAGCGGCTTGTATTCACAACACATACACCGGAGGAAGCTGGAAATGAAAAGCATGATATTTACCTATGCCATAAAATGAGTTACTTCTGTGGTCTGACGGTTAATGAAGTAAAAGAATTAACGGGCAACAACGAGGATATGTTTAATCACTCTCTTGTTGCTTTACGTTTTGCAAGACTGGCAAACGGCGTTTCGCAATTGCACGGAGTTGTGTCAAGGGAAATGTGGAAGAAGCACAGTAATATTTGCCCAATCATTTCAATAACCAATTCGCAGAACTGGAGATACTGGAGTGATAAGCACCTGTACAGGTTTATGGAAGAAGGCAATGATTGGGCTTTTGATGATAGAAAAAAACATTTAAAGAAAAGAGCTTTTGAAATAGTAGCTGATCAAACAGGAAAAATATTTGACCCCAATATATTTACAATTGTGTGGGCAAGAAGATTTGCAGGCTATAAAAGAGCCGGGTTGATTGCAGCTGAAGAAGAACAGTTTGAAAGATTATTAAATGATAAGAAATTTCCTGTTCAGATTATTTGGGGGGGTAAACCTTACCCGGTTGATTATCCTGCTATCTCTGAATTCAATCATCTTGTTCACCTGAGTAAAAAATACAATAATGTAGCTGTGCTGATCGGGTATGAACTTGGTCTTTCAAAAAGATTGAAACAGGCGGGGGATGTTTGGCTGAATAATCCAAGAGTACCGAGAGAAGCTTCTGGTACAAGTGGCATGACCGCCGCAATGAACGGCTCTGTAAATTTTTCAACTGACGATGGATGGATACCCGAGTTCATCAATCATGGGCATAATGGTTTTGTAATTCCAAAAGCTGATTATGAAAACATGACCGTACAGGAGCAGGATGATTATGATCTTGAAAAATTATATGAGATACTCGAAAAAGAAATTCTTCCTCTTTATTACGAGAACTATGATACCTGGCGGGCAATTATGAAAAATGGTATGCGGGATGTACGTTTCCAGTTTGACAGCAACCGCATGGCGCATGAGTATTATGAGTTGTTGTATAAATAAGTAACCGGAGATTTTCAGGACAACCAGTCGACTTTGTTGCTACGCTAAAATAGAATTTGATCTACCTGAACAGTTTTGTTAATTCTTCAGTATTTGTATTAACAGGGAAAAAGCCGGAAAGTTTTTTGATAACTCCTTCCACCAATGCATCAGGACACGAAGCGCCACTCGTTATTAAAACTTTTACTGTTTTTTTATTTGGCAAATAATACGAGGTAAGTATTTCTTCTTTTGTATGAAAATTAAAATGCAATATTTCTTTACCTGAAAGAACCTTTTCTTCGTTGTTAATAAAATAGGTTGGAAGTTTTTCTTCACAAAGTTCTACCAGATGAGAAGTGTTAGATGAATTGTAACCACCAACAACAATTGCAAGATCAGCATCCGTTTGTAACATTCCTGTAACTGCCTGTTGATTTTCAAGTGTAGCATAGCAAAGAGTATCTCTTGTGTCTGCAAAATGTTCTTCAATAGTTGATGGGTTATATTTATTGATCATTACTTGCTTCAAATAATCAGCAATTGCCTGTGTATCGCTGGCAAGCATGGTTGTTTGATTTACTACGCCGATCCTTACAAGATCTTTTGTTACGTCAAAACTTTCGGAATACTGTCCCCTGAATTCTTCATAAAATTGTTCAGCTGGTTTTTCACAGGTAATATATTTTGCCAGCTCTATTGTTTGCTGCATATCTTTTACAATAACCGATGGCGCATTTGCAGCGGCATGAGAAAATGTAGCTCTTGTTTCTTCATGTTTTGGTTTGCCGTGAATGATGATCGTATAATTTTTTTTAGCGATCTGTTCACTGCGGTTCCATACTTTTTCAACAAAAGGACAAGTTGTGTTATATTTTTCTGTTTGAATGCCGAGATCGTTCAGTTTTTTTTCAAGCTCCAATGTGGTTCCAAATGCAGGAATGATAACTATATCATCAGCAGTTAATTCATCAAATGAGATCAATTGTTTACCATAATTGTCCTGCATGAATTGAACACCATGAGCCTGCAAGTCGGTATTTACTTGCGGGTTATGTATCATTTCACTTAACAGGAAAATTCTTTTGCCTGGGTTTTCTTCCACGGTTCTGAAGGCGATCTCTATTGCATTTTCTACACCATAACAAAAACCAAAATGACGGGCAAGGTAAATTTGTAACGGACCAAGATCAAGAAGGGTAGGAGTAAAATCCTTTTTCATCTTATCCTGTTCTTTCCGCTTCTTTTTTATAGCCGTTATAAGTGGACTGCGATAGATAATTGGTACTTCGAAACTTTTCATTGGTGCAAAGATAAGCCGATCAAAAGGGTTTATAAGAGAATGAGATGTTGATGTAAATGACAGCTGTAATCAATCATTCCCTGTCAATATTCAATAGCTCACCTTTATCATACATTTCTTTTATTTCTTGTTTGCTAAATGAAAAAGTTAGCGGGGAATATGCGTCATCACCCTTACGCTTTAAATCATTAAGTCCTGATGACTTATTTGTTTCATAATTGTTAAACAGTATAAATACAGAATCACCTTCAACTTTTGCGACTTTATAAAGAGTGTAAAAATTATCCTTGGTTTTTATTTCAAAAATGTCACCCTTCTGCGGCGCTAAAACAAATTTTTTGTTTTGTGCATTGGTCATCATACTGCTAATAATAATAAGTGCAATAAAACCGGCTATCAATCCCACACCAGTATATGTCCATATTGGCGTCTTAGCTTGTTTAAGCAGATGATCATAGGTCATCTTTATATTTGCGGGCATTTGGTTGGGAACTAAAACCTGGTTGCATTTACTGCATTGACTTGCACCGTTTTTTCCATTAGGTATAATGGGAATCCAGAAAACATGAAACCATTTTTGATAAATAATGACATCAACGCAAAATTGATTGCCGCAGTTGGAACATTTCTCCATTACTGTTTCGCTGGAAAGCTTTTTTGAGCCCGTGCCAAAAATGATCATGTCTTATTATTTATGATAGTTTGTAAAACAGAATAATTGAAGATATATAATTATCATAGAAAAATGATCTGTCAATGCACTTGTGAATCTTTATGGGTAATTCTGATAAAATGATAAATTCTCCAAAACAGCTTAATTTGCAATCCCTTTTAACTTTATTTACTTTAAATACTCTTGTATGAGACAATTCTTTCTTTATCTAATTTCATCTTCATTCATTCTTTTAGCAAATGCACAAGATGCATTAACTGTAAAGGATTATGAGAAAGCAGAAAACCTGATGGGCTATAATACACAGAAGTATGTTGATCGTGGCAACGTTAACGCCAACTGGTTGCCGGGTGATAAGTTCTGGTATCGGGTGTTAACTCCAACAGGAAGTGAATTTATCTTAGTAGATCCTGCCAAAGGAACAAAGACAGCGGCGTTCGATCATAATAAACTGGCGGATGCACTTTCCACAGCAAGCGGAAGGACAATAAAGGGTTCTATGCTGCCTTTTCAAACATTCAGTTTTTCCCTTGATGGAAAAGCGATCATATTTAATGCAGATAGAAAACAATGGAAATATGATCTTGCAACCGGATCAGTAACAACCGACACAACAATTAATTCCAATATGCAAAGAGGTCAAGGTGGTTTCAGAGGCAGGGGCATAGAGGTTTTATCTCCCGACAGATCAAAGGCTGCATTTATCAAAGACTATAATTTATGGGTAAGAGATACAAAAACAAATGAGCAGAAACAATTGACCACAGATGGAATCAAAGATTTTGGGTATGCAACTGATAATGCAGGCTGGACGGGAAGTGACGGAGCAATACTTCGCTGGTCGCCTGATTCAAAAAAGATAGCAACCTTTAAACAAGATCAGCGTAATGTTGGTGAAATGTATTTGGCAACAACAAATGTTGGTCATCCAACATTAAAAGCATGGAAGTATCCTTTGCCCGGTGATAAAGACATTCCAATGATCCATCGCTGTGTTATCAACGTTGATGAAGCAAAAGTTATCATGCTCAATATTCCACCCGATCCTCACAGGGCTTCATTGAGTGATGATATTTCAAGCAGTGGAACTTTTGATGATATTGATTGGAATCCTGATGGTTCTGAGCATGCTCTTCTTTCTACATCAAGAGATCACAAACAATCAAAGATGCGCATTGCTAATGCAATAACCGGAGAGGTTCGTGAAGTGTTTGAAGAAGTAGTAGCCACACAATACGAATCTGGACAAGGTGCCATCAACTGGAGATATCTTCCAAAAACAAAAGAGATCATCTGGTATTCTGAAAGAGATGATTGGGGACATCTTTATTTATATGATGCAACAACAGGCAAACTAAAAAATCAAATTACAAAAGGTAATTGGGTTGTAACACGGTTGGTGAAAGTTGATGAAAAGAATCGCCAGCTTTATTTCATGGCTTGCGGCACACAACCTGAAAATCCTTACTTCAGCCAATTTTATAAAATCGGGTTTGATGGAAAGAATCTTACATTACTTTCACCCGGAGCAGGCACTCACAATATTTCTTTCTCTCCATCAGAAAATTATTTTATAGATAGTTATTCAAAGCCCGATGTGCCAACAGTTGCCGTTTTGCGTGATATGAATGGGAAACAAATCACTGAACTGGAAAAAACAGATGTATCAAGATTAAAAGCAGCAGGATGGAAACCACCAACTCCGTTCTCAGTAAAATCTGCAGATGGTAAAGATGATATTTATGGAATCATGTTCACTCCAACCAATCTTGATCCGAATAGAAAATATCCTGTTGTTGATTATATCTATCCCGGTCCGCAGGGTGGAAGCGTTGGTAATTGGGGCTTCAGTGCATCAAGAGGCGATAACCAGGCATTGGCTGAATTAGGTTTTGTTGTAGTGCTCATTGAAGGCACAGGCAATCCTGATCGTTCAAAAAGTTTTCATGATAAGTATTGGCCAGATATGAGCACAAACACTTTGCCCGACCAGATCGCTGGCATTCGTCAATTAGCACAGCGATATTCTTATATCGATACAACTAAGGTTGGTATCTGGGGACATTCAGGCGGTGGCTTTGCAACTGCAGCAGCTATGTTCCGCTATCCCGATTTTTTCAAAGTTGGTATTTCCGAATCCGGCAATCATGATAATCGTAACTATGAAGATGATTGGGGCGAACGCTATATTGGTTTGCTGACAAAAGGCCCGGATGGGAAAGACAATTATGAAGCACAGGCAAACCAGACCTATGCAAAGAACCTGAAAGGAAAGTTGATGCTCGCACATGGAATGATGGATAATAATGTGCCCCCATATAACACAATGCTGGTGGTAGATGCGCTTACAAAAGCAAATAAAGATTACGACCTTGTTGTATTTCCCAATGCTGGTCATGGATTTGGTGTAGATTCACCATATATGATGCGCCGCCGCTGGGATTATTTTGTAAAAAATTTATTAGGCAAAGAACCACCGCCAAATTATAAATTAGAAACAAAGACAGATCCGAGAAATGGGGGACAGTTAGCATTCTAAACGTCATTGCGAGGCCGTCTAAAAAAGTAGATTTACATATTTAGTTCAGCAGGCCGAAGCAATCTCATCATATTAAAAGACCAATCTTTATCGATTGGTCTTTTTTATTTATGTAGTTGGCTGTATTGCTACTATTAAGCTTTCGTTGCGCCTGCCTGCCGGTAGGCAGGTTGCACTCTTGTGCAACAACAAATCTATTGAGCATAATTCAGCAAAAAATACTCCCTTTAGAGTATTTTCGTATCAACTAACTGAACATATTTTTATTTAAACCAATTTAATATGAACAAGCATTTTTTCCTCCGCCTGATTGTTATAGTTATATTTTCTTTCATCAACAATTTTGCATTTGCACAAGCAACCAGAACATGGGTTTCGGGAGTGGGAGATGATGTAAATCCATGCAGTCGCACAGCACCCTGTAAAACATTTGCCGGAGCTATCAGTAAAACAGCAACTGCCGGTGAGATCAATATTCTCGATCCCGGAGGTTTTGGCGCTGTCACCATTACAAAATCAATGACTATTGATGGGAACGGAAGTTTTGGCTCTATTCTCGCTTCAGGGACCAACGGAATTGTGATAAATGCACCTGGTGCTGTGGTCACACTTCGCCATCTTTTTATAAATGGGACAGGTACTACGTTAGGTATTAATGGTGTTAGGATCATATCTGCTAAAAAAGTGATAATAGAAGATTGCTTTATTTCTAATTTCTCTCAGAACGGTGTCGACATAAATACTACCGACAGTTGTGCTATCATTATGAATAATGTTACTATTCATAATGTGCAGGATGGAATAAGTATTTCGACATCTTCAGGTTCGGTGATCATCGATCATTGCAATTTCCAGGATATTTCGAATGCCGGTATCAATCTATCAAAATGGCGGGCTACTGTTACCAATTCAAATATGTCTGTTTGTGGAGTGGGAGTAATGGCGCAGACAAATACAACTATTAATCTTTCAAACAATGTTATCGGTTATAATAATGTCGCTTTACAAGGTCCGGGAAAAATTAATTCTGCAGGTAATAATACATTGACTGGAAATAAAGCACAAGGTGTTACTGCAACGATCGTCAAATTGCAATAATTTATTATTGCAATTTGAAAAACATTTATGAATACAAGATCAACTGGGTACATCGAAACAACGCCACCGTTTTTTGATTCTCTTTACTTTTAACTACTACATCCCAAACCTGTGTTGTTTGTCCGGAATGTTGTAAGGTTGCTTCTGCAATTATAAAACCGCTTTTTGTAGAGCCTAAGAAATTTGATTTTAATTCTATAGTGGTAAAAGATTTTGCAAGCATTGGTAAATTATAAAGACAAGCATAACCGGCAATGGTATCTGCAAGAGTAACTACACTACCCGCATGTAAATATCCATTTGGTGCAAGCAACTCCTTCTTAACTTCCATTTGTGCTGTAGCTAAGTTTACTGAGACATTCAGTACATGAATACCAAGAAATCCCGGAAAGCAGTCAACTCCAAGCTTTGTAAAGTCTGTTTGTTTATAATCCATTTCAATAAATGTTTATGTTAGTATGATATCTATTTCTTCTCATCCTCCAAATTAAACCGCATTTCCAAACTATATCTTGAAAAACCGATCTTCTCATATGCTTTGATAGCTGAGTTATTATCATAATAAACTTCCAAACGAAGCTCACTAATGTTTTGTGATGCTGACCATTTTTTTAAAAAATCAATGATCTGCCTGTTGATACCTTTTCCTCTGAACTCAGGCAACACATACATGAAACCTAAATAAGCATGTTGTGTATGATTTAAAAAAGGTTTCGAATTATCAATGCGGGCATAACCGGATGCGATTATCTTATTGTTTATTTCGGCAACAACTACCTGAATATTCTGAGCAGTCAACATAGCCTTTAGATCATAATAGTTGACCGGATCGGGTTTTACAGTAGGGTCGAAGGGGCGTTCTGTTTTTATAAGGTCTTGCTCAAAAACCAGAAGTTGTTCCAGGTCATCCAGCGATGCTTTTCTTATATTGATCTCATCCATTTAATCTCGTTGTTTTTGCGAAGATATTTTATAAATAAGCAAACTTTTTCTGTCAACTGGCTTTCCGCAATATTCTGGATTTAACTGTCGTTATTATAAGGTAAAAATAATTGGTGTAATATTTGTCGTATCCAATACTATGAAACAGCAAGCCGTGCCATCTGTACCTGCCAGGTCAAACTCAATAATAAAGAAATCCATTTTCGTTGCTGTAACGATACTCTTTTTGGTTTTGATGCTTGCCTACTATCTCAATTTTAAAAAATCACCTGTTAATGTATCTGTTGTTTCGCCTAATAATGATACAACCGAAACTAAAGTCAGCCCAAAGCCATCAGAACCATCTCTGTCGTTCAAAGAAAAAATGGATCATATGATCAACGGTGATTCATCAGGTAGATGGACATCAAACAGGCCCGAGCCGTTGCCCGGCGCTATTCTACCATATAAAAGGATAATTGCATTTTATGGCAACCTGTATTCAAAAAACATGGGCATTTTGGGTGAGCTGCCTAAACAAGAAGTATTGGATAAGCTGCAACAAGAAGCAAAAGCATGGCAAGAGGCAGACACATTTATGGAAGTACAACCTGCTCTCCATTATATTGCTGTAACTGCACAAAACTTACCGGGTAAAGGAAATAAATACAGGCTGCGGATGCCATTTCATCAAATTGATTCGGTTTTGAAAATGGCAGAAAAAATAAATGCGATCGTTTTTCTCGATATACAAGTTGGATTAAGCGCTTTACAGGATGAAGTGCCGGAGCTTGAAAAATATCTTAAGATGCCGAATGTGCATCTTGGTATTGATCCGGAATTTTCTATGAAGGGTGGGCAAAAACCCGGTTCAGTGATCGGTGTATTTGATGCAACGGATATTAATTATGTTACCGGGTATCTTGAAAAAATTGTAAAAGAAAATAATCTTCCTTCAAAAGTTTTGGTTGTGCATCGTTTTACACAAGGCATGGTTAAAAATTATAAAGACATTAAAACAATGCCCGAAGTGCAAGTAGTGATGCACATGGATGGATGGGGTTTTCCTGCAAAAAAAATAAATACTTATAGGCAGTTTATTTATCGGGAACCAGTTGACTTTACCGGATTTAAACTCTTCTATAAAAATGATACAAAGAATAATGGCAGGTTACTTACCCCACAGGAACTTTTAAAATTAAAACCACAGCCTGTTTATATACAGTATCAATAATTGATTCGATAATCAAAGAATTTATTTTGCCCAATCCGGCACAGGAGAAGATGGATTGAATAGTTCATCAATATAATAAGGTCTTCTGTATTGTAGATCGCATGGATTGCCGATATTATATACACATGGCGAATACAAGGCGATATTATCGGGATACATAATTGTTTTAGGATCACCTCTTGGCATCAGGCTTATGTCATGATTCCTTCCAAGAATACAATGCCCCAGTTCATGAAAGATCAACGCCTCAAGTTGTACATCGTTTTGCCAGCATGTCTGCGGATTTACAAGTATTATCTTTTGCACATCATTTTGCGAAGAGATAACATTTGAAGTGGCACAATAGACCGATGAAGAAACAGCGTCGTATTTTATGATCAGGTTATCGATGGTAATATTATGTCCTCTTGCCTTAGCTTCAGATATGAATCTTTTTACATAAGGCTCAAACTCAGCCGGTACATTATAGATAAAATCATTTTTCTTTCCGCAGCCGGGGATGAAAATTATACAAGCAATCAGTATTTGCTTCAGCATTTACTAATATACAAAGAATTTTTAAAGACCGATGTGCAAGGGAATCAATCGGATATGTTTAACAATCAAGATCCGAACCTGCTATACCAGTCAATAAGTATGTAAATATTGTAAAGGATCACAAGGCCTGCTATAATACTAATGATGATCCGGAAGCTTTGTCGTTTAGCGAAAATGATCATCACAATAAATTGTGCGATTGTAAAAAACAGGCTTAGTACCCTGATCGCTTTATAGATTATTTCATTGCCTGTTATGGTAGACCTGAATAAAAGGCCCCAGAAGAACCAAATAAAGACATTAGTAACTATAATCAGAGCTATGATCAGGTAACCGAGCTCGGTATTTGATCCTGGCTGTTCCTTGATGGCAAATATTGTGTGATGAGGATTTATTGCTGCATCAGTAACCCCTTTCAGATTTGATCCGCAGTAGTTGCAAAAATTACTTTCATTGTCATTAGGTTTGCCGCAATTTGCGCAATTCATAATAGTTGGTATTCGGTTTAAATAATATTATGAGTTATAAATATACCACTTTGGCTATCGTTACCGAAGTTCTTATTTTCACAAGCAATCTCTTCAAAAATGCATCATCATTTTCATCCGGTCGAATGGGCGCATCATACAAATATTTATGAGGTCAACATTCGTCAATATACTCATGAAGGAACATTGAATGCCTTCGCCACTCATTTACCACGATTAAAAGATATGGGAGTGGAAACACTTTGGCTCATGCCAATACAACCTATCGGTAAACAATATCGCAAAGGAACACTCGGCAGTTATTATTCTATCAGCGATTATATTTCATTAAATCCTGAGTATGGCACATTGGATGATTTTAGATCATTGGTCGATGAAGCACATAACTGTGGAATGAAGGTGATCATCGATTGGGTGGCGAATCATACTTCATGGGACCATGTATGGACACAAACACATCCTGATTTTTTTTCAAAGAATGAATATGGTCATTTTCGTCCACCATATCCTGACTGGAGTGATGTCATTCATCTGAATTATGATAATAAAGAACTATGGAATGCAATGGTGAGTGATATGAAGTTTTGGGTAAACAATTTTAATATCGATGGCTTTCGGTGTGACATGGCTCACCTTGTGCAATTGGATTTTTGGAAATATGCAAGAACAGAATTGGATAAAGAGAAAAAATTATTCTGGCTTGCAGAAACAGAGGAGGCTCATTATCATGAAGCGTTTGATGCAAGTTATACATGGGAATTTTTGCATACTATGGAATCGTATTGGAAAAGAGAAACGGGTATCTATGGCCTTGATGCAGTATTGCGCAGGTATGAACACACATTTCCCAAAAATGCAATTCGAATGTTCTTTACTTCCAATCATGATGAAAATTCGCATAGTGGAAGTGAATATGAGAGATTGGGACAAGCCGCAAAAGCATTTGCAGTTCTTTGCGCCACCTGGAATTGTATCCCGCTAATTTACAGTGGACAGGAATTACCCAACTCACAACGATTGCAATTTTTTGAAAAAGATCCAATAGAATGGACCGGAATTTTTGAATTGCATAATTTTTATAAAGTGTTATTGGATCTTCATAGTCAGCACCCGGCTTTAAGAGCTGGTGATGATAATGTAGAAACGTTTCGAATTTCCACTTCACAGGACGAGCAAGTATTTTCTTATTTGCGAAAAAATGGTGAAAGAGAAATTCTTGCCTTCTTAAATCTTTCAGCAAATGAAGATCTGCATTTTGTAATGAGCGATGAATTAGTTTCAGGTATTTATACAAATATTTTTACCGGAGAGACCAGCGATTTTACGATTAATAAAAATTTAAGAATGAAAGCCTGGGATTATCTGGTTTACCAGAAATAAAAAAACCGCCTCGTTTTAAGCGAGGCGGTTTCTGTTTCAATCGATATTTTATTACTCTGTCATATCAAGTGGATAACTATAGCTTCCTCTGAATCCGGGATAAAATCCTTCAAGCTTCACTGTTCCAACTGCGCTATTAAGAATTCTGCTTAATTCATCTATTGATTTAATTGATCTGCCATTTACACTTGTAATCACAAAACCTTCATCCATTTTTGTCTTGCTTAATTTGCCACCTTCGGTTATTTTCTTAACAACTACGCCACCACTTACATCATACTCTTCTGCTTTTTTTGAATCAAGGTTTGCAAGTTCAGCCCCGATCATATCGCCAGCAGTGGCAATATCAACAGTGCTTGCTTTGGCTTTCAGTGTAACCATTGTGTTATAATCTTTACCATCACGCTTGTAACTGATTTGTACTTTATCATTTGGTCTGAAACCTGCCACCTGTGCACTCATTTCAATTCCGCTTGAAACAGCAACATTATTTACTTTGGTAATAACATCACCTTTTTTAATCCCAGCTGCATAAGCGCCGCCATCTGGTGGCACTGCTGTTACATAAACACCTTCACCTTCTTTAATTCCAAGTTGCTTCCGCTGATCTTCATTAAGATCATTGGCGAATTGAATACCGATATAACCTCTTTGCACATCGCCAAACTCAATTATATCATTCACGATTTTCTTAGCAATGTTTACAGGTATTGCGAAAGAATAACCTGCATAAGTACCGTTAGGCGCTAAAATAGCAGAATTGATGCCTACTAATTTTCCATCAGTTGTAACTAATGCACCACCGCTGTTTCCCTGGTTTACTGCCGCATCTGTTTGTATAAATGATTCCACAGGAGAAACATTGCTGCCTCTTGTTTGTCTTTCATTAATACCGATGCTTCTTCCTTTTGCACTTACTATCCCAGCAGTAACGGTTGTTTCCAATGTAAGCGGATACCCAATTGCGAGCACCCATTGACCCAATTTTACTTCATCAGAATTGCCATAAACGAGATAAGAGAAATTAGTCCCATCTATTTTTAATACGGCTATATCACTGCTTGGATCTTTTCCGATCAATCTTGCCTTATATGTTTTTTTGTTATGAAGGGTCACATTAATTTCACCGGCTACACCACCGTTCTGATCACTAACAACGTGGTTGTTGGTAACGATATAACCATCTTCGCTGATCAGCACACCGCTACCCGAAGCTCTTTGTTCAGGGATGATCTGTGGCCCGAATTCAAAAAACTGGTCGAACCAATCATCAAGAGTACCACGATTACGACGGGGAAGATCATTGCTGACTTTTTGGGCGGCTATTTTTGTTTTAATATGTACAACTGCTTGTACCGATGTATTAGCTGCCTGTGTAAAATCAATATTCGTTGGAACTGTGCCAGTAGTGCCATCAAAATATCCTGCATAATTGGCAGGTAATTTTGACTCTGACTGCTGTATTGCAACAACTTTTTTATCTGTGAATTTTGAATAACCCCACACACTGGCAAGCGCAGAAACGCTGCTGACCGCCACAATTAAGAGAACTTGTTTAAATTTCATGGTGTTAATAATTTTTTTCTTTAGTGTTTCAAATTATGTGCCTATACAAAATAACGAAGTAGTTTCCTGAAAAAATGACCTTTCGATTAGTTTAACAATACCTTTACCAAGACCTTCGTACTTCACTGGTTAAAATTAATGACAATTATTGATTGTTGGTAATCGGGAAATTCACAAATTGGCAAGAAAATTCATCGTGTCAACCCCATCTGCATACTCGGTTAGAGATGGTAACTGGGCCTGACCAAATGGAATAAAGCCATGACCAACGGCACATTGCAGATCTGCTAAAGCCCCCAGGCTCTCTTCCAAATCTTTTTTCTGTTTATAAAATTCATAGTTCAGCTGGCTGATAGGAGAGAAAATGGAAGGATTTTCCAGTAAGATTATTGATTCATTAGCCATATAAAACTTGCCATTCAGGATATGAATAGCAAGATAATAATCATAATTGTTCCTGTATTTATGATGGTCTTTGAAATAATCATATTTTTTAAATGCTGAAAGTATTGGCAAAAAATCATAGTCTTTTGGAACAAATATTTTGGTCACATTCCTGCAGCCCATTCCAAAATAAAGATGAACATCATCTGCCAACTTTTCAAGCTCTTCCGTTGTTTCACTACCGTCTAAAACAGCTACTGTCGTCCTGTTTCGCCGAATAATATTTGGATACTTGCTGAAATAATATTCAAAATATCTTGCTGAGTTATTGCTGCCGGTGGCTATATAAGCATCACAGCCCTTTAGCATTTCTTGAAAAAAAATCAATTCATTTATTTCCTTATCCCATTCTTTTAGTTTTTCAACAAGATGTTTAATAAGTGTTTCATCTTTTGAAGATGCTTTAATGATCGCTTTATGCCCCGATATAAATACACAAAGAAAATCATGAAAGCCAACTAAGGGAATATTGCCGGCCATTACAATGCCAACTTTCTTACGATGCACCGGTTCATTTGGATAATGGGAAGCCCAATCAGACAGTTTTTGTTTATCAAGAAAATTTCTTGCAATATTCTCTGCTGCCCGGTCAATAAATTCCAGGGTAAACCAGGGGTTTATTAAACTGGCTCTTTGCTTTGCTTCCTGCCAGCCGGGTTGGGTTGATAAAATATATTTGCCAAGTCGGCCTGCCAGCTCAATTCTCATTTGTAATTTCATTTCAGCAGTCTATATTTGTCGGACAAAAGTAATTCTCAACCCGTTAATTAAATTTTTATGGCTATTAAGATTACAGAAGAATGTATAAACTGCGGTGCCTGCGAACCAGAATGCCCGAATAATGCTATTTATGAAGGCGGCGTAGAATGGGCATTGGCAGATGGCACTACAGTAAAAGGGTCTTTTACATTAATGGACGGCACTGCAATAGATGCCGATCAGAAAAACCCGCCTATTGCAACTGATATTTATTATATCGTACCAAACAAGTGTACAGAATGCCAGGGTTTTCATGAAGAGCCGCAATGTGCATCAGTTTGCCCGGTAGATTGCTGCGTACCTGATGAGATGTATAAAGAAACAGTTGATGAGTTATTAGCTAAGAAAGATAGAATGCACATTTAGTTAGTGCTTATTATGTGGAAAATTTTCCGGCTTAATTTGCGGGAAGGGCTAAATAATAAATTAACTTTAGTATATCTAAATATGCGGCAAGTGAGCTGCTAAAATCAGGCGGGTGATATGTTCCGCTGTAAAAAGGTGA
>Ga0209798_10000515_pt1 | contig 23389 bp, 23 predicted proteins | sample DOMMetBare3Fresh_FD_187475 | JGI IMG/M metagenome (GOLD analysis project Ga0209798, IMG submission 187475) | Wetland sediment microbial communities from St. Louis River estuary, USA, under dissolved organic matter induced mercury methylation -... | ecosystem: Environmental > Aquatic >... | reverse complement strand
GATGCGGGTGAAGCCCGCGTATGACCCTAATACACTCTCGCCTTCGGCTCGATGTAGGAGACTTCGTTGGTGAGCGTGTAGGTGTGCACCGGCCGGTAGTCGATCGCGACCTTGCCGTTGCGGTCGAGCCAGGTGAGCGTGTGCTTCATCCAGTTCTTGTCGTCGCGCTCGGGGTGGTCCTCGCGCGCGTGCGCGCCGCGGCTCTCGGTGCGGTTGGCGGCGGCATGCATGGTCACGACCGCCTGCGCGATCAGGTTGTCGAACTCGAGCGTCTCGATCAGGTCCGAGTTCCAGATCAGCGAGCGGTCGGTCACCTTGATGTCGGGGATGCCGCCGAGCACCTCGTCGATCAGCTTGATGCCTTCCTGCAAAACTTGCCCGGTGCGGAACACCGCGCAGTTGCTCTGCATCACCTTCTGCATCTTCATGCGCATCTGGGCGGTTCCGGTCGAGCCCGAGGCGTTGCGGAACTTGTCGAGGCGCGACAGCGCGAGATCGGCTGAATCCTTCGGCAGGTCGGGGTGCTTGTCGTTGGGCGTGAGAATCTCGGCGCAGCGCATCGCGGCGGCGCGGCCGAACACCACGAGATCGATCAGCGAGTTGGAGCCGAGCCGGTTGGCGCCGTGCACCGACACGCAGGCGGCTTCGCCGAGCGCCATCAGGCCGGGCACGACGCAATCGTCGTTGCCGCCCTTCTTGGTGAGCGCCTCGCCGTGATAGTTGGTGGCGATGCCGCCCATATTGTAGTGCACGGTCGGCACGATCGGCACCGGCTCGCGGCTCAAGTCGACGCCCGCGAAGATGCGCGCCGATTCCGAGATGCCAGGGAGCCGTTCCGCCAGCACCGCCGGATCGAGATGGTCGAGGTGCAGGTGGATGTGGTCCTTGAGCTTGCCGCAGCCGCGGCCCTCGCGGATCTCGATGGTCATGGCGCGCGAGACGACGTCGCGCGAGGCGAGGTCCTTGGCGGAGGGCGCGTAGCGCTCCATGAAGCGCTCGCCTTCGCCGTTGACCAGATAGGCGCCTTCGCCGCGCGCGCCTTCGGTGATCAGGCAGCCGGCGCCATAGATGCCGGTCGGATGGAACTGCACGAACTCCATGTCCTGCAGCGGCAGGCCGGCGCGCAGCATCATGGCGTTGCCGTCGCCCGTGCAGGTGTGCGCCGAGGTGCAGGAGAAGTAGGCGCGCCCGTAGCCGCCGGTGGCCAGGATGGTCATGTGGGCGCGGAAGCGGTGCAGCGTGCCGTCGTCGAGCTTGAGCGCGATCACGCCGCGGCAGCGGCCGTCCTCGTCCATGATCAGGTCGATGGCGAAGAATTCGATATAGAACTCCGCCGAATGGCGCAGCGCCTGGCCGTACATGGTGTGCAGCATGGCGTGGCCGGTGCGGTCGGCGGCCGCGCAGGTGCGCTGCGCGGTGCCCTTGCCGAAATGCGTGGTCATGCCGCCGAACGGGCGCTGGTAGATCTTGCCGTCCTCGCGGCGCGAGAACGGCAGGCCCCAGTGCTCGAGCTCGTAGACCGCGGCCGGCGCGTTGCGGCACATGTACTCGATCGTGTCCTGGTCGCCGAGCCAGTCGGCGCCCTTGACGGTGTCGTACATGTGCCAGCGCCAGTCGTCCTCGCCCATATTGCCGAGCGAGGCCGCGATGCCGCCTTGCGCCGCCACGGTGTGCGAGCGCGTCGGGAACACCTTGGTGATGCAGGCGGTCTTGAGGCCAGCCTCGCTGCAGCCCACGACCGCGCGCAGGCCCGATCCGCCGGCGCCGACCACGACCACGTCATAGGTGTGGTCCTCGATCGGATAGGCGGGGCCCCTGACCGCCGGTGCGCTGCCGTTTGATCCGTTGCCCGCCATGCGCTCAGACTCCGAAGGACAGCTTGAAGATCGCGTAGGCGCTGGCGAGCGCGACTGCGATGGCAAAGAAGGTGTTGAGCATGATGAGCGCGAGCTTCGCGACCTCGTCGTGCACGTAGTCCTCGATGATGACCTGCATGCCGATGCGCATGTGATAGGTGACCGAGCCGATGAACAAGAGGATGACGATCGCGACCAGCGGCGAGCCCAGGATCTGCTGGGCGGCGGCGTGATTGCGGCCGAGCAGCGACACCACGATCAGCACGAACGCGATCGTGAGCGGCACGTTGGCGACCGCGGTCAGGCGCTGGCGCCAGAAATGCTCGGTGCCGGATTTGGCCGAGCCGAGGCCGCGCACGCGCGCGAGCGGAGTGCGGTGCTCGGTCATTGGGCGCCTCCAATCGACAGATAGCCGACCACCCACAGCAGGACGGTGAGCCCGATCGATCCGACCGCCGTCGCCAGCGACAGCCACTCGCGCTCGCTCTGGCTGAAGCCGCGGCCGGTATCCCAGATCAGGTGGCGGATACCGCCCAGCATGTGATGCGTCAGCGCCCAGGTGTAGCCGAACAGGATCAGCTGCCCGATCCATGAATTGATGAAGCCGCCGAAGGTGGCGTAGGCGTTCGGGCCCGACGCCGTCGCGATCAGCCACCACGCCATCAGCAAGGTGCCGACATAAAGGCCCGCGCCGGTGATGCGATGAAGAATCGACATCAGCATCGGCAGCGGCCAGCGGTAGATCTGCAGGTGCGGCGACAGCGGCCGCGCGGGGGCCTTGCTACCGGCCATTGTCTTCCTCCCGACTCACACGCTTTCGCGCGAGCCTACAGGGGTACCCATCGAAAAGCTCCCAATCCGCCGTAGTCGGCTGTGGATTATCGGCTCTTGGTGCTTCGCGGCTCACGAAGTAAGATGTGAAAGTACTAAGCACAATCAGCATTTCGCGTAACCTGCCTTCGTAAGCGGCGAAGGGTTGGACCGATGCATTTCGATCTCGTCGATCTCAATCTGTTCCGCCATATCGCGGAGGCCGGAAGCATCACGCACGGCGCCGAACGCGCCCATCTGGCGCTTGCAGCCGCCTCCACCCGGGTCCGCAACATGGAGCAGGCGCTCGGCGCCGCGCTGCTGGTGCGCGGGCGCCAGGGGGTCACGCCGACCCAGGCCGGCCGCACGCTGCTGCAACACGCGCGGGCGATCCTGCGCCAGGCCGAAAGCCTGCGCGAGGATCTCGGCGCCTATGCGGGCGGCGCGGCCGGTCAGATCAGGGTACTGTCCAACACCAACGCGCTCACCGAGTTCCTGCCGGAGGCGCTGAGCTCGTTCCTGGCCGCCCATCCCAACGTCAGCGTCGACCTGCAGGAACGCCTGAGCGACGAGATCGTGGGGCTGATCGCCGAAGGTACCGCCGATGTCGGCATCGTGGCCGGCACGGTCGACATGAGCGCGCTCGAGACCTATCCGTTCCGCCGCGACCGCTTCGTGCTGGTGGTCGCGCGCGAGCATGCGCTGGCGAAGCGCACCAAGATCCCGTTCGCGCAGGTGCTCGACTACGATTTTGTCGGGCTCGACCGGGCGAGCGCGCTGCAGCGCTTCCTGGCCGAGAAGGCGGCCCCGATCGGGCGGCCGCTGCGGCTGCGTGTGCAGCTGCGCAGTTTCGACGCGGTGTGCCGGCTGGTCGAGTGCAACGTCGGCATCGGCATCGTACCGGAGACGACCGCTCACCGGGTGGCGCGCACGATGGCGATCGCGGTGGTCGCGCTCAGTGACCCGTGGGCGGTGCGCGAGCTCACCATCTGCATCCGCAGGCTGCAAGACTTGCCGCCCTACGCGCGCCAGCTGGTCGAGCATTTGCGCGCGGGCGCGTCGGCGTAATACGATTTTCGGTCGATCGTTGCTCAGATGACAGCGGAGCGAAGCTCGCTCGCTAACCCGCAGCCGTGTCAGACGTTGCGTGAACCACAAGAGACGTGCCGTCGAGCCGCGTCAGTATCGCCCGTGTCCGCGGATATGCGGCGAGCAGCATCGGTGCAAGCGTTTCGCCCGCCACACAGATGGCGGTTGCCAGCCCATCTGCTGCTGTCGCGCTCGGACTGATGACCGCGACATCGACGAGAGCTCTGGCACTTGCCCCGGTGCGTGGATCGAAAATGTGGTGAAAGTGGCCGCTCGCTTCGAATGTCGTGCCGTAGCCGCCGGACACCGCGAGCGCCATGTCCTCAAGTTCGACCAGGCGACCTTCTCCCCGTGGAGCCATGCCGCCGCGGATTCCAAGCTTCCACGGGCGCCCGTCCGGGTGACGGCCGAGGGCGCGCAGTTCGCCCAGGTCGGCGACGGCGCTTTCGAAGCCTTCGTTGCGCAGAAGGTCGGCGATGGCGTCGGTCACATAGCCTTGGGCGATGCCGTTGAGCGTGATCGCCATTCCGGGACGCGCAAAGCCGATAGCGGCCGCGCTGCAGTCGATCTGGCGGAAATCCACCAGCGCGCGCGCAAGGTCGTGCGCGCGGGCTGCGATGTTGGTCTGGACCTCGGCGTGTGACCAGAAATGCGCCTCGTGCAGCCTCCACAAAGGTTGCACCGAAATATCGAACGCGCCGGCGCTCAGGACGCCGAGGCGTTGGCTTGCCTCGATGACTGCACGCAGCTCCGGTGATGGTTTGGTCAGTTTGCCGGCCGCATTGAGCCGCGAGATTTCGCTGTCTGGGCGATAGAGGCTGAAAATCCGATCGAAGCGCGCGATCTCCCGTCGCACTTGGAGGATAGCCCGTTGTGCAAACCTGGCGTCGTTATGCCAAAGGGTAAGCTCCGACCACGCCCCCAGCACGTCGCCTTGCCAGCTGTGAAATTGGCCTTTCGGCGCGGTGGCGCGCACCGCTGCGATCATCAGTGGCAAGCTGGCCATCGCCGCCGTCATGCGCAAGGCGCGACGGCGCGTCAGGGACTGGAGCGAGTGACCTAAGCAGTGATCCAAGCGTCTCATCGCGGGTGTAAAGCGTTTTCCGTCAGGCATTTTTGACCGTGACAGCAGTAGGCCCTACGCCGCCGCGCAACTTGGCGGCGCGCGCGAGCGGCGGGCATCGCGCATCGTCGTAGTACTCGACCTGGCAATCGAGACACTGGAAGCATTCCGCCGTCACGATTTTGCCAGTTGGCTCGATTGCACGCACCGGACAAGACCGCTCGCAGAGGCGGCAGGGATTGCCGCATTCGGGCCGGCGCTTGAGCAGATTGATCAGGTGTAGGCGATCGAGAAAGGCGAGCAGACCACCAAGCGGGCAGAGGAATCGGCAATAGGCGCGCTCGGAGAACAGTCCGAAGGCCAGCAACGCAGCGGCATAGAGCACAAAGGGCCAGGTGCGCGTGAATTTTGAGGTGATCGCGGTCTTGAAAGGTTCGATCTCGGCGCTGGCGCCCGATGGGTCAATCGACGTCAGCATCAGCGCAAGCACCGCCGCCGCGGCCACGTACTTGCCAAGCCAGAGGCGCTTTTCAAGCACAGGAGACGGATTCCATTGCGGCACACCGAGTCCGCGAGAGATTTGGCCGAGCAGCTCCTGCAGGGCTCCGAACGGACACAGCCAGCCGCAAAACACCCCGCGCCCGATCAGCAACACCGAGAGCAGCGTGTAGACCGCCACAATGATCATGAGGGGCTCGGCGAGATAGAAGCCGATATCGACATCGGCGAACGGTGCACGGATATAGCTGATGACGTTGACGATCGACAGCTGCGCTCCGGCTGTCCAGCCGAGCCAGACCACGACGATCGCCAAGAATCCGTTGCGCACCAGGCGGTGCGCCAAGCGGGAACGCGACAGGGTCGCCTGGAAGACGAAAATGAGGGTCAGAGCCGACAGCAGCAGGGCGAGGAACGCGACATTCAGGCGGCTATCGCGCCATGCTTCGATCCACGCCGCAACCGTTGGCTGATCGGGCATCAGAACATGTGCGATCGGTATCTTGTAGTCGAGACCGAAAGGAATCGTAACCGAGCCACTTCCCGCCGAGCCGTTCACCACAAGTTCCAGGCGCCACGGCTCGACCGGGTCGAAACCGGAGTTGGCCGCCAACGCAAAAAGTCCCGCATCCTGCTGCCCCCGTATGCCTTCGCCGTTACGGCCAGTCCCGATCCGGTGATAGTCGGCCTGCACGAAGCCAAACGTCTGGATACCCTGTACCACCCGCAGGCGATCGAAGCGCCGGCCCGCCGCATCGCGGAAATATTTGGTGCCCAGAAAGTCGTATGGCCCATTCGAGGCGACGATGATTGCCCAACCGCCAACCGGCATCCGTCGCTTGTATTCCTCGTGATTCAGGAGACCAAGCAGGTTGCCGCCGATGGCGCGTGGCGTGAACAGCCCAGTCATGAACTCAACGTAGAGATCGTCGGGTTTGCCGAGCGGCACGTCGAGGGCGGCATCAGGGATGCCGGCCTTGGCGAGCGCCGCTGCAACCTCGCCAGAGGTCACCCGCCGGCGCACCATCGCGCCGGTAGCGAATAGCTCCTGCCAGGACATCAGGTTGAAGCTCTCAGCGTCGAGGGTTGGAACGGTCACCGCTTCACGCGCGCTGCGCGCCCGCAGCACGAGTCTCGCGGTCTCCAACAACGCAGTGCGCATGGCGCGCGCGCTGACCGTCGCACGGGCGACGAAGTCAGGCGGCAACGCGCTACCGCTTCCGCCACGCAACGGCTGGCCAGCCTGACCGGCCAGAAAGGTGTCGAGCAGCCGTTCACGCACTCGGTCGTTCAGGATATAGGGCTCGTTGTGGGCGATCACCTTGGCCCCGGTGATGCGGCCTTCGAGATCGACACCGGCAATCACGTCAAATGGGGTTGCCGAGTAGCCGACCGCGGCGACAATATCGAGAGTCGAAAACACGTACGCGACAACCTTTCCGCCCTGGTAGACCGCAATCGCGGGCGGCGAGCCTTCTTCCGATCCAAGTCGTTCGGCGCCAGGAAAGACGACCGCCATGACGGCGGGCGTCAGCCGCTCGCGCAGCTTGCCTTTCTCGGCCACGGCGGGTGCGGTGAGCGAAGCAACCAATAATAAGGCGCAAGAGAAAAAGCGAAACATGAAACTTATCATCCTCGAATGGACCGAAGAGCGCAATGCCGAAGGCGGGGATGCGCGGGAATGTGCGGCAAATGCTGCACGAGCAGTCAAAACAAACTGCGTATGAAACCCACCGCTCACCGCGGCACGCGCGCGAGCTGGTCGAGCATTTGCGCGGCGACGGGTTGAATGCCCGATGCGGGTGCGGTGGTCATCGATGGGCCGGAAGCGTGCGGAACCCCGACATAATGCCCAGCAGGCCGGAACCGCATCCGCTGCCGTTGGTTTCATTAACGGCAGTCCGCGCACAGATCAGCGCGCTCGCACTACCCAGAGGTCAATGATGAAGCCCTTCAGCCGAATGAAACTCGCCAGCGCAGGCTTTGTGCTTGCGGCTCTGACATCCGCCGCCTGTGCCGAGCCCACCCACATCGCCCACGCCCAATTCAAGGACCAGCGCGGAGACTTCGTGGGAACTGCCGACCTGATGCAGACTCCTGCCGGCCTGCTCATCAGGTTTGCGCTCAAGGACCTGAAGGCGGGCCAGCATGCGGTGCACATCCACGAGGCCGGCAAATGCGATCCGCCCTTCGAATCCGCGGGAGCACACTTCAACCCTGAGCATCGCAAGCACGGCATGCTGTCAGGCGAGGGGCATGCGGGCGACTTGCCGAACCTGCACGTTCCGGACAGCGGCGAGCTCGAGGCCGAGATGGTGACGACGAAGGTCACCCTCGAACAGGGCAAGCCAAACTCGCTCATCGACGGCGACGGTGCCTCGCTCGTCATTCACGCCACGGCGGACGACTATCAGAGCGATCCCGCTGGAGCCTCAGGCGATCGCATCGCCTGCGGAATAATTAGCACTCAATCGACTGTCGGAGCCCGCTCAACGGGGAAGTAGCACCCAATAGTCCAGCTCGAGCACGACCGCGGGATCGTCCGCGCTCCCAGCCTTCAACGGAAAGTCGTGACAGGGGCGATCCTTGGTGGCGACCGTGCGCAGCCGCAGCGCGCCGACATCGGTGCGGCCCGGGAGCTCGGCCCGCGCCAGCACCTCGCTCCAGGCGAACACGGTCGCGCCGGCAAACAGCGGCGCCACATGTCGCCCGCCGTTGATCGCCGCGACATGGAATGCGTTGGCGAACCCGTTGAAACTGAGGCTGCGGGCGAGGGAGATCACATGCCCGCCATAGATCAGCCGCCGGCCGAAGCGGCCCTGCGCCTCGGCATATTGGTTGAAATGGATGCGGGCCGGATTCTGGTAGAGCCGGGTCGCGATCTGGTGCTCGGCTTCCTCGACCGTGACGCCGTCGACATGGTCGATGCGTTCGCCGACCTCGTAGTCGTCAAAACGGTGCGGGCTGCCGGAGAGCGCGAGGTCGAAGGCCGCGCCGTCGATTGGCGGGCAGGCGTCGCCCAGCATGCTCGGCAGGAGCGCCTCCGGCACGCGCGGCACATGGTCGGCAGCCACAGGCGCCGCCTCGTCGCGCTTGTGCACCATCACCCAGCGCACGTATTCGAGCACCTTGCTGCCATCGGGCTTGCAGCCGGTGGTGCGCACGAACACGATGCCGGTCTTGCGGCTCGAGTTCTCCTTGAGCCCGATCACTTCCGAGACCGCGTTGATGGTATCGCCCGGATAGACCGGCGCCAGGAAGCGGCAGCCGGCATAGCCGAGATTGGCCACCGCGTTGATCGAGATGTCCGGCACGCTCTTGCCGAACACGATGTGAAACAGAAGGAGGTCATCGACCGGAGCGCGCGGATAGCCGATCGCCTGCGCGAAGGTGTCCGAGGACTGCACCGCGAAGCGCGGGCCGTAGAGGGCACCATAGAGGGTGACGTCGCCAGCGGTCACGGTGCGCGGCGTCGCGTGCCGGATCAGGGTCCCGACGCGAAAGTCCTCGAAAAAGTTGCCGGCGCTGGTCTTGCTCATCGGGGAGGGTGTGCATCTGGAGGGGCGACGATCACGTAGCTGTGTGACAGGCACGAGGGAGGCTGACGACAGGCGACCGGATCGATAGAGTCTGTTATGGTGATGTGCAAGGGCCGCCAATGACCATTGAAGCAACTCCGATCGAAGCAACCCGAGAGTCCGCCGCCGTGCGGTCCAGCGCGGGCGGGACGGTTCATCCGGTCTGGCTGCGTGTCACCCATTGGATCAACGCGGTTGCGGTGGTGGTGATGATCGGCTCGGGGTGGGAGATCTACAACGCCTCGCCGCTCTTGCCGTTCAGCTTCCCGAAGACCATCACCATCGGGGGCTGGCTCGCCGGCGCGTTGCTCTGGCATTTCGCCGCCATGTGGCTGTTCGTGTTCAACGGCCTCGTCTATGTGGCGCTCGGGCTTCTGACCGGGCGGTTCCGGCGCAAGCTCTTGCCGATCCGCCCCGGTGACATCGTCGCGGACGCGCGCGCGGCGCTTCATGGCCGGCTCAGCCATGACGATATGACAATCTACAATGCGTTGCAGAAGCTCCTCTATCTCGGCGTCATCCTGGCCGGTGTGGTTGTGGTCCTGTCCGGGTTGGCGATCTGGAAGCCGGTCCAGCTGCAGGAGCTCACCGCGCTCATGGGCGGCTATGATGCGGCGCGCTATGTCCACTTCGCCGCCATGGCGGCCATCGTCGGCTTTCTGGTGATTCACGTGATCATGGCCTTTGTGGTGCCGAAGGCGCTGCGCGCCATGATCATCGGACGGTAGCGCATAGTCCGGCGAAGGGGCACCGGTTCGCCGCCAAGATCATGCGCCACTCAACAAGGAGAATGCGAATGCCGCGCGCCCGCAGAATAATCCCCGGCGTCGATCCGAAGCTCCTGATCAAGGATGCGGCCAAGCTGATGCCGGATCCGACGCGCCGGCTGTTCCTGCGCGGCGGCGCCAGCCTTGGCGCGCTGACCTTCCTCACCGGCTGCGACATCGTCGACGGCCTGTCGGCCGAGAAGGTGCTGATGAAGATCTCGTACTTCAACGATCAGGCGCAGGCCTGGCTGTTCAACCCGAACCGGCTGGCGCCGACTTATCCGGAGAGCGCGATCACGCGGCCATTCCCGTTCAATGCCTACTATCCGATCGAGGACGTGCCGGAGGTCGACGCGACCGACTACGCGCTCGAAGTCGGCGGGCTGGTTGAGAACAAGAAGACCTGGACGCTGAAGGAGCTCTACGCGCTGCCGGAGGAAACCCAGATCACCCGCCACATCTGCGTCGAGGGCTGGAGCGCGATCGGCAAGTGGTCGGGCACGCGCTTCTCCGAGTTCCTGCGCCGCGTCGGCGCCGACCTCACCGCGAAATATGTCTGGTTCCGCTGCGCCGAGGGCTATTCCACCTCGATCGACATGGCGACCGCGCTGCATCCGCAGACCCAGATGACCTTCAAGTTCGACGGCGAAATCCTGCCGCCGAAGTACGGCTTCCCCATGAAGGTGCGCATCCCGACCAAGCTCGGGTTCAAGAACCCCAAGCACGTCATGGAGATGGCGGTCATCAACAACTGGAACCCCGGCTACTGGGAAGAGAAGGGCTACAACTGGTTCAGCGGGAGCTGACCCCGCGCCTGCAGGCGTCCGCAATGCCGGTGCGCCCACGCGTGTGATGTCCTAAGCTTGGCGGGCCATAAAGCCGTCGGGGGGACGTCATGCACCGCCTTCGCCTCAACCGCGACCTTGTCGCCGGGTTGATGTTTGTCGCCTTCGGCGCCGCCGGCCTGTTCATCGCAAACGACTATCCGCGCGGCACGGCGCTGCGCATGGGCCCCGGCTACATGCCGGTGTTGCTGTGCTGGGGGCTCGTCATGCTCGGCGGCATTATCGCCATCAAGGGCATGGTCACGGCCGGCGTCAGTCTTGCGGCTTGGCATTTGCGCCCGCTTGTTCTGGTGCTGATCGCGGTTGTCGCCTTCGCGCTGCTGATCGAGCCCGGTGGGCTCGCGATCGCGACGGTTGCAATCGTGTTGATCGGGGCGGCGGGCGGGCTTGAGTTCCGCTTGGGAGAGGCGCTGGCGCTCGCGCTCGGCCTTGCGGCCGGCGCGGTCGGCCTGTTCGTCTATGGCCTCAAGCTGTCGATGCCGGTGTGGCCGTTGTCCTGAACCGCGATGGACCTGTTCAACAACATCATCTTCGGGTTCGGCGTCGCGCTCTCGCCGCAGAATTTGCTGTTCTGCTTTTTCGGCGCACTGATCGGCACGCTGATCGGCGTGCTGCCCGGCATCGGGCCGCTGGCGACGCTCGCGATGCTGCTGCCGGCGACGTTCTATCTGCCGCCGATCCCGGCGCTGATCATGCTGGCCGGCATCTACTATGGCGCCCAGTATGGCGGCTCGACCACCGCGATCCTGGTCAACGTGCCGGGCGAGTCAGCGTCGGTGGTGACCTGCCTCGACGGCCATCAGATGGCGCGCAAGGGCCGCGCCGGCGCCGCGCTCGCGATCGCGGCGTTGGGCTCGCTGTTCGCCGGCACCGTATCGACGCTGATCATCGCGGTTGCGAGCCCGCCGCTCTCGGAGTTCGCGATCAAGTTCCTGGCACCGGAATATTTCTCGCTGATGGTGCTGGGGCTCGTCGGCTCGATGGTGCTGGCGCGCGGCTCGCTCATCAACGCGGTCGCGATGGTGTTCCTCGGCCTCCTTCTTGGGCTCGTCGGAACCGACGTCAATTCGGGTCGCGAGCGCTTCACCTTCGACATCCCGGTGCTCTCGGACGGCATCGGCTTTGTGCCGGTGGCGATGGGGCTGTTCGGGGTGGCCGAGATCCTGATCAACCTGGAGCGGCGCGACCAGCGCTATGTCGGCAGCGTGATCGGCAGCTTGATGCCGACGCGCGACGAGTTCCGCCAGGCGACGCCGGCTGTGCTGCGCGGCACCGCGCTCGGCTCGCTCCTCGGCATCCTGCCGGGCGGCGGCGCGCTGCTTGCATCGTTTGCGGCCTATGCGTTCGAGAAAAAGATCGCGGCCGACCCGTCGCGCTTCGGCCAGGGCGCGATCGAAGGCGTCGCGGCGCCCGAGGCCGCCAACAACGCCGGCGCGCAGACCTCGTTCATTCCGCTCCTGACGCTTGGGATCCCATCGAACCCCGTGATGGCGCTGATGATCGGCGCCATGATGATCCAGGGTATCGCGCCCGGCCCGCAGGTGATGACGCAGCAGCCTGATTTGTTCTGGGGCATCATCGCCTCGATGTGGATCGGCAACCTGATGCTGGTGATCATCAACCTGCCGCTGGTCGGAATCTGGGTGACGCTGCTCAAGGTGCCGTACCGGATGCTGTTCCCGTCGATCCTGCTGCTCTGCGCGGTCGGCTCCTACAGCCTCAACAGCTCGGCCACTGAAGTCGGCATCATGGCGCTGTTCGGTCTCCTGGGCTACCTGTTCTACAAGCTCGACTGCGAGCCGGCGCCGCTCATTCTCGGCTTTATCCTCGGGCCGCTGATGGAGGAGAACCTACGGCGCGCGCTGATCGTGTCGCACGGCGACCCGCTGGTGTTCGTGAGCCGGCCGATCAGCCTGACGCTGCTGATCATGGCGGTGCTTCTGCTGCTGCTCGTGGTGCTGCCGGCGGTCCGAAGGACGCGCGCCGAGGCGTTCACGGAGGCGTAGGGGGAGCGCTCACCGCCGCTCCCGTGGCGCGTCAGTGATCAGCCGGGCGCCGCGCTGGAACGTCAGATAGTTCCACAGCCAGTTGATCGCCACCACGAAGCGGCGGCGCAGCCCGATCAGGAAATAGATGTGCACCACGCCCCAGAACAGCCAGCCGAAAAAGCCTTTGAGGTGCAGCCTGCCGAAGCTGACCACCGCGGCGCGCCGCCCGATGGTGGCGAGGTCGCCGGCATGGCGATAGCGGAACGGCGGCAGCGCGCGCCCAGAAAGCCGCGCGGCGATCAGCTTGCCCACATAGGCGCCCATCTGCTTGGCGGCCGGCGCGACGCCCGGCACCGGCTTTCCGTCCGCGGTCTTGACTGAGGCGGCGTCGCCGATCACGAACACGTCCGCGTGGCCCGACACCGAGAGGTCGTCGTTGACGAGCACGCGCCCGGCGCGGTCGTGCTCGGCATTGAGCCAGCGCGCGGCCGGCGAGGCCACCACGCCGGCCGCCCAGATGATCGTGCCGGCGTCGATGCGTCCGTTGGCAAGATCGACGCCGCCGCGATCGCAGCCGGTCACGCGCGTGTCGGTCCGCACGTCGACGCCCATCTTCTCAAGCGAGGCCCGGGCATAGTCGGAGAGGTCATTCGAGAGCGCCGGCAGCACGCGCGGGCCAGCCTCGATCAGGATGATCCGGGCGGTGCGGGGATCGATCCGCCGGAAATCCTTCGCGATGGTGTAGCGCGCGATCTCCGCGATCGCGCCGGCCATCTCGACCCCGGTCGCGCCCGCGCCGATGATCACGAAGGTGAGCTGGCGCGTGCGCTCGGCGTCGTCCTTCGCCAGTTCGGCCCGCTCGAACCCGAGCAGGATGCTGCGGCGGATGCGGGTGGCGTCCTCGATGCGCTTGAGTCCCGGCGCGAACTCCGCCCACTCGTCGTGGCCGAAATAGGAGTGCGTCGCGCCGGTGGCGACCACGAGGTGGTCATAGGGGATCGGCGCGGCGGTGGTTTCGACTCGCCGGTTCGCGGTGTCGATGCCGGTGACCTCCGCCATCAGCACGGTCGCGTTGCGCTGGTGGCGCAGGATGGCGCGGATCGGCCAGGCGATCTCGGCCGGCGAGAGCGCGGCGGTCGCCACCTGATAGAGCAGCGGCTGAAAGCAGTGGTGGTTCTGCCGGTCGATCACCGTGATGTCGACCGGGGCGCGGGCGAGCGCGGTGGCGGCCGAGAGGCCGCCAAATCCGGCGCCGACGATGACCACGTGGGGGCGCTGCGTCATGGACTCCTCGCCTGGGCTACGCGCATCGAAGCCTTAGGGTATGTACGCATCCCCAACGCCATGGGTTACCCCCTGACATCCCCGTGGCGCGCATGCCTTGCCAACGGTGGCGCCGCCCTTTAGCAATCCGCGCGGCGTTCCAGTCCCAAAAAGGCAAAGAGTCCCATGGCCACCCACAATCTGCTTCTGCTCGCCGGCGACGGCATCGGTCCCGAGGTCATGGCCGAGGTCAAGCGGCTGATCGCCTGGATGAATGCCCACGGCATGGGCACCTTCGAGAGCGAGGAGGGGCTGGTCGGCGGCGCCTGCTACGACGCCCACGGGGTCGCCATCACGGACGCCGCCATGGCCAAGGCGCATGCCTGCGACGCCGTGATCTTCGGCGCGGTGGGCGGCCCGAAATGGGACAAGGTGCCCTACGACGTGCGGCCGGAGGCGGGGCTCTTGCGGCTGCGCAAGGAACTCGGCCTGTTCGCCAACATCCGGCCGGCGATCTGCTATCCGGCGCTCGCCGACGCCTCGAGCCTCAAGCGCGAGGTGATCGACGGGCTCGACATCATCATCGTGCGCGAATTGACCGGCGGCGTCTATTTCGGCGAGCCCAAGACCATCACCGACCTCGGCAACGGCCAGAAGCGCGCCATCGACACCCAGGTCTACGACACCTACGAGATCGAGCGCATCTCCCGCGTCGCCTTCGAGCTCGCGAAGAAACGCCGCAACAAGGTGACCTCGATGGAGAAGCGCAACGTCATGAAGACGGGCGTGCTCTGGAACGAGGTGGTCACGGCGCTGCATGATCGCGAGTTCAAGGATGTGCAGCTCGAGCATCAGCTCGCGGATGCCGGCGGCATGCAGCTCGTGCGCTGGCCCAAGCAGTTCGACGTCATCGTCACCGACAACCTGTTCGGCGACATGCTCTCCGACGTCGCCGCCATGCTGACCGGCTCGCTCGGCATGCTGCCGTCGGCGTCGCTGGGCGAGGTCGACCCGAAAACGAAAAAGCGCAAGGCGATGTACGAGCCGGTGCACGGCTCGGCTCCCGACATTGCCGGCAAGGGCATGGCCAACCCGATCGCGATGCTGGCGTCGTTCGGGATGGCGCTGCGCTACTCGTTCAACATGGGCCGCGAGGCCGACATGCTCGACCAGGCGATATCGGCCGCGCTCGCCAAGGGCCTGCGCACCGCCGACATCAAGTCGGAGGGCTGCACGATCGTCAGCACCAAGGAGATGGGCGCGGCGATCATGGGCGAGATGGAAAAGCTCGCGGGCTGAACGTAAAGCCTGCAATATTGGTTCCGGCATCCGCGGTCTGCGCCTAGGCTTGGCTGGCGGCGGTGCGGAAATAGTCAGGTCCAGGGAGCGCAACGGATGCTTGGCGATGCGATGCGGCTTCTTCTGCGGGCGGCCGCTGCCATACTGGTCGTCATCACGGGCGCCAATGCGCAGGCCTATCCGAACCGGACCATCCGCCTGATCGTGCCGTTTGCGCCCGGTGGGCTCAATGACACGGCGGCGCGACTATTGCAGCCATACCTGGAGAAGGCGCTCGGCCAGCCGGTGATCGTCGACAATCGCCCGGCCGCCAGCGGCATCGTGGGCACCGACGCGGTCGCGAAGGCGCCGCCGGATGGTCACACACTCTTGATGGTGGCGTCGTCGCACACTGTCGTCCCGGCGACCAACTCGAAGCTTCCCTACGACGCCGAGCGCGACTTCGCCGCGGTCGCCATGGTGGGCAAGAACCCCCTGCTGTTTGTGATCAATGCCAAAGTGGCGGCGAAGACCCTGCCGGAGTTTGTCGCGCTGGCGAAGGCCGACCCGGGCAAGTTGAACTATGCAACGCCCGGCGCTGCGAGCCAGTCACATCTCGTGACCGAGCTGTTCGATCAGAAGGCCGGCATCCGGATGCAGCACGTGCCCTATCGCGGCGGAGCGCCTGCGATTCTGTCGGTCGTGCAGGGCGACACCCAGTTCGCGGTGATCTCGCCGCTTGCCTCGCTGCCGCATATCCAATCCGGCGCGTTGCGGGCGATCGCCGCCGGCAGCCTCGCGCGCGATCCGCAACTACCCGACCTGCCGACCGTGGCGCAGTCCGGCTATCCGGGTTTCGAGGCGATCCAGTGGGTCGGGCTGTTGACCACCGCGGGCACACCACGGGGCACCATCGAGCGGCTGAATGCGGAGGTGAACCGCGCCATCCGCGATCCCGACATGATAGCCAAGCTCGCCGCGCAGGGCATCTCGCCGGCGGGCGGCACGCCGGCCGAGTTTCAGAGCGTGATCGCGAGGGAAATCCGCAACTGGACCGAGGTGGCGCGCTCAGCCAACATTAAGGCCGAATGACGCCACGGAGGATGGGTCGACGAACCGCCGGATCAATAGTTCCAGGGGTACGGATTGCGCGGGCTCGGCAGGTCGAACGGCCCCATCAACGGCGGGCGGCGCGAGAAGGCGGTGTTGTCGATCGCGCTGGTCGGCGAGTAGCCGGGCGGCAGCGCGTAGTCGGTAAACTTGCGATCGCCCGGAAGAACTTCCGTGCCACCGTCAAGGAATGAGCGGGGCTGCACCCGCACGCGCGTGCGCGCACGACTGGCGACCACCTCGGACTGGTTGGCGACGGTCTTCTTTTTCGGCGCGGCCGTCGCGGTTGGGGCCGTAAACGCCATCGCGGCGATTGTCACGGCGCACAGGCCGGCCGCCCAAGACTTCAGTCCCATGTTGACCTCGCGTTCGGTTTCGACCGGCACTCTACTCGTGTTTGACCGGATGCAACAACCCGCACCAGGGTAGCGGGTGGACTTATCGACCAAGGTTTTGAGCGACCGTGGCTTTTGAGCAATGGAATATATTCGCCACAGGAGCATTTTGGTAACATGAATCTGCTCCAAGGTCACCAGCACGAGAAGATTTAGCCAGGAGGACGATCATGTCGGGCAAGATTGAGCGCTCCCTCGAAGAGCTTTATGGCGACCCGGAGCGCGCCGACGCGCTCGTCTTCGGGCGCGAAACCGGCGTGAGCAGGCGCGGATTTCTGGGCGGGACCGGGCTTGCCGCCATGAGCGCGGCGGTCGGCGGCGTCATTCCGTTCGCCGCCAATATGCCGGGCGGGCTCGTTCCGGCCGCCTTCGCGCAAGGTGCCGAGCCGCCGAAGGGCCCCCAATATCTCAATTTCCCGGGCAAGAGCGACAAGCTGGTGGTGCTGGGCGATCGGCCCCTGGTCGCCGAGACGCCGGAGCAGGTGCTCGACGACGACACCACGCCCACCGACAAGTTCTTCATCCGTAACAACGGGCCGACGCCGGAGGCGGCGAGCAATCCCGATTCCTGGAAGATCGTGATCGACGGCGAGGTCAATCAGAAGCTCGAGCTCACGCTGGGGGAGCTCAAGTCGAAGTTCCGGCCGGTGAACCGGCGCCTGGTGCTCGAATGCGGCGGCAACGGCCGCTCATTCTTCACCCCGCAGGCGCGCGGCAACCAGTGGACCAACGGTGGCGCCGGCTGCGCCGAATGGACCGGCGTGCGGCTGGTCGACGTGCTGCGGGCCGCGGGCGTCAAGCCGTCGGCGATCTTCACCGGCCACTATGGCGCCGACCGCAGCCTGGCCGATCCCACCAAGGACGCGATCTCGCGCGGCGTGCCGCTGCGCAAGGCGATGGATGCCAACAACCTCATCGTGTTCGCAATGAACGGGCAGCCGCTGAGCAACATCCATGGCGGGCCGGTGCGGCTGATCATTCCGGGCTGGCCGGGCTCGGTGTCGTCGAAATGGCTCACGCGGGTGTGGGTCCGCGACAAGGTGCATGACGGCGCCGGCATGGGCGGCACGTCGTACCGGGTCGCGATCAAGCCGATGGTGCCGGGCGATCGCGTCGACCCGGACAATTTCCGCGATCTCGAGTCGATGCCGGTGCGCTCGATCATTACCAGCCCGGCGAACGGCACGAGCTTCGGCAAGGACGTGCGCGAGGTCAGGCTGCGTGGCGCGGCCTGGGCCGGCGATCTCACGGTGCGGCGGGTCGACGTGTCGGTCGACTATGGCGCGACCTGGCGACCGGCGCAGCTGCAGCGTCCGAAGAACCCTTATGACTGGCAGCGCTGGACCGCCACGGTGCGGGTGCCGTCGGAGGGCTATTACGAAATCTGGACCCGTGCGACCGACTCGCGCGGCACCATGCAGCCGCACGTCGCCGGCAATTGGAACCCGCAGGGCTATGGGGCCAACCCGATGCACCGCGTGGCGATACGGATCGCGTGATGATGCGCCTGTCTTGCCTGCTGACGGTCGTCCTCGCAGTCGCTGCCCCGCAGGCGGCGTCCGCGCAGCCGTTCACGCCGCGCGACGAGACCCCGGCCGACTATCCGGCCGGGCCGGGCCGGGATCAGACCTTCTACACCTGCACGGCCTGCCACGGCTTCAAGCTGGTCGCGGCCCAGGGCCAGGCGCGTGGGCAGTGGGAGGACACTCTCGAGTTCATGACCCAGCGGCACAGCATGCCCAAGCTCGAGGGCAACGACCGCAAGATCGTGCTCGACTATCTGGAAGCCGCGTTCCCGCCGCGCCGTACGCCAGGCGGCTGGCAGAACCCGTTCCAGAAAAAGTAACTCACTTCGCCGCGATCTGGCCGCGCAGCTTTGGCATGGCGGGCGCGGCGAGCCAGTCGTGCCGCAGCGTATTCGACAGCCGCGCCAGCACGCTCGTCTTCTGGCCGCATGGCTTGCGTTGCCGCTCGGCCTTCGCGAACAGCTCCGTCACCTTCGGCTCGCTTGCCGCCATCACCAGCGACAGCCGCTCGAATGCGCAGGCGAGCACGCCACGGTCGACGATTTCCAGGCTCGCCCGACAATGCCAGCCGATGATCGCCAGCCGCGGCTCCTCGAAGGCGCGCATGAAACCGAGGCACTGGCGTTGCTGTCCGTCGGGACCCGCCACGAAATCGAAGCTGTCGAACGGCCCGAACTTGCTGTCGATCGCGGGGGCTGCCTGGAGCGGGTAGGGCCCGCCCAGCGCGGCGGTCCGGATCGCGACTTCGCTCGCGGCATCGCCGAAGCCGCCGGTCTCCGTGCCCGGGCGGTAGATCTCTATCATCAGGCGCGAGCGCGGCGCGTCGTCCGAGCCCCAGCTCATGAGGTCCCGGCGGCCGCCGCCACTGGCATGGCGTTGGATCGCGTAGTCAGGATTGGGCTGGGCGAATTCCGGGATGGTGAGCGCAAAGGCCCGGAACGGGCGCTCGACCGTGACCCAGTCCGAGCGGAAGGGCTGCTCGCCAGCCCTCTCCTCGTCCGGCGGGGTGAAAACCAGCAGGACTGTGACCGCGATCACGGCCAATCCGCCCAGATAGGCGAAGATGCGCGTGGTCGTCGCGGACAGCTCATCCCGAAACTCACGCCAGGCGGGATGCACGTCGTGCCTCGAAGCCGTTAGACGTTGTCTTAGGCAGACTTCTCGCCTAGAAGCGTTTCAATACCGGTTTCCGCCGCGGCGATCGTCGGGCGAAATCATTTGTGAGGGTTAACAATGGGTTACAAGGTCGCAGTCGTGGGCGCCACCGGCAATGTGGGGCGCGAGATGCTGGGGATTCTGGCCGAGCGGTCGTTCCCGGCCGACGAAGTGATCGCGCTTGCGTCGCGCCGCAGCCAAGGCGCCGAGGTGTCCTACGGCGACCGGGTGCTCAAGTGCCGCACGCTCGAGCATTTTGATTTCTCCGACGTCGACATCTGTCTGATGTCGGCCGGCTCGACGGTGGCGAAAGAGTGGGCGCCCAAGATCGCGGCCGCCGGCGCGGTGGTGATCGATAATTCGTCGTGCTGGCGCTACGATTCCGACGTGCCGCTGATCGTGCCGGAGGTGAACGCCGACGCGGTCGTGGGCTTCCGCAAGCGCGGCATCATCGCCAACCCGAACTGCTCGACCGCCCAGCTTGTGGTCGCCCTCAAGCCGCTGCATGACCGCGCCAAGATCAAGCGCGTCGTGGTTGCGACCTATCAGTCGGTGTCGGGCGCCGGCAAGGACGCGATGGACGAGCTGTTCTCGCAGACCAAGTCGGTCTTCAGCCTGGCGGAAATGGAGAGCAAGAAGTTTCCCAAGCGCATCGCCTTCAACCTGATCCCGCAGATCGACGTGTTCCTGGACGACGGGTTCACCAAGGAAGAATGGAAGATGGTGGTCGAGACCAAGAAGATTCTCGATCCCAAGATCAAGCTCGTCGCCACCTGCGTGCGGGTGCCGGTGTTCATCGGCCATTCCGAGGCGGTCAATATCGAGTTCGAGAACCCGATCACCGCCGACGAGGCGCGCGAGATCCTGCGCAGCGCGCCGGGCTGCATCGTCATCGACAAGCGCGAGCCGGGCGGCTACGTCACGCCGCACGAATGCGCCGGCGAGGACGCGACCTATATCAGCCGTATCCGCGAGGATGCGACGGTCGAGAACGGGCTGGTGATGTGGATCGTCGCGGACAACCTGCGCAAGGGCGCGGCGCTGAACGCGATCCAGATCGCCGAGTGCCTGATCAACCGCAAGCTGATCAGTGCGAAGCAGAAGGCGGCGTAGGCAAACAGACTACGCCCAGATCGCCATCGTGAGCCCGAACGCGTCCCGCTCCGGCGGGTCCGGGAACGGTCGCGCCAGACCTGCGTGAATGCGGCGCGCGATCGCGGCGCAGGCGAGCGCGTCGATGAGATCGTCGGGGCCGGCGCCCTTGGGCGGCGCGGCTTCGACGGCCATGGCCGGCAGGCCCGCGCTGACCAGCAATCGGCGGCGCAGCGCCAGGCCCACCTCGTAAGGCCGGCTTTTGACCTTCTTCGCCTCGCTCAGCGCCTTGTCGCCGTTGAGCCGCCAGAACGCCAGCTCGGGATGCACCTCGAACACGTGTCGCGCCAGCGCCGGGTCGGCGCGCAATGCGGCATCGACCTCGCGGATCTTCGGCGCCAGCATGAAGAGTTGCTTCGATACCTTGCGCGGCGGCTCAGAGGTGAGAAGCGCGATTCGGCAGGCCTCGCGATAATCCTGCGCCGCGATTGCGGCCCGCGACGGCACCGAGAACACCGATGACTGGCGCGCGCCGAGGAGCGGCCGCACCGCGCGCTCGGCCGCGCGTCCGCCATGACCGGCGCGCTCGGGCAACCCGATCGGAATGTCGATCGCGATGATGTCGGGCGTTTCCGGTGCAGCCAGCACGTCGGCGAAGCGCGGCACGACCCGCAGGCGCACCTCCGGCCGGTCCGCCTGCACGAAGGCGACAACCCACCCCGATGGGCAGCCATCAACGCCGGCGAGCCAGATGTCGCGGTTGCTCATGGCCTCACGCTGGCATGGGTGGGCGCCGCGCGAAAGACTGGGCGCTTACTCGCGCGCGATGCTGGCGAAGCGGCCCGATCCGCGTTCGAGCACCGAGAGCTCGCCGGTGGCCACGTCGAAATAGGCGCCGAACAGCGTCAACGTGTTGCGGTCGCAAGCGCTGCGGATGAACGGAAACGTCATGAGGTTTTCAAGCGAGCGCTGCAGCGACGCTTGTTCGAGCCGCGTGAGATACCCGCTCTCCTCCTTATGCGACTGCACGGAGGCGGCCGCCGGCGCGAGCAGCGAGATCCATTTGCCGATGAAGTCGCCGCTCGGCGCGTTGCTGGCGAAGGCCTGGATGCCGCCGCAGCGCGCATGCCCGAGCACGACGAGGTGCTTCACGCGCAGAACCGTCACGCCATATTCGAGCGCGGCCGACACGCCATGATAGAGGCCATCCGGCGAATAGGGCGGCACCAGGTTGGCGACGTTGCGGACGACGAACAATTCGCCTGGGCCGGCGTCGAAGATCACCTCGGGCGACACCCGCGAGTCGCAACAGCCGACCACCATGGTCTCGGGCGCCTGTCCGCGCTCCGCCAGCTCGCGATAGCGGCTCTGCTCGGTCGGCAGCCGTCCGGCCCGGAAGACGCGGTAGCCCTCGTGTAGCCGCGGCGGAAGGCTTGCTTCAGTGTCCATGGCAGCCCGCTAGTGCCCCGTTTCCGAAGTTCGTGATACACCTCAGCACACTCTGACACGAACTTCGGAAACGGAGGGGCACTAGCAACTCTGTGATTCTAGTGCCGCCTTCGATTTAAAGTTCCTAACAGAGTTTGCTGCAGGTGGTGTAGGAACTTCAAATCGGCGGCACTAGCACGCATCGGCTGCGCCCGCTAGATTTCAACGCATTATCCGGAGGTTCCGTGGTGTCGCTCCGCCCTCGCCGCAGCGTGCTCTACATGCCGGGCTCCAATGCCCGCGCGATCGAGAAGGCGCGCACGCTCGCAGCCGACGGCATCGTGCTGGACCTCGAGGATTCCGTCGCACCCGATGCGAAGCCTGCGGCGCGCGCGCAGGCCTGCGAGGCGGTGAAGGCCGGCGGCTTCGGGCGGCGCGAGGTGATCGTGCGGATCAATGGGCTCGACACCGCCTGGTGGCGCGACGATATCGCCGCCGTCGCGGCCGTGAAGCCCGACGCGATCCTGGTGCCGAAAGTGTCGAGCCCCGATCACCTGGAAGAGATCGCCGAGCGGCTCGCTGATCTTCGCGCCGAGCGCCGCATCCAGGTCTGGGCCATGATGGAGACCCCGCTGGCGGTGCTCAACGCTGCCGAGATTGCTGCCGCCAAGGACGGGCGGACGCGCTTGTCCGCCTTCGTGATGGGCACCAACGATCTCGCCAAGGATACGCGCGCCCGCATTGCACCCGGCCGCGCGGTGATGCGGCCCTGGCTGATGACCTGCCTTGCTGCGGCGCGCGCGCATGGCCTCGACATCCTCGACGGCGTCTACAACGACCTCGCCGATGCCGATGGCTTTGCACGCGAATGCGCCGACGCGCGCGACATGGGCTTCGACGGCAAGACCCTTATCCATCCGAACCAGATCGCGGCTGCGAATGCGACATTCGCGCCGGGCGCCGAAGAGATCGCGCAGGCGCGTACGATCATCGCGGCCTTTGAGTTGCCGGAGAACAAAGGCAAAGGCGTCATTGCGCTCGATGGCCGCATGGTCGAGCGGCTGCATGCCGAGATGGCGCGCCGCACGGTTGCGATCGCGGACGCGATCGCGGCGATGCAGGGCGGATAGTGCGGCCCCCGTCTTGACCCAGCGGCGGATCGCGCTGAGACTTCGCGCGCTATTGACGCTGCGGAGGTCCGCGGCAAAGCGAGGGAACGCCAATGCGCCAGCTCATCATTGCGGCTCTGCTCGGCGCGTTCGTGGCGCCCGCGGCGGCAGACGACATCGCGCCAAGTGGCACGTTGCGGGCGGCCTATATCGGCAGCAATCCGGCGCAGGCCATGCGCGATCCCGCGACGGGCGTGACGCGCGGCCCGTCATATGATCTCACGGTCGAGCTTGGCAAGCGCCTTGGCATCCCGGTCGACGTCAAGCCGGTCGCCGGACCGGCGGCGGTGATCGCGGCCGTGAGTGGCGGCGAGGCCGACATCGGCTTCATCGCGTACGAGCCGTCGCGCGCCGGAGCGATCGAGTTCTCGCAGACTTATCTGCTGGTACAGCAGGGTTTCATGGTGCTCGATGGCTCCTCGATCAAAGCGATCGCCGATATCGACCGTCCGGGCCAGAAGATCGCCGGCGTGCGCGAC
>Ga0209798_10000514_pt1 | contig 23414 bp, 23 predicted proteins | sample DOMMetBare3Fresh_FD_187475 | JGI IMG/M metagenome (GOLD analysis project Ga0209798, IMG submission 187475) | Wetland sediment microbial communities from St. Louis River estuary, USA, under dissolved organic matter induced mercury methylation -... | ecosystem: Environmental > Aquatic >... | reverse complement strand
CGAGGCAGGCCTCGAGGAGCAGCTTCTCCATGAAGGGATCGCCCACCTGCACCGTGGGCCGCTTCTCCTCGGTGGAGGCGTCGAACTCGGCCGAGGCCATGGTGGCGCCGTGGATGCCGTCGCGGCCGGTCTTGGCGCCGATGTACATGAGCGGGTTGCCGACCCCCGCCGCCTTGCCGCGGAAGATCTTGTCCGCCGGGAGGACGCCGAGGGTGAAGGCGTTCACCAGGCAGTTGCCGTTGTAGCTCGGGTGGAACGCCACCTCGCCGCCGACGGTGGGCACGCCGATGCAGTTGCCGTAGCCGCCGATTCCCGCCACGACGCCCTCGAGGAGGTAGGCGGTCCTGGGGTGTGAGGGGTCGCCGAAACGCAGGCTGTCGAGCGAGGCGATGGGGCGCGCCCCCATGGTGAAGACGTCGCGGAGGATGCCTCCCACGCCCGTGGCCGCGCCCTGGTAGGGCTCGATGTAGCTCGGGTGGTTGTGGCTCTCCATCTTGAAGGCCACCGCCAGCCCGTCGCCCAGGTCCACGACGCCGGCGTTCTCGCCCGGCCCCTGCAGGACCCGCGGCCCCTCGGTGGGGAAGTTCTTGAGGTGGACGCGAGACGACTTGTAGGAGCAGTGCTCGCTCCACATCACCGAGAAGACGCCCAGCTCGGTGAGGTTCGGTTCGCGGCCGAGGTGCTTCTTCACCTGCTCGTACTCGTCCGGCGTGAGGCCGTGCCGGGCGACGACCTCGGGCGTGATCTCGCTCATGAGGGCGCGGATTCTAGCGGCGCGCGGGGGAGAGAGCCAGCGCCGGCCGCACCTCCAGCGTCTCCCCCACCGCGAGCACCCGTACCCGGTCGGGAGGCCAGCCGCGGCGCACCCGCTCGGCCTCGACCCGCCGCGGCGGCTCGTCGAGCGGCTCGTCCGTCTGCTTGAAGGTGCCCCAGTGCATGGCGACGAAGGTGCGCGCGCCCAGGTCGTCGAAGGCCTGCATGGCCTGCTCCGGGGTCACGTGCACGCGCTCCATGAACCAACCCGGCTCGTAGGCGCCGATGGGGAGCATCGCCAGGTCGATGCCCGGGAAGCGCCGGCCGATCTCGGCGAAGCCTGCGAAGTACGCGGTGTCGCCCGAGTGGTAGAGCGTGGCCGACCCGCCCTGGACGACGAAGCCGCCCCAGAGCCTCTTGTTCCGGTCGCCCAGCCCGCGCTGGCTGAAGTGCTTCGACGGCACGAAGGTGACGGTGACGTCGCCGATGCGATGCGACTGCCACCAGCGCATGGGCGCGTAAAGCAGCCCCTCCTTGCGGAGGAGCCGCTCCATCCCCAGGCCCGCCAGGACGGGCGCCCGCACCCGGACGAGCGTCGGGAGGTCGAGGTGGTCGTAGTGGTCGTGGGAGACGAGGACCGCGTCGATCGGCGGCAGCTGCTCGAAGGAGAGGCCGGGAGCCACCCGGCGCCCCACGACCCCGCCCGGACCGACCGACCCGGAAAGGACCGGATCGACGAGCAGCGACACCCCGTCGAGCTGGACGAGGAAGCTGGCGTGGCCGATCCAGGTGATGCGCGCCCCCTCGCCGGGTCCCGGCGGGCGAGCGATCCGCGCCGGGTCGGGCTGCACCCTCGGGGCCGCCTCGCCGTCGGGATGGCCGTTGCCGATCCGCTCCCACCGCCACCTGAGGAAGTCGCCGAAGCCTCCGGGCGTCGGCCCGTCGAGGTTCAGGAAGCGGCCCTCCTCGTCGCGGGGCTGCAGGGACCCGGGGTCGGCTGTCGTCATGGCGAGCGCGAGCGCGGCGGCGATCACGCGCCATTCCTAATCCACGGCCGCGCGCGGCGCAGCCTCACAGCTCGAGCAGGCGCAGGGTGACGTCGTAGAGCACGTCGCCGCGGTGCGAGACCGGCACCGGCGCCGCCGGCAGGGACAGCCGCTCCACCAGCCGGTTGTATCCGAGGTCCATGAGGGTGCGCAGGTTCACCGCGTCGTAGAGGTTGTACTCGGCGAGGAGCCGCAGCGCGCGGCGGTCCCCGTCGAGGTGGCGGCGCCACAGGCGCACCGCCTCCCATCCGTCCACGCCGTCGAGGTGGTCCGGCCTGCCGACGCCGGTCTCCTTCTCGAGGAGCTTCAGCCCCCCGCGGTGGCCGAGCCGCCACCAGAGGTGGCGCAGGTCCACATGGGCGAGCGGCGGGCGCCACCCCGGGAAGGCGCGGCGCAGGATGGGGAGGTCGAAGGAGGCCCCGTTGAAGGTGACGACGACCTTCCAGCTCGTCGTCGCCTGCGGGAAGGCCTCGAGGTCGCGGCCGCGCAGGTAGACGCGGGGGCCGTGCCGGTCGAGGACGCCGACCGCGGTGACCGTCTCGCCCCCGTCGGTCTCGATGTCGAGGAACCCCGCGTCGGCGGCGAAGGCGGCGTAGAGGCGCCAGCGCTCGCGGTGCGGGAGCATGGCCGCGAGCCGGCCGGCGTCGCCCGCGGAGAGCGCCTCGGACGCGGCGGAGAGCGCCTCGCGGAGCCGGCCGTCGAGCCGCGGCGAGACGGCGACGCCGTCCCGCGGGAAGGACTCCCAGGTGGTGATGCCCGCGGACCAGATCTGCCGCTCGCGGTACGGGCCGACGCCGGGGGTGAGCTGGAAGGTGGAGCGGATCACGGCGGAAAGGGTACCTCAGCGGTCCCACGCGCTGCGCCAGGCCCCGATGTCCTGGGCGTGGCGGATGAAGCCGTCGTAGAAGGGGTGGCGCGCCACGGTGGCGCCGTCGCCCACCACCACCAGCTTCTTGCGGGCCCGGGTGATGGCCACGTTCATCCGGCGAACGTCGGCGAGGAAGCCCACCTCGCCGGCCTCGTTGGCTCGCACGAGAGACACCACCACCGCCTCCTTCTCGCGCCCCTGGAAGCCGTCCACGGTGTCCACCTCGAGACCCTGCTCGACGCGGCCGGCGAGGAGCTGCCGGAGCCGCTGCACCTGGGCGTCGTAGGGCGAGATCACGGCCAGGTCCGCCGGCGCGACGCCGAGGTCCAGGATCCGCTCCACCTCGGCGGCGGCGAGGTCCGCCTCCCCGGCGTTCTGCTTCGAGTCCGAGCCCTCCGGCGTGTCCTCCTCGAAGCCGCGCCCCGAGGTGTCGATCATCTCGAGCGGCGCGCCGTCGATGGCGTGCTCCGCCACCGCCGGGTGCGCGCGCAGGAGCCCGCCGTAGAGCGCCTCCGAGGGGTAGCGCATGATGATCCGGTTCATGCGGTGCTGCTCGGCGAGCGTCACCCTGGCCGCCTCCCCGTGCAGGGCGGCGAGCCGCTCGAAGAGCGAGACGCCGAGACCGCCCGCCTGCGCCGCGGCGGAGAGCACCGTCGGCGGGAGCTGCAGGGGGTCGCCCGCCAGCACCGCCCGCTCGGCGCGCAGGAGGGCGAGGTAGGCGGCGGGCTCGACGGCCTGGGTCGCCTCGTCCACCACCGCGAGGCCGAAGCGGCGGCGGGCGAGCGGCGCGGCGTCGAGGCCGGTGAGCGTGGCGAGCACCACCGGGGCGCGGGAGAGCACTTCCGCCTCGGCCCGGTCCTCGAGCCTGCGCGCCTCGGCGAGCAGCTCCCGGGCGCGGCGCTCCGCCTCGCGCGACTCGCTGAACCGGCCCGGCCCGCGCCGCCCGCGGCGCTTGCGGGCGTCGCGGCGGAGCGCGAGCGCCTCGGTGACGAGCCCCTGGGCGATGCGGGCCGACTCGTGCCCGTCCGCCCGGGCCTCGAGCGTGTGGGCGAGGAGCGAGGGCAGCACGCGCGCCGGGTGGCCGACGCGCACCCCGTCCACCCCGGCCTCGAGGAGCCGCTCGAGCAGGTTGTCCACGGCGAGGTTCGAGGGCGCTGCCGCGAGCACCGGCTCGCCCCGGGCCGCGGCCCGGCGGATGACCTCGACGAGGACGGTCGTCTTGCCGGTGCCCGGGGGACCGTGGACGAGCGCGAGGTCGAGGGCCCGGTCCGACAGGTCGAGCGCCGCCGCCTGCTCTGGGTTCAGCCGGGCGCCGAGATCGGGCCCCGGGGCGCGGGTCTCGAAGCGCGGGCGCTCGCCGGCGAGGACGGCGTGCCAGCGGCGTCCCGCCCGCTCGTCGCGCATGCGCCCGAGCCCGGAGGCGAGCCGCTCCCAGGTCACCGGGGAGGGCTCGAGCTCCAGCAGCACCCGCCCCTCGGTGGCCCAGTCCGGCGGCGGCTCGTCGAAGGCGACCGCGAGGCGGGAGCGCGTCCGCCGGGCCACCACGCCGCAGGGGGCATCGGGGCGCGGCTCGCGGCGGAGCGACACCGAGACCGGCGAGCCGACGCCGATGCGGGAGGCGCCGAGCGGCCGGCCGCCGGCGCGGCCGTAGTGGACGAGCGCCCGCCCGGCGAGCGCGCCCTCCTCCACCGGCTCGGCGTCGGCGATGGCGAGGCCGCGGGCCTCCCGCTCGGCGAGCGTGAGCCGCCCGCGCGCCTCGGCGAAGCGGGCCCGCTCCTCCTCCCGCTCGGCGCCGAGGAGCGTTCCGAGGCGCTCGAGGTGCTGCACCCAGTCCAAGGCTTCTCCTATACTCTCGGCCCGGATGCAGCGCGACTACGTGCTCTGGTACAACCCGCAGTGCTCCTCCTGCCAGCGGGCCCTCTCGCTCCTGCGCGAGAAGGGCATCGAGCCCGAGCTGCGCCGCTACCTGGAGGAGCCGCCGACCAGCGCCGAGGTCGAGAACCTGCTCGCGAAGCTCGGCCTGCCCCCGCACGCGGTGGCGCGGACCAAGGAGGACGAGTACCAGGTCCTGCGCCTCTCGGAGCGCACTCCGCGCGAGGAGATGGTCCAGGCCTTCGTCCAGCACCCGCGCATCCTGCAGCGGCCCATCCTGGTCCACGGCGACCGGGCGGTGCTGGCGCGGCCGCCGGAGCGGGTGCTGGATCTCGTCCCCATCGCGCCGGCGACGCCCGCCTAGAAGAGCGCCGGCGCGACCGCGAGGGCGGACCGCGCTGTTCACTTTTTGTCAACTATCCAGGCAGATTGGCGCGCCGGACGCCGATCCGGGGCGCCCTTCGAGCTGCCCGTCATCCGGGTCGGGCTCCCGAATGCCCTGGCGGCGTGGGGCGGGGCGACACAGGAAGAGGGGGCGGTGCAGCGCAGGAGCAAGAGGCGCCCGCAGCGCACCAACGAATATTCACGAAAAGGAATCCCCATGATGAAGATCCTGAGTACGCTCGTCGCCGTCGCCTTCGCGGCTTCCGCCGTCCCGGCATTCGCCGAGGATTCGGTCGCCGACAAGGCCGAGAAGGCAAGGCACGAGGCCAAGGAAGCCGGCATGAAGGCCGAGATGGCCGGCATGAAGGCCGAGAAGGCCGGCATGAAGGCCGAAATGGCAGGCATGAAGGCCAAGAAGCTCACCAAGCAGGAGAGTGCCGTGAAGGACGCCAACGGGGCCATCAAGGCCCTCAAGAACGCCGACCCCAGCCTCTCCACGATGTTCGGGGACGCGGCCGGGTACGCGGTCTTCGCCAACGTCGGGAAGGGCGGCGCCGGCATCGGTGGCGCGCACGGGACGGGCGTGCTGTTCGAGAAGGGCAACGCCACGGGAAGGACCACGCTCTCGCAGGTGACGATCGGCGCGCAGCTCGGCGGGCAGGCCTACTCCGAGGTCATCTTCTTCGACACCAAGGAAGCGCTGGCGGACTTCAGGAAGGGCGAATACGCCCTGGCCGCCCAGGTGAGCGCGGTGGCCGTGAAGGCAGGGGCGTCGGCGAACGCCAAGTACGAGCAGGGCGTCGCGGTGTTCACCCTGAGCAAGGGCGGTCTCATGGCGGAAGCCAGCATCGGCGGCCAGAAGTTCAGCTACGAGCCGTTCGCGAAGAGGTCGTAGCAGCGCGCGGCAGCAGGGCATTCCGGGCCCGGAGCCTCACGGCTCCGGGCCCTTTTCTCTTGAGCGCTGGACCTCGCGGACGACGGTCGACTACCGGCTGCCGGACCGGGCGCGGTCAGAAGGCGATGGCCAGCCCGCCGGGCGCGAACCGCAACGCGCCAGGCTGTGGCGCACCCGCCTCGGGCGAGTGGAAGAAGCGCGGGATGGCCCAGCCCGTGAGGCCGCCGATGACGGCGCCGACGAGAACGTCGGAGAGGTAGTGCTGGTCGGCCGCCATTCTCAGGTAAGCCACTCCCGCCGCCAGCGCGAATCCCACCCCCGCCACCGCCGCGGTGCCGGAGTAGCCGCGCATCGAGGCCAAGGTGACGGTGGCCGCCACCACCGAGAAGGCGAAGGAGGTGTGGCCTCCGGGGAAGGAGAGGTTCGCCTCGTTCGCTGAAGCGCCCACGTCGCGGCCGTAGTAGGCGTAGGGGCGCTGGCGGGCGACGAGGAGCTTCAAGGTCTGGTTCATGAGCAGCGCCACGCTCGCGGCCTCGACCGCGAGCAGCGAGTCCACGAAGCCCGCGCGGGTGTCGCCCCGGCCGTGGGCGGAGAGGACGAGGTAGACCACGGCGGAGGCCGGAATGACGCCCAAGGCGTCTACGGAGGAGAGGACGTCGGCGGTCCGGAAGCGGTCGTCCCAGACGAGAGCGTTGCGCACCGAGGCGTCGATCCCGCCCGGCGCGCACCAGTGACACTTGGACGGCGCCATCTCCGACTGGAAGACCTGGAAGAGCACCGACGTCAGCATGACTCCGCCGGCGATCGAGGCGTCGAGCGCGAGATCGTAGCGGAGCGGCACCGGAGGCTCGGCGCCCCGCGCCGCGGGAGCGATGCCGAGCACCAGGGCCAGCGCGATCGTGCGGGAGAAGCGCATGGCGGCACGATATCATCGGCCGCTGGAGATGGCTCGCCGAATCCCCATCGACGGCACCCTGGATCTGCATGCCTTCCTCCCCTCCGAGGCGGCATCGGTCGTCGCCGAGTACCTCGACGCCTGCCACCAGGCCGGCATCCTGGCGGTGCGCGTCGTACACGGGAAGGGAACCGGGGCGCTGCGACGCACCGTCGAGGCGGCGCTCCGCCGCCACCCGCGCGTCGAGAGCTTCCGCGCGGCCGACGAGGGGGGCGGAGGCTGGGGCGCGACGCTGGTCGAGCTGCGGCCCTGACAGGCTGTCGAGAAAGGCGATCTGGTTCCTCGACATGGGCATGGTCGAGGACAGCTTCGACCACTCGACCTTCTCGCGGAACCGCCAGCGCCTGCTCGAGCTTCCGGATGTTCCGGGTCTGATAGTCTCTCTCACGGAAACGGATTCAGGCTGGTCGAGTGGCCCGGGAGCGTTACAGAGGGCGGCATCGAGAGGGAGACTGATGTGCTTTCGTTTGGCCTCGCACGCACATATCGTCTCACCTTCACGCTCCTGTTCGCGTTCTCGACGGGTAGCTGTGCCTATTTCTCGAAGAAGACCATCGTCGGCGCGTGCTCGAACAGTCTCGACTCCCCTATTCAGAACTTCTGTGTGGTGACGCCAGAGGTACTGTGGCGTGGGGCCAGGCCAGACAAGGACAGCGCCGCATGGCTCATTGAGCATGGAGCTCGCACGGTAGTGAATCTCGAGCTCATCCTGGATGACAAGTCCGCCTTTGGTCAGGCAAGGGTCACGGACACGAAGAGCCACGAGCTCGGCTATTTTCGCATCCGTGACTGGGAACCGCTCCGCCTATTTGCCCCTTCGATCGTGGACGATCACATTGCTCACTTCCTTGCGATTGTCGGCCAGCAGCCGAAACCAGTCTATGTCCACTGTCGTTATGGAATGAATCGGACCGGCGTCATGGTGGCCGCTTACAGAGTACTCGTTGAAGGCGTAAGCGATGAGGAGGCCATCGAGGAGATGCGGCGCTATCGGGGCATCTGGTTTGAAGCTGACGAAGAATACATCAGGGGATTGTCACCCGAACGCCGTGAAGAAATCCGGCGCCATGTCATGGAGTGGATACCGAAGCTGAAGAAGGATGCTCGGATCGTTTGCCAGAACGGGACATGCATCGTCTCGGATCACTGAATCGAACCCGAAAGGCGGGTCGTTCGACTTACCTGCGCCCCGCGGTGAGGTATAAGGGGTGACCATGCTCAAGCTGCTCGGCGTGATTGCGTCTGCCGTGGTCTCGCTGGCATCCCCGGCCGCGCAGGTGCCGCGCGCAGCGGATGCTCCGGCACCCATGGCGATGGCATCCGCTGTTTCGACCGTGGACCTGGCGGCCCTGAAGGTCGATTGGGTTGTCGACGGAACGGTCACCGGCGCTACTCTGGCTCTGTGGGTGCTGCCCGAGTTCTTCAAGGATTCTTTGACTCCGGCCAACCCCCGTTGGTACAGGCCGCCCGGTGTGGACATCAGCGTGCGCAGGGCCCTCGCTTGGTCGAACCCGGCGCCGGCCGCGCTCACCTCGGACATCCTGGTGGGGGCGGTGCCCTTGGGCCTGGGTCTTTGGGACTATTTCGAGGCACACGCCGCGGGAGGCTTCCGAACCGCGGCCGAGGACCTGCTCGTCATCACCGAAGCGATGACGATCGCTGGCGCACTCACGACAGTCACGAGGTATACCACCGCGCGTATACGGCCCTTCGCCTATTACGGCAACGGCACCGGCGTGCACGAAGACCACCTCTCCTTCTGGTCGGGGCACACCACCACGGCCTTTTCGGCGGCGGCAGCGGCCGGCTACGTGGCGCAGATTCGCGGCTATGACAGCTGGCCGTGGGTCTATGCCGCCGGCTTCACCGGGGCCGCAGCGATGTCCTATTTCCGCATGGCCGGCGACAAGCATTGGATGACCGATGTCGTCGTCGGGGCGGCGGTGGGGACCGGGGTCGGCTTCTTGGTGCCCTGGCTACACCGCAGCAGCCCGCGACTGAGCCTGCGGGTAGTGCCCATTCCGGATGGGCTCGCCGTCGCCGGGGAATTCTAGGAACTGGAAGACAACCTGCTCCGGACAGCGAAGTTGATGCCCGCAGCTGCCTGACCTGGACGCTGACCGGGACCTCGACCTCGAGCTTCAACAGCCTGCTAGGGCAGGACCTTGCGCAGGAACGGCACGAGCAGCCCCAGCACCGCGCCGTAGAACAGGTGCAGCACCAGCATATGGAGCGGGCGCCCCGCCGCGTAGAGGATCGGGTCGAGGACGCGCGCCAGCACGAACCAGCTGACGAGCCACAGCGCCGCCGCGTAGATGATGCCGACCAGCATGGCCGCGAAGACGTCCATGCCCTCGGGCAGGATGCTCGTGTACACGAGGCCGAACAGCACCGAGGTCATGGCGGCGAGGAGCGTCCCGAGGAGCAGCGGGGCCACCGTTTGCCCGGTGTCCAGTGCCGACTCGCCCATGAAGCTCGCCGCCACGAGGCGCAGCGGGAAGAGGAAGCCCATGTCCAGTCGGGCCGCGAACATGGCGACGAGCCACATGGCGGCCCCGGCTGCGATACCGGCCACGGCCCCCGCCGCCACCTGGTGGTCGGCCGGCTCGCGCTCCGGCAGCGCCTCCGTCAGCGGCCCGGGCCGGGCCTCGTCGCCGTGGTCCATGCTTGCTCCCCGAAACCCATGCTGCCCATTGCGCGCCCCGTCCGTCGAGGGGCGGCGCGTCACCGCGTCTTCTTCTTCGCCTTGGCCTTCGGCTTCGGTGGCGGCGGCACGGGCTCCTCGACGGCGGGAAGCACCGGCACCTTGGGCGCGGACTTGACGCCCATGACCTCGTAGATCGCCTTGAAGTCCCCGTCCACCGCGACGCCCCAGGCGTCGGCGTGGAAGACGCCCTTCAGGATCCGCCGCCCCTCGTCCGTCCTGGCCATGCCGCCCAAGGCGCCGAGCACCGGAGTCACCAGCCGCTCGTCGAAGTCGGGGCGGGCGGCGATGACGTCGTTGGTGATGGGGCCGCTCGCGGCGACGATCCGGAAGTCGCTCATGGGCGGGCTGTCGGCGCACCCGTCCACCTGCGGCTGCTTCCCCTTCGCCGGCTCGTCGCTGAAGGTCGCCCCCACCTCGGCCTTGCCGGTCCGCACCGCCTGGCAGACGCCGGGGTGGTCGCCCATGAAGATGGCCTCGCGGAAGAAGCGGTCGGGGTCCTTGCCCTGCGAGGAGAGCAGCGCCCGCGGGAACAGGTAGCCCGAGGAGGAGCTCTTCGAGACGTAGGCCACCTTCTTCCCGGCGAGGTCGCCGAGGGAGCGGGCCGTCGAGTCGGGACGGACCACGAAGGCCGCCCGGTAGAAGAGCTTGCCGGCGCGCATCGCCTTGGCGATGGCGATGACGTCCGCTCGGCGCTGCGCCGCGTGCACGAAGGCGAGCGGCGTGATCCAGGCGATGTCGACCTTGCCGTCGGCCAGCGCGGCCGAGAGGGCGTCGTAGTCGGGCAGGATCTCCACCTTGACCGGCCGCTTCATCACCTTGGAGAGGTACGGCTCCAGCTCGGCCTGGGCCCTGCGCGCGAGCTTTTCGCCGTTGGGCTTGCCGATGCCGAGGGTGATGGGGGCGTTCGGGTCGAGCGGCATGGCCTCGACGAGCGGGTCGCCGGCGAGCGCCGGCCCCGAGAGGAACGCCAGGGCGAGGGCCGCCGCGGTGCGTGGGTTCATGGTCCGTCCTCCGGTCGAGCGAGCTTGCCGAGGGCGAGGTCGAGCGCCTCGCCGATGCGTTCCGAGCCCGGGCCGCCGCCCTGCGCCAGGTCGGGGGCGCCGCCGCCCTTGCCGCCCAGGAGCGCCGCGGCCTCGCGCACGAGGTCGCCGAGGTGCCGGCCCGGCCCGCGCGGGCGGGCGAAGCAGAGGCTCGCCCGGCCCTCGTCCACCCCGGCGAGGAGCGCCACGCGGCCGCGCGCCGCCAGCGCCTGGGCCACGGCCCGCAGGCCGGCGGGAGCGGCGAGCGGCGGGTCGAGCCGGGAGGCCACCGGCCCGGCGGCGCCACCGGCGAGCCGGTCGGCCGCGGCCTCGGCGAGCGCCAGGACGAGGCGGTCGACCTCCTTCTTCCTGGCGAGCGACTCCTCGGCGAGCCGCGCCGCCGCCTCGGGCAGCTCGGGTGGCGCGCAGCGCAGGGACTGGCTCGCGGCGCCGAGCCGCTCCCACGCGAGCCCGAGCGCTCGCACGACGCGGGCGCCGCAGACGAACTCGACGCGCGAGCCCTCGCCCCACTTCTGCGCGCGGAGCACCGCCACCGCGCCCACCTCGCCGGTTCGGCGCGGGTGGGTCCCGCCGCAGGGGCTGGCGTCCAGGACGATCATGCCGGGGGGAAGAAGGCCCCCCGGACCCCCCGAGGCTCGCTCCGGGGCAGCCTCATCCGGCTGACCCTCCGCTCGCGACTCGACGACCAGGACGATGCGCGAGCCCTTCATCGGCTCCTTGCGGAGCGGCAGCCGGGCGATCTCCTCGGGCGCGAAGTCGCGGGCCACGACCGGAAGGTCCTTCCAGACCGCCTCGTTGCACGCCGCCTCGGCCGCGCGCAGGGCCGCGGCGTCGAGCCGTCCCGCCGGGCAATCGAGGTCGATGGTGCAGGTCTCGTCGCCCAGGTGGAAGGAGAGGGTGCGCGCGCCGCGCACCTTCTCGAAGGCGGCGGAGAGGAGGTGCTGTCCGTGGTGCTGCTGCATGTGGTCGAAGCGGCGCGCCCAGTCCACGGCGCAGGCGACGCGGCCGCCCGGGGGCGGGCCCGCGAGCACGTGGAGCACCTCGCCCTCCGCCTCCTGCACGTCCAGGACCTCGATCCCGGCGATGGTGCCGCGGTCGGCCGGCTGGCCTCCGCCCTCGGGGTAGAAGGCGGTTCGCGAGAGGACCACGGCGGGGCGCTCGCGGTGGCTGCGGACGGCCACGACCTCGGCCTCGAAGCGCGCCAGGTAGGGGTCTGCGAGGTCGAGACGCTCCGTCACGGCCCGGGGAGTGTACCGTCGAAGCACGGGCCCCGCGTGCCCTTTTTTGGCGGTCCCGCGTGGGAACCCCCCGGAACGGTTGGACTCGCGCGGAGGACGCGCTATTGTCCGCGCGCCAGCGAACCCCGGAGGCACCATGCTCGAGAGGCTGATGCCGCGCACCGAGACGTTCTTCGACGACTTCGAGAAGCAGGCGGCGGAGACGGTGAACGGGGCGCGGCAGTTCAAGGATCTGCTCGACGACTTCACCGACGTCGCGCGCAAGACCCAGGCCATCAAGGACACCGAGCACCGCGCCGACGACATCACCCACCGCGCCTTCGAGCGGCTCCACACCACCTTCATCACCCCCTTCGACCGGGTGCAGATCCACCGGCTGCTCTCCGCCATCGACGACGTGCTCGACCTCACGGACGCCGCCGCCGAGCGGGTCAACCTGTACGACGTGGGGCCGGTCGTGCCCGACGCCCGCGAGCTCGCCGGGGTGCTCGTCGCCCAGACCCTGAAGATGCAGGAGGCGGTGCGCGGGCTGCGGAACGTGCGGGAGTCGGAGAAGATCCTGCTCTGCTGCCGCGAGGTGAACTCGCTCGAGAACCAGGCAGACTCGATCCTGCGCACGGCGCTGGCCCGCCTCTTCAAGAGCGGCGCCGACCCCCTCACGGTCATGAAGTGGAAGGAGATCCTGGATCTCATCGAGACCGCCACCGACCGGGCCGAGGACGTAGTCAACATCATCGAGGGCGTGGTCCTGGAGCACGCGTAGGAGCCGCGTCCCCGCCACCCCGTCCTCCGCCATGCTCCTCGCCGTCGTCATCGGGCTCGTCGCCGTCGCGTTGATCTTCGACTTCATCAACGGATTCCACGACGCGGCGAACTCCATCGCCACCGTGGTCTCGACCCGCGTCCTCTCGCCGGTCGCCGCCGTCGTCTGGGCGGCCTTCTTCAACTTCATCGCCGCCTTCTTCGGCAGCCTCAACGTCGCGAAGACGATGGGCAAGGGCATCATCCAGTTCGAGGTGCTGAAGGACCACGGGAACGCGGTGGTCCTGACGGTGATCTTCGCCTCGCTCATGGGCGCCATCGTCTGGAACCTGCTCACCTGGTGGTGGGGGCTGCCGTCCTCCTCGTCCCACGCGCTCGCCGGCGGCATGATCGGCGCCACGCTGCCCGTGCTGGGGATGGAGGGACTCGTCCCCTCGGGCATCCTCAAGATCGTCGCCTTCATCGTGCTCTCGCCGCTCATCGGCATGTTCCTCGGCTCCTCGATGATGATCCTCACCACCTGGATCGTGCGGCGGCAGACGCCCGCCCGCGTGGACCGCTACTTCCGGCGGCTCCAGCTGGTCTCGGCGGCGGTCTTCTCCTACAGCCACGGCACCAACGACGCCCAGAAGGTCATGGGCATCATCGGGGTCGTCCTCTACGGCACCATCTGGAAGGATCGCGCCTTCCACATCCCGTTCTGGGTGGTCCTGCTCTGCCACGCCGCCATCGCCCTCGGCACCTTCTTCGGCGGCTGGCGCATCGTGAAGACCATGGGCCACAGCCTGACCAAGCTCCAGCCCATCGGCGGCTTCTGTGCCGAGACCGGCGGCGGCGTCACCATCCTGGCGCTCGCCCACGCCGGCATCCCGGTGTCCACCACCCACACCATCACCGGCGCCATCGTCGGAGTCGGCGCGACCCGCGGCACGCGGGCGGTTCGCTGGGGCGTGGCGGGCCGGATCCTGTGGGCCTGGGTGTTCACCATCCCGGCGGCGGCGCTCGTGGCCGCCCTCGCCTACGCCGCGACTCACTTCCTCGTTGGCCTCTTCGCGTGACCCCCGGGGCCTCCTCGCCGCGCATCGTTTGACGGTCCGGCCGGGGTCTCGCCGCGTCCTTGCGCCAAGTGCAGGGACGGCCGGGGTCTCGCCTCGTCCTCGCTCAAAGTCGCTTCCGTCGCCGATCGAGCCTCGGTTCCGTACGCGCGGAGCCGCGCATCTCCCGCCAGCCGCTCCGCCGTGCAAGGGTGGCCACGAGCGGCTGACCGGTCGATGCAATGCGGCTGGCGCACGGCATGCGGGCCCCGTACGCAGCTCCGTTCGCTGCGGGCGAGGCGAGACCTCGGCCGTCCCTGCTTCCCTCCGGGTGCGCGTTAGGCCGCCGTGCTCGCGAGCATGCCGCAGGCGGCGTTGCGGTCCTGCCCGCCCGAGTAGCGCCGCACCACCGGCTGGCCCGGCAGCTCGCGGGCGAGCGCGTCGCGGAAGGCGTTCCACTCCGCCTCCGAAGGCGGCCGGAAGCGGCCGGTGGCGTCGTTCACGGCGATGGGGTTGAGCCGCACCGGAATCCCGCGCAGGAGGCGCCCCAGCTCCGCCGCGTCCTCTTCGCCGACGTTCACGCCCGAGATCATGACGTACTCGAGCGTGACCCGGCCGCGCCGGGCGGCGTGCTCCCGCACCGCGTCCACCAGCTCCTCGAGCGGGTGGCCGCGCTCCACCGGCATGAGCGCCGCCCGCTTCTCCGGGGTGGCGGCGTTGAGGGAAACGCAGAGGCGGAACTTGTGCCCCTCGGCGGTGTAGCGCCGGATCATCGGAACGACACCAGCGGTGGAGATGGAGATCTTCCGCGCGTCCACGCGCCCACCGGCCGGATCGCAGAGGACGTGGGCCGCGGCGAGGACGGCGTCGTAGTTGTGGAAGGGCTCGCCCTGCCCCATGAAGACGGCGCCGGTGACCGGCCGCGAGCTGTCCGCCCGCACCTCGAGGAACTGGGCCACCATCTCCCAGGCCTCGAGGTTCCGCTCGAGCCCGAGCCGGCCGGTGGCGCAGAAGGCGCAGGCGAGGGCACAGCCCGCCTGCGACGAGAGGCAGGCCACGTGGTGGGTGTCGTAGAGCGGGATGCGCACCGACTCGACGCGCACGCCGTCCCGGAGCCCGAAGAGGTAGCGGCGGAAGCCGTCCCTCGCGTCCTCGCGGGCCTCGAGGCGGAGGCGCTCCTGCGACAGTCGCGCCTCGGCGAGGTCCAGCACCTCGCGCCGGACGTTGCGGGCCTGGCGCAGGTGGCGGCCCCGGCCCACCACGGCGCCGAGGATGCGGCGCGCGTCCTCGAGGCCGATGCCGAGCGCGCGCGAGAGGCCGCCGCTGTCCTGTCCCAGGATGTGGAGCACGGAGGGGAGATAGGGTAGATCGGGCTCATGCGATACGCCATCGCCGCGCTCATCGTCGCGGCCGGCTGCTACGTCGGGCCGCCTCGCTACTACCAGCCCCCGCCGGCCCCGCGCCCGGCGCCGCCTCCGGCGCGGCCGGAGGCCGCGCCGGCCCAGCGGGTGCTGACCGAGCAGGAGGCCATCGCCGTGGCCATGGGGCACGCGCGTTCCCAGGGCCTCAAGGTGAGCAAGGTGACGCACGCCCACCTCGACGGCGCCGGCCGCTGGCACGTCGAGGTGCGCGGCGACCCCGGCCGCGACAAGGCCACGGTCCTCGTCGACGGCTTCACGGGCCAGGTGCTGAGGGCCAGCCTCAAGGACGACGACCGCGGCGACTGACGCGCGCGCCGCCGGCCGCCCGCCGCCCCGAGACCCAGGGATTCCCATCGAGCAGGTAGCGCCAGGGACGGCTGGCCCAGTCCCCGGCGTAATGCACGTTCACGCGCGGCGTCGCGATGACTCGCTCGACAGGCCGCGGAGCGTCCTCGACGAACAGGGTCGCCCCGGCGAGGTCCCGGCCGTCGTGCGTCTCGCGCCGGATGGCGAGCGCGCGGCACAGGTTTCCCGGCCCGCTCGGAACGTGCAGGCAGCCCTCGACGGGCTCCCCGGCGCGCACCAGCACCGCCGACGGCCGTCCCGCTTCGCCGGTGACGGCGTTCACGCAGTGGTACATGCCGTAGACGAGGTAGACGTAGGCGAAGCCGGGCGGCCCGAACATGATGGCGGCCCGCCGGGTCGGGCCGAAGCGGGCGTGGGACGCCTGGTCGGCCTCGCCCAGATAGGCCTCGGTCTCGACGATGCGCGCGGCGCGGCGCACGCCGCCGTCGAGGTGGACGAGCACCTTGCCGAGAAGGTCCCGCGCCACCCGCCGCGCGTCCCGGGCGTAGAAGGCGCGGGAAAGGCGCCGGCTCGGCCGTCCCGCCGCCACGTCAGTCCGCGCCCGGCCGGGGCAGCACCGCCCGCCACACGCCCGCGCCCACGAAGACCTCGAGGAGTGCCGGGTCGAGCTTTCCGGCGCGCGCCTCGGCGCGGAGGATCTCGAGCGCCGTCTCCGCCGGCACCGCCTTCTTGTACGGGCGGTCGGCGGCGGTGAGGGCGTCGAAGATGTCGGCGATGGTCATCATCCGCGTCTCCACCGCGATGGACTCCGCCGGGACGCCGCGCGGGTAGCCCTTGCCGTCGAGCTTCTCGTGGTGCCCGTGTGCGATGTCCGGTACCCCGCGCAGGGCGCGCGTCCACGGGATCTGCGAGAGGAAGCGGAAGGTGTGGCTCACGTGGCTCTCGATCTCCAGCCTCTCCTCCTCGGAGAGCGATCCACGGGGGATGGAGAGCCAGGCCACCTCGGACAACTCGAGGTAGGGTCGCTCCGCGCCGCGGGAATCGACGAAGGTGCGCGCGGCGATGGCGGCGAGCCGCTCGAAGCTCCCCTCGGGCAGCACCGTGGGGCGGTTGCAGGCCACGACGGTTTCCCAGAAGCCGTCCAGCTCGGCGCGCCGCGCCTCGATACCGTCCTCGGGCCGGCCCTCGAGACGCGCCCGGAGCCGCTCGTTCTCCAGCTGGGCGCGGATGAGGTCGAAGCGCGCCGCGAGGAGATCGAGCTGAGCGGGGTGGAGCTTGCTCGCCTTCACGAGAACGTGCTCCCGGACCCCGACCTTGCCGAAGTCGTGCAGCAGCGCGGCGTACCGGAGCTGCTGCAGCTCGGCGGGGCCGAAGCGTACGCCCGCGAGGGAGGGCGGCGGCGACGCCTCCAGCGCCCGGGCCAGCCCGACGGTGAGGCGGGCCACCCGCTCCGAGTGGCCGGCGGTGCTGGGGTCGCGGGCCTCGATGGCCACGACCGATGCCCTCACGAAGCCCTCGAAGAGCCGCTCGATCTCCTCGTGGAGCACGGCGTTCTCGATGGCCGAGGCCGCCTGCCCGCCGAGCGCCACGAGCAGCTCCTCGTCCTCCTCGGTGAAGGCGCCGTCCTTCCGGTTGAGCGCCTGCACGACCCCCACCACCTCGCCCTGGGTGTCGACCATGGGGACGCAGAGGATGTTGCGGGTGCGGTAGCCGGTGGCGGCGTCCACCGCCCGGTTGAAGCGCGGGTCGAGGTAGGCGTCGCCGACGCGGACGCTCGTTCCGGTGGCGGCGACCGCGCCGGCGATGCCCGCCCCGAGCGGGACGCGGATCTCGGACGTTCCCTGCGCCACCTTGCTCCACAGCTCGCCGCGCTCCCGGTCCACGAGGAACAGCGAGCAGCGGTCGGCCTCGGCCACCCGCGCCGCCTCCGCGACGATCTTCTCGAGCAGGGCGTCGAGGTGGCGCTCCGCGGTCAGGGCCTTCGCCACCTCCAGGATCGACTGCAGCTTGGCGATGCGGCGCTCGAGCTGCACGGGGTCCATGGTGTGGAGCGACGATACGACGCTCCGTCGCGGGGCCGCAACCGCGCGCCGCACGGTGGCGCCGGACGTCGCGCTGGCGTAAGAATGGGTGCGAGCCTGCGAATGCGCCGCGCGAAGATCGTCGCCACCATCGGTCCGGCGTGCTCGGACCCGTCGAACATCCACAAGCTCTTCGAGCACGGGGTGGACGTGGCCCGCCTCAACTTCTCCCACGGGCGGCAGGAGGACCACGCGCAGGTCCTCGACCACATCCGGGCCGCGTCGCGCCGGCTGCAGAAGGCGGTGGGCGTCCTCCAGGACCTGCAGGGCCCCAAGATCCGCACCGGCCCGCTCAAGGCCGGCAAGGACGGGGTGTCGGTCCCGAGCGGCTCCGAGATCGTCATCACCACCGAGGGGGAGATCCAGGGAGACGCGAGCCTCGTCTCGACGACCTACCCGCACCTCGCCGAGGACGTGCGCCCCGGCGACCGCCTGCTCGTGGACGACGGGCTCCTCGAGTTCCGCGTCCTCGAAACCGACGGCGTCCGCGCGCGCTGCGAGGTGGTGGAGGGCGGCGTCCTCGGCGAGCACAAGGGCATCAACCTCCCGGGGGTGACGCTGCGGGCCGAGGCGCTCTCCGACAAGGACAAGCGCGACCTCGTCTTCGGCGTCACCCACGGCGTGGACTTCGTGGCCCTCTCCTTCGTGCGCACCGCCCAGGACGTGGTGCTGTGCCGGCAGGAGATGGAGCGGGCCGGGCGAGTCGTCCCCATCATCGCCAAGATCGAGAAGCCCGAGGCGCTCGACAGCCTCGACGCCATCCTCGCCGCCGCCGACGGCCTCATGGTGGCCCGCGGCGACCTCGGCGTGGAGATCCTCCCCGAGCGCGTGCCCGGCCTGCAGAAGGAGATCGTGCGCAAGGGCAACGCCGCCGGGAAGCCGGTCATCATCGCCACCCAGATGCTGAACTCGATGATGGAACACCCCCGCCCGACCCGCGCCGAGGCGAGCGACGTCGCCAACGCCGTCTGGGACGGCGCGGACGCGGTCATGCTCTCCGGCGAGACCGCGAGCGGCCGTTACCCGCTCCTCGCCGTCCAGATGATGGACCGCATCATCCGCGAGGCCGAGGCGAACCTCTCGATCGCCCACGCGCCGCGCGTCGGCCTCGACCCCTCCGCCCTCCCGGCGCCGTTCCCGGAGGTCGTCTCCGCCACCGCCAGCCGCGCCGCGCTCGAGGCGGGCGCCGTCGCCATCTGCTGCTTCACGCTCGGCGGGACGACCGCCCGCCTCCTCGCCCAGGACCGGCCGCACGTGCCGGTGGTGGCCTTCTCCCCCGACCAGTCGATCCGTCGCCGGATGGCCCTCTACTGGGGCGTCGTGCCCAAGGTGATGGAGCCCATCCGCAACCCCGACGTCATGTGCGAGATCGTGAGCGACCGCCTGGTCGAGGACGGGCAGGCGAAGCCCGGCGACAGCATCGTCCTGGTGTTCGGCTCTCCGCTCGGCCAGGCGGGCCACACCAACTCCATCCGGCTCCACCAGATCCCGCACCCGTCGGACAAGGACACGCGCTACCGGGTTCCGATTTAGCCGGTGACCCGCTTCCGCGCCGCGTGGACGAGCGCGTCCCGGGCGCCCCCCTTGGCGATGGCCCGCACCTCTGCCAGCGGGACGCGGTCGAGCAGCCGCAGCGCGAGGGGCAGCGGGGTCTTCGGATTGCGGACCAGCGCCGTGCAGACCGTCGCGTTCGCCCCCCACTCCTTGTGCTCGGCGATGAGCTTCAGGGCGTCGGGGGAGAGGGTGGTGAGCTTCGCCGCCCACTGGACCTCGTCGAGGCCGATGCGGGGGTTGCGCAGGACGCAGGCGTGCAGCGACTTGTTGACGTCGCGCAGGAGCGCCATGCGGACCTCGCGGTCGCCCGACATCGCCTGGGCGATCTTCTGGGCCACGGTGAGCTCGTCCAGCCGGTCCGCGACCGAGCCGCGCGGCCCGCCGCGGGCCGCCTCCGCCTCGCCCTTCACCCCCACCTCCCCGGCGGCCTCCGCCGCGGGGGCGCGCAGGCGCGCCGCGAGGCTCGCGAGGTCGGTCGGCATCCCCTCGAAGACCACCGCCACTCCGACGCCGGGCACCGCCGCCGCGATGCGGCCCGGGACCCGCGCCACCGCCTCGCCGGAGATCTCGACCACGAGACTGCAGGGCTCGAGCGCGGCCGCTCGATCGAGGGTCGCGCCGCGGACGAGGAGCCCGCCCTTCGCGATCTCGGCGTCGTGGGCGGCGAGGTACTCCGCCGCCGAGGGGTATGCGACCCGCAGCTCCGCTGCCGCCATCCCGCCCTCCTCCGTCCGGGATCTCTATCAGGATCGCGCCTGCCGGGTGGAGTGGAGGCCGTTGCCCCGCCCGCCGCGCGGGAGTAGATCCGCGGGATGGACGTCCCCGCCCTGCAGCGCGCGCTGTCCGAGCAGAAGATCGACGCCTGGCTGCTCTACGACTTCCACGGCCAGAACCCGACGGCGCTCGGCGCCCTCGGGCTCGGGGGCCGCATGCTCACCCGGCGCTGGTTCTACCTCGTGCCGGCCTCGGGCGAGCCGAGCCTGCTGGTGCACGCCATCGAGCTCGGCTCCTTCCCGAAGGAGGTGCCCGGCCGGCGCGCGCGCTACGCCTCGTGGCAGTCGCTCCGCGAGGAGCTGGGGAAGCTGCTCGGGCCGTTCGCCGGCCGGAAGGTCGCCATGGAGTACTTCCCCATGGCCGCCATCCCCTACCTCTCCCGCGTGGACGCCGGGACCCTCGAGCTCGTCCGCACCTTCGGCGTCGAGGTGGTCTCCTCGGCGGAGCTGGTGCAGCGCTTCCTCTGCCGCTGGACCCCGCACCAGCTCGCGAGCCACGTGCGGGCGCTCCGATCCATCGACGACGCCAAGGACGCCGCCTTCGCCTATGTCGCCGACCAGCACCGGCGGGACCTCGAGCCCACCGAGACCCAGGTGCAGGACTTCCTCATGCGGCGCTTCGCCGGGGCGGGCCTCGTCACCGACCACCCGCCCATCGTGGCGGTGAACGGCCACGCCGGCGACCCGCACTACGAGCCGGAGGCGCGGACCGCGTCGCCCATCCGCCGCGGCGACCTCCTCCTCATCGACCTGTGGGCCAAGGGAAAGGATCCGGACGACGTCTACGCCGACATCACCTGGGTCGCCTTCTGCGGCGAGAGGCCCCCGAGGAAGCTCGAGGAGATCTTCCGCATCACCGCCGACGCGCGCGACGCGGGCCTCGCCGCCGTGGAGGGTGCCTTCCGCGAGAAGCGAACGCTGCAGGGCTGGCAGGTGGACCGGACCGTCCGCGATCACATCGCCTCGAAGGGATACGGCGACCGCTTCGTGCACCGCACCGGCCACTCCATCGGGACGAACGTCCACGGCGACGGGGCCAACCTCGACGACCACGAGACCCACGACACGCGCGAGCTCACGGAGGGTCTCGCCTTCTCCATCGAGCCCGGCATCTACCTCCCGGAGGAAGGGCTCGGGGTCCGGAGCGAGATCGACGTCGTCATGACCGGCGAGGGGCCGAAGGTGTTCTCCAAGGTGCAGCAGGAGCTGGTCCGCATCGTCCCATGAGCGAAGCCTTCCCCGGCCTGCCGCCGGCGCCCGCCCCGCCCGAGCCACGGCCGGCGTCGGCGGTGATCCTCTGGCGCGAGGGGCCGAAGGGGCGGGAGGTGTTCTGGGTGCGGCGCGGCGAGGGGCTCTCCTTCGCCGGCGGCTTCTACGCCTTCCCCGGCGGGCGGCTCGACCGGGCCGATGCCGCGGTCCCGGTCCCGGGGCTCTCCGGGCGCGAGGCGGCGCTCGTCGCCTGCGCCTGCCGCGAGCTGTTCGAGGAGACGGGCGTCCTGCTCGCCCGCGGCGCCGGCCGGCTCTCGCGGGCCGAGCGCGACGAGGCCCGGCGGGCCCTGCTCGAGGACCGGCTCGCCTTCGGCGACCTCCTCGCCCGCCACGGGCTCTCGATCGATCCCGCGCCACTCGCCCCGGCCGGCCGGTGGGTGACGCCGCCCTACTTCCCCGTCCGCTTCGACGCCCAGTTCTTCCTCGTCCGGCTCCCGCCGGGAGAGGAAGCGGCGGTCTGGCCGGGCGAGCTCTCCGCCGGCGAGTTCGTCGCCACCTCCCATGCCCTCGCGCTCTGGGAACGCGGCGAGGTGCTGCTCCACCCGCCCAACCACTGGGGCATCGCCTGCCTCGACCGGGAGGCGCCGCCCGGGTGCCTGCCGGCGCTCCGCGAGCCCAGGCAGCGGGACGACGGGCCGGCGCCCCGCATCGAGTTCCAGAAGGGCGTGTTCATGGCGCCCTTGCGCACGCCCACCCTGCCCCCGGCGACCCACACCAACGCCTGGCTCGTCGAGGCCGGCGGGGGCCTCGCGGTGGTGGACCCCGGCTCGCCGGAGCCCGCCGAGCAGGCGCGGCTCGAGCGGCTCCTCGACGCGCTCGCCGCCGAGGGGCTGGCGCCGAGGGAGATCTGGCTCACCCACCACCACGGCGACCACGTGGGGGGCGCGGCCGCGCTCGCGGCGAGCCGCGGGCTCCCGGTCCGCGCCCACGCGCTCACCCTCGGGCGGCTCCGGCTCGGCGGCGCCGAGGTCCGGCCCGTCGCCGACGGCGAGCTGCTGCACGGCCGCTGGCGCGCGCTCTTCACGCCCGGTCACGCCCCGGGACACCTCTGCTTCCTCGACGAGCGGACCCGGGCGCTCCTCGCCGGCGACATGGTGAGCACGGTCTCGACCGTGATCATCGACCCGCCCGAGGGGGACATGGCCGAGTACCTGCGGCAGCTCCGCCGGCTGCGCGATCTCGCGCCGCGCACGCTCTACCCGGCCCACGGCGGCCCGGCGCCGAGCGCCGTGCTCGAGCTGGACAAGTACCTGGAGCACCGGCGCGCCCGCGCCGACCAGGTGCTCGCCGCGCTCTCCGCGGGCGGGGAGCTCTCCGAGGTCACCCGCGCCGCCTACGCCGACACGCCCGCGGCGATGCTGCCCGCGGCCGAGCGCAGCTGCCTCGCGACGCTCGTCATGCTGGAGGCCCAGGGCCTGGCGAGGCGGGAGGGGGGCTCCTGGCGGCTCGACTCCTGACGCGCTCGCGGGTTCCCTTCACGTTTCTTCACGGGCGCACAAGAACCGTGAAGGAATGCGTCGCCATTCTTCCACACCGCGCCGGCGACGGTCCTGTTCTCGCGGGGTTGCGATCCCCGGTTTGCGGGCATGCGCGTTGCAGATCTGTTAGAAACCCCTTTCCGGGGAGAGTCCCATGAAGCTTACCCGCGTCGCCGCCCTGTTCCTGCTCGCCTTCCTCTTCGGAAGCGGTTCCGCCGAGGTGGCGGTCCAGACCGGCCGCGCCCTCGCCCGCGCCCGCGCCGAGCGGCAGGTGGGCACGGCAGGCGACCTCGTCTCGCTCGAGCTTCGCACCGAGGACGGCGGGACCATCGCCCACCCGCGCCTCATCGCCCCCATCGGCCGGCCCGCCCAGCTGGTGCTGCGCGACGCGTCCGACCCGGAACGCATTCGCCTCACCCTGCGGGTGGAGACGATGCGCGAGGCGTCAGGCGACATCAAGGTGGATTACGTCCTCGAGCTTCCCGCCTTCGAGATCTCGACGAGCGGACGCCTCTCGGTCACGCCCGGGGTGGAACAGGTCGTGGATCTGGGCGGCGGCGGGCTCTCCGGGACGCTCCTCGCCCTGCCGGTGCCGTCGGCGGCCTTCGACGCCTACGTCGAGTCCGAGGGGTTGCGCACCCAGCCGGCGCCCGCCATCTGACAAGGTGGGGGACGTGCCGCCGCCCTACGGCCTGGCGCTCTGCTCCTCGTAGACGATCGTCCCGAGCTCGCGGCCTTCCTCGCTCCAGGCGGTCCAGCGGCCGCACTGCATCCCGGCGCAGAAGCGCCCCTCGGACCTCTTCTTCCCGTTCCGCCACCAGGCGACGAAGCGGCCGTGGCGCAGGCCCCGGTCGAACTCGACCTCCTCCTCCTTCCCTCCGTCCTGGTAGAAGTACGCCCAGGGGCCGTCCGGCTCGCCGTCTCGATACGCGCCCTGGCGGGCCCGCTTGCCGTCGCGGTAGTACTCGATGAACGGCC
>Ga0209798_10000513_pt1 | contig 23434 bp, 20 predicted proteins | sample DOMMetBare3Fresh_FD_187475 | JGI IMG/M metagenome (GOLD analysis project Ga0209798, IMG submission 187475) | Wetland sediment microbial communities from St. Louis River estuary, USA, under dissolved organic matter induced mercury methylation -... | ecosystem: Environmental > Aquatic >... | reverse complement strand
AGCGCAACCCTCCGACCCCGCGGACCTCGCCCGGGCTCGACGTCCGTGGCCCGCACCGCGAGATGCCGGCGCCGACCACCGCACCGCCCGGCGCGGCGACGAGCCGCCCGCCCGACGACGCGCCCGACGCACCGAGGCCGCCGTACACCGCCATGGCGACCGCCGCCGGCAGCGCCCGCCGTGTCGTGGCGACGTCCTGTGCATGACTCCCAGCGGGCACGACCCGAGGCTAGGGGGAGGAAGACCCCCGGGCCGGCAAGGTCCCGTGCGCGCTGCTCCGCGCCGCCGCCGGCGGCCAGCGCGTCTGCTCGGGTCAGCGGTCCTTCAGCCGCACCCGCGGGACGATCTCGCCGCCGGCGAGCGACGCCTCGAGGCGCGCCTCGCCATGACCGCTGCGCAGCCGGACCTCCACCTGCCGGGTCCCCTCGTCGAGCGTGTGGACCGACCATCCTGCCGCGGCGTCGACGCTGTCGACGACGAGGAGGCCGCCGCGGACCGTGAGCCTGACCGACCCCGCGGCGCCCAGGTCCACCCGCGTCGAACGACCGGCCGGAGCCGGACGGCCGGCCGCCCGGGCCGACGGCTCAGGAGCCGGGGCGGCCTCGCCGCCGGCCGTCGGACCGGGCAGCGGCAGCGCGACCCGGGGGCGCGTCACCGGCGTCCGCTCGCCCTCGACGGACAGCACCGTGCCGAGGACGGCCCCGCAGACGACCGCCGCCGCGACGACGGCGCCGAGGCCGCTCGCCCAGACGAGGACGCGGGGCGCGCCCCCGCCGCTCACCGCGCCACCTCGACCGTGGCGGTGACGGCCGGGATCGGCTGCGTCGTCCAGTCGTTCGGCGGCGGCGCGGCGAGCGGGTGGCCGAGGGTGGCGACGACGGTGAGCGCCGCCGGGAGCGCGACGACGGCCGCCGCGAGCACCGGGACGGGTCCGCGCAGCGCCTCCCAGAACTGCGCGGCGGCCGAGCCCTGGGGGTCGAGCCGGGCCGCGACGTCCCGGTTCGCCACCAGGTGCTCGACGACCCCGAGCACCCCGAGCAGCGCGGAACCGCCGGCCAGGGCGCGCACGGCGGCGAGCCGCCCGATCCGGGTCGCGGTGAGCAGCAGGACGTTCGCGAGCGACGTCGCCGTGACCGCGAGCCACGGCAGCACCTGGACGGGCGTGCGCCAGTGCCCGGCGAGGGCCAGCTCCAGGGCGATCCCCAGGACGGCGGTGACCGACACGGCGACGACGGCGGTCCGGAGCACCTCGGCCCCGGCAGCCCGCTCCGTCGGCCGGACCAGCACCCGGCGCACGAGGGGCCCGCGGCGGGGACGGTCCGGCGTCGGGGGCCGGCCGGGGCGCGGCGAGGGTGGGGCCGTCATCGGAGGCCTCCGCTGCGACGTGGAGTCGGGTGTCCCGCTCAGCGTGCGTCGTCGGCAGGGCGCCGTCCATTGCCCATCGGGTCTAGGACGAACGGGCCACCACCCGGTGCGTCCGCGGCACGTCAGCCGTCGCTCGAGCGCTTCCACAGGTTGATCCCGGCGTCGACCGCGTGCTGGTCGATGTCGGCGAGCTCGTCGTCGGTGAACGGCGGGCCGCCGAGCGCCGCGACGTTGCCCTCGAGCTGGGCGACGCTGCTCGCCCCGACGAGCACGCTCGTCACCCGGTCGTCGCGCAGCGCCCACGAGAGCGCGAGCTGGGCGAGGGACTGCCCGCGCGAGGCGGCGATCGCGTCGAGCGCGCGGACGTGGTCGAGGGCCCGTTCGTCGATCATGGCAGGGTCCAGCGACTTGCCCTGCGCGGCACGGGAGTCCGCGGGCACGCCGCCCAGGTAGCGGTCGGTGAGCATCCCCTGCGCGAGCGGGGAGAACGCGATGCAGCCGATGCCCTCCTCGCCGAGGACGTCGAGCAGGCCCTCCTCGATCCAGCGGTTGAGCATCGAGTAGCTCGGCTGGTGGATGAGCAGCGGCGTCCCGAGGGAGCGCAGGACGGTCGCCGCCTCGCGGGTGCGCTCGGGCGAGTACGAGGAGATCCCGGCGTAGGTCGCGCGACCCGAGCGGACCGCCGTGTCGAGCGCGCCCATCGTCTCCTCGAGCGGGGTGTCCGGGTCGAACCGGTGGCTGTAGAAGATGTCGACGTGGTCGACGCCCATCCGCCGCAGCGACTGGTCGAGGCTGGCGAGCAGGTACTTGCGCGACCCGAGGTCGCCGTACGGCCCGGGCCACATGTCGTAGCCGGCCTTCGTCGACAGCACGATCTCGTCGCGGTGCGCGCGGAAGTCCTGGGCCCAGATCGTGCCGAAGTTGGCCTCGGCGCTGCCGTACGGCGGGCCGTAGTTGTTCGCGAGGTCGAAGTGCGTGATGCCCAGGTCGAACGCCCGGCGCAGGATCGCACGCTGGGTCTCGATCGGCTTGTCGTCGCCGAAGTTGTGCCACAGACCCAGCGACACGGCCGGCAGCCTGAGGCCGCTGCGCCCGGTCCGGCGGTAGAGGATGGAGTCGTAGCGTTCGGCGGCGGGGACGTACGTCGGCATGGCGGCATGCTTGCACGCGTCGGGGCCGCCCGTCAGGGTGGGCCCGCGACCGGGGACGCCCGGGACCGCCTGCACACACGACTGCGCCGGCCTGTCGGCGCGGCTCGAGATCCGCGGGACGCCCGCGGCACGGACGGAGGCACCATGGTCCCGGTTCCGGACGACGTCCGGGCCCGCCTGCACGAGCGGACGACGCAGCTGTGGGCCGCGCCGGGGGTCGTCGACCTCGGCATCGGCCAGCCGCAGGACGCGATCCTCCCGGTCGAGGTCCTCTCCGCGGCGCTCGCGGCCACCGCGTCGGCGGGCGCCCGTCATCCGTTGCAGTACGGCATCGAACCGGGCGACGGCGACCTGCGGGTCGCGCTGGCCGACTACCTCGAGGAACCGTACGGCTTCTGTCCCGACCCCGACGAGACCTTCGTGACGAACGGCACCTCGCAGGCGATCGACCTCGTGACGGGGACGTTCACCCGACCCGGCGACGTCGTCCTCGTCGAGGAGGCGACGTACTTCCTCGCGCTCGACGTCTTCCGCGACCATCACGTGCGGGTCGAGCCGGTCGCCGTCGACGACGACGGGCTCATCCCGGAGGCACTCCAGGAGGCGGTGCGCAGGCACCGGCCGGCGTTCGTCTACACCGTCCCGTCGTTCCACAACCCGACCGGGGCCACGATGCCCTCGGCCCGCCGCGAGCGCGTCGTGGCGCTGGCCGCCGAGCACGGCACGCTCGTCGTCGCGGACGAGGTCTACCACCTGCTGTCGTACCCCGACGCGATGCGGGGCAACGGTCCGACGATGCCGGCGCCGCTCGCCGGGTGGACGGGCTCCGGGGTCGTGCTGTCCCTCGGCACGTTCTCGAAGATCCTCGCCCCGGGCCTGAGGCTGGGCTGGGTGCACGCGGCGGGGCCGCTCGTCGAACGGCTCGCGGCCCGGGGCTTCGTCGTCAGCGGCGGCGGGCTCAACCCGCTCGTCGCGGCCGTCGTCACCCGCACGCTCCAGGATGGCTCGGCCGCGGCCTACCTGTCGCACCTGCGCGGCCTGCTCGGCGAGCGACTCGCCGTGATGGACGCCGCCCTGCGCGAGCACCTGCCGGCCGACGTGACGTGGGCGGCGCCCGGCGGCGGCTACTTCTTCTGGCTCCGGCTGCCGCCGGACGTCGACCCCGCCGCGCTGCGGGACGCCGCCCGGGCCGAAGGCGTCGACTTCCGACCGGGGTCGCTCTTCTGCGTCTCCGGTGGCGGCACCGACCGGGTCCGGCTGAGCTTCGCCTACTACGACCCGGGCGCGATCGCGACGGCCGTCGCCGCCCTCGGCCGCGCGTTCGGCACCGTCCGGCACTGACGCAGGAGAGTCTGCGTCCCACGGCCGGCCGGCGGCGGACCCGCGCACGGGCGAGACCCGAGGTCAGCGGTCCGGTGCGACCGGCTTGGCGAACCGGACGGCGTGCCGGCCCGCGATCGTCACCCGGCCGGTCTCGGTCCAGCCGAGCCGGGCGTACAGCGCGCGGTTCTCGGTCATCCGCTCGTTCGTCACCAGGCGCAGCTCCGGCAGGCCCGCGGCGGCCGCGAGCTCCTGCGCGAACGCGAGCAGGCGGCGTCCGAGCCCGGCGCCCTGGCACGCCGGCGCGACGGCGACGTTGTCGACGTAGAGGTGGTCCGGGCGCTGCTCGACGACGAGCAGCCCGGCCAGGCCCGCGACGTCCGGGCGGCCGCGGCCGCCCGGGCCGGCGGAGCCGTCGACCACCCAGGCCTGGCCCGCCGCGACCCGGGCGGCGTAGTCGTCGACCATCGGCAGGGGCGGGATGCCCATCCGCGCGACGTAGTGGCCGTACGCGGCCGCGACGAGCACCTCCACCGCGCGGACGTCCGCGGGGGTCGCGAGGCGGGGCTGGACGGCGTCGGCTCCCACCGGCGCAGGATGGCACGCGCACGGGCCGCGCGTGCCCGTCCCGGACCACCGCGCCGGGCCCGCCGGGGGGAGCACTAGGGTTGAGCCGCACAACGACGTGCCGCCGGCCGCCGTGCGGCCGGCCGGGACACCCGTCCACCGACCTGTCGTCGACCCACGGAGTGCCGTCGTCATGACCGTTCGCCGCGTCGCCCTGCTCACCGCCGGCGGGCTCGCCCCGTGTCTGTCCTCCGCCGTCGGCGGGCTCATCGAGCGCTACAGCGCAGTGGCCCCCGACATCGAGATCATCGGGTACCTCGACGGCTACGCCGGCCTGCTCGCCGGCCGCCATCTGGTCGTGACGCCCGAGGTCCGGCAGAAGGCGCACCTGCTCCACCGCTTCGGCGGCAGCCCGATCGGCAACAGCCGCGTCAAGCTGACCAACGTCGCCGACTGCCTCGCGCGGGGGCTGATCCGGGAGGGCCAGGACCCGCTGCACGTCGCCGCCGAGCAGCTGACGAAGGACGGCGTCGACGTCCTCCACACGATCGGCGGCGACGACACGAACACGACGGCCGCGGACCTCGCCAGGTACCTCCACGAGAACGGCTACGAGCTCACGGTCGTCGGGCTGCCGAAGACCATCGACAACGACGTCATCCCGATCCGGCAGAGCCTCGGGGCCTGGACGGCGGCCGAGCAGGGCGCGATCTTCGCGCGCAACATCGTCGCCGAGCACTCGTCGAACCCGCGGATGCTCATCGTCCACGAGGTCATGGGCCGGCACTGCGGCTGGCTGACCGGCGCGACCGCCGTCGCCTACCGTGAGTGGCTGGGCCGCCAGGAGTTCGCCGGCTTCGGCAACGACGCCCGGGGCTGGGACGTGCACGGCGTGTTCGTCCCCGAGCTCGCGTTCGACATCGAGTCCGAGGCCAAGCGGCTGCGTGCCGTGATGGACGAGGTCGGCTGCGTCAACCTGTTCCTCTCGGAGGGCGCCGGCGTCGAGACGATCGTCGAGGAGATGGTCGCCCGCGGCGAGGAGCCGCAGCGCGACGCCTTCGGCCACGTGAAGATCGACACGATCAACCCCGGCGCCTGGTTCGCCAAGCAGTTCGCCGGCCTGGTCGGCGCCGAGAAGACGATGGTCCAGAAGAGCGGCTACTTCTCCCGCTCGGCCGCCGCGAACGACGCCGACCTCGCCCTCATCAAGCGATGCACAGACTACGCCGTCGACGCCGCGCTGCGCGGCGAGAGCGGGCTCGTCGGGCAGGACGAGGAGGCCGGCGACGCCCTGCGTGCCGTGGAGTTCCCGCGGATCAAGGGCGGCAAGGCCTTCGACACCGACGTCGAGTGGTTCACCGAGCTGCTCGCCGCGATCGGCCAGCCCAAGGGCGAGCGGCTGCAGCACTGAAGATCACCGCCCGTCGGCCGCGGGGTGGGCATGTGCCCTCCGCCGGGCCTACAGGCGGTGATCTTCGGGCTCGGCGGCCAGGGTCTCCAGGAGTCCGGCGAGCAGCGTGAGGTCGACGTCGCCGGCGAGCGGTGTCGCCACGGCGGCCGAGCCGGTCGCGACGGCGCGCATCGTGGCCGCCTCGAGGCTCTCGCCCCGCTCGAGCCCGGCCGCGAGCCCGGCCGCGAAGGCGTCCCCGGCACCGATCGGGTTGACGGCGACGACGGCGGGCGCGGCGACCCAGAACTCGCCGCCGGCGTGTGCCGCGGCGACGCCGTACCGGCCGGCGGTGACCAGGGCCGCCCGGGCGCCGGTGGTGCGCAGCGCGCGGGCCGCGTCGAGGGCGTCCCGGCGGACGTCGTCGGTGTCGGGCTCGACGGTCTCGACGTCGCTGCCGTGCAGGGCGGCGAGCGCCTCGGAGAGGTTCGGGGTGACGACGTCCGGCCGGTGCGGCAGGACGGCGCGCAGCGCCTCGCGTGCGGCGTCGACGATGCTGATCACGCCGCGGGCCCCGGCCAGGTCGACGAGGTCGGCGTAGAGGTCCTGGTGCCGCCCCGGCGGCAGGCTCCCGCTCATGACGACGACCCGGTGCCCGCGCAGCTCCTCGCCGACGGCGGACAGGAACGCGCTGCGGTCGGGCTCGGCCAGAGCGGGGCCGGGCTCGTTGAGGACTGTCGCGCGCAGGTCGTCCTCGAGGATGATCGTCGCCGACCGGATCTCGCCGCTCGTCACGACCCGGCGGACGTCGTGTCCCTCGCGGTCGAGCAGGTCGCCGACGTAGCGGCCGAGGACGCCCGGCAGGTTGCCGACGAGCCGGGCCCGGACGCCGTGCGCCTGCGCGGCCCGGCACACGTTGACCGCCTTGCCGCCCGCGGTGAGGTCGGCCGACCGCGGGCGCTGGACGGCCCCCGGCGTGAGCCGCTCCATCCGCAGGGTGCGGTCCATGCACAGGTTGGCTCCGACGACGAGCACGCGTCCTCCTTCACATGACGACGGCGCCCCGGCCGTCGGGTCGACGGCCGGGGCGCCGGTCGTTCCGGCGGCCCGCAGGGGCGTGCGGGCCGCCGGGCTCGGTCTGATGCCACCCTGTCAGGCGCACGGGCGCAGGACCGTGCGCCACGACGGGTGTCAGCAGCAGCGTGTCCGTCGCACGGCGACCGGGGTCGTCAGCAGCTGGACTTGTAGATGTACTTCGCGACGTCCGGCTCGGCCATGTTGTCCTTCGTCACGACGAGGGACTCCGTCTGGATGTTGGCCGTGACCGACCCGCCGGACAGCGCCGCGAGGGCCTGCTCGACGCCCTGCTTGCCGATGTCGAACGGCTTCTGCGCGACGAGCGCCTGGACGTCGCCAGCCTCGAGCTGCTTGATCTGGTCGGGGCCGGCGTCGAAGCCGACGACCTTGACGGCGCCGGACTTGTTGGCCTGCTTCACGCCGGTCGCGACACCCTGCGCGGTGAACAGGTTCGTCGCGAAGACGCCCACGAGGTCCGGGTCCTTGGCGAGCGCCGCGGAGATGATCTGCGCCGCCTTGGCCGGCTCGTTGTTCGAGTACTGCGTGTCGGACACGAGCGTGTAGCCGAGCTCGGCCGCCTTCTCGTTGAAGCCGTCGACGCGGGCGTCGACGCTGGACACACCGGGGTTCGTCGAGATGACGAGGACCTTGCCCTTGACGCCGAGCGTCTGGAGGGCCTCGGCGGCCTTGACGCCGCCGAGCTTGTTGTCCGTCGCGATCCGCGAGACGCCGATGGTGGCGTCCTCGACCGTCGTGTCCACGAGGACGACCTTCGTGCCGGCGTCCTGGATCTTCTTCAGCGGCAGCGCCGAGGCCTTGACGTCGTTCGGTGCGACGAGCAGCGCGTCCGGCTTCGAGGACGCGACGGCGTCGAGGAGCGGGTTCTGCAGCGTGGCGTCGAACTTGTCCGGGCCCTGCACGCTGAGCTCGGCGCCGGCGGCCGTGGCCGCCTCCTTGGCGCCGCACTCCATGGAGACGTAGAAGGGGTCGCCCTTGACGCCGACCATGAGCGTGATCTTCTTGGCCGCGGCCGCCGCCGAGCTGGTGGCGCCCGCGGAGGCCGAGTCCGTCGTCGAGGCGCTGTCGGATCCGCCGCCGCAGGCGGACAGGACGAGCGCAGCGACCGCGACGCTCGACGCTCCGATGAGCCGAGTGGTCTTCACTGATGTGCTCCTTAGGGGGTCGGTGGTGCGGGGTGGATCTGGTGGGGCGGTTCTGATGGGCCGTGCGGGTGGTGCGGGTGGTGCGGGTGGAGCGGTGTGCCGGTGGTGCTGCCCGGGGTGGGATCTCGGGTGGCGGTTCGGGCGGGCGGCCGGGCGGGCCCGTCAGCGTCGGCTGCGGGACCTGCGGCGCAGCTGGTCGGACCAGACGGCGAGGATGAGCACGAAGCCGAGAGCGACCATCTGCCAGTACGCCTGGACGCCGGTGATGACGAAGCCGTTCTGCAGCACCGCCGGGATCCACACGCCGATCACCGAGCCGATGACCGTGCCGATGCCGCCGAACAGGCTCGTGCCGCCGAGCGCGACCGCGGTGATCGCCTGGAGGTTGTCCGTGGAGTGCCCGGCCACCGACGTCGTCGTGAAGTACGCGACGGACAGGTAGCCGGCCAGGCCGGAGGTGAGCCCGGCGAGCGTGTAGACCTTGAGCAGGTGCCGCTCGACCTTGATGCCGACCCGGCGCGCGGACTCCTCGTTGGAGCCGATCGCGTACGTGTGCCGGCCGAAGACCGACAGGTGCAGCAGCACCACGCCGATGACGACGACGACGATCGCGACGAGGATGAGGTTCGGCAGCCCGGGGATGACCTGGCCGGTCGCGACCGGCGCGAGTGCGTAGGACGCGACGTTGACGCCGTTCTGCAGGAGCAGGGCCACGCCCAGGCCGGACCCCAGCGTGCCGAGGGTCGCGATGAGCGGCGGCACCTTCATGTACCCGACGACGACGCCGTTGACGAGCCCGATGACCAGCCCCGCCAGCAGGGACCCGGCGAGGGCGACGAGCAGGTAGTACGCCTTCGTGTCGTCGGCCGCGACGTCGGCGGCGGTGCCGTCGCCGACGCTGACCAGCGAGAGCGCCTTCACCGCGAAGACCTCGCCGAGCACGATGCCGCTCGGGATCGACAGGTCGACGCCCGCGGTGACGATGACGAAGGTCGTCCCGACGCTGACGACGGTGAGGATGGCGACGTTCTGGGCGAGCGAGGTGAGGTTCGACGTCGTCGCGAACGTGCCGGGCGCCAGCGCGCTGAACACCGTCGTGATGACGATCAGGGCCATGAAGGTGAAGAACACCTGGCTCGACAGGAGCCTGCGCCCGAGCGTCGCGGGGCGGTCGACGCTGATGCCGGACCCCTCGACGACGGCGGCCGCCTCCCGCTCCACGGCGGCCCGCTCGGCCGGGGTCTTGGCGTCCGCGACGCGTTCGGCCGCGGTGCGTGTGTCGTCGCTCATGCTGCCGCCCCCTGACCGTCGTCGGCGACGCCGTTGCCGTTGTCGTCCGGCGGCGGTCCGTTCTCGTTGGTGTAGGCGCCGGAGATCGACGCGATGAGCCGGTCGACGTCCGCCTCGCCGCGCGCGAACCGGGCGACCCGGGCGCCGAGCCGCATGACCTCGATCCGGTCCGCCACCTGGAGCACCTGGGTGAGGTTGTGCGAGATGAACACGACAGCGAGGCCGCTGTCGCGGACCCGGTGGATGAGCTCGAGGACCTTCGCGGTCTGGATGACGCCCAAAGCCGCTGTCGGCTCGTCCATGAGGATGACGTTCTTGGCCCACATCGCGGCCCGCGCGATGGCGACGGACTGCTTCTGCCCGCCGGAGAACGACGCGACGGGCACCCGGAGGTCCTGGATCATGCCGACGCCGAGCTGGGCGAACGACAGAGCCGTGCGGCGGCGCATCTCGGGGTGGTTGTGCAGCACCCGGAAGCGACGCACCTCCCGGCCGAGGAAGACGTTCGCGGCGGCGTCGAGGTCCGGGGCGAGCGCGAGGTCCTGGTAGACGGTCTCGATCCCGAGCGCGGTGGCCCGCAACGGGTCGGAGAGGACGACGTCCTGCCCTGCCACCGCGATCCGGCCGGCGTCGGGCTGGATCACCCCGGCGAGGCACTTGACGAGCGTCGACTTGCCCGCGCCGTTGTCCCCCACGAGCGCCGTCACCTCGCCCGGGAACGCCTCGAAGGACGCCGTGCGCAACGCGCGCACCTGGCCGAACTGCTTCTCCAGGTCGTACCCCGCGATCGCGGGAACCCGTGCCGCCGACGGGCCCGGGGTCTGCGGCTCCGTCGTCACACCGCCACCTCCTGCCAGGACCGGCCGTGCTCGGCGAGGACGTCGACGAGGCCCCGCAGGCGCGGGACGGCGACGTCGCGCAGGAACGCACGGCGCTCGTCAGCCTGGAGGTCGACGGCCTCCTTCCAGATGGCGCGGCCGGCGATGATGCCGCTCGCGCCGTTGTCGAGCGCCGTCCGGCAGCGCTCGACGAACGCCTCGTAGCCGACGCCCGCGGACAGCAGCGCCCACGGGACGTCCCCGAGTGCCTCGGTGACCCGGCGGCAGCCGTCGGCACCGCCCGGCCACTCGAGCTTGAGCAGGTCGGGCGCCAGGGTCGCGAGCCGGGTCGCGGAGAGGATGACGGACTCGAACCGTTCCTCGTCGGTCGGCGTGCGGCCCGGCGCGAAGCTGACGAGCGGCTCGATGACGGACGGCACGCCCTCGGCGCGGCAGTCCTCGACGACGGCGCGGACGACGTCCATCGTCTCGCCCGCGAGGTCCGGCTCGCCCTCGACGGCGACCCGGTCCGGCTGCCAGTAGACGAGGAACTTCACGGCGTCGCCGGTGTTCTCGCGCACCCAGGCGGCACTGCGCAGCGGGTCGCGGACGTTGCGGTACTCGCCGTTCCACGTCTGCTTCTCGACCGGCTCGGCCGCGATGAGCAGGCCGACGCCGGCCGGCAGCGCGCCCGCCTCGCGGACCGCGCCGACGCCGAACTCCACGTCGGTGAGGACGCCGCTCGACAGCGGCGCGAGCGCGGTGATGACGTCGACCTTGAAGGCACGCAGGTCGGCGTCCTCGGCCGGCTTCCCGGCGGCCGTGAGCATCCGGCGCAGGGTGCCGCGCTGGTCCATGGCCAGGACGGCGAACCGACCCCGTGCGTCGGCGATCGCATCCAGTCCGGTGCGGGGCATCAGCGAACCTCTCTCTCGGGGACGAGCACCGACCCGGTGAGCTCGTCGGCCGGGTCGTTTCCGACGGGCCACGGCGACCCGTCGAGAGCTGCGGGCGGGGGCAGGACGCCCGCCGCCACGCCGGCGAAGTAGGCGGCGCCCGCCGCGCCCGCCTCGGCGAGCCGGACGACGCGCAGGTCGGGCAGCTGAGCCGCCTTGGCGCGGCGGACCATCGGGTTCGCGAGCCAGCCGCCGCAGCCGACCGCACCGGTGTGCGGCCCGACGAGCCGGGCCATCCGGTCGGTGACCTCGCGGGAGGCGTCGACCAGGTCGCCGACGGCGCAGCGCCACACCTCGCCAGGGGTCACGCCGTCCGTCAGCTCCAGGACGACGCTGTCGGCGGCGACCCGCACCCTGGCGAGCCGGCGGCCCTCACGGGACATCGCATCGCGCGCGAGCACCACGCGCTGCTCGCGCGTCGTCGCGCCGAGCGCGCCCGCCACCCGTTCGAGCCCGAAGCCGGTGAGCAGGCCCGCGAGCAGGCAGACGTGGCCGGCGACGACGGTACGCCCGAGGCTCATCCCGCCGGCCGCGGCGGCCGCCGCGAGCTCGGGCGTCGGCACGAGCCGGGCGAAGCGCAGCAGCGCCTCGGCGGTGCCGATGCTGTCGAAGAGCATCCCGTCCCGTGCGGCACCGGCGACCATGCCCGCCGTCTGGTGGTCGTGGCCGGCGACGGTGAGCACGGCGTCCTGCACGGCCGCCGGCAGGCCGACGGTCCTCACCTGGCCTGCCGGGGCGCCGGCGAGGACGGGCTCACCGAGGAGGTCGGCGCCGAGCAGGTCGACCGCGACGGGCCACGACCGGCCGGTGCACACGTCGAGCAGGCCGGTCCGGCTCGCGAGCGAGACCTCGCTGCCGGGCCGCCCCCCGAGCGCGACGACGGCGAACTCGGGAACGGAGTAGAACCGCTGCGCGCGGGCCAGGTCGGGGTGCTCGGACCGCATCCGGAGCAGCTTCGGCAGCGAGGGCTGGGCGTCCAGGCGCATGCCGACCGCGCGCTGGAACGCGTCGTCCCCGCACGCCTCCCGGACAGCGTCGACGTCGGCGCGCTGGTCGAACCAGGCCCGGATCGGGGCGAGCGGCCGGCCGTCGGCATCCACCGCGACGCCGGCCTCGCCCATGCCCGTCGTCCCGATCCCGACGACCCGGTCACCGACCCCGCCGGCGACCTCGCCGACCCGCCCGACCAGGGTACGGACGAGGACCGCGAGGGTGTCGGGGTCGAGCTCGGAGCCCTCCGGCCCGCGCCGCCACGGCGTCGCCTCGGCCGCCTCGGCGAGCTCGTGACCGGCGACGTCGAGCAGGACCGTCTTGACCCGCGTCGTCCCGACGTCGACCCCGACGAGGAGGTCCGGCCGGCCCGCCCGGTCCGTCATGACGCGGGGCCGGTCGCGAGCGGGGCCACGGCACGGGCTGCCGAGACGGCGTGGTGATCGGTGGGCTCGTGGCGGACGAGCTGCTCGTGGCCGTCCGCGGCGGCCGCGTCGACGTAGACCGGCGGCAGGACGACGTGCCGCGCGGGGCCGCGCGCGCCGTCGAGCCGCTCGAGGAGGAGCTCGGTCGCGGCCGCACCGAGCCGCTGCGCACCCGAGACCAGGACGAAGGGCGGCCGGACGAGCAGGTCGGGGTCGTGGATGTCGTCGTAGACCGCGAGGTCGAGCCGGCGCCCGAGCCTGCGGATGACCCGCATCGCCGTCCGGCCCGCGCTGTGCTGCGCGGACAGCATCGCCGTCGGCGGGTCGGGATGGCTGAGCAGCGCCTCGACGGCGGCCTCCGGGTCGTCCCGCAGCGCGTAGTCGAGCAGCACGAGGTCGGGGTCGGCGGGGAGCCGCGCGGCGTCGAGCGCCTCGAGGTAGCCGACGTGGCGCTGCGCGACGGTCCACAGCGCCGGGTCCCACCCGAGGAACGCGATCCGGCGGTGCCCGGCCCCGACGAAACGGCCGACCGCCGTCCGGCCGGCCGCGACGTTGTCGACGGTGACGGTGTCGGCGTCCACGCCGTCGAGCGGGCGGTCGAGGGCCACCACGACGAGCCCGTGCTCGATCTCTGCGGCGAGGTAGGACGCGTCGCCGGGGGCGGGGACGAGCAGGAGGGCGTCGACCCGGCGCTCGACGAGCGTGCGGACGATCCTGCGCTGCCGGTCCGGGTCGTCGCCGTGGCTCGCCGTGACGAGCTGGAGGTCGCGCGGGCCGAGGACGCGTTCGACCGTGCCGGTGACGGCGGCCATGAAGTGGTCGGAGACGCTCGACACGACGAGGCCGACGGCCGCGCTGGGCCGCCCGGAGGCGAGCGACCGGGCGAGGTGGTTCGGTCGGAAGCCGAGCTCGCGGGACGCCTCGCGGACCCGGCGGGCGGTCTCCTCGGCGACGCCGTACTCGCCGTTGAGGGCGCGGCTGGCGGTCTTGAGGCTGACGCCGGCGCGGGCGGCGACGTCGGCGAGGGTTGGTCGCCCGGTTCTCGTCCGACCCACCTCCCGCTCCGCGGCCAGCAACTTAGACAGCGCTGTCAGACAGCGCTGTCGGTGGACACTAGACGCATCACGGGGGGCGGCTCAAGGGACGAAGGGGAAGGTTACGGATTCGTTACTGGGACGAGTCCTCACCGCGCTCTCGCCCGGTTCTACAGCTGCGGGGGAGCTGCGGGGGTCCCGACCGGTCAGCGCGGCGCCTCGGGGGCGTCCGGGGCCGGCGGCCTGGCGAGCAGCCCGCGGACGCCGCCGGCGACCGTCGCGGTGAGCGTCCAGTCCCCCGCGCACCACGGGACCAGTGCGGCGTCGCCGCGGCGGACCGGCAGGCTCCCGCGGTCCGTCGTGTCGACCTCCCCCTCGCCGTCGAGGACGAGCAGCACGGACAGGCCCGCCGGCACGTCGACGCCGGAGCCGGAGGCCTCGACGTGGTGCGCCCGGAAGTAGGGTTCGGCGTCGCTCGGCAGGGCGGCGACGAGCGCCGCGACGCGCCCGCCCGACGCGTCGGCGAGGCTCTCGGCGGGCACGACGTGCCGCTCGACGTCGGCCGACGACCACGGCGTCCGGTCCAGCGCCCGCAGCGCCAGGTCGAAACCGAGTCCGAGGTGGCCGTCGGCGTCGCCGTCGACGGCGAGACCCTCCCACTCGAGGAGGATCGACAGGTCGGTCGGCTCCTGGACCTCCAGGAGAAGGACGCCCGCGCCGATGAAGTGCGGCGTCCCGGACGGCACGAGGATGCCGTCCCCGGCCCGTACGCGGCGCTGCACGCACAGGTCGACGAGCGCCGCGCTGTCATGGCCGGCGACGAGCGCTGCGACCTCGTCCGCGCTCACCGCGCGGGCGAAGCCGAGCCCGACGACGGCCCCCGGGTCCGCCTCGACGACGACCCACGCCTCGGTCTTGCCGTGCGCGAGGCCGAGGTGCTCGCGGGCGAACGCACGCCGCGGGTGCACGTGGACAGGCAGCCGCTGGTCGGGGTCGAGCAGCTTGACGAGGACCTCCACGTTGTCGCCGCCGTAGCGGCGGACGTGGTCCTGGCCGAGCCAAGCGACCGGGTCGGCGAGGACGCGCTCGCGCAGCAGCGTGCCGTCGGGCAGCCGGGACAGGCCCTGGGTGCGCTCGCCGAAGCGCGTCGTCGCGCTGGCGACCCACTCCTCGGGCCGCATCGGGCCGCCGGGGCCGCCGCGCAGCGCGCCGATCCGGTCGCCGCCACGGTAGAAGTGGTCGAACTGGTTGGGCGGCAGGAGCAGCGGCGCGGGGCGCATGAGAGTCCTTCCCGGAGGTCGTGGCCCGGCAGGGTCGCGGCGGCGGCCGGGGCGTGCCCCGGACGACGCGGACCTGCGATCGTGGCCCTCGTCCGCCGCAGGACGACCGACGGCCGAGGAGAAGGATGGCACCCCAGCCCCCGGACGACACCGGCACCGTCCGCGCGGCCCTCTTCGGCCGGGCACCGGACGGCGACCTCCGCGCGTGGGTCGGGCACCCCGACCAGGTGGCCGGGGTCGAGGTCGTCGAGGCCGTCGACGGCGACGCCCGCGGCGTCCGCCTCGTCCGGCTGCGGACCGGGGAGATCGACGTCGACCTCGCCGTCGACCGGGCGCTCGACGTCGTCCGGGCGAGCGTGCGCGGCGTCCCCGTCGGGTGGCTCTCCCCGGCCGGGCTGCGGCACCCCGCGTACGCCGAGCCGGTGGGGTTCGGGCCGCTGCGGACCTTCACCGGGGGCCTGCTGACGACATGCGGGCTCGACCACGTCCACGGGCCGGCCGACACGCCGGACCCGTACGGGCACCCCGGGATCGCGCTCACCCACCACCCGCTGCACGGTCGCGTCGCGGCGCTGCCCGCCAGGCTCACCCGGGCCGGTCGCGAGGGCCGCGCGACCCTCGTCGTCGAGGGCGAGGTCCGGCAGGCGACGCCGTTCGGGGAGCACCTGGTCCTGACCCGCCGGATCGAGGCCGACCTCGGCGGCCGGACCCTGCGGGTGCGCGACCGGGTCCGCAACGACGGCTTCGTCGCGACCCCGCTCGCGGTGCTCTACCACGTGAACGTCGGCTGGCCCGTGCTGACGCCGGACGCGCGGCTGCACCTACCGGCAGGCGAGGTGCACGGCGCGGGCGGGGCCGCCGCCGAGCGTGACGAGACGGTGGTCGGTGCACCCGAACCCGGTGCGAGGGAGGCGGTCCGGGACCATCTCGTGGCGGCCGACGGGTCCGGCCGGGCGCACGCGGCGATCACGACGGACGACATCGGGGACGGCCGCACGGCCGGCCTGCTCGTGTCGTGGGACGCCGCCCGGCTGCCGACGATGACCCACTGGTCGATGCTCGGCGCCGGGATGTACGTCGTCGGTCTCGAACCGTCGTCGGTGCCGCTGTCCGGTGTCGCCGCCGCCCGCGAGGCCGGGACGCTGCAGCTGCTCGCACCCGGCGAGGAGGCCTTCCTGGCCGTGGACCTCGTGCTCCTGCACGGCGCGGACCACGTCGCCGCCGTCCGGGCCGCCTTCGCCGCACGCGCGTGACGCGCGGCACCGCGCGGCGGTCCACCGTGGACGCCGCGCGAGGACCGCCGGCCGCCGCGGGTAGCGTCGTCGCATCATGAGTGCCACCCTCCTCGCCCGCGACCTCGGTGCGGGGCACGGCGACCGCACGCTGTTCGCCGGGCTCGACCTCGTCGTCGCGCCCGGCGACGTCGTGGGGCTCGTCGGCGCGAACGGCGCCGGTAAGTCGACCCTGCTGCGGCTGCTCGCCGGTGTCACCACTCCCGAGCACGGCTCGGTGAGCCTGTCGCCGGCCGCCGCGACGGTGGGCCTGCTCCCCCAGGAGCCCGAGCGCCGCCCGGGCGAGACCGTCACGCAGTTCCTCGCCCGCCGCACCGGCGTCACCAGCGCCCAGGAGGCGCTCGACGAGGCCTCGGCGGCGCTCGCCGACGGCAGCCCGGTCGACGGGGTGCCGGCGGACGACGCCTACGCGCACGCGCTCGAGCGCTGGCTCTCGCTCGGGGCGGCCGACCTGGAGGAGCGCGCCGGGGCTGCCGCGGCCGACCTCGGGCTCGTCGTCGACGGCGGCACCCCGATGACGGCGCTGTCCGGCGGCCAGGCCGCCCGGGTCGGGCTCGCCTCGCTGCTCCTGTCGCGGTTCGACGTCTTCCTCCTCGACGAGCCGACGAACGACCTCGACCTCGACGGGCTCGACCGGCTCGAGCGGTTCGTCACCGGGCTGCGGGCCGGGGTCGTCGTGGTGAGCCACGACCGGGAGTTCCTCGCCCGCACCGTGACCCGGGTCGTCGAGCTCGACCTCGCGCAGCAGCAGGTCAACGTCTTCGGCGGCGGCTACACCGCCTACCTGGAGGAGCGCGAGATCGCGCGACGGCACGCGCGCGAGGAGTACGAGGAGTACTCCGGCCGGGTGGGCGAGCTCGGCGAGCGGGCCCGGATGCAGCGGGCCTGGATGGACAAGGGCGTCAAGAACGCCCGCCGCAAGGCGACCGACAACGACAAGAACATCAAGGCGTTCCGCCGCGAGACGAGCGAGAAGCAGGCCGCGAAGGCGCGCCAGACCCAGCGGCTCATCGAGCGGCTGGACGTCGTCGAGGAGCCGCGCAAGGAGTGGCAGCTCCAGATGGAGATCGCCGTCGCGCCCCGGGCCGGCGCGGTCGTCGCGACAGCGCGGGGCGCGGTCGTCCACCGCGGGCCGTTCACCCTCGGACCGGTCGACCTCCAGGTCGACTGGGCGGACCGGGTCGCGATCACCGGCCCGAACGGCTCGGGCAAGTCGACGCTGCTCGCGGTCCTGCTCGGCCGGCTCGAGCCCGACGAGGGCAGCAGCACGCTCGGGCCGGGGGTCGTCGTCGGGGAGGTCGACCAGGCCCGATCGCTGTTCACCGGCGCGACGGGGCTGCTCCGGGCGTTCGGCGACCAGGTGCCCGACCGGGCGGAGGCCGACGTGCGCACGCTGCTCGCCAAGTACGGCCTGCGGGCCGACCACGTGCTGCGGGCCGCAGCCAGCCTGTCGCCCGGCGAGCGGACCCGGGCTGCGCTGGCGCTCCTCCAGGCACGGGGGGTCAACCTCCTCGTCCTCGACGAACCGACGAACCACCTCGACCTGCCCGCGATCGAGCAGCTCGAGCAGGCGCTCGGCTCCTTCCCCGGGACACTGCTCCTCGTGAGCCACGACCGCCGCCTGCTCGACGCCGTCCACGTGACGCGGCGGTTCGCCCTCGACGCCGGCAGGGTCACGCAGGTGCCGGCATGAGCCCCGCCGTGGCCGGTCTCGAGACCGCCGAGGGGCTCGCCGCCCTCCACGACGAGGCCCGGACGGCGTTGCGCCGGCTCGTCGGCCGCGACGACGTCGACTTCCGCGACGGTCAGTGGGAGGCGGTCGCCGACCTCGTCGCGCACCGCCGCCGGGTCCTCGTCGTCCAGCGCACCGGCTGGGGCAAGTCCGCGGTGTACTTCGTCTCGACGGCGCTGCTGCGGGCCCGCGGGGCGGGCCCGACGCTCATCGTGTCGCCGCTGCTCGCCCTCATGCGCGACCAGGTCGCGGCCGCGGCCAGGGCCGGGGTCCGGGCGGTGACGATGAACAGCGCCAACGCGCACGAGTGGGGCGAGGTGACGGCGGCGCTCGGGGACGACACCGTCGACGTCCTGCTCGTCAGCCCGGAGCGGCTCAACAACCCGCGGTTCCGCGAGGAGCTGCTGCCCGGGCTCGCTGCACGGACCGGCCTGCTCGTCGTCGACGAGGCGCACTGCATCAGCGACTGGGGCCACGACTTCCGGCCCGACTACCGGCGGATCCGCGACCTGCTGGGCGACCTGCCGACCGGGACGCCGGTCCTCGCCACGACGGCGACGGCGAACGCGCGCGTCGTCGAGGACGTCGCGGAGCAGCTTGCGGTGAGCCGCGGCGGGGACGGCGACGGACGGGGGCACGAGGTCCGGACGCTGCGAGGTCCCCTCGCGCGAGAGAGCCTGCGGCTCGGGGTGCTCGCCCTGCGCAGCGCGGAGGAGCGCCTCGCGTGGCTCGCGGCACACCTGGACGACCTGCCGGGCAGCGGGATCGTCTACACGCTGACGGTCGCCGGCGCGCAGGACGCGGCGGCGCTGCTGTCGGCCGCCGGCCACCGGGTGCTCGCGTACACCGGGCGGACCGACACCGGTGACCGGGAGGACGCGGAGGGCCTGCTGCGGCGCAACGAGGTGAAGGCGCTCGTGGCGACGAGCGCGCTCGGGATGGGGTTCGACAAGCCCGACCTCGGCTTCGTCGTCCACCTGGGTGCGCCGTCGTCCCCGGTCGCGTACTACCAGCAGGTCGGCCGCGCAGGCCGGGCGACCGAGCGCGCCGACGTCCTCCTCCTGCCCGGCGCCGAGGACCGTGACATCTGGCGCTACTTCGCGACCGCGTCGATGCCGCGCGAGGACCAGGCGGCCGCCGTCCTCGACGCGCTCGCGGCGGCCCGGCGACCGATGTCGACGGCCGCGCTCGAGACGGTGACCGACGTCCGGCGGACCCGGCTCGAGCTGCTGCTCAAGGTGCTCGACGTCGACGGCGCGGTGACCCGGGTGTCCGGCGGGTGGCTCGGTACCGGCGAGCGTTGGGCCTTCGACGCCGAGCGCTACGCCCGGGTCGCCCAGGCGCGCGAGCGCGAGGCGGCGTCGATGCTCGAGTACGAGCGGACCCGGGGCTGCCGGATGCGCTTCCTCGCCGAGGCGCTCGACGACCCCGCCGCGGCCGACTGCGGTCGGTGCGACCGGTGCACGGGCACCTGGTTCCCGGCCGACGTCCCGGACGTCGCACGGTCGGCAGCCCGCGAGCGGCTACGGCACGTGGGCGTCGAGGTCGCGCCGCGGGTGCAGTGGCCGGCCGGCATGAGCCGGCTCGGGGTCCCGGTGTCGGGCAGGCTCCCGGCCGAGGAGCGCGTCGAGGCGGGTCGGGTCGTCGCCCGGCTCACCGACCTCGGCTGGGGCACCCGGCTGCGGTCGGTGCTCGACCCGGACGCGCCGGACGCACCCGCGGACGAGGCACTGCTCGCCGCCTGCGTCGAGGTGCTCAAGGGCTGGGGGTGGGACCGTCGCCCGGTGGCCGTCGCGGCGGTCCCGACACGACGCCGCCCGCAGCTCGTCGCGTCCGTGGCGCGTCACCTCGCCGACCGCGGCCGGCTCGGTTGGCTCGGGCCGCTCGGGGTCGCGGGCGACGGCCCGACCGGTGAGACCGGCGGCAACAGCGCGTTCCGGCTGGCGGGCGTCTGGGACTCCTTCGTCGTACCGCTGCCGATGCAGGCCGCCCTCGCCGACCTCCGCGCGGCGCCGGTCCTGCTCGTCGACGACCTCGTCGACTCCCGCTGGACCCTCACGGTCGCCGGCCGGGCCCTGCGCCTGGCCGGGGCCGGGCCGGTGCTGCCCTTCGCGCTCGCGAGCGTCGGCTGATGCTGCTCGCCGAGGTCGCGGCGGCGTCCGACGAGGTGGCGGCGGTCAGTGGACGGCGGGCCAAGGTCGAGCTGCTCGCCGCAGCGCTCCGGGCGGCGTCGCCGGCCGAGCTTCCGTCGGTCGTCACGTGGCTGTCGGGGCAGACCCGGCAGCGCAGGCTCGGGGTGGGCTGGGCCGGTGTCTCCGCGGTGCTCGGCGGTGGAGCGCCGGCCGCCCAGGTCGCGACGCTCACCGTCGAACGGGTGGAGCAGGTCTTCGCCGCCCTCGAGGCCGCCGCGGGTGCCGGCTCGCAGGCCGCGCGAGCCGCCCTGCTCGCCGACCTCGTGCTGGCCGGCACCGAGCCCGAGCGGCGGCTGCTCGCGGGGGTCGTCACCGGTGAGCTGCGGCACGGCGCGCAGGCCGGGCTGCTGCTCGACGCCGTCGCCGCCGCGGCCGCCGTCCCGGCGGCGACCGTCCGGCGGGGCGTCACGCTGAGCGGCGACCCGGCCGCCGTCGCCGTCGCCGCGATCGAGGGCGGCGAGGCCGCCCTGGCAGCGTTCGGACTGCGGGTCGGGACGCCGCTGTCGCCGATGCTCGCGGCGTCGGCACCCGACCTCGCCCGGGCCCTCGCGAAGACCGGCCCGGCCGCCGTGGAGTGGAAGCTCGACGGCGTCCGGGTCCAGGTGCACCGTGACGGCGACGACGTCGCGGTCTTCTCGCGCACGCTCGACGACGTCACGGCGCGGCTGCCCGAGCTCGTCGCCGCCGCCCGCTCGTGGCCGGTCCGCAGCGCCGTCCTCGACGGCGAGGTCATCGCGCTGCGCCCCGACGGCCGGCCGGAGCCGTTCCAGGTGACCTCGTCCCGCGTCGCCCGGCACAGCCGCGAGGCGGAGGGCAGGCACCCGCTGACGACGATGCTCTTCGACGCTCTGCACGTCGACGGCACCGACCTCGTCGACGCCGACGGCCCGGTCAGGCGGGCGGCCCTCGAGGCCGCCGTCCCTGCGGACCTGCTCGTCCCCCGGCACGTCGTCGACGACCTCGACGGCGGCGATGCCGAGCGGTTCGCGGCCGACGCGCTCGCCCGCGGTCACGAGGGAGTCGTCGTCAAGGCCCTCGCCGGCGGCTACGCGCTGGGCCGGCGCGGGGCCGGCTGGGTCAAGGTGAAGCCGCGGATCACGCTCGACCTCGTCGTGCTCGCCGCGGAGTGGGGGCACGGGCGGCGCAGTGGCCGGCTGTCGAACCTGCACCTCGGAGCGCGCGACCCGGACGGTCGGTTCGGGCCTGCAGGCGGATTCGTCATGCTCGGCAAGACGTTCAAGGGCCTGACCGACGCGATGCTCGAATGGCAGACCGAGCACCTGCTGTCGATCGCGACGACGACCGGCACGTGGCGGGTCGACGTCGAGCCGTCCCTCGTCGTCGAGGTCGCCTTCGACGGGGTGCAGACGTCGCCGCGCTACCCGGCCGGGGTCGCCCTGCGGTTCGCGCGGGTGCTCGCCCACCGGCCGGACAAGCCGGCCGGCGAGTCGGACACCGTCGCGACCGTGCTGGCCCACCAGGTCACCTGAGGAACGGCTCCGGGGGACGGGGCGGGACGGGACAGCCCGGCCGCGGAGCGTGTCGCTGCGCTCTGCAGTGCTCCACAAGGTGGAGCACTGCAGAGCAAGCCCGAGCGAGCAGCCCGAGCGACGCGACGTACCATCTCGACGGGTGGTCGCGCCGGGCACCGGGGACCATCACGTCTGATGACCTCGCTCGTGAAACCCACCGACTCCGATCGCAGGGCGCGCCGCCTCGGCCTGCGGCTCGCGCTCGGCGCGCTCGCCGCGGTGCTCCTCGCCGTCCCCTTCAGCCTGCTGACGGTCCTCGTGCTCGGCAGGTCCGAAGGGCTGGAACGCGCGGACCGCGCGGTCGCGGACGCCTTCCACGCCCGGGTCGTCCCCCGCCCCTGGCTCGCGGAGACCTTCGACGTGCTGTCCGTCGTCACCCACCCGAACACGTGGCGTGTCGCGGCGGCGGTCGTCGCCCTCGTCCTGTGGCGCCGCGGCCGGCGCCGGCTCGTCGCATGGCTCGTCGTGACGATGACGGTGGGCGGCCTGCTCGGACCGCTCCTCAAGGAGGTCGTCGCGCGGGCCCGTCCGGCGTTCGACGACCCGGTCGCGACGGCCGGCGGCTACTCCTTCCCGTCCGGTCACGCGCTGAACTCGATGCTCTTCGCCGCTGTGGTCCTCGTCCTCGGTCACCCCGGCCTACGCGGCGGCCGGCGCGTCGCCCTGTGGGCCGGCGCGGTGGCGATCGTCGTCGTCACCGCCGTGGACCGGCTCGCCCTCGGCGTGCACTACGCGAGCGACGTCCTCGCGGGCTGGGTCGTCGCTCTCGCGACGGTCAGCGCGACGACGGCCGCCTTCGCGATCTGGCGCACCGAGGAAGGCCTGCCCCCCGCCTCCGCCGACACCGGCCTCGAGCCGGAGAGGAGATCGCCATGACCACCTGGCGGCACGTCCTGCCCCGGCTCGCAGCCGGACTCCTCCTGCGCTGGGTCGGGGTGCTGGCGCTGCTCGTCGTCCTCGGGCTCACCGTGACCCGGGTCGCGGACACGCTCTGGCCGTTCACCGTGGAGGACGGCGTGAACCGCGTCCTGGAGCAGGCCCGGAACGCGACGGGCGACACCCTCTCGCTGTTCATGAGCGGGTTCGGCAACACCTCGACGATCGTCCCCGTCTGCCTGCTCGCGGTGGTGGTGCTCCGGCTGACCCTGCACCGCTGGCGCGAGGCCCTGTTCGTCGGGGCAGTGACGGTCGGTCAGTCGGTGGTGTTCCTGCTCACCACGCTCGCCATCGACCGGGAACGGCCGGACGTCGTCAAGCTCGACGAGTCCCCGCCGACGTCGTCCTTCCCCAGCGGCCACACGAGCGCGTCCGTCGCGCTGTACCTCAGCCTCGCCGTGGTCGTCCACCGCCGGGTCCGGACGCCCTGGGCGCGCCGGCTGCTCGTCGTCCTGCTCGTCTGCGTGCCCGTTCTCGTCGCCGTCGGCCGGCTCTACCGCGGCATGCACCACCCGAGCGACGTCGCGGCCTCGCTCGTCAACGCGGGGCTCCTGCTCGTCCTCACCGACCGGCTCCTGCGCTCCACCTCGCTGCCGGACGACGGCGCCGTCCCCGGCCGCACACCCACCGCCGCCCCGACCGGGTCCGGCAGCCCGGAGGTCCGCACATGAACCCGCACCCGAACCACACCGAGATCGCCCTCGTCGTCAACCCCACCAAGGTGTCGGACGTCCCGGAGCTGACCCGGGCACTCGCCAAGCGGTGCGCCGACGCCGGTCTCCCGGAGCCGCTCGTCCTCGAGACGACGGCCGAGGACCCCGGCACGTCGATGGCCCGCGCGGCGGTCGCGGCCGGCGCGCGCGTGGTCGTCGCCGCCGGCGGCGACGGCACGGTCCGCGCGGTGGCGCAGGGTCTCGTCGGCACGGG
>Ga0209798_10000511_pt1 | contig 23449 bp, 18 predicted proteins | sample DOMMetBare3Fresh_FD_187475 | JGI IMG/M metagenome (GOLD analysis project Ga0209798, IMG submission 187475) | Wetland sediment microbial communities from St. Louis River estuary, USA, under dissolved organic matter induced mercury methylation -... | ecosystem: Environmental > Aquatic >... | reverse complement strand
CGGGTGGTGGCCCTTCCGCACGCCTCGGCTGCGGCGAAGGGCCTCGCCCGCGCCGCGATGGCGCTGGACGGTCCGTCGGTGACCCGAGCGGTGGCGGAGGCCGTGGAGCGCCACGGCGTCGTCGCCACCTGGGACGACCTGCTGGTCCCGGTGCTGGCCGGGATCGGCAGCCGGTGGGCGCGCACGGGGGAGGGTGTCGAGGTCGAGCACCTGGTGGCGGAGAGCGTCTCGGCGGTCCTGGGCATGTGCGCCGCCCGGCTGGTCAGCCCGGTCAACCGCCGACCGGTGCTGCTGGCCTCGGCCGAGGGCGAGATGCACGCGCTGCCCCTGCACGCCGTGGCCGCGGGGCTCGCCGAGCGCGGCGTCGGCGCCCGCGTGCTGGGGGCGCGGGTACCGCTCGACGCGCTGCGGGCGGCCGTGGTCCGCACTGGTCCGGCGGCGGTGTTCGTCTGGTCGCAGGTCCCCGCGACGGGTAGCCCTGGCCGGCTGGCCGCCCTGCCCGACCAGCGACCGTCCGTCGAGGTCGTCGTCGGCGGACCCGGCTGGCAGGAACCCCTGCCGGCCGGGGTGTCTCGGGCCTACTCGCTGGCCGACGCGGTCGACCGGCTGGTCGCCGCCACCGGAGGCTGACGCTCCGATAGCCTCGCCGCGTCCGGACGCGAGGAGGGCTCGTGAGCGACGACCTGGCCGGCCTGCTGGCCGCCGGCGAGCGCGCGGCCTTCCACGGCCGCCCCGCCGCCGGCATCGGGCCCCTCCGCACGGCGGTCGACCAGGCGGTCGAGACCGGTCGACCCGACGAGGCCTCCGCCGCGACCTGGCTCCTCGGCGTCAGCCTGGGGGCGTGCGGCCGCTACGGCCAGGCGCTGGCGGTGCTGGACCCGCTGGCTGACGGCGACCATGCCGGCGTCGCCGCGCGGCGGCTGTTCGCGTCCCTCGCCGCGTCCACCGGCGCCAGCGTGCACCGACAGCTGGGCCGCCACGAGGCCGCTCGGCTCCTCGACCGCCGGGCGCTGGAGATCGAGCCCGAGGCGGCCGAGGCGGTGTTCGACGCGCGGCTCGGCCTGGCCGCCGATGCGGTCGGCCTGGCGGACCTCGACACCGCCCGCGCGGAGGCCGAGGTCGCCGCCGCACTAGTCGACAGCCGTCCCGACTGGTGGCGGCAGCGGGTCCGTCTGGGCTGGGTCCGGGCCGAGGTCGCCCTGCTCGCCGGCGACCCCGCCGAGGCCGAGCGGACGGGGGACGGGGCGGTCGCGCTCGCCGAGTCCTCCGGTGCGCCGCGCCACGTCGCCAAGGGTCTGCTGTTCGTCGGGGTGGCCCAGATCGAGCAGGGTCGATCGGCGGAGGCGGCGGCCACCCTGCGCCGGTCGGCCACGCTGGCCGACAGTCTCGGCTGCGTCCCGCTCGTGTGGCCGTCGCGGGCGGTCCTCGGCGCCCTGCTGCAGGAGGCCCACCCGGAGGAGAGCGCGCGCAACCTGGCCGCGGCCCGGACCGCGGTGCTCGCGATCGCCCAGGACCTGCCCGAGGACCTGCGCGAAGGCTGGCTGCGCCGGCTGGACATCGTCGCCCTGCTGGAGGGCTGAACGCGGCCCAGGTTCGCCTGGATTCGTCGCTCACGTCCGGCGGAGTTCCTGCCGATGAACGCTGCGTGACCACCGTGTGCGTCTGCGACGACTCCCCGCTCGCCCGGGAGGCGCTACGCCGTGTCGTGGCGACGATCCCGGGGGTCGACCGGGTGAGCGCGTCCGCCAGCGGCGAGGACCTGCTGGCCCGCTACTCGGTCGAGCGGCCGGACCTGGTGCTCGTCGACGTCCGGATGCCGGGCATCGGTGGCGTCGAGGCGGTCCGCCGGCTGCTCGCAGTCCAGCCGCAGGCGTCGATCGTCATGCTGACCATGGCCGAGGACACCGACGGGGTGGCCCGAGCGGTCGCCCACGGCGCCCGGGGCTACGTGCGCAAGGACGCCTCCCGCGAGGAGCTGTCCGCGACGGTGGCCCAGGTGCTCGCCGCCCGCGGCGGGTCGCCGGCGGCCTCCCGTCGCCGGCCGGGTGCGGTGGGCGAGGCGCCCGCACTGTCCGAGCGCGAGCTGCAGGTGCTGTCGGGCATGTCCCGTGGCCGCAGCAACGCCGAGATCGGTCGCGAGCTCTACCTGTCCGAGGACACCGTCAAGACCCACGCGCGCCGGCTGTTCCGCAAGCTCGGCGCCTCCGACCGCGCCCACGCGGTCGCGCTCGGCTTCCGCTGGGGGATGGTGCGCTGACGCCGGCCGGTATCGTGGCCGCATGTCGGAGGATCCCGAGACGTTCGCCCCGCTGGGCCTGACGTACGACGACGTGCTGCTGCTGCCGGGCGAGACCGACGTCGTGCCGTCCGACGTCGACACCACGTCGCGGCTGACCCGCGAGCTGTCGATCCGGGTGCCCCTGGTCTCTGCCGCGATGGACACGGTCACCGAGGCCCGGATGGCGATCGCGATGGCGCGTCACGGTGGCCTCGGCGTGCTGCACCGCAACCTGTCGATCGAGGACCAGGCCTACCAGGTCGACGTGGTCAAACGGACCCAGACCGGGATCATCTCCAACCCGGTGACGATCCACCCGAAGGCGACCCTGGAGGAGCTGGACGAGACCTGCGGCCGCTATCGCCTCTCCGGCCTGCCCGTGGTGGACGACGACGAGACGCTGCTCGGCATCATCACCAACCGGGACCTGCGCTTCGTCCCTGTCGCCGAGTGGGGCCTGCGGACCGTCGGGGAGGTGATGACGCCGATGCCGCTGATCACCGCGCCGGTGGGGATCAACCGCGCGGACGCGACGCTGCTCCTGCGCCGGCACAAGCTCGAGCGGCTGCCGATCGTCGACGCCGACGGTCACCTCGCGGGACTGATCACCGTCAAGGACTTCGTGAAGTCCGAGCAGTACCCCCACGCGTCCAAGGACGCCCAGGGCCGGTTGCTCGTCGGCGCGGCTGTCGGCTACTTCGGTGACGCGTGGGAGCGGGCGGTCACCCTGGTCGAGGCCGGCGTCGACGTCCTCGTCCCCGACGTGGCCAACGGCCATGCCCGGCTGATGCTGGACATGATCCGCCGGCTGAAGACCGACCCGCTCACCCGGCACGTCCAGGTCATGGGCGGCAACGTGGCCACCCGCGCGGGTGCCCAGGCGCTCGTCGACGCGGGGGCCGACGCGGTGAAGGTCGGCGTAGGCCCCGGGTCGATCTGCACGACCCGGGTCGTCGCCGGCGTCGGCGTCCCGCAGGTGACTGCGATCCACGAGGCGAGCCTGGCCTGCCGGCCGGCGGGCGTCCCTGTGGTCGGCGACGGCGGGCTGCAGTACTCCGGGGACATCGCCAAGGCGCTGGTGGCTGGAGCGGACACCGTGATGATCGGCTCGCTCCTGGCCGGCTGCGAGGAGAGCCCGGGGGAGACCGTGCTGGTCAACGGCAAGCAGTACAAGGCCTACCGGGGGATGGGCTCCCTCGGGGCGATGGCCTCGCGGGGGAAGAAGTCGTTCTCGAGGGACCGCTACTTCCAGGCCGACGTCGTCAGCGACGACAAGATCGTGCCCGAGGGTGTGGAGGGTCAGGTCGCCTATCGAGGCCCGCTGGGGGCCGTCCTCCACCAGCTCGTCGGTGGACTCCAGCAGTCGATGTTCTACGTGGGGGCGCACACCGTCCCCGAGCTGCACGAGCGCGGCAGGTTCGTCCGGATCACCGCGGCCGGGCTGAAGGAGAGTCACCCGCACGACATCCAGATGACCGCCGAGGCGCCTAACTACTCCGCGGACTGAGACCGTCGCCGGGCTGGCAGGATGGCGGCCATGGCGGAGATCGAGATCGGTCGGGGCAAGCGCGGACGCGAGGCGTTCGCCTTCGACGACGTGGCGATCGTGCCGAGCCGCCGCACCCGCGACCCCGAGGACGTGTCGATCGCCTGGCAGATCGACGCCTACCGGCTGGAGCTGCCGCTGCTCGCGGCGCCGATGGACTCGGTGGTCTCACCCGCGACCGCGATCGCCATCGGTCGGCTGGGTGGGGTCGGGGTGCTGAACCTCGAGGGTCTGTGGAGCCGCTACGAGGACCCGGAGCCGCTGCTCGCCGAGATCGCCGGCGTCTCCGAGGAGGAGGCCACCGGGCGGATGCAGCAGCTGTACGCGGAGCCGATCCGGCCGGAGCTGATGGCCGACCGGATCCGCCAGGTGCGCGACGCCGGGGTGATCGTGGCCGCGGCGCTGTCCCCCGGCAGGACGGCCCGCTACGTCTCGACGGTGGTCGAGGCGGGGGTGGACCTGTTCGTCATCCGGGGCACCACCGTCTCGGCCGAGCACGTCTCCGGCCAGGCCGAGCCGCTGAACCTCAAGCGTTTCATCTACGAGCTCGACGTCCCCGTCGTCGTCGGCGGCGTGGCGACCTACACGGCGGCCCTGCACCTGATGCGCACGGGGGCAGCCGGGGTGCTGGTCGGCTTCGGCGGCGGCGCGGCGCACACCACCCGCGCCGTGCTGGGCGTGTCGGTGCCCATGGCGACTGCGGTGGCCGACGTGGCGGCCGCCCGCCGCGACTACCTGGACGAGTCCGGCGGCCGATACGTCCACGTGATCGCCGACGGGGGGGTCGGGCGGTCCGGCGACATCGCCAAGGCGATCGCCTGCGGCGCGGACGCGGTGATGATGGGCTCCCCGCTGGCCCGGGCCAGCGACGCGCCGGGCCGGGGGTGGCACTGGGGCTCGGAGGCCCACCACGGCCAGCTCCCGCGCGGCGAGCGGGTGCGGGTGGGCAGCGTCGGCACCCTCGAGGAGATCCTGCTGGGACCCTCGCGGGTCCCGGACGGGACGATGAACCTGTTCGGGGCGCTGCGCCGGGCGATGGCGACCACCGGGTACTCCGAGCTCAAGGAGTTCCAGCGGGTCGAGGTGACGGTGCTGCCCACGGCCCGGCCCTAGCCCCGGCCCGCCTGCCCGTCGGCTGGTCGGGACACTCGACCCTACCCGCTGGTAACAACGGCACTACCCTGGCGGCATGACCGCCACCGTGCCTGCCGACATCGACGTCGGCCTCACGCCCCACGACGTCGTCCCACCGGCGTTCGATCCGGCGCGGGCCGAGCGGCTGGCGGGGGGAGTCGCCGCCGGGCCGTCCGCTGCGCGAGTGACCGCGCGCTCGCCGCTCGACGGTGCCGCGGTGGGCGACCTGCCGGTGTCGTCCCCCGCCGACGTGGCCGTCGCCTTCGACACCGCCCGGGCCGCCCAGCGCGCCTGGGCCGCCCGACCGGTGCGGCGTCGCGCGGCCGTGCTGCTCACGTTCCACGACCTCCTGCTCGCCCGCAGGGACGAGGCCCTCGACCTGGTCCAGCTGGAGACCGGGAAGGCCCGCAAGCACGCGCTCGAGGAGCTGCTCGACGTCGCGATCAACGCCCGGTACTACGCGCGCAGTGCCGACCGCCTCCTCGCGCCGACCCGGCGTCGCGGCGCGCTGCCCGTGCTGACCTCGACGACCCAGCTGCACCACCCGAAGGGCGTCGTCGGCATCATCGCCCCCTGGAACTACCCGCTGACGCTGGCGGTCAGCGACGCACTGCCGGCCCTGATGGCCGGCAACGGCATCGTGCTCAAGCCCGACCTGCAGACCGCGTTCATCGCGCTGTGGGCTCGGGACCTGCTCATCGAGGCGGGCCTTCCCGAGTCCCTCTTCCAGGTGGTCGTCGGCGAAGGCGAGGTCGTGGGTGCCGCGGTCGTCGAGCACGCCGACTACGTCTGCTTCACCGGGTCGACGCAGACCGGCCGGGCGGTGGCCACCCGCTGCGCGCAGCGGCTCATCGGCTGCAGCCTGGAGCTCGGCGGCAAGAACCCCATGGTGGTCTGCGCGGACGCCGCCCTCGACCGGGCCGTCGAGGGCGCGCTGCGCGCCTGCTTCGCCAACAGCGGCCAGCTGTGCATCTCGATCGAGCGGCTGTACGTCGCCGCGGCGGTGTACGACCGGTTCGTGCCCCAGCTGGCGGCGGCCATCGAGGGCATGCGGCTCTCCGGGCGGCTGGACTACTCCGCTGACATGGGCTCACTGTCCTCCCAGCGCCAGCTGGACACCGTGCGCCGCCACGTCGACGACGCCGTCGCCAAGGGGGCCCGGGTGCTCGCCGGCGGTCGACCTCGGCCGGACATCGGCCCGTTCTTCCACGAGCCCACCCTGCTCGAAGGGGTGACCCCGGACATGGTGGTGCACGACGAGGAGACGTTCGGACCGGTGGTCTCGGTCTATCGGTTCGCCGACGAGGACGACGCCGTCCGGCTGGCCAACGCGTCCGCGTACGGGCTGAACGCCAGCGTCTGGACCCGTGACACCCGCCGCGGCCGGGCGCTGGCCGCCCGAATCCGGGCCGGGACCGTGAACGTCAACGAGGGCTACGGTCCGGCCTATGGCAGCGTCGACGCCCCCATGGGGGGCATGGGGGACAGCGGACTCGGCCGCCGGCACGGCGCCGAGGGGCTGCTGACGTACACGGAGTCGCAGACCGTGTCCGTGCAGCGGCTGCGCGGGCTGGGGACGCCGAAGCGGCTGTCCGACGAGCAGTGGGCGAGGGTGCTGACGGCCTCGGTCGCAGCGCTGAAGAAGGTGGGCTGGCGATGAGTGAGCACTACGACGTGGTCGTGGTCGGGTCCGGCTTCGGCGGGTCGGTGACCGCCCTGCGGCTGACCGAGAAGGGGTACCGGGTCGCCGTCCTCGAGGCCGGGCGTCGGCTCGACGAGCACAGCCTGCCGAAGACGTCGTGGCGGGCCCGCTCGTTCCTCTGGGCGCCCAAGCTGGGCCTGAAGGGTATCCAGCGCATCCACGTGCTCCCCGACGCGATCATCCTGGCCGGAGCCGGCGTCGGCGGCGGGTCGCTGGTGTACGCGAACACCCTCTACGTGCCGCCGAAGGCGTTCTTCGACGACCCCCAGTGGCGCGACATCACCGACTGGCAGGACGAGCTCGCGCCCTACTACGACCAGGCCCAGCGGATGCTCGGCGTGGTCCAGAACCCGACCATGACGCCCGCCGACGTCGCGATGAAGCAGCTGGCCGACGACATGGGGGTCGGCGACACCTTCCGGCTCACCCCGGTCGGGGTCTACTTCGGCGACGGTCCGGGCGTCGAGGCCGAGGACCCGTTCTTCGGCGGCGCCGGCCCGCGCCGGGCCGGCTGCACCGAGTGCGGCTCCTGCATGACCGGGTGCCGGCACAACGCGAAGAACACCCTGCCCAAGAACTACCTGGGCCTGGCGGAGTCCGCCGGCGCCGTCGTCCGGCCGGAGACCACCGTGCTGCGGGTGCGGCCGCTCACCGGCGGCGGCTACGCGGTGGACACCGAGCGGACCGGCACCTGGGTGGGCCGCGGCCGCAGCACGCTCACCGCCGACCAGGTGGTGATCGCCGCGGGCGCCTACAACACCCAGCGGCTGCTGCACCGGATGCGCGACGACGGCCACCTGCCGCGGCTGTCGCCCACCCTCGGCCGGCTCTCCCGCTCCAACTCCGAGTCGCTGCCCGGCGTCGTGGCCAGCGGCCGTGACGTCGACTACACCCGCGGGGTGGCCATCACGTCGTCCTTCTACCCCGAGCCGCACACGCACATCGAGCCGTGCCGCTACGGCAAGGGCAGCAACGCGATGTTCACGCTGGCGACGGTGCTCACCGACGGCTCCGGACCGCGGCCCCGGTGGGCGACCTGGCTGCGCGAGGTGGCCCGCCACCCGGTCCAGGCGGCGTCGTCGCTGGCCCCCCGCGGCTGGTCGGAGCGGGGGATCGTCGCCCTGGTCATGCAGTCGGTCGACAACTCGCTCACCGTCTCGTCCCAGCGCACCCGGCTCGGCCGGTGGCGGCTGACGTCGCGGCAGGGGCACGGGGAGCCCAACCCGACCTGGATCCCGGTCGCCAACGAGGCGGTCCGGCGGCTCGCCCGGATCGTCGGGGGGCGGCCGCTGGGCAACCTCGGTGACCTGCTCGGTCGGCCGATGACCGCCCACTTCATCGGCGGGTGCGCCATCGGCGCGGACGCCGACCACGGCGTCGTCGACGCCTACCACCGGGCGTTCGGGCATGACGGCCTGTACGTCGTCGACGGCTCGACCGTGTCGGCGAACCTGGGGGTCAACCCGTCGCTGACCATCACCGCGCAGGCCGAGCGGGCCATGGCGTTGTGGCCCAACCGGGGTGAGGCCGACCTCCGCCCGCCGCTCGGCGGTGCCTACCGTCGGCTCGACCCGGTGCCGCCGCGAGCCCCGGTGGTGCCCGACCACGCCCCGGGCGCGCTGCGCCTGCCGATCGTCGAGGTCCGCCACCCCGCTCCGGCCCCGAGCAGCCACCCCGCCTAGCCGGCGGCCGACGGACCGGGCTGCTGGCGCAGCCAGGTCTCGTACGCCTCGACCGCGGTCGGCAGCGTCGGGAACAGCCGGTCCGCGCCGATCGAGGCGGCGAGGCCGTAGGCCTCGAGGTCGTCCAGCAGGTCCTGCTTGACCCGGGCCATGCCGAAGACGATGCCGCGGTCGGCCAGCTGCAGCCGCAGGTCGTCGACGGCGTCGAGCGCGGTCAGGTCCACCTCGACGTTGGCCTCGACGTTGAGCACGAACCAGCGCACCGGACTCGGTCGGGACTCGACGGCGGCCAGCGCCCGGCGGCGGAAGTCGTCGGCGTTGGCGAAGAACAGCGGCGAGTCGTACCGGTAGACGAGCAGGCCGGGGATCTCGCGCGCGCTGGGGAAGTCGTCGACGTCGTGCATGCCGGCCAGCCCGGGGACCCGTCCCAGGATCGCGTCGTGCGGGCGGGCCACCCGGGTGAGCAGCTCGCCGACGGACAGCCCGATGGCCAGCAGCACGCCGTAGAGGATGTCCAGGACCAGCACGCCGGCCGTCGCGGCCAGGGCCAGGGCCAGTTCGGAGCGTCGGAAGTCCGCGAGCCGGCGGAACTCGGGGAGGTCGACGAGCCTCGTCGCCGCGAACATCACGATGCCGCCGAGGGCCGCCTTGGGGAAGTGGGCGAGGACCGGCCGCAGGGCGAAGAGGACGACCAGGACGCTGACCAGGGCCACGAGTGAGTACAGCTGGCTGCGTCCGCCGACGGAGTGGGCGATCGCCGTCCGGCTGCCGCTGCTGCTCACCGGGAAGCCCCGGAACAGGCCGGCGCCCAGGTTCGCCGTCCCGAGTGCGAGCAGCTCCTGGTTGGCGTCGACCGTCTCCCGACGGCCCGCGGCGAACGCCCGCGCGGTCAGCACGTTGTCGGTGTAGCCCACGATCATCAGGCCGACGCCGGGGAGCAGCAGCGAGCGCAGGTCAGCCGCCGAGAGCGCGGGCAGGCCGGGCGTCGGCAGGCCGGCGGGGATGCTGCCGACCGTGGCCACACCGCGCGCCTCGAGGTCGAAGACCACAAGCACGGCCGTCGCCAGCAGGACGGCCAGCAGCGGGCCGGGCGCCCGGGGGAACCGCCGGGCCACCAGCAGCAGGAACGCCAGCACCCCGAGCCCGAGCGACAGGGTGAGCGGCTGCACGGTGCTCAGGTGGGAGGCGAACGACCGGACCTCCGCGACGAAGCCGTTGCCGTCGACGGTCGCGCCGGTGAGCTTGCCCAGCTGGCCGGAGATCATGATCAGCGCGACGCCGGCGAGGTAGCCGACCAGCACCGGGCGCGAGATCAGGTCGGCGACGAAGCCCAGCCGGGCCACCCAGGCCAGCAGGCAGTAGCCGCCGACGACGAGGGCGAGCCCGGCGCACAGGGTGGCGTAGCGGGCCGGGTCGCCGTCGGCGAGCGGACCGACCGCCGCGGCCGTGAGCAGCGCCGTCGTCGACTCCGGGCCGACCGAGAGCAGCCGGGACGAGCCGAGCAGGGCGTAGACCGCCAGCGGCGGCAGGATCGCCCACAGCCCGACGACAGGCGGCAGGCCCGCAACCACGGCGTAGGCCATCACCTGCGGCACCAGGTAGGCGGCGACGGTGATCCCGGCGACGGCGTCGTGGCGCAGGTCCGCCCGCGGGTAGCGGCGCAGCAGCGCGACCCCGGGCAGCCGCCCGGCTCCGCGCCCGGTCGTGGTGGTCGCCATGGTGGCGCCAGGGTAGGGCCGTCCGGTCAGCCGCGGGGCGTCTGCTCGTGCAGTGGCCGGCCGGGGGTGGCCGAGCCGTCGCCCTCGTCGCGCCACGAGCGCCACAGCGCCGCGTACGGGCCACCCGCGCGGACCAGCTGGTCGTGGCTGCCGTACTCGGTGACTCTTCCGCCCTCGACGACGGCCACCACGTCGGCGTCGTGGGCCGTGTGCAGCCGGTGCGCGACCGCGACCACGGTCCGGCCCTTCAGCACGGCCGCCAGCGACCGTTCGAGGTGCCGGGCGGCACGCGGGTCGAGCAGCGAGGTCGCCTCGTCGAGCACCAGCGTGTGCGGGTCGGCCAGCACCAGGCGGGCTAGCGCCAGCTGCTGGGCCTGGGGCGGCGCGAGGCGGTGCGCGCCGGCGCCGACCCGGGTGTCGAGCCCCGAGGGCAGCGCGGCCACCCAGTCCGCGGCGTCGACGGCCTCGAGCGCCGTCACCAGCTCGACGTCGTCGGCGTCCGGGCGGGCCAGCCGCAGGTTGTCCCGCAGGGTCCCCACGAAGACGTGGTGCTCCTGCGTCACCAGGGCGACGTGCCGGCGCACGGTCTCCGCCGGCAGCCGGGACAGGGCCACGTCGCCCATGGTCACCGAGCCGGTGCGGGGACCGTGGATGCCGGCGAGCAGCCGGCCCAGCGTCGACTTGCCCGCACCGGACGGTCCCACGACCGCGACCCGCGACCCCGGCTCGACGTCCAGGGTGATGCCGTGCAGGACGTCCCGGTCGGCCCGGTAGGCGAACCGCACGTCGCGGGCGCGGATCTCGTGGGACCCGGGCTCGCTGCCGGTGTCCACCTCGGCGTCCGGCACGTCGTGGACGCCGAGCAGGCGGGCCAGCGCCGCCTGGCCGGTCTGCAGCTCGTCGAACCACATGAGCAGGGTGTCGACGGGCTCGACCAGCATCTGGGTGTAGAGGACCGCGGCGGTGACCTCGGTGAGGCTGACCGTGCCCCTCGCGTAGAACCAGCCGCCCATGGCGAGGACCGCGGCGATGGGCAGCACGTAGGCCGACTCGACGCTGGGGAACCACCGGGTGCGCAGGGACAGCGTGTAGCGCTCCCACGAGACCCAGCGCCTGATCCGACCGTCGGTGAGCGCGACCCGCTCCGGGCCCAGCCGGTAGGCCTCGACCGTGCGGCCGCCGTCGACCGTCTCGGCCAGGGCCGCGTTGACCGAGGAGTAGGCGGACAGCTCGGCGGCGTAGGACTGCGGGGCCCGGCGGAAGTACCAGCGGCTCGCCGTCACGATCGGGGGCACGGCGAGCACCCAGGCCAGCGCGAGCACGGGCGAGGTCACGACCAGCGCCGCGCCGACGAACAGCGCCGTCACCCCCGCGATCGCCATCTCCGGCACGGCCTGCCGCACCGCCCAGCCGAGCCGGTCGACGTCGGTCGTGGCCCGGGTGACCAGGTCGCCGGTGCCGGCCCGCTCGACCACGCCGATCGGCAGGGCGACCGACCGGGCCACGAAGTCCTCGCGCAGGTCAGCCAGGATCCACTCGCCAAGGATCGCCGCACGCATCCGGGCGAACCGGGTGAACACGGTCTGGACGACCAGCGCGCCGGCGAAGAGCAGCGCCCACCGGTCGACCGAGGCCGTCGTGGCGCTGCCGGCTCGGACCCCCTCGACCGCCCGGCCCAGCACCTGGGGGCCGACCAGGGCGGCCACGGCGGCCACGGCGTTCAGCCAGACCACCGCGGACAGCGTCCGGCGGTGCCGGCGCAGCAGCGAGCGCACCTGCCGGCGCACGGTGCGGGGCGTGGCCACCGGCAGGTGGGTCGGGCCGCCGACCAGAGCCTCGTGCGGCTCCGGCGGCCTCACGGCTGGACCCCGTGATCCCCGTCGTCCTCGTCGTCCTCGTCGCGGACCACCACGGCCCGGTACTGGGACCGGCCGCGCAACAGCTCGCGATGGGTGCCGCTGGCGACCACCCGGCCGTCCTCCAGCAGGGACACCCGGTCGACCTGCTCGAGCAGGAGGGGGCTGGTGGTGAGCAGCACCGTGGTGCGGCCGCGGCGCAGTCGGGCCAGCTGGGCGCCGACCCGGGCCTCGGTGTGCGCGTCGACCGCCGACGTGGGCTCGTCGAGGACCAGGACGTCCGGGTCGGCCACCAGGGAACGGGCGAGCGCCACCCGTTGCCGCTGCCCGCCGGAGAGCGAGCGGGCCCGCTCCGGCAGCTCGGTGGCCAGGCCCTCCGGCAGGCCCTCGACGATCTCGTCGGCGTCCGCGGCGGTGACCGCCTCGGCGATGCCCACCCGGCCCGAGCGGGGGACGTCGAGCCCGTCGCCGACCCGCCGGGCGAAGATCATCGGATCCTTGTCCTGGACGAGCAGGTGGGCGCGGACCGTGGCGCTGGACATCCCGGCCAGCGGCAGCCCGCCCACCGTGACCTCGCCCGGGAGGTGGCCGCCGAGCCGGTCGGCCACCAGGCTGGCCGCCTCGGGGTCGTCGCTGACCAGCGCGGTGAGCAGCCCGCGCTCGACGACGAACCCGCTGGCGACGTCGACGAGCGGGCCGTCGGGCAGCGGCTGCACCGGCCCGGGTCGCACCGGCAGCGCCCGCTCCAGGCGGAGCAGGGCGATCACCCGGCGAGCCCCCACGACGGCGCGGGTCCACTTGTGCGCCGTCTCGGTCACCGTGCGCAGCGGGATGACCAGGAAGGCCGTGTACCCGTAGAACGCGACCAGCTCGCCGACGGTGATCTCCCCGCGCAGGGCCAGGTGGGCCCCGAACCAGGTGACCGCCACGACGAACGCCCCCGGCAGCGCGACCTGCATCGCGTCCAGCAGCGAGCGGATCCGCGCGGTCTGCACCGCGGCCCGCCGCACGCCGTCCGACGTCTCGCGGAACCGCTGGAGGAACATCTCCTCCCCGCCGATGCCCCGCAGCACGCGCAGTCCGGCCACCGTGTCGGCGGCCAGCTCGGTGGCCTCGCCGAAACGGGCCCGCTGGGCGCTCTCCCGCCGCTCCAGCGGCTTCAGCAGCGGGCCGACGGCCAGCCCGATGAGCGGGACGCCGACGATGACGACGGCGCCCAGGGTGGGGGACGCGGCGAACAGGACCACGGTGACGCCGACGAACGACACCAGGGCACCCGCGAAGCGGGCGCTGACGTCGAATGCGCTGCCGATGCGCTCGACGTCGTTGGAGGAGACGGCCACGACCTCGCCGGTGGCCACCTGCCGGGTCAGGTCCCCGCCCAGCTCGGCGGCCCGCCGAGCGACCAGCTGCTGCACGCGCGCGGCCGCGTTGATCCAGTTGGCGACGGCCATCCGGTGCCGCAGGATCCCGGCGACCGCCTGCACCACCCCGAGCCCGAGCACCACCAGCGCCCACAGCACGGCCTGCCGGGTGTCCCGCGCGCTGACCTGGTCGATCCCCCGGCCGAGTGCGGCGGGCACCGCCGCCTGGGCGCCCATCCAGAGCACCCCCCAGAGCACGCCCTGGGTCAGGGTGCCCTTCTGCCGGCCGGCGAGCCACAGCAGGAACCGCCCCGACGAGCCCAGGGGAGGGGCCCCGGGGTCGGTCACCGGGAGGGAGCGCAGAGCAGGCATGGCGGTGATCCACGCTACGCGGCTCGCGACGGCCGGCCTAACGGGTTTCCCGGCCGTTCCCCGCCCGCCGGTAGGCTGCCCACCGTGCGCGCCGACGCCGGCCCCGGGCCGGGATTCGACACCGTCCTGGTCGTCGACTTCGGCGCCCAGTACGCGCAGCTGATCGCCCGCCGCATCCGCGAGGCGCACGTCTACAGCGAGATCGTCCCGTCGACGACACCGGTCGACCAGCTGCTGGCCCGGCGGCCGAAGGCCGTCGTGCTGTCCGGGGGACCGTCCAGCGTCTACGCCGACGGCGCGCCTCAGGTGGACCCGGCCCTGTTCGCCGGCGGGGTGCCGGTCTTCGGCATCTGCTACGGCTTCCAGGCCATGGCCCAGGCGCTCGGGGGCCGGGTGGAGCGCACCGGGCTGTCCGAGTTCGGCCGCACCCCGTTGCGGGTCACGGCAGACCGCTCGGCGGTCTTCGCCGGGCTACCCGGCGAGCTGTCGGTGTGGATGTCGCACGGGGACTCGGTGGCCGAAGCCCCCGACGGCTTCGCGGTGACCGCCACGTCGGCGGGTGCGTCGGTCGCCGCGTTCGAGGACCTCGACCGGCAGTTGGCCGGCGTCCAGTTCCACCCCGAGGTGCTGCACACCGAGCACGGCCAGCGGGTGCTCGAGCACTTCCTGCTGGACGTCGCCGGGTGCCGCCCGACCTGGACGACGGCCAACGTGCTGGACGAGCAGGTGGCGGCCATCCGGGCCCAGGTGGGGGACAAGCGGGCCGTGTGCGGGCTGTCCGGTGGGGTCGACTCGGCGGTCGCCGCCGCCCTCGTCCAGCGGGCCATCGGCGACCGGCTCACGTGCGTGTTCGTCGACCACGGCCTGCTGCGCCAGGGTGAGCCGGAGCAGGTCGAGCGGGACTTCGTGGCGGCCACCGGGGTGCGCCTGACGGTCGTCGACGCCGAGCAGCGCTTCCTGGCCGCGCTCGCCGGGGTCAGCGATCCGGAGACCAAGCGGAAGATCATCGGCCGCGAGTTCATCCGGGTCTTCGAGGACGCCGCGGCCGAGGTGGTCGCCGACGCGGGCGCGCACGGCGAGCAGGTCGAGTTCCTCGTGCAGGGGACCCTGTACCCGGACGTCGTGGAGAGCGGCGGCGGCAGCGGGACGGCGACCATCAAGAGCCACCACAACGTCGGGGGCCTGCCCGCGGACCTGCAGTTCGCCCTGGTCGAGCCGCTGCGCCTGCTGTTCAAGGACGAGGTGCGCGCGGTCGGCGAGCAGCTCGGGCTGCCGGCCGAGATCGTCTGGCGGCACCCGTTCCCGGGCCCGGGGCTGGCGATCCGGATCATCGGCGAGGTGACCCGGGACCGGCTCGACGTGCTGCGCGCCGCCGACGCGATCGCCCGCGAGGAGCTCACCGCGGCCGGCCTCGACCGCGAGGTGTGGCAGTTCCCGGTGGTGCTGCTGGCCGAGGTCCGGTCGGTCGGCGTCCAGGGCGACGGCCGCACCTACGGGCACCCGGTCGTGCTCCGCCCGGTGAGCAGCGAGGACGCGATGACCGCCGACTGGGCCCGGTTGCCCTACGACGTCCTGGCCCGGATCTCCACCCGGATCACCAACGAGGTTCGCGAGGTCAACCGGGTCGTGCTCGACATCACCAGCAAGCCGCCCGGCACCATCGAGTGGGAGTAGCACCGGGTCCTCACCAGTTGTCAGGGTGAGGACGGGCCATAGCTCGTCCTCACCCTGACAGTGGGGCCGTGGTGGGGCTCAGTCGGTGTCGCGCCGGCGGACCCGGACGAGCGATCCGGCCAGTCCGGCCACGCCGAGCCCGATCAGCGCGAGCGGGAACACCCAGGCCGCGTCGATGCTGACGTCGGCGAGGGCACCCACCAGGTAGACGGTCGCGAGGGCGACGAACACCAGCCCGGCGACGAGCGAGGTCAGGTCGAGGTCATGACGCAACACGGCGCACCTCCAGGTCACCGATGCCGAGGTCGAGGGTCAGGTCGAGCGTGCCGGAGGGTGTGCCCACGGGCTCGATCGTGGTCTGCACGGTCTGGCCGAACCCGTCGCGCTGGTCGCCACCCGGCAGCCGGATCGTCCCGATGCCGGTCTTGGCGGTGAGCACCAGCCGCGCGTCGTCCGGGACCTCGACGATCAGCTGGCCGACGCCGAGCTGGGCGTCGATCGCGACGGTGGTGCCGGTCAGCGGCAGCTGGGTCAGGTCCAGCCGCACGGTCCCCGCGCCCCAGCGGTACCCGTCGGCCGGCACGGCACTGACGCTGGGCGGGGCGAACCGCACGTCACCGCTGCGCCCGTTGCCGGGGACGCTGGCGGCGCCGGCGGTCAGCAGGGCCAGGACGATGCCGAGGGCGATCAGGCCGCGGGCCCGGCCGAACAGGGCCCCGACGACCAGACCGAGGCCGACGATCCCGGTCAGGACGGCGAGCAGGACGACCCAGTCGAGGTCCCAGTCGCCGGTGCGGTCCAGGGCCACCAGCATCCCGGCCGCGATGGCCGCGACGCTGACGGTGACCAGCCCCAGGACGGACCGTGGGCGCGGAGGGGCGGCCGGGACCGGCGGGGTCGATGCGGCCCACGGGGCTCCCGGCGTCGGGGGTGTGGGCGGCGGTGGGCTGGTGGGGTAGCCGCCGGCGGGTGGGTAGGCCGGCGCTGTGGGTGGCGTAGGAGTCGGGCCGGTCACGGCCAGGGTGGTCGTGGCCTGCTCGGCGGTCGTCTGCTCGGACATCATCGGCTCCGGAGTCGAGGGGGGGACAGGGGCCGGCGGCGCGGAGGGCGGGCCGGTGGGGGTGCGGGTGAGCAGCCAGATGGCCAGGCCGACCGCGCCCACGACGAGCAGCGGCCAGACCCCCGGCCCGCTGCCCGGCCACGGGCCGGCGCCGAGGCCGAGGCCGACGACTGCGCCGACGAGGAGCAGTCCGGCTGCGACGGCCACGATGACCGCCACGGCGGTCCCGTTGCGGTCGACGAAGCGCTGGCCCTCGGAACGGTCGGTGCCTTCCTCGGGCAGCAGCAGCCAGCCGGCCGCGTAGAGCAGCAGGCCGGACCCGCCGAAGACGGCGAGCACCACGGTCACCACCCGCAGGATGACCGGGTCGATGCCGAGGGAGGCGGCGACCCCTCCGCAGACGCCGGCGACCTTGCGGTCGGTGCGGCTGCGCCGCAGCGGCGGGCGCGGCGTCGGCGGGGCGGTCGTCGCGGTCGGCGGCGTCCAGGTTCCGGGGCCGGCGGAGGTCTGGGTGTTCTCGGTCATGACTTGATCGTCGCGCGGGTCGACCACGGTTCCCACCGGCGAAAGCCCCGGTTCGACCCTGAGCGGACCCTGAGGAGGGCTCAGGGTCGCGCCCGGTCCGGCGACGGGCTGCTGGGTGCCACGATGGACGGGTGCGCACCTCGGCGACCGATCCTGGGCGCGCCCGGGTGCGGCCGGCACTCGTCCGGGCCACCGACGGGCGCCTGGTCGCCGGCGTGGCCAGGGGGCTGGCCGACCACCTCGGGGTCGATGCCTGGGTGGTCCGGCTGGGCTTCGTCCTGCTGGCGCTGTCCAGTGGCGCCGGCCTGCTCGCCTACGCGGCGTTCTGGGCGCTGGTCCCGCTGGCGGGGGAGCCGTCGGACGCCCCGGACCGCCCGGGCGCGCCCGCCGCCGCCGAGGCGGACGAACGCGCGACCCGGCTGGGCCCGCTGCTGGCGCTGGGGGCGATCGCGGCCGGCGTGGTGCTGGTCCTGCAGAACGTCGGCGTGCTCGGCGGCCGCGGGCTGGCGATCCCCCTCGTCGTCGTCGGCGTGGGCGTGGCGGTGCTCTGGCGGGTGGCCGACGACGCCCAGCGCTCGCGGCTGCGGGCGACCGCAGCGGCGACGTCCGGCCTGACCGCCTGGCTGAGGGTGGGCGCCGGCGTGGGGCTTGTCGTCCTCGGCGCCGGCGCCCTGCTGGCCACCAGGGGCGGGGTCCGGGCTGCGCTGGACGGCGTTGTCGCCGGGCTCGTCGTCGTCGTCGGCGTCACGCTGGTGCTCGGACCGTGGCTCGCCGCCAACGCCCGCGACCTGGCCGCCGAGCGTCGCGAGCGGATCCGCTCCCAGGAGCGCGCCGAGCTGGCCGCGCACGTGCACGACTCGGTGCTGCAGACGCTCACCCTGATCCAGCGGTCCGCCGACGACCCGCGGGAGGTCGGGCGGCTGGCCCGCGCGGAGGAGCGGGCGCTGCGCCAGTGGCTGTACCGGCCCGTGGGGGCCGACGCGGCCTCCTTCCGCTCCGCGCTCGAGGCGCTGGCGGCGGAGGTGGAGGACACGCACCGGGCCCCGCTGGACGTCGTCGTCGTCGGGGACCGGGCGGTCGACGAGCGGCTGGGTGCGCTGCTGCAGGCCAGCCGGGAGGCGATGGTGAACGCCGCGAAGTACGCCTCCGAGGGCGGCCCGGTCTCGGTGTACGCCGAGCTCGAGCCGACGGAGGCGGCGGTGTTCGTCCGAGACCGCGGTCCCGGCTTCGACCCGGACGCCGTGCCCGGGGACCGGCTCGGCGTCCGGCAGTCGATCCAGGGACGCATGCAGCGCGCCGGCGGCCGGGCGGAGATCCGCAGCCTGCTCGGCGAGGGCACCGAAGTCCGACTCACCATGCCCCTGGAGGCGACGTGACCGATCAGCCTGAAGGCGGCGGCTCAGCCGTCCCGCGGGTCGTCCTGGTCGACGACCACCGGATGTTCCGCACCGGGGTCCAGGCCGAGCTGGGGGACTCGGTCGAGGTGGTCGGCGAGGCCGCGGACGTCGACCAGGCGGTCACGGTGATCGCCGCGACCCGGCCGGACGTCGTGCTGCTCGACGTGCACCTGCCCGGCGGGAACGGTGCCGAGGTCATCCGCCGGGTCGTCGCGGCCGGGGTGGACACCCGCTTCCTCGCGCTGTCGGTGAGCGACGCCGCGGAGGACGTGATCGGGGTCATCCGGGCGGGGGCGCGCGGCTACGTCACCAAGTCCATCACCGGCCCGGAGCTGGCCGACGCCATCCGGCGGGTGGCCGACGGGGACGCGGTCTTCTCGTCGCGGCTCGCCGGGTTCGTGCTGGACGCGTTCTCGGGCTCGTCCGACGTTCCGGTCGTCGACGAGGAGCTGGACCTGCTGACCCAGCGCGAGCGGGAGGTGCTGCGCCTCATCGCGCGCGGGTACGCGTACAAGGAGGTCGGCAAGGAGCTGTTCATCTCGGTGAAGACCGTCGAGACCCACGTCTCGGCGGTGCTGCGCAAGCTCCAGCTGTCGAACCGGCACGAGCTGGCCCGGTGGGCGAGCGACCGGCGCCTGGTCTGAGGGACGATGGCCGGGTGAGCGACCACGACACGGTGATCGTGGCGGCCGGCTCGCGGCCGTCATCGGTGGCCGACCCCTCGCCGTGGCGGCGGCCGACCGTGTGGGCGGCGGTCGTCGGCGCCCTGGTGGCCGGCGCGTCGCTCGGGCTGGTGGGTGCTGCCGTTGGGCGACCGGCTCCCCCTTCCGCCGTGGCTGCGTCGTCGGTCCCCTCCGCCGTACCCACGCCGGCCGAGTCCAGCCCGCCGTCGGTCGGCTCCCCGGACTCGGGCGACCTCGCTGCCGCGCTGCGCCAGGAGCTGGCGCGTCGACTGGGCGAGCAACTGCGTGAGCAGGTTCCGGGTGAGGTGGGTGACGGCCTCGGCGACCTGGTCGAGGACCCGGAAGTCGGGCGCTCGGTCCAGGACCTGCTCGAGCAGCTGCTCGCCGGAGGACCGGGCCAGCCCTAGTCGACGATCAGCTGCGCGCCGACCCCAGGGTCACGGTCGCGGTCGCCGATCGACCGGCCCGCTCGTAGGTGATGGTCACCTGCTGGCCGGGCCGGGCCGAGCGGATCGCCGCGACGAGCGCGTCGGCGCTGTCGATCGGCCGCTCGCCGAACCGGGTGACCACGTCACCGCTGCGAAGCCCCGCCCGGTCCGCCGGCCCGCCGGCCGTGACCTGCGAGAGCGCCGCGCCCTGGTCGGCGTCGGCCACGCCCACACCGAGCTGAGCCCGGGTCGCGTAGCCCTGCCTGATGATCTCGTCGGCGATCCGCTTGGCCTGGTCGATGGGGATCGCGAAGCCGAGGCCGATCGACCCGGACGTCCCGCCGACGGAGGAGCCGAGGGTGGCGATCGCGGAGTTGATGCCGACGACCTTCCCGTCCAGATCCGCGAGCGCGCCGCCGGAGTTGCCCGGGTTGATCGCGGCGTCGGTCTGGATCGCGTCCAGGATCGCGTTCTGTCCGCCGGAGCCGCCGGTGGTCACCGGCCGGTTGAGCGCGCTGACGATCCCGGCGGTGACCGTGCCCTCGAGGCCGAGCGGGGAGCCCACGGCCACCACGGTCTGCCCGACCTTCAGGGCCCCGGAGCTGCCCAGCGTGGCCGGGGTGAGACCGGACAGGCCGCTGACCCGGATGACCGCCAGGTCGGAGGTGGGGTCCGTGCCGACGACCGTGGCGGTGGCCGACCGGCCGTCCTGCAGGCGGACGGTCAGTCGGCTCGCGCCCTCGACCACGTGGTTGTTCGTCAGCACGTACCCGGAGGTGCTGAGGATGACGCCGGACCCCTCACCGCTGCCCTGGGCGCCGCTCACCTGCACCGAGACCACGCTCGGCAGCACCGCGGCGGCGACCTTCTCGATCGAGCCGTCGGGGACCGCGACCGTCGTCGTGGGTGTTCCGGTGGCCGTCGGCGTCGACGTCACGGTGGTCGTCACCCGCTCGCCGGGCGCGACGGCCGCCCCGACGACACCGCCCGTGACACCCGCCAGCAGGGCCGTGGTGGCCACCAGGGCCACGGTGCGGCGGCGACGGGGAGGCGTCGCCGGCGGTGGCGCCGGGGCAGCCCACGGCGGCTGGGGCGGGCGGGGTGCGTACGGATCGGGTGCCGGGAGCGAGGGGGTGAGGATCTCGGTCATGGACCCAGGCTGGCCACCCCGGCTGAGCCTTCCCTGGGCAAACCCCGTGAGCAGGCTGTGAACCGGTCAGCCGGTCTCGACCACCATGAAGGCCTCGGCCAGACGCCCCTCCGGCAGTCCGGCCGCCGCCGCGTTGCGGGCCATCCATCCGGTGACGAACTCGGCGAGCTCGGGCAGGTGAGCCGTCTGCGACTCGTGCGCGCGCAGCGCGGCCAGCTTGCGGTCGACCACGTCGGTGACGTCGACCCAGTGGTCCGGCGCGGGAGCCGCCATGACCCAGACCTCGCGGACCGTCCACTCCTCGAGGCCCTCGTCGCGCAGCAGGGACGGGTGGGCGAAGGGGTTGCGGGCGTCCGGGTAGAGCGCCTGCAGGGCCGCCTCGCCCGCGGCCAGGTGGTCGGGGTGGGAGGCCTGGATCCGCTGCCAGTTCCGCTCGGGGGACTGGATGACCATCCGCTGCGGGCGCACCTGGCGGATCACCCGGCTGATGTCCCGGCGCAGGTCGTGGCTGACGGTCAGCTCACCGTCGACGTAGCCGAGGAATCGGACGTCGCGGACGCCGACGCAGGCGGCCGCAGCGACTTGCTCGGCCTGTCGGATGCGAGGAATCTCCGACCGCGCGACCTCTGGGTCGAAGCCGCCGGCGTCGCCGTTGGTCACCACTGCGTAGACGACCTCGACACCGGCCGACGTCCAGGTGGCGATCGTCCCGGCTGCGCCGAAGTCGACGTCGTCGGGATGCGCCGTGACGACGAGCACCCGTTCGACCGCTGACTGCTCGAGCACGCTTGACACCACCGCCCCTCGTCCGATCAGGTGACCGCCGACCGTGTTCATCCTAGGCACCGCCTTCAAGGGGACGTCCCGAGTGACCGATGCGACCGAGGTGCACCGATTCTGGCGATGCCCCCCGCTTGCCGTCCTGGTTGCTCTGGCAGCGATGGTGGTCACGTCCGCCGTCGGGGTCCCGCCCGCGGACGCCGCAGCCGTCCCGATCCCCACGACGCCCATATTCACCCGGCTGATCGATCCGCTGGCTGGCTACCAGCCTGCCGCGACCTGCCAGCCGACGGACAAGCCGGGACCGCTGGCGCTGAAGGCCACGCTTGCGGCCACGTACGGGTCGCGCTCCTTCGGGATCTCGCGCACCTGCTCCGGGACGTCGGAGCACAACGAAGGCCGCGCGCTGGACTGGATGATCAGCGCGACCGACCCCGCGCAGAGGGCCGTGGCCGACCGGTTCCTCAGCTGGCTGCTCGCCACTGACGGGTACGGCAACACCTACGCCATGGCACGGCGCATGGGGATCATGTATGTCATCTGGAACCGTCAGATCTGGCGCGCGTACGCGGCCGATCGGGGCTGGCAGGCGTACACCGGCAGCGTCCCACACACCGACCACGTCCACTTCAGCCTCTCGTGGGACGGCGCGCTCGCCCGTACGTCGTACTGGTCCGGGCGCGTCCCCTGCGCGGTCCCTGGGCCCCCGGGGACGGCGCCCGGGCTCCCGACTGAGCCCACGGCCAGCATCCCTGTCGCTCCCCTGACCTTGGTCAACACGGCGACCGGAGCGGGCCGATCGGACGGGCTGCCCTGCTCACTCGTGGCCGGTGGGCGGGTCGACGTCCCGGTGCTGGGGCGCGGGGAAGTGCCCGCGAGCGGCGTCGCCGCGGTCGACCTGCTGGTCACGCTGGGCCGCTCCGACCGTCCGCTATCGGTCCGAGTCGGGCCGACCGGTGCGGCGTGGAGCGGATCTGGCGTGGTTCCCGGTGAGCCGACCATCCCTGGTCAGTCGCTCGTGACGGTTCCGGTCGGCGCCGGTGGACAGGTCTCCCTGACTGTCGACACGGGCATGACGGATCTGGCGGTGGACGTCGTGGGGTACCACCCTGCTCCCGGCGCTGCTGGCACCGGGTACGTGGCGGTACCCGACCGCACCGTGCTGCACACCGCCCGGACGGGGATGCTGCAGGTCGGCGAGCGTCGGGTCGTCGACGTGGCCGGTCTTGCTGGGCTGCCTGCTGATGCCGTCGAGGGAGTCCTCGTCAGCGTGACGGGAGTCAGCGACCCCGGAACCCGAACCTACGTCTCCGTCGTCCCGGCCGGGGAGGGCGCCGCGCCCGCTGCGTGGGTGAACGCTCCCCTCGGTCGAGTGCGTACCACGACGATGGTGGTTCGGACCGACCAGGCGGGGCGGATCGAGGTGGTCAACGGCTCGCGCACCGCGATGGGTGTCGTCGTCGACCTTCACGGGTACTTCACCTCCGGGACGTCATCCGTCGAGCCGGCACGTTTCGTGCCGTTGCCACCCGCCCAGCTGGCCGACAGCCGGATCGGCGCGGGGCTCGTCGGAGCGCTCGGTGCCTACGGCCGGGCCACCGTCCCGGTGGTCGGCCTCGCCGGTGTGCCGACGTCCGGGGCGCGGGCTGTCGCGGTCAACCTGTCGACGTACGCACCCACAGAGAAGACCTATGTGGCCGCCTGGCCGTCGGCTGCCGCTCAACCCCCCGTGGCGTGGCGCTACGCCGGGCCGCTGGGGCGGACCGGGGACCTGGTGGTCCTTCCCATCGACGGCAGCGGGGCGATCAGCCTGTTCAACCTCCGTGGGACCATCGACCTGCGGCTCGAGGTCGTGGGGTACTTCCGCTAGTCGGCGGCGCCTTGCGTGATGGCGAGGAAGCGGCCCCGAGTTCGTAGACTCCGGGGGTGACCGCGCTCTTCGATGCCCCGTCGTCTCGGGCGTCGCCCCTGGACGGGCTCAACGAGCAGCAGCGGGCCGCCGTCGTCCACCAGGGCAGCCCGCTGCTCATCGTGGCGGGGGCGGGGTCGGGCAAGACCCGGGTGCTCACCCAGCGGATCGCCCACCTGCTCGCCGCCCGA
>Ga0209798_10000510_pt1 | contig 23471 bp, 19 predicted proteins | sample DOMMetBare3Fresh_FD_187475 | JGI IMG/M metagenome (GOLD analysis project Ga0209798, IMG submission 187475) | Wetland sediment microbial communities from St. Louis River estuary, USA, under dissolved organic matter induced mercury methylation -... | ecosystem: Environmental > Aquatic >... | reverse complement strand
CCGGGACGGGACTCTCACCCGTTGGACAGGCGCAGCATGCAGCAGCCCTCCCTCTCCCTTGCGGGATCAGTCGGTCCTTTGCTTCGTGACGCACCATGCGCTCATTCTAGGAGTCACCAGCCAAACCCGAGTCTGAGCAGGAGCAAAACCACGGTGCCGCTGACGATGGTGCCGAGGATGCCTCGGCGCCAGAAGTAATACGCGCTGGCCACGACCACCGCGGGCAGCCGCGCGTCGTGCCACGTCGTGATCAGCTGGCCCTGCGTCAGCACCACCTCGGGGGCGACCACCGCCACCAGCGCCGCCAGCGGCGCGTAGCGCAGGCCCTGCTGCAGCCAGGCCGGCAACGGCAGGTCGCGATCGGGCAAGAGAAAGAACGCGCGCGTGACCACCGTCAGCAGTGCCAGGCCGACGATGGTGATGGCGGCTTCCGTGGGGGTCATGTCAGATCGTCCTCAGGGGCCACGCGCCGCGGCGTCGTGTGGTCGATCAGCAGCCCGATGGCGACGGCCGCCGCGATCGCCACCACGATGTTCAGCTTCAATGGCAACGCATAGGCCGCCACCGCGGCGCAGCCCGCAACGGCAGCTGCAACCAGCGTTGCGCGATCGGCCACCAGCGAGTACATCAATCCCAGCAGCGCCAGTGTGCCGGCAAAGCCCAGGCCCCATGACGTGGGGATGCGATCGGCCAGCAGGATGCCGGCCAGCGAAGGCAACTGCCACGCGCTCCAGTTGGTCACCACACCGCCCCAGAAATACGGCAGCTGCTCCGGCGCCGGTCGCGGCTCGGGGAAGCGACGCATGAAGATCACATAGTTGAGGTCGGCCGTGAAGTAGCCCATGCGCAGGCGCTGCCAGAAGCGCAGGTGGGCAAAGTACGGGCGCCAGCCGGCGCTGAAGATGATGAAGCGCAGGTTGACGCACAGCGCCGTGGCCCAGACGACCCAGATCGGCGCGCCGCCGGCGATCAGCGGCAGTGCGGCCAGCTGCGCGCTGCCGGCGAAGACGATCAGCGACATCAGCAGGGCCAGCGGCAGCGGCAGGCCGCTCTTGGCCATGGCCACGCCGGTCACCAGTGCCCAAGCCGCGATGCCCAGCGACACGCCGGACATTTCGCGCGCGCCACGGGTGAACTCGGGGTGGCGCCACAAGGGCAGTGGCGCCGATTCAACAAGACTCATGCGGGCCATTGTCGCCGTGGCGACGCGCCCCGCACGGGATCCGCTGCGCTTCAGTCAGCAAGTACGAAGGTGACCTTCAGGATCACCTTGTAGCCGGTGATCTTGCCCTTCTCGACCATCACTTCCTGGTCCTGGACCCACGCGCCCTTGACGTTCTTCAGCGTCTTGTTGGCGCGCGCCACCCCCAGCGTCACGGCGTCGTCAAAGCTCTTCTTGCTGATGCTCGAGATCTCGGTAATGCGTGCAACGGTCATGGTCATGTGCTCCAGTGATCGCGGCGGCGCCGCGGAACTGTGGAGTGTGCCGTTACGACCGGGCGCGCGCAATCACGCTCAGGTGTGGTTGCCATTCACGGCCGACGGATCAATGCTCGCCCGGCAACGCCACGGCCCGGAAGGCGCCGGCTTCGAACCAGGTCAGGCGGGCCTGGGCACGTGTGTGCCGGAGCGAGGAGCGGTGTAGACCTCCATCGTCGATGAAGGCCACGATGCAGCGGTGCAGGCAGCGTGTCACGCGCTTCGCGACAGGCTGCCGCAGCGCGCGGCCAAGCGCATCAGGTGTCGCGCTTCTTGCCCTTGGCCGGCTTCTTGGCGGCACCGTCTTCTGCCACGGGTTCGTCGTGTTTCTTGGCCGTCTCGGCCTTCTCGGTCTTTTCTGCCTTCTCGACCACGTCGGCTGTGATACCGCCTTGAGGCGCAACCGCATCGATCTTGTTGTCGCGCATGTAGTCGTTCATCTCCCGCCAACCGGCGAACAGCGCCGCCTTGTCGGCGCGTTTGTTCAGGGCGAAGCAGTCTTCGATGGCGCGCCCGGCGTGGCGGCAGGCGCCGCCGACGGCCTTGCCCTCGGCCTCCTTGCGCGCAGCCACGGCTTCGGCCGGTTCGCCGCCCATCAATTGGCACCCGGCCAGCAGAGCGAGCGGCGCTAGCAGGGCAATGGCGTGGTGTGAGCGGGGCATGACATGACGGGCGTTGAGGCTGTGCAAGCCTTATCGGCTGCGCCCGGCCCCGACTTGAGTGCCGCTGAACAGCTTCTAACGTGAAGCCAGGAACGCTTGCACGGGCAATCGCCGGCCGCCGGGGCGTTGCAGTTCGAGCAGATCCAGCGCCAGGCCATCGCCACAAGCCACGCGCAACGCGTCGGCGCGCACCTCGACCGCGCCGGGCTCGGCGCCGAAGCCGGCGCTCACCTTGGCACGCCACAGCTTGACCGTCTGACCGTCGAGGTCGAAGTGGCAGCCTGGCTGCGGGTCGAAGGCACGCAGGCGGCGTTCGATGTCCGCGGCAGGGCGCTGCCAGTCGATCGCGCCCTCGGACTTCGCCAGCTTGTGGGCATAGGTCACGCCGACGGCTGGCTGAGGCGCGGGCGTGAGTGCCCCGCGCTCGGCATCGGCCAGGGCCTGCACCACCAGGCTCGCGCCAAGGGCGGCCAGGCGATCCTGCAGGCTGGCGCTGGTGTCGTGGCTGCAAATTGGCTCGCGTCCCACCAGCAGCACAGCCCCGGTATCGAGGCCCGCGTCCATTTGCATGATGGTGACACCGGTTTCGACGTCACCGGCTTCGATGGCGCGGTGGATCGGCGCGGCTCCGCGCCAGCGCGGCAGCAGCGAAGCGTGAATGTTCAGGCAGCCGAGCCGCGGCAACTCGAGCAGCCAGGGCGGCAGGATCAAGCCATAGGCCGCAACCACCATCACGTCGGGCCGCGCGGCCTGCAGTACCGCGCGAGCCGCCTGCGCGTCTGTCGCAAAGCGGCCATCGAGCTTCAGGCCTTGCGGTTGCATGACGGGCAACCCGTGTTGCAGCGCGAACTGCTTGACCGGCGAGGCCTGCAGTTTCAAACCCCGGCCGGCCGGGCGGTCGGGCTGGGTTAACACCAACGGGATCATGTACGGGCCTGCATGGATCGCGGTCAGCGCGGTCGCGGCAAAGGCCGGCGTCCCCGCAAAGGCCACGCGCAATGGTGTCGTCACGTGCGCAGCGCTTCTTCGCGTGCCTTCTTGAGCATCTTGGTCTTGATGCGGTCGCGCTTGAGCGGGCTCAGGTACTCGACGAACACCTTGCCGAGCAGATGGTCCATCTCGTGCTGCACGCACACCGCTTCCAGGCCCTCGGCTTCGAACTCATAAGGCTGGCCGTCACGGCCGAGCGCACGCACAGTCACGCGGGCGTGGCGCGGCACCTTGTCGTAGATCGTGGGCACCGACAAGCAGCCTTCGTCGCCGAACACCATCTCGTCGCTGAGCGCCAGCAGCACCGGGTTGATCAACACGCGCGGGCGGTCGCGGGTATCGGAGGTGTCGATCACGATCACGCACTCATGGACATCGACCTGCGTGGCGGCCAGGCCCACGCCGTCGGCCTCGTACATCGTGGCCAGCATGTCGTCGACCAGCGTGCGGATGCGTGCATCGACGGCAGCCACAGGCTTGGCCAGCGTGTGCAGGCGCGCGTCGGGGTAGCGGAGGATCGGCAACAGGCTCATGGTTCGTGAATTGCTGCACGCCGCAGCGGGCTCGGGCCGGACATGCGCGTCGCACAACAGCGAGGTTCGTGACGGGCGCCACGCCGAGCGGCTGCGCGAGGCAGTTTCATTGCGATATCAAGGGTTTAGAGGCAGAATCTGCCAAACCGAATGAGCATTTTCGCCGGCTTGGCCACAGGCTGCAGGTGGGAAGCTCAAAGACCTCGAAGACCAGTCAACGGCCATATTTTCTCATCGCTGCCGATGTCGGCAGCGGCCCGGGGAGACTCAGTTCATGATCCGAAGCCACGCTTGCCGTCTTGCCACTACCGCCGTCGCCAGCGCTCTGCTGTTGGCCGTCGGCAGCGCGAGCGCGGTCAATTACCCGGTCACGCCGCAACAGCGTGGCACAGCACAACAGGTAGCACAGACCGGCGTGCCGCTGTCCGAGCTGGCGCCCAACGCGCCCGACTCGCACACCGTCAAGCGCGGCGACACGCTGTGGGACATCTCCAAGCTGTTCCTCAAGAGCCCGTGGCGCTGGCCCGAGTTGTGGGGCATGAACCTCGACCAGATCCGTAACCCGCACCTGATCTACCCGGGCCAGGTGCTGGTCCTCGAAAAATCCGGCGGGCGCGCGCGCCTGCGCTTGACACAGGGCGGGCCCGACGGCACGGTCAAGTTGAGCCCACGCGTGCGCAGCGAAGCGCTGGGCGATGGCGGCGTGCCGGCCGTGCCGATGCACCTGATCGCGCCGTTCCTCAACGAGGCGGTGGTGTTCAGCGCCAACGAACTCGAACGCGCGCCGCGCGTGGTAGCCGCGCCCGAGGGCCGCGTGATGATGGGCCGTGGCGACAAGGCGTATGTGCTTGGTGACCTCGGCGGCCTGCGCGATTGGCGAGTATTCCGGCAGGCCACACCGTTGCGCGACCCGACCACCAAGGAAATCCTGGGCTACGAAGCGCGCTTTCTCGGCACGGCCGAGTACACGCGTGAAGGCGGCAGCACTGCCACCGCCGACGGCAAGTCGTCACTCGCCGTACCGGCAACTTTCGAGCTGGTGAGCGTGAAGGAAGAGGTCGGCGTGGGTGACCGCCTGGCGCCGGTGCCTCCGCGCGATCTGAGCAACTACGCACCGCATGCCCCAGCCAAGCCGATCAGCGGTCAGATCATTTCGGTGTACGGCGAAGCCTTGATTGCCGGCCAGAACCAGGTGGTGGCGATCAACCGCGGCTCTCGCGACGGGCTCGAGCGCGGCCATGTGCTGGCCGTGCTGCGCGACGGCGTGCAGCTGACCGACCGTACGACCGAGCGGCCCACGGAGATCAAGCTGCCCGACGAGCGCCACGGCCTGCTGTTCGTGTTCCGCGTCTTCGACCGCGTGTCGTATGGCCTGGTGCTGCAAGTGCAGCAGCCGGTGACCGCAGGCGACCGCGTCTCCCAGCCCTAGGCCGACATAGCCACCTGAGCAAGCGCGGTGCGGTGGCCCGCCCCGATGATCTCGCCGCTTGGCTGCGCCTGCTGCGCACGCCAGGTGTCGGTCGCGAATCGGCCCGCCGCCTGCTCGCCGCCTGCGGCACGCCCGATGCAGTGTTCGCGGCAAGGCCCGCGACGCTGCGTGAGTTGCTGGGCCCGTCATTGGCCGCAGCCCTTGCCGCGGAGCCCGAGCGCCACGCCGAACAACTCGCCACCACGCTGGCCTGGCTCGACGCCGACCCGACGCACCATGTACTTACGCTGGGCGAAGGGGCCTATCCTGCAACACTGCTCGAAACCGCCGACCCGCCCCTGCTGCTGTACGCGCAGGGTCAACTCGAATTGCTGGGCAGACCGGCGCTGGCCATCGTCGGCAGTCGCAACCCGAGTGCGCAGGGCATCGACAACGCGCGTGCATTCGCCGAGCACCTGAGCCGCGCCGGCGTGACCATCGTGTCGGGCATGGCGCTGGGCATCGACGGCGCAGCGCATGAGGGTGGCCTGGCCGGCACCGGCAGCACAATCGCAGTCGTCGGCACCGGCCTTGACCGCATCTACCCCGCGCGCCACCGCGCACTGGCGCACCGCATCGCCAGCCAGGGTTTGTTGTTGTCGGAGTTCGAACTCGGGATGCCGCCGCTGCAGGAGAACTTTCCGCAGCGAAATCGACTGATCGCCGGCCTCACGCGCGGCACGCTGGTGGTCGAGGCTGCGCTGCAGTCGGGCTCGCTGATCACGGCACGACAGGCCCTCGAAGCCGGGCGCGAGGTGTTCGCGATTCCCGGCTCGATCCACGCGCCACAGTCGCGCGGCTGCCATGCACTCATCAAGCAGGGCGCGAAGCTGGTCGACTCGGCGGACGACATCCTCGGCGAGTTGAACTGGGCACCGCGCGCCGCTGCCGGACCGTCGGTCGCCGATACCCTGCCGGCTGCTGACGATGCGCTGCTCGCTGCGCTCGGTCACGACCCGGTCACGCTCGACGCGCTGCTCGCTCGCACCGGCGAGAGCGCCGGTACGGTCAACGCCCGCCTGCTCGAACTCGAGCTCGACGGCCGGGTCGCACGCTTGCCCGGCGGCTTGTACCAGCGCCGCGGCAACGGTTAACGATGTCTGCCCACGCCCCGGGGGGAGCGCTGCGGTATAGTGTTTTTATGTTCGACGTGCTGGTGTATCTGTACGAAAACTACTGGCGCCCGGACGCGTGTCCCGACCATGCCCAGCTGACGCGCAAGCTGTCGGCGGTGGGCTTCGAGAGCGACGAAATCCAGGAGGCGTTGAGCTGGCTCGATGGCCTGGCCACCACGGCCCAGGGCTACAGCGGCCAACAGAGTGCAGGCGCGATGCGGGTGTATTCGCCAGCCGAGCAGGAACTGCTTGGTGAGGAGTCGATCGGCTTCGTCAGTTTTCTCGAATCGGCCGGTGTGCTGCCACCGCCGATGCGCGAGATGGTGATCGACCGCGCCAGCGCCATCGGCGCCACGCCGATCGACCTCGACGACCTCAAGGTCATCGTGCTGATGGTCTTCTGGAGCTTAGGCGAAGAGCCCGATGCACTGATCCTCGACGAGCTCTTCGTCGCACCCGAAGAGCGGCTCATCCACTGAACTGACGCTGTCGCGTCAGTTCAGTAACCTTGCCGGATCATTGTCGAGTTTGGCCAGTGCCGTGCGCGTGGCGCGAACAGTTAGCGCCTCGTCCTGCGCCGGCAGCAACAGGCCGGCCTGCAGGTATGACGCCAGGCGATGCTGCTCGAACAACAGGCAACGCCCGCCGGCGGTCACGAACAGCGACAGGTGCCGGCGCATGCCTTGCCAGGCCAGTTGCACGGGCTCATTGCGGTCGTTGTACTCAAGCATGTACCAACTGCCGACCTGCAGCTCGCGCGCCCAAGACAGCATTGCCGGGGTCGGCATCGAGCCGCCCTCGCCGACCACCTCAAGCTCGCCGCCGTCGTCGCCTGAGATGTCGAGCATCAGTGTCTGATCAAGCTCCACGTCGCTGGCGTCGGGCAGCAGTTCTTCCAGCGCTTCGAGACGTTCGCGCAGCTCTTCGAAGCGCTCGGCAGGGATCGAGGCAGCCTTGGCGCTGAAAGCCGCGGCCAGCGAATCATTGAGCGAGCGCACATGCTCGTCGCGCGCGGACGGCTGCACGCCGGCCAATTCCATGCCGTCGCGCAATTTCTTCAGCAGCGGCGGCAGCCGACGAATGACCTCGGCGCGTTCTTCGCGCGAGACTTTGGCGCCAGCCGACCAGATCAGGTCGGTGGCCGCCGTGCGCATGGCCTTGGTGGCTTCGCTTTGTGCACCGTTGCGCACTGCGGACATCGCCAGCACGTCGGCCCAGACATGGAACAGGAACTGGCGCACACCTTCCTGCACCGGCACTTCGTTCAACATCTTGCGCAACTCAATGGTGTACTGAATGGCCAGCGTTTCGCGCTGCTCGACCTGCTGGGCCAGCGAAACGCCGCGCTTGGTGACTTCGTTCTCGCTCTTGAAATAGTGCTCGAGGAAACGCTCGAACTCGGTCAGCACGGTCTGGAACACGCGCCGCCCGGTATCGGGGTAGGCCTCGACGACCTGCACCACGCGCTTGATCTCCGTCTCCAGCGCATTGCCGACCGCGCTGGCCGAGGCGTCGAATCCCATCACGCAGGATCCCATGCGGTCGATCAGGCGCCGCGCCGGGTGGTCGACGGTGGCAAAGAAATCCGGCTCGCCGACGGCCACTCGCAGTACCGGCATCTGCAGCCGCGCGAACCAAACCCGCACCGCCGAGGGGATGCGTTCCTCGGTCAGGATGCTCTGGAACAGCAGGGCCACGATCTCGATGGTGGCGCGCTCGACCGGGGTTTCGGCGGCGCGCTTCAAGGCCTGCTTGCGCAGGTTCAACTCCTCCAGCAGCGCCGCCGACACGGTGGCCGTGGCCGAGCCCGCTTCGTTGCGGTCGATTCGCCGTTGCACACCCAGTTGGGCCTGGCCGATGGCCGCAGCCAGCGCCGGCGACACCGTACGTTGATGGCCGGCACGTGCGGTGTCGGCGAAAGCCGGAACCTGGCGCTCGATCATGCGGTTCAGCCGCGACAGCACGGCCGTCGCGTTGTCGCCGCCGGCGCCATGCACGTCGGCGTTGCCCCCACCTGAGCGCGTCATCATGCGCGTTTCGTCATGCACCAGGCCGGCGTAGCCGGTGGTGGCGCCACCGCGCGAGCGCCGGATCAGCGGCCGCAGGTCGATGTCGGGCAACACCCGCTGCGCAACCAGCCAGCTGTTGGCCTCGTGGTAGGCCTCCTGCACCAGCAGGCCGAACTCTTCGTGGATCACCGGCTGCAGGTCGCGCAGCGCGGCGTCGTCCATCCCCGCGTGGGCCCAGGCGGAGATCACGATGCGCGCCAGCACATGTGTGCGCAGCAGATCGTGCGGGTCCAGCTCTTCGCGGTGTTCGAGCAGCGCCACGCGGGTGCGCAGGTCGTTGAACTCCCAGCTGGCGCGATCCATGATCGCCAGCGCCAGACGTGAGGTCACGATCTCGCGCTCGATGGTTTCGTCGTCGACCAGCGACAGCTTTTTCGCCGGTCCACCCAGATCACCGGTTCGCGACGACGACACACCGTGGCGCAAAGCCTCCTGCAGCGCGCCGACCATGCCCTTGTGCCAGGTCTCGCCATGCGACTTGAGAGCGATCGCGGTGTCGCGCAACCGACCAACGATGCCCAGATCGGTGCTCGCTGTCAAAACGCGCTCGGTCGCCAAAGTCCATGTCAACACCGCATTGACCAGCGCCGGCAAGCCCTTGACCAGCTCTTCCGTGTAGAGGCGGCGGGCCTGGTACGCCAGGCTGGCTTGATCGCCGACAGTCGCCATGGGAATCGGTGGGGCTTACGCGTCTGAAAGGGGGTCCGGCGACTCTACACCACCACCCGCTTGCTCAGACGACCGCGCCGGCGTTCGGATCGTTCGGATCGCCGTCCTTTGCGGACAGCTTCACGAGGTCCTCGCGTTTGACGCCCAACCACATGACGATGGCTGCAGCCACGAACACCGACGAATAGACCCCGAACAGGATGCCGATGGTCAGCGCCAGCGCAAAGTAGTGCAGCGTCGGGCCGCCAAAAGTGAGCATCGAGACGACCATCATCAGCGTGCAACCGTGAGTGATGATGGTGCGGCTGATGGTGCTCGTGATCGCATGGTCGATGACCTCGTGCGTGCTCAGCTTGCGGAACTTGCGGAAGGCCTCGCGCACCCGGTCGAAGATCACCACCGACTCGTTGACCGAATAACCCAGCACCGCCAGCACCGCCGCCAGCACCGCCAGCGAGAACTCCCACTGGAAGAAGGCGAAGAAACCCAGGATGATGACCACGTCGTGCAGGTTGGCGACGATACCGGCGACCGAGAACTTCCACTCGAAGCGAAACGCCAGATACAGCATGATGCCGGCGATGGTCACGGTCAGGGCCTTGATGCCGTCCCACTTCAGCTCCTCGCCCACCGAGGGACCGACGAACTCGGTGCGCGATAGCTTCAGCGGTTCGGCGCCGCTGGGCGCCGAACATGAGGGACGGCTGACCTGCTCACCCTGGGCCGTGGTGTACTGCTTGGTGACGACGCTGCCCGACTCAGCCTTGCACAGGGCATCGAACACGCGGCTGGCCACCTCGCTTTGCTTGGCATCGCCGCGCAGCGGCAAGCGCACCAACACATCGTGTGAGGTGCCGAAGTTCTGCACCTGCACCTCGCCATAGCCGAGGCGCTCGACCGCGGCCCGCGTCTTGCCCAGATCGGCGGCGGCGGTGTACTCGACTTCCATCACCGTGCCACCGGTGAACTCGATCGACAGGTGCAGCCCGCGCGTGGTCAGGAAGAACACCGCGGCGAGGAACGTGACCAGCGAGACCACGTTCAGTACCAGCGCGTGGCGCATGAACGGAATGTCGCGGCGAATCCTGAAGAATTCCATGATCTTGTCTCCTCAGGACTCAATCGCCGGCGCGGCGCCGTCAGGTCGCCAGACCTGGCCAATCGACACGCCCTTCAGTTTCTTCTGCCGGCCGTACCAGAGGTTGACCAGGCCGCGCGAGAACACCACCGCCGAGAACATCGAAGTCATGATGCCCAGGCAGTGCACGACCGCGAAGCCACGCACCGGGCCGGAGCCGAATGCCAGCAGTGCCAGACCGGCGATCAGGGTGGTGATGTTGGAGTCGAGGATCGTGCCCCAGGCCCGCTCGTAGCCGGTGGCGATCGCCGTCTGTGGGCTGGCGCCGCCTCGCAACTCTTCGCGCACGCGCTCGTTGATCAGCACGTTGGAGTCGATGGCCATGCCCAGGGCCAGCGCAATGGCCGCTATACCCGGCAGCGTCAGCGTGGCCTGCAGCATCGACAGCACCGCGATCAACAGCAGCAGGTTGAAGGCCAGCGCGATGGTCGAGAACACGCCAAACAGCAGGTAGTACAGGCACATGAACACGGCAATCGCGGAGAAGCCGTAGATCACGCTGGCAAAGCCGAGCTTGATGTTCTCGGCGCCCAGGCTGGGGCCGATGGTGCGCTCTTCGATGATCTCCATCGGCGCGGCCAGTGAGCCGGCGCGCAGCAGCAGCGCCGTGTCGGCAGCCTCGACGCTGGTCATGCGCCCGGAAATCTGGAACCGTGAACCCAACTCGCCACGGATCACCGGCGCGGTGACGACCTCGCCTTTGCCCTTTTCGAACAACAGGATCGCCATGCGCTTGCCGACGTTGTCGCGAGAAATGTCGCGCATGATTCGCGCGCCCTTGGCATCCACTGTCAGGTGCACTGCCGGCTCGTTGGCGTTCTGGCCGTCGAAGCCGGGCTGCGCGTCGGTCAGGCTGTCGCCCGTCAGGATGACCTGGCGCTTGACGATCAGCGGCGCACCGCCACGCTCGACATATCGCTCGGTGCCAAAGGGCACCGGGCCGCTGCCGGCCGCCGCTGCCGCCGCCTCCGCACTGTCGTCGACCATGCGCAACTCGAGCGTCGCGGTGCGGCCGATGATGTCCTTGGCCTTGGCCGTATCCTGCACGCCAGGCAACTGCACCACCACCCGGTCGGCGCCTTGTTGCTGGATCACCGGCTCGGCCACGCCGAGTTCGTTGACGCGGTTGTGCAGCGTGGTGATGTTCTGCTTGAGCGCCTGGTCCTGCACCGCGCTCGCCGCTTGGGGCTTGAGCGCACCGGCGAGCTTGAAGCCGTCGCCCTCGGCCGTCTCGGTCCACAGCAGGTCGGGCAGTTGGTCGTTGAGCAGGCTCTTCGCGGCGTCCAGCGCAGCCCGGTCGCGAAATCGCACCTCGACCGCATTGCCGTCGCGCGCGATGCCGGCATGGCGGATGTTCTTGTCGCGCAGCAGCGTGCGCAGCTCACCGGTCAGCGCCTCGGCCTTCTTGGTCAGCGCCGACTTCATGTCGACCTGCATCAGGAAGTGCACGCCGCCGCGCAGATCCAGACCCAGATACATCGGCAGCGCGCGCAGCTTGGCCAGCCACAACGGCGAGCGCGAAACCAGGTTCAACGCCACGATGTAGGCGGGGTCGCCGGCATCAGGGTTCAGCGCCTTGGCGATCGTGTCCTTGGCCTTGATCTGGGTGTCGGTGTCGACAAAGCGCGCCCGCACCGAGGTCCCTTCCAGGGCCACGAAGTCGGCGTTCAATCCGGCACCCTTCAGCGCCTCCTGCACGCGACCGACGAGCGCCGGCTCGACCTTGACGGTGGCCTTGCCCGAAGACACCTGCACCGCGGGCGCCTCGCCGAAAAAGTTCGGCGCGGTGTACAGCGCACCGATCACCAACGCGATGACGAGCATCGCGTACTTCCACCACGGGTAGCGGTTCATGGAGCGGCAACTTTCGCGGCCTGCGCAGGGCAGCGCCGCAACGGATTACTTGAAGGTGCCCTTGGGCAGCACCTGAATGATGGCGCCACGCTGCACCTGCACCTCGACGTTGGCGGCGACTTCGACCGAGACGTAGGTCTCGCCGAGTTTGCTGACGCGCCCGAGCATGCCGCCGCCGATGACGACCTCGTCGCCCTTGGCGATGGCTTCGATCATCGCCTTGTGCTCCTTCTGCCGCTTCATCTGCGGCCGGATCATGATGAAGTACAGCACCACGAACATCAGTACCAGCGGCAGCAGGCTGAACAGGGTCGATTCGGTACTGCCGGCGGCAGCGGCCGGTGCGGTCTGGGCGAAGGCTTGGGAGATGAACACGTCGACGGTCCTAGAAGTGATGAGCCGCAGCAGGTACGGCTTCGGCCTCGAAACCCAAGGTCCCGAGGCCGGTAAAACCTGTGGCGCCGCGGCTTCGCCGGGCGCGCTGAAGGCGGCGGATTCTAGTCGATCGGTTCGTGCCCGCCGCGGCCCGCTAGGATCGCAGCCTGCCCATGAAGTCCCTCGCGCCCTTGCACATCGCCGTCATCGGCGCCGGCCCGGTCGGCTTGGCGCTGGCCTTGTTGGGCGCGCGCATGCTGCCCACGGCGCAGGTCAGCCTGTTCGACGCCCGCCCGGCCGAGCGGGACGTGTCAGCCGACGCGCGCGCGCTAGCGCTTTCGCTCGGCAGCGTCCAACTGCTCGAGCGCGTCGGGGCCTGGGAGGCCGCGCGCGCCGAACCGATCCGCGAGGTCTGGGTCTCCCAGCAGGCCCCCGCTCTGGCCGTGCCGGGCTGGCTCGGCACGCCCGAAGTGCGCCTGCGCGCCAGCGAATTGGGCGTGCCGATGCTCGGCGCCGTGCTCGGCTATGGCGCCGTGGTGGCGCCGATGCAGCGCGCGTGGGAAGCCGTGGCCGCCGCCGACCCGACCCGCCTGCACAGCCGCTTCGGCGTGCCGGTGTCGGCACTCAAGGACCTGCCCGCAAGCGTCGAGGTCGACGCCGGTGTGGCCGAGCGCTTCGACCTGGCGGTCGTCGCGGAAGGCGGCGTGTTCGCCGAGAACAGGCTCGCCGACGTCACGCACGACTATCGGCAAGACGCCTGGGTCGGTCGCGTCACCCTCGAAGATGGCACCCCCGGCCTGGCCGTCGAGCGCTTCACCCGCTATGGCCCGGCCGCGCTGCTGCCGCTGCCGCGCGGCGCTGATGGCGCCCAATGCGCGTCTCTGGTCTGGTGCGTGCCGCGCAACGACGACCCGGTGCGCGAACTCGACGCCGCCCAGCGCAGGGCAGTGCTGAGCACGGTGTTCGACCCGGCCGTCGGCCGCATCACAGCGGTGTCTCCGCTGAAGTGCTTTCAACTGGGCCTTGCCGCCCAGCGTACCCTCGTGCGGGGCCGCCAGGTGCGCATCGGCAACGCCGCGCAAACGCTGCATCCGGTCGCGGGCCAGGGTCTCAACCTCGGCCTGCGCGACGCCTTCGCACTGGCCACCGCGCTGCGCGATGCGGTCGACTCGAACCGCACTGCACCCGCCCTCGGTGCGGCCCTGGCACACGTGGCCTGGCAGCGCGCGCCCGACCGCTGGGCCATGATCGCCGCCACCGACTTCCTGGCCCGCAGCTTCACCTGGCAAGCGCCCGGGATCGCCACGCTGCGCGGCGCGGGGATGGCCCTGCTCAACAGCCTTCCGCCGCTGAAGAACGCGTTGGCGCGGCGGATGATGTTCGGCAGCCGCTGAGCTAGAGGCGGCGGTGTTCCAGCGCCGGCAATTGCTGCCGAACCAACGCAATACGCTTGGCATCAACCTCAGCCAGAACCACGCCCTCGCCCTCGGGCAGCACCGCCAGCACCTCGCCCCAGGGGTCGATGACCATGCTGTGGCCCCAGGTGCGGCGGCCGTTCTCGTGCGTGCCGCCCTGCGCCGGCGCGATCACGTAGCACTGGTTCTCGACGGCGCGGGCACGCAGCAACAGCTCCCAATGCGCGCGTCCTGTGGTGTAGGTGAAGGCGGCAGGCACGCTGAGCAGGTCGCACGGCGGAACGGCGAGGCGCCGGTACAGCTCGGGGAAGCGCAGGTCGTAGCACACCGACAGGCCCACCCGCAGCGGCCCGGCCTGAACGGCCACCGGCTCGCTGCCGGCATCGAGCACGCGCGCTTCGTCGTAGCTTTCGCGGCCGTTGTCGTAGCGAAAGAGGTGGATCTTGTCGTAGCGCGCGGCCATCCTGCCGTCGGGCGCAAAGACGCAGCAGGCATTGCGCACGCGGTCTGGCACGGCCATGCGCATCGGCAATGTGCCTCCAATCAGCCACAGGCCATGGGCCTTGGCCTGCGCGGCAAGAAAGGCCTGGATCGGCCCCGAACCCGGCGCCTCGGCGATCGCCAGCTTGTCCTCGTCGCACCGGCCCATCAGGCAGAAGTTCTCGGGCAATGCGGCGAGCTGCGCACCCGCGTGCGCCGCCTCGGCGATCAGCCGCGCGGCGGCGTCGAGGTTGCGGTCGACATCAGTCGTCGAGACGGTTTGCAAGGCGGCAATTTTCATGGCGAGGGTCCTCACTGTCGGGGCGCCGACGCTGCCACCGGCGGGTCGAGGTCGGGCAGCGGATCACCCAGCTTGCGGTCGACGCGCTCGACCTTCGGGTCGGCCCAAGAACCCTGGACTGAGAACTCGCGGGTGCTAGCGGCAATCAAGGGCTTGCGCAGGAACATCTGGGCCAGGAAGCTGCCCAGGCCGATCGCCGGGTTGATGACCGCGTAGGCCAGCGACGCGGTGCCGGCATTGATCTCGGGAACCACCAGCACGCGCAGGTGCTGCGTTTCGCGGCCGATGTCGGCGCTACCTTCCATCAACACCGCGGCCTGTATGCCACGCATGCGCAGGTTGTTGGTACTGGCCACGCCGTCGTCGATGGTCACGTCGCCGATGACGTTGTCGAAGGCGAAGCCTTCCTGGAATACGTCGCGAAAGTCGAGCAACAGCCGGCGCGGCAGGGCCTGCAGGTTGAGCACCGACAGCAGCCGGCCCGCACCCGGCCCGGCCTTGAGGAACTGGCCGGAGTCGAGCACCAGGTTGATGTGGCCGTCCAGGCTGGGGGTGTGCAACGACAGCGGCGAACCGGCCCAGGACAGCTGACCCGTCAGGCGGCCTTTGCCGCCGCGCAGCGTGCCACCGAGCCCGAAGCGCTCGAGCACCGCACCGCTGTCTGCCAACTCGAGCTTGAAATCCATCACCATGCGCTGTTGCCGGCTGGCACCCGCGCCGGCGGCAGCGGGTTGCCACTCACCGGTGCCGGTCAACAACGCGTCAGCATTGCTGATGGCAAAGCGGTTCATGCGCCACTCGCGCACGCCTCCAGCGCCCGCGCGGTTGACAGCCTCGATTTCCACACGGCCGAGCTTCTTGCCGCGCAACTCGAAGTCGTCGATCACGATGTCCAGCGCCGGCACGCTGGCCGGCGCCTGCACCAGCAGGTTTTCGACCGATTCGACATCCGCCGGCGGCAGTGCCAGCCGAGCCAGGCGCGCATAGACACGGCCCGGGTTGGCCGGCCCCTGTGCGGCACGGTATTCGACATAGCCGCCGAGTTGGTCGGCGTCGAGGCTGCCACGCCACGTGGCGTCGGACCTGTCCTGGCTCAGGCCCATCACCAGGTGCGTCAATTTGCGCCCGCCGGAGATCAACGATTGCGCGCGCAAGGCAACCGTGCGCGGCAGGTAGCCGCTATCGATGGCGGCGCCTGCGTCAGCCGGCGCGCCCTGGGCGCCCTGCAAACGGTCGGCCACGGCCTGCCACGCGTCGGCGTCGACCGTCGGCAGGTTGAGCAGCGCATGCACGCCACGCTCGGGCAGCGGCGGCAGCGCGTCGAGCACCGCGATCGCACCGCGCTGCACTTGAGGCGTGTCGTGCGACAGGTCACGCTGGTACTGCGCCAGCAGCACGCCGCCGAGCTCGACCTGCAAGGTGTCGCGCGAGGCATCGGCCGCCATGCGGCTGTCCACGCGCAGGGGCCAGGCCACCTCGGCGCCCTTTTTCAGCGGCGCGGGCAGGTCGATCGCCAGCCCCGTCAACGGGCTGGTCAAGGTCCACTCGGCATGGCCGCGCACGATGCCAAGCGCCAGGCGGTACGGCGCCTGGCCGCTCAGGCTGCCCGCCAGACGCGACATCACGCCCAGCTCGGTCGCACGGCGGGCGGCTTCCGCGCTGGCCACGCCCTGGGCGGTGAAGCGCTGGCTGCCGTCGGCTTGCGGGCCACCCTCGAAAGTCACGTCGCCGCCAAGCATTCGGGCGCTGCCCCCCGCGATCGCCAGGCCCTGCTGGCTGAAATCGATGCGTGCCCTGGCGCCGGCCAGCAATGGCGTGCCCGGCGTGACGCGCACGTCGTTGCCAGCCAGCACGACGCGGCCCTGCACCGTGGTGTGCGCGACGGCAACGACCGGGATCTCGAGCTTGAGGTTGAGTTCGGCATCGCCCGTGGCGATGGCCTCGCGCAGGCTGTTGCCGGCCCAGCCCCCGATCGGCGTCGCGTTGACGTAGCGCAGCAAGTCGGTGAGCGGCCCTCGGCCCTGGCCCTCGATGCGCAACACGGGCTGCGTCAGGTCGGGGATGGCGCCGTTCACGCGCGTGAGTTCGACGCCGTAGACGCGCGCATTGGCATTGCGGATCTCCATCGCGCTGCGGTCGAACACCAGCTCGCCGCTGACACGGCCGAAGGCCGGCCACGGCGAGACCCAGTCGGCCTGGCTCGGCACATAAGCCAAGGTCACGTCTTCGGCGCGCGCGACGATGCGGAACTCGCCATTGGCGCTGGCCGCGCTGTTGGCCACGCCGGCCGAGGCTGCGGCCGCGAACGGGAAGTCCCACAGGTCGCCCTTGACCTTGAAGCTGGCGCTGGCGACGCGGCCATCGACCACCGCCTGTCGCACATAGCGGCGCGCTGCTTCGGTCACCCCCAGCGGTAGGTAGCGTGCCACGGCCGCAGCGCGGCCGCGCGACAGGGTGCCGGCGAGCTCGAGCCGCCCGGGCAGGCGCGCACCGCGGCCGTGACCGCCGCCGGGGCTGCTGGAACCGCCCGCGCCGCTGCCGCTAGCGCCGCCAGTTTGCCAATGCGCCAAGCTCAACTCGCCCTGCGCGTCGGCGTTGGCGAATCGCGTGTCGGCAAGCGTGACGTCCACGGCCGGTAGAGCCCCGGCCACGGCGGCCGCACGGATGCGCCAGCTCAGTTGCGTGGAAAAGCTGTCGAAGCCAACCTCAGGTTGCTCGAAGACACCGGGCAGGACCAGCGCGCCTTTGTCGAGGACGAACCGCGCCTTGCCGCCGGTTTCAGTGGCGTCGACCTCGATCGTCGCATTGCGCCAGCCGGGCCGGCCGACACCGTTGGGCTCGGGCGAGGGTGCGGCGGCAATGCTCAGACCCGCAATGCTGGCCTTGACCTGGTAATGCGACGGGGCGTCGAGCGCGCCGTCCCAGCGCGCCGCGAGCGCGCTGACCTGGCCTGTCGGCGCCAGTTCGCTGAGCAACTTGGCCAGCGCTGTTCCGATCGGCAGGCGCGCGGCCACTTGCGCCATCACGCCGAGGTCAACGCGGTCGGCGCTGAGTTCGCCACCGGCCCAGACGTTGGTTTCTCGCTCGGCGCCGGCAGGTTGGCGCAGTGCGAGCGTGAGGCTGCTGCGCGGCCAGACCACACCGTCGGCGGTCGCGAAACTCAAACCCTCTGCAGCCAGCCGCAGCCGGCCTTCATTGCGTTCGGCGCTGACGCGGCCCTGCAATTGCGCGACCGCCAGCGGCTGCGCGTTCGCCGCCAGGCGCAGGGCCACAGAGCGCAACGCCACGTCGGCCGTCGCCGCCTGCGCTTGGCCGGCACGCACATCGATCCACGCGCGCACGGCGCCTTCGCCTTCGGTGACCTCGAAGGGCAGCGTGACGTAGCGGCGCAACTCGGCGACATCGGTGCGCGGCAGCGCTGCATGCACTGTGCCGTTCCAGCGCCGCCAGTCGCCGCTGCCGTCGAGCAGTGACTGTGTGAAGCGCCCCTGCAGCGTGAAGCGCTCACCCCAGACCGCCGGCGGCGTGGCGTCCAGGCGCAGGTCGTGGCGGCGCAGACCATTGCGCACCACAAGGTCGACCTGTTCGAGTGCCAGCGTGGCCCCGCCGCGCTGCTCGTCGACCCAGCGCACGCGGCCATTGCGGACCACGAACTCATGCTGCGAGAAGAACCAGTCGGCTGCACGGCTGTTGGGGTCAGCGCCGCTGGCCGGGATTTCGATACCGGCCACGAAGATGCGGCCTGCGCCGTCGCGCCGCACTTCGAGCGCCGCACCGTCGATGTGCAGTTGCTCGAAGCGCAACTCGACGGCCAGCAGCGAGCGCGCCGACAACGCTGCGCTGACCTTGGGCAGGCGCAGCGCCTCGCGGTGCTGGCTGTCCTGCAGCACGACGTCGGTCATCTCCAAAGCCGGCACCCAGCCGCCCGAGCGCACTCGAATCGTGCCGATAGCCACCGGTACACCCAGCGCCTGGCTGGCGCGGGCTTCGATCTGCGGGCGCCATTGCTCGATGCGAGGCAAAATGCCCCAATGCAGCGTCAGCCATGCCAGCAGCAATAAGCTCCAGGCCCCGAAGAGCAAACCGAACGCGATGCGCCAGAGCCAGCGCAGCACGGGGTGCCGGCGCCGATCGACGAAGTTGGCTGCGGGGGCTTTGGCGGACGCGGAGGACACGGTGGGAGCGTTGAGCGGCAGGGCAACCGAGGGCAAGGGGTTCCGCATCGGGCGCTGCCGCTCACTGCAACGGCTGGCGGCGCCGAAATGCCGACAGCGCTGGATGGCGGGCCGAGCCAATCTAGCACAGGGTCAGTGAATGACCGCTGCCGCGTCCATGGGTTCCCCGACCGCCCCGCTCACCGCTGCGCCGGCCGCAGCCGACCACAGTCGCTTCGTGCAGCGCGTGCGCCGGCGTTATGCCGCCGAGCTGGCGTTGTTGCCGGCGGGCCTGCCCGACGCGGCGGCGATCACGGCGCTGGTGGCGCAGTTACAGGTCGGCGACCGCACGCTGGCGGCCGCCTTGCGTGTGGCGCGCCAGTTGGTCCTGGAGCGGCTGGCCGTGGCCGACGTCGAGCAGGCCGCATCGCTGGACGCAGTGACGGCGACGATGACCGCGCTGGCCGAGGCGACCTTGGAAATCGCGCTGGCTCAGGCACTGGCCGAAGCTGACGCGCGCCACGGCGTACCGCGCAACAGCCATGGGCAGCGCATCGAATTCTGGATCGTCGGCATGGGCAAGCTCGGCGCGCGCGAGCTCAATGTGTCGTCGGACATCGACCTGATCTATGTCTACGAAGACGACGGCCAGACCGATGGCGCGCCGGCGCAGAGCCCGGGCACGGGGCCGTCGCAGGAAGCAGGCGGCTCCATCTCGGCGCACGAGTACTTCTCGAAAGTGGCACGCAGCCTGTACGCGCTGATCGGCGACAACACCGACGACGGCTTCGTCTTTCGCGTCGACCTGGCGCTGCGACCCAACGGCAACTCCGGCCCACCGGTGGTCAGCCTGGCAATGCTCGAGGAGTACTTCCTGGTCCAGGGGCGCGAGTGGGAGCGCTTCGCCTGGTTGAAGAGCCGGGTCGTCGTGCCGCGCGCGGCGGTGACGAGCGGCCGCGCGCTGGCGCTGCGCTCGCTGGTCACGCCGTTCGTCTACCGGCGCTACCTCGACTACGGCGTGTTCGAAGGCCTGCGCCAGCTGCACGCCAAGATCCGCGAAGAAGCGCAGCGCCGCGCCGCCGGCCGCCCCGAGCGCAGCAATGATGTGAAGCTCTCGCGCGGCGGTATCCGCGAAATCGAGTTCACCGTGCAGTTGCTGTTGGTGGTGCGCGGCGGGCAATTCCCCGAGATCCGCACCCGTTCGACGCTGCGCGGCCTGCAGCGGCTGGCCGCGTGCGGGCTGATGAAGCCGTCTGCCGCCGAGGCGCTGGCGCAGGCCTACACGTTCCTGCGCCGCGTTGAGCACCGCATCCAATACCTCGACGATCAACAGACCCATTTGCTGCCCGGCGCCGACGGTGACCTCGTCTGGATCGCACGGTCGCTGGGCCTGACCTGCAATGCCGACGCGTGCGAACTGCTCGACCGCCTGGGCCAGACGCGCGAGCTGGTGGCCACCGAGTTCGATGCGCTGCTGCACGATGGCCGGGCCACGGCAGTTGCTGCCAACGGCGGCTGCAAGACGTGCGGCGCCGGCCCATTGCCAATCGACGATGAGGCGTTCCTCGAACGCCTGCCCGCCTTGCTGGCCGAGCGCACACGCCAGTGGGCTGCCCAGCCGCGGGTGCAGTCGCTGCGCGACAGCAGCAAGCAGCGCCTGGCGCGCCTGGTGCAGCGAGCAGCCGAAAGCGTCGAAGCGGGGAGCTGCAGCGCCGACGCCGCACTGCGCTTGATCGACTGGATGGAGCCGCTGCTGCGCCGCGAAAGCTATCTCGCACTGCTGGTCGAGCGGCCCGAGGTGCAGCAGCGCCTGCTCGGCCTGCTGGGCCTGGCACGCTGGCCGATGCGTTACCTGATGCAGCACCCTGGCGTGATCGACGAGCTGGCGGACGCGCGGCAGCTGCATGGGCGCTTCGACCGTGACGGCTTCATCGCTGAAATGCAGGAACGGCACCTGGCCTGGCACCGCTCGGGCGAAGCCGGCGAAGAAGCGCTTCTGGACACGTTGCGCCGCGCCCACCATGCCGAGGTCTTTCGCACGCTGGTGCGCGATGTCGAGGGCCACATCACGGTCGAGCAGGTGGCCGATGATTTGTCGGCTCTGGCCGACGCCGTGCTCGAGTGCACGCTGCGCTGGGCCTGGGCCAACCTCAAACAGCGGCACCGCGAAACACCGCAGTTCGCGGTCATCGCTTACGGCAAGCTGGGCGGCAAGGAACTGGGCTATGGCAGCGACCTCGACGTGGTGTTCCTGTTCGACGACCGTGACGAGCCCGATACCGACCGTGCCGTCGAAGTCTATGGCGCCTTCGCGCGCAAGCTGATCACCTGGCTGACGCTGCGCACAGCGGCCGGCGAGCTGTTCGACATCGACACCGCGCTGCGGCCCAACGGCAACTCGGGCCTGCTCGTGACCTCGATCGCCGCATTCGAGCAGTACCAGCGCGGCCGTGGCAGCAACACCGCCTGGACCTGGGAACACCAGGCCCTCACACGCGCGCGCTGTTGCGCCGGAACGCCCGCGCTGGCCGAGCGCTTCGAGGCCGTGCGCCGCGAGGTGCTGGCCGCACCGCGCGACCACGCTTCGCTTGCGCGCGAGGTGCAGGCGATGCGCAACACGGTGCGAGCCGCACGACCGGTCAAGACCGGCCTGTTCGACGTCAAGCACAGCGCCGGCGGCATGATGGACGCCGAGTTCGCGGTCCAATTCCTCGTGCTCGCCCACGCCCAGGATCATCCCGATCTGCGCGCCAACGTCGGCAACATCGCGCTGCTGCAACGCGCCGAGGCCTGCGGTTTGCTCCCGGCGGGTATCGGTGCGGCCGCGGCCAATGCCTACCGCGAGTTGCGCCGCGCCCAGCACCGCGCACGCCTGGACGAGCAGCCGACGCAGTTTCCCGCCTCGTCCCTCGCGGCCGAACGCGACGCCGTGCTCGCGCTTTGGCACGCGGTGTTCGCGGCCTAGCGTGCTGCGGCCCGACGCCCGTCCGGCGCCTTGGACGTGGGCCAGCGCCGCACTCGGCTTGGCGCTGGGTGCGTCGCTTGTGTGGTTCGCCCCCCGCGAGGTCTTCGACTGGCAGCCGCAGTTCGCGCTATCACAGCCTTGGCGCCTTTGGACCGCGGCCTTCGTGCACTTGAGTGCGCAACACCTGCAAGCCAACGTGCTCGGCTGTGTCGTGGTCGCCGCCTTCGGCATCGCGGCCGGTTTGCCGCGCCAGGCGACCTGGGCATGGCTGGCTGCTTGGCCGCTGACGCATGCAGCGTTGGCGCTTCAGCCGCTGCTGCTCCACTACGCCGGCCTGTCCGGCGTGCTGCATGCCGGCGTGGCCATCGCCGCGCTGCATCTCGTCTGGCGCGAACGCGGCCGCCACCGCGCAATCGGCTGGGCCGTATTCGCCGGATTGGCCCTCAAGCTGTCTCTCGAACAGCCGTGGGCTGGGCCGACGCAGGTGGTATCCGGTTGGGACATCCGGATCGCGCCCCTGGCACACCTGAGCGGCGCCGCGAGCGGCCTGTTGTGCGGCGCTATCGCCCACCTGAACGCGGACCGCCGACGGACGGCCCTACGATAGGCCGATGGCTCAACCCACGGACGCCGCGCTCGACTCGCGCAAGACCCACATCGACGCCGTGGCGGTCGCCTCGCTGCTGTTGTGCTGTGCGTTATGGGGTCTGAACCAGGTGGCGGCCAAGGTTGCGCTGGCAGACATCCCGCCGTTGACGCAGGCCGCGGCGCGCTCGCTGGGCGCCGCGCTGCTGGTGCTGGCCTGGTCACGCTGGCGCGGCATCGCGGTCACGGCAAGGGACGGCACGCTCGGTGGCGGCCTGGCTGCCGGCGCGCTCTTCGCTGGCGAATTCGCGTGCATCTTCGTCGGCCTGCAATTCACCAGTGCATCGCGCATGGTGGTCTTCATTTACCTGTCGCCATTCCTGGTTGCGCTGGGCATGCCCTTCATCGCGCGCGGCGAACGGCTGTTGCCGCTGCAGTGGTTAGGGCTGGCGACGGCCTTTGCCGGGGTCGCGTGGGCCTTTGCCGAGGGCTTTGCGGCGGGCGCGGCGGCCGGTCCCAGGCAGTGGTTGGGCGACACGCTCGGCGTCGCCGCCGCGCTCTTGTGGGGTGCAACGACGCTGGTCATTCGCGCCACCCGACTGGCCAGCGCGCCGGCCGAGAAGACCCTGCTGTATCAGCTGGCGGTATCGGGTGCGCTGCTGGCACTGGGCGCGCTGTGGGCCGGCGAGGCCTGGCCAGCGCAGGTAACTGCACTGGCTCTGTCGTCGCTGGCGTTCCAGACGGTGGTCGTGTCCTTCGCCAGTTACCTGCTGTGGTTCTGGCTGGTACGCCACTACCCGGCCACGCGGCTGGCCGCGTTCACGCTGTTGACGCCGGTGGCGGGGCTGATCGCAGGCGTGGGCCTGCTCGGCGAACCGTTGACGCTGCGCCTGTTGGTCGCGGTGGCGGCGGTGATTCTGGGTACGGTGCTGGTCAACCGGCATTGAGCGTGCCGTCCGCGCGCAGAGACAAACTCCTCGCTCCGTGTCGCGGTTGGGGCCATCAAGCTCGCCAACTTCAATGGCCCCTGGGTACTGCCGCTGTTGGCGATCGGCCAGCAAGCAGATCGAACGCGAACAGCCGTCGCGGCGGTCAGGGCGAATACCCAGTCAGCCGGCGGCCGGCGCGGCTGGCAAGTCGGGCGGTGTGAGGGAGCGCACCAACTCCTTGCGGTAGCGGTTGAGCTCCTGCACGCTGGCGAAGCTGCGCTCCATCAGCA
>Ga0209798_10000509_pt1 | contig 23486 bp, 30 predicted proteins | sample DOMMetBare3Fresh_FD_187475 | JGI IMG/M metagenome (GOLD analysis project Ga0209798, IMG submission 187475) | Wetland sediment microbial communities from St. Louis River estuary, USA, under dissolved organic matter induced mercury methylation -... | ecosystem: Environmental > Aquatic >... | reverse complement strand
AGTATTATTAATATCATCCGGAGGGCTTGCTACGCTAATGTTGCTTGGTTTAATAGTAAGAATTAAATTGAAAGATAGTCTCTGGATTTCTTTGCCGGCAATATTTTACATGTGTTTAAATGCGTATATATTTTATTTGGGAATGACTAAATAAAATAAAGATTTACGCAGTTATTGGTATGAGGCTTTGATATAACAGCATTTTTTCAACTTCGAAAACCAAATCAAACATAATGAAACAGTTGACACTATTTTTAGCTTTCGCAACATTAATCAGTTGCAATCAAACAACAGAAATTAATTCTTCGGCATCTCCTGTAAATATTGACTCCTTAACAGCAATATTTCTTGCAGGATGGAATAGCAAAGACTCAGCCGCTATTATGAAAACAATTGCAGGCAATGCCATTGTCATGAACGATTCGTTAATTCATAATGGACATTCAGCTATAGCAAACAATTGGATAAGTGGCGGAGTAAAAGTTCTTAGCAACATTAAAACTTCATCTGTTATTAAAGACAGTGACAATAAAATTGCATATGACGGAGGAACCTATACACTTGACCTGACAATACCCGGTGGACCTGTTCTTAAAGAAAAAGGTAATTACAATCTTGTATGGACAAAACAACAAAATGCTGATTGGAAATTGACATTAATTCATATTGAAGACATTACAAGAATGCCCGACATAAAATAAATATCAATTCTAGAACTGTATTTACGCCGTTTTCTGACATGAGATATTGATATCATAACCTTGTATAGCAACAGCAGCGTAAACAGTATACAACATTGATATTGCAAAGTGACATTTACCAAGAGAAAGAAAATTAAAAATAAATTATAAGTATAATAACATAAAATGATATGGCAAACAACGAAGTAAAACTGCACCGGGTATTTGCAGCTCCGGTAGAAAAAGTATTTAAAGCATTCACCGATGCCGATGCAATGGCTTCGTGGCTGCCACCTTATGGTTTTGTATGTACAGTACATCATATGGATTTTAAAATTGGCGGTACATATAAAATGTCGTTTACAAATTTTACCACAGGCAGCACCCATTCTTTTGGTGGCCAATATTTAGAAATTCTGCCAAATGAACAATTAAAATATACTGATCAGTTTGATGACCCCAATTTGCCGGGACAAATGATTACAACCATCCAATTTAAAAAGGTGCTATGTGGCACAGAACTTTTTGTACAACAGGAAGGAATTCCTGATGCAATTCCTGTTGAAATGTGTTATTTAGGTTGGCAGGAATCGTTAGACAAATTAAAACGTTTAGTGGAACCAAATATTCCAGACGCTTAAAAAGTAAATGTTCATCTTTTAAAAATTATAAAATGGCACAAATCAATCCTTACATTCACTTTAACGGAAATGCAGAAGAAGCATTTACATTTTATAAATCAGTATTTGGTGGAGAATTTGCAAGGATAGCCCGTTTCAAAGATTTTTCAAATCCTGAACACCCTTTTCCAGAAAAAGAAGCAAATAAAATTATGCATATTGCTTTGCCCATTGGCAACAGCAGTGTGTTAATGGGAAGTGATACGCCGGAATTTATGGGAAAGCATAACCTAAATGAAAACAGAAGCAAAATTTCAATAAGTGCCGAAAGCAGGGAAGAAGCTGACAAATTATTTAACGGACTTACAGAAGGTGGAAATATTGAAATGCCTATTGCCGACAGTCCCTGGGGTTCTTACTTTGGAATGTTCAGAGACAAATATGGTATTGAATGGATGGTTGACTTTGACTCAAAAAAATAACGGATAAATTTAATTGAAGAAAAACGACGAACGTCTGTGGCTCAGGTTTCCCTACCTGATGCGTTCTTGCTACTTGGTTTGAGAAAGAGTCAGGTTAATAATACAAGAAAAGGCAACCCTTTCTGATTACTATTGCTTAGTTCAACCGCATTTCCTTACAAAACAACATTAAACAAAAACCATACTTTTTTGTTACACATTCATTGCACACTAAAATCATAGAAAATTTAAAAATCAATATTGTTATGTTTAAAAAGTTTACAATGGCCGATAAGCTTCTGTTTATCGCAGCTTTTCTTTCACTCGTTTTCTCGGAAATACTGTATTTCAAAGGTGAAGCAAACGCAGCCATATTCATTGGCATTTGGGTACCATCCATACTGGCCTTCGGTATCTATTTAAAACTGGTAAAAAACACAAATAATGATTGAACTCATTCCATATTTCGCAGGGTTAATTACGCTCTTGTTCGGAGCAGGTTTTTTACTGGCATTAAAAGAAATGAAGAAGAATAAATCCTGAAGATTGCTGTTAATAAATCCCTGAAATAATCGATACAGTGTATGATACCTTCACAGATGTAACTGTATTACCTATTACCCTCTCATCCAATTTTTTAACCGATGAATAGAGGGTGTTTTCTTTGAAAACCTGAATGAAAATAGTTTAACCTTTAAAAATAAAATGACCGATACTTTTTTATCTGCCCGATGGGAAAATTTAATTATGGCCAACTATGCCATAAACCCTGAGGTATTAAAAGCTTTTTTACCCAAAGGAGTTGAATTGGATTTTTACAATAATAAAACCTATGTAAGCCTGGTAGGTTTTATGTTTAAAAAAACAAGCTTGTTCAATATTCCCATACCCTATTTAGGAACCTTTGAAGAAATTAATCTGCGTTTTTATGTAAAGAGAATGGAAGATGAAACAATGAAACGTGGTGTGGTTTTTATAAATGAAACAGTGCCATACAAAGCAGTAGCCTGGCTTGCCAACAAATTGTATAAAGAGCACTACATGGCCATACCAACAAAAAATACAATGGATATAACCCATTCAGCAAAAAATATAAAGTATAATTGGAAAATAAATAAAGCATGGAATCATCTTGCAGTAAATGCAGCTGTTGAAAAGGATGATATGGAACCGGGCAGTATAGAAGAATTCATTTTTGAGCATTACTATGGATATACAAAAATTGATGAGCATCATTCACAGGAATACAAAGTGAGTCATCCACGGTGGCAGGTAAATAAAGTACTTGATTATTCTGTTGATTGCGACTTTACATCGATGTATGGAAAGGAATTCTCTTTTCTTTCTAATCAAAAGCCCGATTCGGTTATTCTTGCTGAAGGTTCGCCGGTAACTGTTAAATGGAAACGAACATCATTCTAAATATTTTTTATAGATGGAACAAAAAGATATTGACAGGATTATTGAAATGGCATGGGAAGATAGAACGCCGTTTGAAGCAATCAACATACAATTTGGTTTTTCAGAGGCAAATGTCATTGCACTCATGCGAAGAGAATTAAAACGAAGCAGTTTTAATTTATGGAGAAAGCGTGTAAATAGTGGTGTAAGTAAAAAGCATGCACAAAAAAGAAATCCTGAGATTACCCGGTTTAAATGCAGCCTGCAAAAAACCATCTCTATGAATAAAATAAGCAAGCGGTAAAATGAATGAGATTTTTACAACAGATTATAAAACCATACTCCAAATAATTGACAAGGTTGACCCTGTACAATATGGCAAAACAAGAAATTATATTGATGGAGCTGTTACTTATTTATCACCTTACATTTCAAGAGGTGTTATCAGCACCAAACAGGTACTTAACAGCATGTTTGAAAAGGGATATCAAATACAACAGATAGAAACTTTTGTAAAGGAATTATGTTGGCGGGATTATTTTCAAAGAGTGGGACAGCATAAAGATTTAAATAAAGATATCAGGCAACAGCAGCAACCTGTATTAAATAATGAAATGCCTGTTCAGATTTTAAATGCAACAACAGGCATTGAAGGCATTGATAATGCCATTCAACAATTATACCATACCGGTTATATGCATAATCATTGCAGAATGTACACGGCTTCGTTGGTTTGTAATATTGCCAAATCACATTGGCATCACCCTGCCCAATGGTTGTATTACCATTTGCTTGATGGAGATTGGTCCAGTAATAGCTGCAGCTGGCAGTGGGTAGCTGCTGCTAACAGCAATAAAAAATATTTTGCCAACCAGGAGAACATCAACAAATTCACCAATACTAACCAAACCAACACTTACCTCGATAAATCGTATGAAGTTTTGGAAACAATGCAAACTCCTGCCCCATTATTAAATACTCAAAAGTTTGTGCCTGAAATAAATTTGCCAGAAAGCTCTGCAATAAATATTGATGCCTCACTCCCTGTTTTTATATATAACTATTATAACCTCGATCCGCTTTGGCATAAAGAAAAACAAGGCAACAGAATTTTGTTAATTGAACCCGATTTTTTTTCGCAATACCCCGTAAGTAAAAAGTGTATGGATTTTATGCTGGCTTTGAGCAAAAACATTCCCGGCATGCAGGTATATACAGGTTCGTTTCATTCCTTTACTGAAATTTATAAATCAGAAACTATTTATTATAAAGAACATCCGCTCAATATAGGCTATAAAGGAAACGAAGAACCAAGGGCTTGGATTACAGATGATGTTACGGATTACTATCCTTCTTTTTTTGGCTACTGGAAAAAAGTTGAGAGACTGTTATACAAATTAAAATAAACAAATGCTTTTACATAAAAAAGAAATAGAGCAATTAGAACAACGTTTCCGAACAGCGTTTATCAATTCATTGGCTGGTTTTCGGCAAGCTGTATTGGTAGGTACAAACTCTGCAACAGGCAATACCAACCTGGCCATTTTTAATTCACTCATACACCTGGGTGCTAACCCGGCACTGTTTGGATTAATAAGCAGGCCTGATAGTGTGCAACGGGATACGCTGCAAAATATAATGGAAACAAAAGAGTATACATTAAACTTTGTAGAAGCTGCACACTATAAAAAAGCTCATCAAACTTCCGCACGGTATGAAAAAGATATTTCTGAATTTGAAAAAGTTGGATTTGCTCCGTTTTATTATACTGGCTGCAGTGCTCCATTTGTTGAAGATGCTGTGGTAAAAATTGCCATGAAGTTTGAAGAAAGTATTCCCATTGCTTTAAATAATACCGTACTTGTTATAGGCAGTATTATGCAGGTTGATTTAAATGATGAAATAGTTGGTGAAGACGGATTTGTAAATTTATCAGCAGCGGAAGTGTTAATCAGTCAGGGCCTTGATGCTTATTTTGTTTCAAAAGAAATTGGCCGGCTGCCCTATGCAAAACCATAAACTTTTTAATAACCTATTCCTGTTTTAAAAGTGAAAAATATAAAAAAAGAATTTTTACCTCAAAAGATCTGCGTGGTTTGCCACAGGCCATTTAGCTGGCGTAAAAAATGGGAAAAGGTATGGGACGATGTAAAATATTGCAGTGATCAATGCAGAAAGAAAAAAAATAAATGAAAAAAACCGGCATTATATTTCCCCATCAGTTGTTTGAAGAAAATATTCTTATATCAACCTGCGATACCATTTACCTGGTAGAAGAATGGCTTTTTTTCAGACAGTATCATTTCCACAAACGTAAAATTGCATTTCACAGGGCCAGTATGAAGTTTTATGAAAACTATCTGCAGCTGAAAAAAATTAAAGTCATCTATATAGATGCATTCAATGAATTGGCCGATGTAAGAAACCTGATTCCGTATTTGAAATCAATAAAGGTTCATTCATTTGAATATATTGATACAACAGATTATTGGTTGGAGCAGCGGATAAATAATGTTTCCAAATCCCACAACATAGAAATCATAAAAAAACCTACACCGCTGTTTTTAAATTCTTATGCCGATATAGCTGCCTATTTTTCAGATAAGAAAAGAATGTTTCAAACCGATTTTTATAAACATCAGCGGCTCAGCAGAAATATATTGTTGGAAAAAGATAAAAAACCTCTTGGAGGAAAATGGACCTTTGATGATGAAAACCGTTTGAAATATCCCAAAGGGGAAAAAGCACCAAAGACTAACTTTTTAAAACCGAACAACTTTTATGAAGAAGCCATTGCATATACACAAAAATATTTTCCCGACAACTATGGTGAACTGAATACTGATTTTATTTACCCAACCACTTATACCGAAAGTAAAAATTGGTTAAAAGATTTTTTCAAATACAGGTTTGCAGATTTTGGTGCATATGAAGATGCTCTTGTAACTAATGAAAATATTCTGCATCACAGTGTATTAACACCCATGTTGAACACCGGGCTATTGACAGCCCGATTTATTATTGATGAAGCATTGCAGTATGCCAGCAACAATGAAATTCCATTAAACTCAATTGAAGGTTTTATCAGGCAAATCATTGGTTGGAGAGAATTCATAAGAGCAGTTTATGAATTGAAGGGGAACGAAGAACGCACAAAAAATTACTGGGGGTTTAGTAAAAAAATACCCTCTTCTTTCTGGACCGGAACCACAGGAATTGAACCAATTGATAGTACCATTAAAAAAGTATTGGAAACAGGTTATTGTCATCATATAGAACGCTTAATGGTATTGGGTAACTTTATGTTGTTGTGTGAATTTGATCCCGATGAAGTGTATCGTTGGTTTATGGAATTGTTTATAGATGCGTATGACTGGGTGATGGTACCCAATGTGTATGGCATGAGCCAGTTTGCAGATGGTGGACTGATGGCAACCAAACCCTACATAAGCGGCAGTAACTATTTAATGAAAATGAGTGATTATAAAAAAGGAGATTGGCAAAATGTATGGGATGGATTATTCTGGAGATTTATGCATACGCACCGCACTTTCTTTTTGCAAAACCCCCGGTTAGGCATGTTGGTAAGAAGCTTTGATAAAATGCCCGAAAGCAAACAGAAAGCACATTTACAAAATGCTAAACAGTTTCTTAATTCATTATAGAACTTAAGATAATTGACAGTATATGTATCCCTATGTTTTCCAGACAGGAGATACGTTTGAACTCTAAATAATCGCCTCATCCCGATTTTGCCTTATAGACATATACATGCCATACATGATTTCCATATGCGGTGCTGTAAGTACTGCCAGGCTTAAAAAAATATAGCCGGCTACAGCATTTGCATTAATAAACATAAAACCAGTAAGACCAAATAATACAATACCAAAAATGGCTAAAAAACTATAGAGTAAAATTTGTTTTATAATTATTTTGTAAGAAACTGTATTTTTTTTCCTGAGAAAAATGACGATATTATTAAGAGATAACAGTGAATGCCATACAACAAAATAAAATGTAAAGCCAAGAAGCATTGGCAAATTAAACAGTATAAAAAGAACACATGCAAAACGAACTAAAAATTGGCCTGTATCGTTATTGTCAAGATGTTTGTTCATTAAAAAATAAATAAAAGCAGAGATAAAAAACAGGATTCCATTAGCAGAAAGAATATAATACCGGTTTTGACTAATCCAATTAATGACTGCCTGATTTTCCTTACCTGATTCAAACAACAGGTAGATGGGTTTAACATCATCAAAATGATGCAGTAGTATAACACTCAGTATTACCAACCCATATGAGATCACAAATATTTTTCCCGGCAGTGTATTGGTTTTAAATTGATGTAAATCTGTTTCACCAAAATGATAAGCAGCAAAAAAGATAAATAAGATATTACCGGCTACTGGAAATAAAAACAAAATACAAGCAAACAATACTAATCTGCCAAGGTAAACTATAAAGAATTTTTGTTTAGAAAAGACTTTTTCCGATAAACCGGCATTTCGTTCGGCAACCAATAAATCAGCGGCACCATGAGGAACTCCCAGCAATAAAATTCCAACAATGAAAATAATATATTGCGTATTTGGATTTATAGCTACAATGTAATGCTGAACTAAAAGTAGTATGAGCCCCAGCAACAAAAGTATAATCTTTTTCATGGCCATTTATTATCCGTAATTAATAAAAACTAAGGGTGTGATAAAATTTATCACACCCTTAAAGAAACAATTAGGCATTTTGCGTTATGCTCTTGTCTGATTGTGCTAAAACATAGATTACCAAACCAAATCCAATTTTATTAATAGCATCTCCAATGTTATATACAATATCCATTGAAAGACCCTCGAACACTCTCATTCCAAATAAACCACCCTCTGTACCAGCAATGTAACCTATTGGATAAATAGCCCATCCAACAAGTACAAACCAACCAAGAGACTTCACAGCTTTTTGAACTGCAGGTCCTGCGATATTCGCAAGTTTTGCAACTTCACCAAACCATATTAAATACACGATATAGAAATAAGCAATACCGCTGATTAAGCCCCAAATCCAGCTCTGTGTTTCATTACCATAAATAGCTTCACCAATATATCCTGTAACAAGCATTACAACAGAAGCAAATATTAATTGCCACAGTAAACCAATTTTTCCACCGGCTTTTTTTGTGATCAGATAAAACTCCAGACACATTAATGGTACTGTCAATATCCAGTCAACATAACGAAAAAATACTGGTGACTCTCCTGTTTCCAAATTGTAACCACGCATATAATAGTAATGCACAGCAGCAATAAAGGTGATGAGTCCGGAGACCAGCATTGATGTTCTCCATTTTTTGTCAACATTAGACATTTCAAAAAAGAAAAAAACGCAGGCAGCCATCATGGCCATTGTACCTACAAAAAATGTAAAAGCAACATAGTTGTTGTTTGCAATTGCATGAACTTGCAGAAGATTGTAGAACATTGTTAAATTGTTTTGTTTATTAAAATATTTTATTAAAAGCCAAATCTTAAACAAGAAGAGTGTTTAAGATTAGTGTTATAACATTAAACAAAGGGTTTTTCTAAATGTTCACATATTTAAAATAAAATTACTTCAGGTTATAATTTGTTTTGTGAAGCTTAATTCATTTTTTTCTCAATCAATTTTAAACAAGATTTATTGAGATATCCAAATAGATTTTACAAAAAAGAAACCGTTTTTATAGCATTTATTGGCCTCCGAAAAAAACCAGCATTTGCTTTGTATATATTAATTATACATTTTCCAACACTCTATTAATTACATACTAAAAGGATTTTAACATTTTTAATTCACCGGATATTTTATGCATTATTAAAATGAAATTCAAAACCAGTAGCAAACCTTCTTAACTAAACATTGACGCCGGGGGCAAGCAATAAACCAATACCTTAGCAACAATCAGACAAATCAATCAGAAAACAATTATTGAGAATCAACACTTGTGCAGAACAAGCTAAAAATATAATGTATGAAAATCTATGTAAAGAATATGGCTTGTGAAAGTTGCAAAGTTGTTGTTAAAGAGGCTTTAGAAGAACTTGATATTTCACCGGTAAAAGTAGAATTAGGTGAAATTGAAACGAAAGAAGATCTTTCAAATGATGAAAAAAAGGAATTGAATACCATTATTAATAAAGCGGGCTTAGAGTTGTTAGAAAAAAAGCAAGGTATATTAATAGAGAAAATAAGGAAAGTGATGGTAGATTACGTTTATAAATCAGACGAAAAACCAAATATCAAGTTTTCTGCTTTAATCAGCAAAGAATTAAATCTCAGTTATACTTACTTAGCTAATTTCTTTTCAGAAGTTGAGGCTACTACCATTGAGCAGTTTATCATTGCGTTAAAAATTGAACGGATAAAGGAATTAATTATTTTCGGAGAAGATACATTATCTCAAATTGCAGATAAACTGCACTACAGCAGTGTTGCACACTTATCAACTCAGTTCAAAAAAGTAACAGGTTTAACGCCTTCGCATTTTAAAGCATTGAAAGAAAAAAGAAGAATCACTATTCAGAATATTTAATCGCTTAACAACCGATATGCAAAAACAAGAGAGCGAACAACTTTTAAACTTATAAGCTGCAACAAAAAACACATCAGCATTTCGGTTTGTGAAGACATAAACTGAAGATCAGCCGCATGAACCGGGGTAATGGTAGTTTTTCAGAGATTTGCTGTTTGAATTTTAAATAACATGAAACCAGTTAAACCAGAAGCATCAACAGAACCATTATTAAACTATTTCAATAGGCTTATTCCTTTGAACAAAGAAGAAAAGGAATTAGTTAATGAAATGTTTCTGCCACGTTTGTTTCGAAAGCGGCAATATGTATTACAGGAAGGCGATGTGTGTACTCAAATTAATTTTGTTGTAAGAGGATGCCTGCGTTCTTATAAAATTGATGAAAAAGGGAATATTCATGTACTTCAGTTTGCTTCAGAAAATAACTGGATTAATGATTTGGGAAGTTTTCACAGTATAAAACCTTCGGCACTGAATATTGATGCACTGGAAGACACGGTTGTATTTCAAATAAGCCACGACAATCTCATTTCACTTTACAACCAGGCCCCGAAATTTGACCGCATCTTCAGGGTATTAATAGAAAACGGATTTGTACGCCTGCAGGAACGATTACTGCAAAACATCAGTTCCACAGCTGAAGAACGTTATCAATCATTTTTAGAACTTTATCCTCACTTAACTAATCGCCTTTCGCAGGTGCAGATAGCATCTTACCTTGGTATTACACCAGAGTTTTTAAGCCGTTTACGGAATGTAAGGAGTAAATCTTCAAAGCCTTCAAAGTCTTCAAAACCTTAATCTACATCAAGACTATTTCTTAAAGCATGTCATTGGCGCCCGCCTCTGTAATGAGTGAAATTTGCATTATCAAATTATTCATTCATTAAAAAAGAAATAGACATGACACAAAATTCAAAAATTGCAGTAATCGGTTTGGGAAATATCGGATCTGCCGTTGCTGCCAATTTAGTAAAAGGCAATCGTTCAGTAATTGTTGCCGACAGAACATTTGAAAAAGCAAATGAATTTGCTCAAAAATCAGGAACTCTTGCACAGCCTACATCCATTGATGCTGCTATTAAAGAAGCAGATATTCTTGTATTAGCAATTTGGTTCGATGCAATAAAAGAGTTGTTTAATACCTACTCAACAGAATTACAGGGAAAAATTATTGTTGACCCATCCAATCCTATCGCCCCGGATGAAAATGGAGGCTTCAAAAAAATGATTGATAAAGACCAATCTGCCGGTCAGATTCTTTCTTCTTTATTACCAAAAGATGCAAAGCTGGTAAAAGCATTAGGAACATTAGGTGTTGCTTCACTTACAAATGCAGCATTTCAAAATCCTGACAAAGCCGTGCTGTTTTATGCTACAGATGAGGTAAGCATCAATAAAGAAATCGAAGACTTAATTATTGACAGTGGTTTTGAACCTGTACATGTTGGCGGTATTAATCAATCAATAAGAATAGAAGTATTTGGCGATCTGCATGAATTTGGTGCATTGGGAAAAACAGTTACACTAAGTGAACTAAACCAGGTTGAAGAAACGGCATAACATTCATCAATTAAAAATTATAAAAAATGAAAATATTAGTAAACATTGCCTTGGGGTTAATCATCTCTATGGGCATTCTTCAAAGCTGTCAGTCATCAACTACAACACCAGAAAATTCAACTGATAATATTGATAGCCTGAAAAAGATTGCCTTGCAGTTGGTAGCTTCTAATGATACCATTGCCAGCCATCTTAAAACTTTTGATGAGCTTGACTTTGATGTATTCAGCAATCAAAAATGGGACAGGTTAAAAGAAAGTCATGCAGAAAATATAAAAGTATACTGGCCTGATGGTCATGTAACAGAAGGTATTACTATACATATTGAAGATTTAAAGAAACTTTTTGTGCATGCACCGGATACAAGAATCAAGGAGCATCCGATCAAGTTTGGTTCTGGTAATTATACTTTAGTTACCGGAGTATTTGAAGGTACGTTTACTCAACCTATGCCCATTGGAAATGGAAAATTCATTCAGCCAACCGGTAAAGCTTTTAAAATGCCAATGGCTACAGTGGGTATCTGGGAAAATGGTGTGATGGTTGAAGAACATTTGTTCTGGGATAATCAAACGTATGCAAAACAAATAGGATTGTAAATTAGTAATGCAGAGAAGTAATTTCAACTTCTCTGCACTTTATTTATAAAATTGTTCAATAACTAAAATCAGGAAATGAAGCTTATAATATTATCACTGCTTACATTATTGTGTTTCCAAACTTACAGCCAGCTACAAACGCCTAAGAGATTAAGACATTTTATGCAAGCAGGACCTTCACCTGTACATAAAACTCAATACGGCAATAATCACAAAGCTGGTTATTATGCAAATGCAGGTGATGCAAAGATCTACTATGAATTATATGGAAAAGGAAAACCCATTGTTATTCTGCACGGAGGCATTTTTGGTTCTACTTATGAGATGCACCAGTTTATCGACAGCCTGAAGAAAAAATTCCAGGTGATTGCTGTTTCTACACGTGGACATGGAAAATCAGAACTAGGAACCCAGCCCATCACTTATGAGCAAAAAGCAAATGATGTAATGTCAGTCATTAATGCTGTAACCAAAGACAGTGTAATTATTCTCGGCTTTAGTGATGGCGGTTATACTGGTTACAAATTAGCAAGTATGTATCCGGGCAAGGTTAAGAAACTGATTGCAATTGGAGCTACGGAACTGTCTCCCGGTGTTCGTAATTTTGGTTTTGATGCCAAGCAAGGGATTTCTCTGGATAGTGTTTACTGGAAACAGCAATTTAAACTGATGCCGGAACCACAGAGATTAAATGAAATGTTTACCCTGCTTGGAGCTATGTATAACCAGCTTACATTGGATAAAGATTTTTTTCAAACAATTCAATGCCCGGTTTTGGTCATGGCAGGGGACAAGGATCAATCCAACCCGCCACAGCGTGTAGTTTCAACAGCACAAATGATACCGCATAGCCAGGTAGGCATTATCCCCAACACTACACATACTGTTTTCCTGGAAAATTTTTCTGCTGTGTGGGCATGCATTGTTCCGTTTCTGAAACAATAACTTTGATAAAAATGGAATTATGAAAAATATTATTTCATCCTTCATATGTTGCTATTTGTTGATTGCAGGAAACCTGTATTCGCAATCAATCAGTCTTCACAAAAAAAACCTTGAAGCTGTGAATGTTTTAATGACAGCAGAAAAGCTGATGGGTAAAGAAGTAATAAAGGTGATTAAAGATTCAACGGTGAAAGAAGTTGATGAACCAACTTTTGTAAAAATCAAAGGAATTGATTTTAAAAACGGCACAATCGAAGTAAAAGTATTAAGCAGGCTGCTGAAGAATGCACCGGATTATGCAAGAGGTTTTATTGGTGTTGCTTTCCGAATCAACAACAGCAATACAAAGTATGAAAGTATTTATCTGCGCCCAATCAATGCAAGAGCAGATGATCAGATCAGGAGAAATCATTCCATTCAATATTATTCTTACCCCGATTATAAGTTTGATCGTCTGCGTAAAGAATCGCCAGAGAATTATGAATCCTATGCTGATATGGAAATGAACCAATGGATTACAATCAGAATTGCAGTGAAAGGTAACCAGGCAAAACTTTTCTTGAACAACAATAAACAACCATCATTGATTGTAAACGATTTGAAACATGGTGCGGATCTGTCGGGTGCCATTGGGCTTTGGGTTGATATAGGAACAGAAGGTTATTTTACTGATGTTAAAATTTACAGGGATAAATGATACTATTACTTTTTTCCCAATACAAAAGCAGGTTTTAAATCATCAACTTTTATTTATACATTTAGTTTCACTTACCCTGCTGATAATAATAAAATGCCTGTACAGCAGCTAATCATTAATTAACTGTGAAAAGATAAACAACCAACATGAATCAAAAAGCTTTATCAATTCGTCCATTCATCGGTGCCACAGACTTTGAAATTTCCCGTAGTTTTTACCGTGACCTTGGTTTTGAAGAAAGCATTTTGAGTTATAATATGTCTTATTTCAAAACACAGGGATTAGGATTTTATTTGCAGGATGCGTATGTAAAAGACTGGATTGATAATACCATGATTTTTATGGAAGTAGAAAATGTTGATCAGTACTGGCAGGAACTATTAGCTTTAGATCTCACATCGAAATACAAAAATGTAAGACTTACACCCATTAAGAAATATGATTGGGGTAAAGAATGTTTTTTGCACGACCCCTCTGGCATTCTCTGGCATTTTGGGCAATTCGCAAAATAATGCAACCATTTATTAATAACTACTATAAAACAACTGAAATGAAAACAATGACATGTAAACAACTAGGAGGTGCGTGTGAGTTAGCATTTCAAGCTAATAGTTTTGAAGAAATAGCAGACTTAAGTAAACAACATGGTATGGAAATGCTTTAGAATGGAGATGAAGCTCATTTCGATGCAATGAATAAGATGAAAGCGCTGATGAAAACACCTGATGCTATGAAGACCTGGTTTGAAAATAAAAGAAAAGAATTTGAAGCACTGCTTGAAGATTAATAACGATTTCAGTTTGCATTACATACAAAGCATATCCCTTTTTTGAAGTAATCTTTAAACAAGAAACATGAACACAAACATAGATACCTCTTCATTTTCCCCAAATAAATATACAAGAATCGGGGGCATACTGTATTTGGTTATTATTGTTGCCGGCATGTTTGCAGAAGTTTTCGTAAGAAACAAATTGTTGGTTTCAGGGGACGCAACTGCTACAGCTGATAATATTATAAACAATCAATTGTTGTGGCGCATTGGAATCAGTGCTGATTTATTAATGCAGGTTTGTGATCTTCCTTTAATGTTCATCTTTTATGTGCTTCTGAAACCTGTAAACAAAAACATCGCCCTGCTTAATTTATTATTCAATTTAATTCAAACTGCAGTTTTAGTAGCCAATAAGTTAAATCTTTTAACCGCCTTGTTTTACTTAAGCGATGCTGAGTACTTAAAAGCATTGAGTCCAGATCAACTACATACATTATCCTATCTTTCTATTAAGCTACATAACACAGGTTTTGGCAATGGTTTAATCTTTTTTGGATTTGTTTGTGTGCTTGAAGGTTACCTGATTTTTAAATCAGGTTTTTTCCCAAAGACACTGGGAATACTTATGCAAATTGCAGGCGTATGCTATCTCATAAATAGTTTCTCATTAATACTTTCACCTGTATTGGCAAACAGTTTATTTCCTTTCATTCTCATACCACCCTTCATTGCTGAAATGTCGCTTTGCTTGTGGATGTTGATTAGAGGCCTTAATGTACCTGTTTGGGAAAAACTGGCAAGGGCTCATCAAACAAATTAATCATTCAGGATTTAGTTCACGGGTTCCTGTATGTAATAAGCAATTTAAACTTATCATTTTCTCAATTCCTGATAGTTTAAACCAAGGCGCAGTTTCTGATTTAGTTTAGTACAAATCATCAATATTTTTATAAATTTAATTTCAGTAAACCTAAAGATGGAATTCTTTATTCTACACTTGGGCAAATACTGTTTGTTCATTTAAAATACATGAATCAATAACTTTTAAATAAGATAATATGACAGAATTGAAAAAAACCATTGATATGACTCCACTGGGAATGAAATTTACTGTTCTGAAAAACAGCAGCCAAACAAACGGTCAATCATTGGATTTGCATTGGGAATTATTACCGGGCTGCAATATGAAAGATCCACTGGTTCATACTCATCCAAATGCCATTGAAACATATGAAGTCCTGGATGGAGAAATGGAATTTTTTATTAAAGACAAATGGGTTACAGCCAAAAAAGGACATCAATTTTCTGAGCCTGTTGGTGTAACACATACTTTCAGAAACCCGACTGATAAAATTGTAACGGTTTTTAATACACACCAACCTGCTTTAAAAATGGAAGAATATTTCGATGATGTAAGTAAGGTGCTGGACAAAGTAACCGGAAACAGAACAAAAGATTTTAAAATGAATTTAAAAGCAAAACTGTATTTGGGTGTACTGATGAGCAATTACAGAAATGATATTATTGCTGTTAAACCCCCTGATTTTGCAGTGAAGATTTTAGGATTTATCGGGAAATTAGCAGGAATAAACTATTAATTTATAATGCTTCATTAAAATCATTTACAAAACCAATCAACTGAGAATATATACTCTTTCAGAATACTTCTATTTTGCCCTACTTAATTAGCCATGCTTCTGAATCCTATCTGAATTTTATCATTTTTAAAGTTTATTCTGGTTTTACTTCTTTTACAAACCATTAGCCATAAACAGCCACTGCTTAATTTTTTTTATTCTTTTTATCATATATGGGAATGATGCCCATCATTGTTTTCCCCTGCTTTATAGCATTCTCTTTGTAATGAGTTACCATTCAATAAAAATGGCACAAAAAACCTTTCTTCATTGTAACCTTATTATGGGTACTTAAAGCTAATTTTTATGAAAGAAGAAATAAATGAACAACTCTGGCAACAAGCAAAAGCCAGGGCTGATTTTAAAACGCACCTCACTGTATACCTGATAATAAATGGCGTGTTATGGTTAATCTGGTTATTTTCCAGTGGTACACACTCGCATCCCTGGCCCGTTTGGCCAACATTAGGTTGGGGCATTGGTTTATTGTTTAATTACTTAGATGTTTATAAATTCAGAAATACAGTTGAAAAAGAATATGAAAAATTAAAAAAAGCAGAATGATATTTTTCATAATTCAACAAGCAATACAAAAAATGAATGGCACATAAGTTTTTGTGACCCAAAGTTTTTTGAGCTTAGGAAGATTTCATTCAAAAAAAAACTCCTTTCAAGAAATTGGAAAACTATCAAAATAAATCAATAAGCAGAATTGGATTTATAGCTGGCAGTCTTGCATTTTTATTTGCAGCGGCTTATTCGGTTATACAAATTCTGCAAGTGCTGAAAATCTTACGTTTCCCTGCTGATGAAATGTTGATTTATGGATCATCATTAGGAATTGTAATTCCTTTTATTCTTGAAATTCTTGCACTGCACTATATAACAGAACCAAATAAAAAATTCTGGAGCCATGCTGCTTTAATCTTCACCATTATTTATGCCGTGTTTGTAACAGCTAATTATGTTGTACAGTTAGCAACTGTACTTCCAAATAAATTAGATGGCACTTATGATGAGATAAAAATTCTTGATCAGACACCACATTCTCTCTTCTGGGATTTTGATGCATTGGGTTATATTTTTATGGGCTTAGCCATGCTTGTTGCTATCCCGGTTTTTGAAAAACAAGGCTTTCAAAAATGGGTTAGGTATTCTTTCATTGCGAATGCACTTGTAACACCATTCATAACAATTGTCTATTTCTATCCTGTATTTTCTGAGAAGCTTTTAATTCTTGGTTTCCCTTGGGGTATAACTGCACCTTTGGCAATGTTGATGTTAGCCATTATGTTTAAAAGAACAGAAAATGAAAAGTCATTCTGAAAAAGCATCTGAAAATGAATCCTCACAAATGTTGATGACATTAAAATACACATTGCATTTGCATAGTCTTATATCCAATAACTTTTATTTAGCTTATTTTAGCTTTTGCTTTTGCTTTTTATAAAACGAGTTGTAAACCTGTAAATAAATTATTTCATATGAAAGAAACCTATTTAATGCCCACACAGGAAGCAGGAAGAGATTTTATAATGAAAAATATTCAAGGCCCTGTTGTAATGCTCAATTTACTTCGCTTTAAAAAAACAGCTGATTACTCATCAGCACCAGAACTTTCGCCCAAAGAACCAATCAGCGGTGAGATGGCTTACCAACTTTATATTGATCATACATTGCCCCATTTAAAAAAATCGGGTGGTGAAATTCTGTTTATGGGTAAGGGTGGTCATTATTTAATCGGGCCGTCTGATGAACGTTGGGATGCTGTATTACTAATACGCCAGCAAAGTGTTGAAAGCTTTATGGCTTTTGCACAACATGAAGCTTATTTGCAAGGGATCGGCCACAGAACTGCTGCGTTGGAAGATTCCCGTTTATTACCTTTAACTGAAACTGAAATAAACGGATTAATATAAAAAGGATTGCTTCATTATTTTCAATAGAAGTGAAACTGTAAAAAGATTTATTCCCTTATTAGCTGTATGTTGCATCGGTTGATACATGAATTTACAAACAGGATAAACATCAACTTCCTTTCAACTTGCGTAAACAAAAAGAAGAACAATTAAAGGAAGAAAAATTCTGGTCTGCCTTTTTTTATTTCAATGTTCCAAAAAACAAAATAGAAATTCCTGAACATCTTCACCGGGTAAACTTCAGGTTATGGGATCATGTGTGTGATAGGGATCTGTTACGCATGGTAAGCAGGGTTAAATCCATCAACATGCTCGATTTAGATGAAACTGATATTACCAATAACGGCATTCAACATTTAACTCAACTTCATCATCTGAAAGAACTGCGGCTGAAACGAATAAAAGCCATTGATGATGAATGTTTACAATACATCAATAACTTTTCAGATTTAGAACTTTTGCATTTGGGTGGAACATCTGTTACACCAGATGGTATTATAAAGCTCAGCTCTTTAAAAAAGCTGAAAGTATTATTGTTATCTTTTACAGACGGCCATGAGATAAATGAAAAAATGAATCAACTACATAAGCTTCTCCCCTTCTGTGAATTTATTCTGAATTACAAACCTTATGAGTTTAAATAAATTGTTGAATAGATCAGCAACTTTTTTACTCCTTTCATTATCCTGTACAAAGTTCTACTTTCGTAATCAGAACAGATAATGATATGCAGCAACTTTTCAACTACATCAAAACAATTCATCCCATTTCTAAGGAAGCCGAAGAAGCATTGGCAGAAATCTGTTCGGAGATTTCATTTAAAAAAAATACAGATGTACAACCCATAGGCCATACCTGCCGAACCATTTATTTTATTATCAAAGGAGCACTGCGTATTTATTATTATAAAAACGAAACAGACATTACAGAAAGTTTTGAATTTGAAAACGACATTGTTGCAAGGGCAGAAAGTTTGTTTTCAGGCAAGCCATCAAAAAAAGCAATCCAGGCTATAGAAGATACCGATCTCATTGCTATCAACTCAACAGAGCTGTTTAAACTATATGACCGGTTTCCTGAACTTGAACGGCTCTTCAGAAAAATTTTTGAAGAAGCTTATGTAAAAACCGTTAACCGTTTAGAAAGTCTTCAATTTCATACAGCAGAAGAACGCTATCAGAATTTAATGAAAGACCATGCAGACATTCTTCAACGGGTTCCCTTAAAATACATCGCTTCCTATCTCGGTATTACACAAGTAAGCCTCAGCAGAATAAGAGCGGGAAAGTAAATTATTTATCATTTGTAAAACAGATTGATCAGCTTGTTGTCGAATTTTACTTTGAAAGTAAAACGGCATATGCATACAGTTACACTCGGCTTAAAAGAAAACCTTAAACAATTTACATTACTGGTCATCATTAATGGTTTTGTTGGTGGCATGGTGGGCCTTGAACGTTCCATTCTTCCACAGATAGCAGAAAAAGAATTTGCCATTGCTGCTAAAACGGCTATTCTTTCCTTCATTATTGTTTTTGGTATTGTAAAAGCCATCACAAATTATTACACGGGTGCTTTAGCCAATAAATTCGGAAGAAAAAATTTACTTGTTGCAGGTTGGGTGATAGCTGTTCCCATTCCTTTTCTGTTAATGTTTGCTGCAAACTGGAACTGGATTATAGTTGCCAATATTTTATTAGGTTTAAACCAGGGTTTAACCTGGTCAAGCACAGTTGTAATGAAAATAGATTTAGTGGGTGAAAAGCAACGGGGCTTTGCCATGGGCTTAAATGAGTTTGCCGGGTATCTTTCTGTTGCATTGGTTGCTTTTTTAACCGGTTGGGTGGCGGGTGAGTTTGGTTTACGTCCCTACCCTTTTTACATTGGTATTGTATTGGTAGTGCTGGGGCTAGTTGGAAGTATTTTTTTTATTAAGGATACCAAACACCATGTTGCAAAAGAAACAGCCACAAGTTCAGTTCCCCGGTTAAAAAATATTTTTTGGGATACTACCTGGAAGAATAAAAATCTCGGTTCGGTTACACAGGCAGGATTAATTAATAATTTAAATGATGGAATGGTATGGGGTATTTTTCCAATCATCCTTGCAGCAAAAGATTTTTCGTTGGGGCAAATAGGAATTGTTACTGCCATATATCCTGCTGTGTGGGGCATTGGCCAATTGTTTACAGGAAAGATGGCCGATTATTTTTGTAAGAAAAAAATGCTGTATGCCGGTATGTTATTACAGGCACTTGCACTTGTTTCATTGGCATGGGCCCAAACCATGTTTCACTTTATTTTTTTATCTGCTGTTTTAGGTTGGGGAACGGCCATGGTATATCCTACGTTTCTTGCAACGGTGGCTGAAAATACACATCCGCAAGACAGAGCAAAGAGTATTGGCATCTTCAGATTGTGGCGTGATATGGGTTATGCCATTGGCGCTATCTTTACCGGCATCATTGCTGATTTTTTCAGCATTAATGCAGCTATCATCTTTATAGGAATACTCACTTTCATTTCTTCCCTCATTATTTATTACCGCATGCGTTGTGCAGATGGAAATAAAAAACATTATGGAATTGGTTTATCCACAAAAACATAGAGCAATATGCAAACAACAATTAACTGTATTACTTCTGATGTATTAAAACAGAAAATTGATGAAGACAATAACATTGTTTTTATTGATGTAAGAAGCAAAGAAGAATACAATGAAAAACATATTCCGTCAGCCATTCATATACCGCTTGATGAATTAGATACCGCAGCAATACATTTCAGCAAAGAAAATTTGTATGTAACTGTTTGTGGTAAAGGTGGAGGACGTTCTGCTGATGCTGCAGAGAAGTTAATACAGGCAGGCTTTAATTCTGCCTGGCTCTGTGGAGGAACATTTGGCTGGTTTGAATAAAAATTAATTTTTAAAAAAAATCCCGTTTCAAAAAATTGAAACGGGATTTGTATTTCTTATTATGTTGGTATTAATAACCGCCCATACCGCCCATATCAGGAGCACCATGGTTATGTGCTTCTTCTTTTTTAGGCTTATCAGCAATTACACATTCTGTTGTTAACAACATACCTGCAATAGATGCTGCATTTTCCAAAGCTACACGGGTAACTTTTGTAGGATCAATAACACCAGTCTTATACAAGTTTTCAAAAACTTCAGTGCGTGCATTGAAACCAAAATCGCCTTTACCTTCTTTAATACGGTTTACAATTACACTTCCTTCTAATCCTGCATTTTCAACAATTGTACGTACTGGAGATTCTAAAGCACGGCGTACAATAGCAGCACCTAATTTTTCATCGTCGTTGCTGCCACGGAAACCATCCAAAGCAGAAATGGCACGAATGAAAGCAGTACCACCACCAGGAACAATGCCTTCTTCAACAGCAGCACGTGTTGCATGTAATGCATCATCTACACGGTCTTTCTTTTCTTTCATTTCCATTTCAGTAGCAGCACCAATATTTAATACAGCTACACCACCGCTTAATTTAGCAAGGCGTTCCTGTAATTTTTCTTTATCGTAATCAGATGTTGTAGATTCTACCTGGGCTTTTATCTGGTTTACTCTTGCAGTGATATCTTCTTTCTTTCCTTTACCACCTACAACAGTTGTATTGTCTTTATCAATAGTTACAGAAGTTGCCTGCCCTAAGTAAGTAAGATCAGCATTCTCCAGTTTATAACCTTGCTCTTCGCTAATAACAATTCCTTTAGTAAGGATGGCAATATCCTGCAGCATTTCTTTACGGCGGTCACCAAAGCCCGGTGCTTTTACAGCAGCCACTTTCAATGTACCACGTAATTTGTTTACAACTAATGTTGCCAACGCTTCACCTTCCAGATCTTCAGCAATGATTAATAACGGACGGCCGCTTTGAGCAACTTTCTCCAGGATGTGGAGGATATCTTTCATTGCAGAAATCTTTTTATCGTAGATAAGAATCATCGGGTTCTGCATTTCTACTTCCATCTTTTCGCTGTTGGTAACGAAGTATGGAGAAATATAACCACGATCAAACTGCATACCTTCTACTACTTCAATTCCTGTTTCAGTACCTTTTGCTTCTTCAACAGTAATCACACCATCTTTTCCTACTTTCTGCATTGCTTCTGCAATCAGTTTACCAATGGTAGGATCGTTGTTGGCAGAGATTGTTGCAACTGCTTCAATCTTTTTAATATCGTTGCCTACAGTTTGTGATTGCGCTTTTAAATTCTCAATCACTTTTTCAACTGCTTTATCAATACCACGTTTTAAATCCATTGGGTTTGAACCGGCAGCTACGTTCTTTAAACCTTCAGTAATAATTGCCTGTGCAAGAACAGTTGCAGTAGTAGTACCATCACCAGCTACATCAGCCGTTTTGCTTGCTACTTCTTTTACCATTTGAGCACCCATATTTTCAATAAGGTCTTCCAGTTCAATTTCTTTGGCTACTGTAACACCATCTTTGGTAACAGCAGGAGCGCCAAATTTCTTTTCAATAACTACGTTACGACCTTTAGGTCCCAACGTTACTTTAACAGCGTTTGCTAATGTGTCAACGCCTTTTTTCATCTTATTTCTTGCTTCAAGATCAAAGAAGATTTGCTTTGCCATAATTAAATAAATTTGAAAATTTGATAATTTGATGTTTAGAAACTGTGGCTATTAGCTAAAAGCTAACAGCTAATTAAACAATTGCTAAAATATCGCTCTCCCTCATAATGAGGAGATCATTGCCTTCAATTGAAATTTCAGTGCCGGCATATTTACCATAAAGAACCGTATCACCGCTTTTCACAGTCATTGGTTCATCTTTTTTACCTGGGCCAGCAGCTACAACAGTTCCACGCTGTGGTTTTTCTTTAGCTGTATCTGGAATAATAATTCCGCCGGCTGTTTTTTCTTCAGCAGGGGCAGGTTTTACAATTACCCTGTCGTGCAATGGGGTAACACTTACCTTCTTTGCCATAATGATTCGTTTTTTTGTTTTGAAATAATAAATTCAGAAGCCCCTTGGGGGCATGCGAAGGTAAGCGAATACAGTGCCAGCACGCCAGAATGCGAAAAAATTTCAGAATTGGCGCAAACAAGGGTAAAAGAACGGGTTCATGGCAGAAAAAAAGGGACAAAATTTCAGATAAGAACCTTTACTTCATTGGTCGTCATCATTGAATTACACAGAAGGATTTCCTTCCAATTCCTGCATCTTTCCTGTTTTTTGCAAAATAGTTTTGCTCTTAAAAGTGCCTTTTAAAATCAATTCCTTTATCTCAACAGAAGACTGTTTTAATGACTGCTTGATGTCTACGGGTTGCAGGTATAGCTGATACAAGAAATGCTCCGGATCTGCTGTAATCACAACTTTTTCAGTTGTTCCTTTTTTGTATCCTGCTTCGTAAGAATTGGTTTCAATAAGCTGTGAAATAATTTTAAATTGATTTTTATTATCCCAGGCAGAATCCCAAACAATTGCTTTTGATGTTGTTTCAATATAGACCACAATCACAGTATCAATTTTAAAAGGCAATGGATTTCCGTTTTCATCAGCCCTTATTATTCCCGGTACTTTTTCACTATAGTATGCATGCACCTGTTTAATTATTTTTTTTT
>Ga0209798_10000508_pt1 | contig 23490 bp, 22 predicted proteins | sample DOMMetBare3Fresh_FD_187475 | JGI IMG/M metagenome (GOLD analysis project Ga0209798, IMG submission 187475) | Wetland sediment microbial communities from St. Louis River estuary, USA, under dissolved organic matter induced mercury methylation -... | ecosystem: Environmental > Aquatic >... | reverse complement strand
CGCGCGCCGGCGCGCTCGGCGAACCAGCCGCGAAACGCGGCGCTTTCGGGAATCTCGGGCGGTGTGGATTGCGCGTGGAAGCCTGCCTGCGCGACGCGTCGCAGGTTGTGCGTGATGCTGCCGCTGCCCAGCACCAGCACGCCCTCGGCGGCCAGCGGCGCGAGGGCTTCGCCCAGCGCGAACAGGCGCGCCGGGCTCTCGCGCGGCGACCAGCCCATCGGCAGCACCGGCACGTCGGCGCCAGGGTAGGCGTAGCGCAGGGGTGTCCAGATGCCGTGGTCCAGGCCGCCCTGCGCGACGCGGTGGACCGTGATGCCGGCCTCGGCGAGCAAGCTCGCCACGCGGTCGGCGAGCGCCGGCGCTCCCGCGGCGTCGTAGCGCATCTCGTACAGGCGGGGGTCGAAGCCACCGAAGTCGTGAACGGCCTCGTGCCGCGGCGCAGCCAGCACCGCCGGCTCACGCGTGAGCGTGTGTGCCGACAACGCGACGATCGCGCGCGGGCGTCCGAAGCGGGCGTCGATCGCAGGGCCCAGCCGGGTGAGGAAGGCGCCGGCCGCGCCCGGCTCGAGCGCGATCATCGGTGAGCCGTGGGAGACGAACAGGGCAGGCAGGGTGGGGGGCGACATGAGGCGAGTGTGCCGGGCGAAGCGCCGTCCGGGCTTGCGACGTTTCGAACGCGGCGTTCAGGACAGCGTGACGATGCCGCGCTCGGCCAGCACGTCGTCGATCTCGGCCAGCAGGGCAGCGGGGTCGAGCGGCTTGGTCCACACGCGCTCGATGCCGACCCGGCGCGCCGCCTCCGCGGTCGCGGGCAGCGCGTCGGCGGTCAACAGCGCCGCGCTGAGAGAGCGGTGCTGCGGCATCTGGCGCAGCATGCGGTACAGCGCCAGCCCGTTGGTGTCGGGCAGGTTCAGGTCGAGCACCGCGAGGTCGATCGTGTTCGCCCGCGCCAGCGCCATCGCCTGGTCGGCATCGCGCGCCACCAGCAGACGGATCCCGGGCCGGCGCGCGAGGCAAGCCTCGAACACGATGATGTTGACCTCGTTGTCCTCGACGTAGAGCAACGTGGCGCCATGGCCGACTTCGCTCTCGGCCAGCGCGTCCTGCGGCGCGGGCTGGGTGGCCGAGAAGCCGGAGTCGGGCTGCGCGCGCGGCAGCACGAGCGTGAATGCGCTGCCGCGACCGGGCGTGCTTCGCACCTCGATGGCGCCGTCCATCAGCTGCGCCAGCCGCTTGGCGATCGACAGGCCGATACCGGTGCCGGAGACGCCGCCCTGTTCGGCGCCCAGGCGGTTGTACGGCTCGAACAGCTGCGCCAGCTGGGCCTCGGTCAGGCCCGGGCCGTCATCGCTCACGCGCACGCACGCCGCGTCGGCGCCGCGCGTCAGCGCCGTCACTTCGACGCTGCCGCCGCGACGGTTGTACTTGATCGCGTTGGAGATCAGGTTGATCAGCACCTGCCGCACGCGCACCGCGTCGCCCACGGCGTGCAGTGCATCGCCCTCGGCGGCGTCGACCTGCATCGATAGGCGCACGCCCGCACGGTCCGCGTCGGCGCGGCACGCCAGCGCGGCTCCGCTGATCACCGGGGCCAGGCGCAAGGGCGCGTTGCGCACGTTCATCTGGCCGGCCTCGATGCGCGCGAGGTCGAGCGTGTCGTCGATCAGTGCGAGCAGGTGCCGCCCCGCTTCCTCGATTGTCCCGAGGTGCTGCGTCGAGACCTTGCGTCCTTCGGCCAGCTCGCTGCGAAGCAGCTGCGACAGGCCCAGCACCGCGTTCAATGGTGTGCGCAGCTCGTGGCTCATGCGCGCCAGGAACTGCGACTTGGCCAGGCTCGCCTGCTCGGCGCGCTCGCGCGCCGCGGACGTGGCCTCGACCTGTTCGCGCTGCTGCAGACCGAGGCGGCGCATGTGGGCCAGCGCGACGAAGGCCAGCACGCCGAACACGAGCCCGAACGCGGCGATTGCGCCGAGCTGGACGTTGCGGAAGGTCGCAAGCTCCGCGCGCAACTCGGCCTCGACGATCGCCTCCTGTCGTGTCAGCAGGTCGAGCAGCTGCTCGGAGTGCTGCATGGCGGCGTCGAAAGCTGCCCCGGTGGCCTGTCCGTCGGACGCGGGTGCGAGCAGCGGATCCAGCGCGCTGCGCCAGCGTTGCCAGGTGGCCAGCGCCTCTCGGGCCACCGCCTGGTCGCGCATCGGGCCATGCGTGAACGCGCGGCCGTGCCCGTCGACATGGGGCCGGCCCTCGACGAACGCCACCTCGGTGCGGTCCAAGGCCTGCACCGACTCGCGCAGCCGCTGCTGCCACGCCAGGCGCCCGGCCGCGTCGCGCGCATCGCGCAACGCCAAGCTCGCCAATGCGACACGCTGGCTGTGCGCGCGCAACGACGCCGCCGCACTGAGCGCATGGCCCTGGCTGCCGAGCTCATCGAGTCGCATCACGCTGAACACCAGTACGCCGACCAGCGCCAGCAGGAAGGCCGCCGTGCCGGCGGCCATCCACGACAGGGCACGCTGGGGGGGTTGGCTCATCCGGCGGGGGTGCGATGCAACGCGTTGTTGCAGTGTAGCCCCGCGCTCGCGCCGTCGCGCCACGCCATCGGTGTGCCGATGACCCGCACCGGCACGCGGCGCTGCCACTGGATGTATCGTGCGCAGTCTGATGGATGCAACCGACCCGGAACCGAACCGGCCCCCGTCGGCGTTCGCGTTGGCCTGGCGCCAGACGCAGCGCGACTTCCGTGCCGGTGAGCTGCGCCTGCTGCTGGTGGCCGTCACGCTCGCCGTGGCGGCGCTCACCGCAGTGGGATTCTTTGCCGACCGGCTCGAGCGGGGGCTCGGACGTGACGCGCGACAGCTGCTCGGCGGCGATGCGATCGTCGCGAGCGATCGGGCAATGCCCTCGGAGTTCATCGATGAGGCACGCCGGCGCGGGCTGTCGGTGGCCACGACGGCGAGTTTCCCGAGCATGGGCCGCGCGCCCGAGGACAAGGGCGGTGCGACCAAGCTCGTGGCCGTCAAGGCGGTGAGCGAGGCGTACCCGCTGCGCGGGCGGCTGAAGCTCAAGCGCGAGGTCGGCGGCGCCGAACTGGACGCCGCGGGGGCGCCGGAGCCGGGCACGGCCTGGGTCGACGAGTCGCTGCTGGGCGCGCTGCAGCTGAAGATCGGCGACACGTTGCTGCTGGGCGACGCCGCGCTGCGGATCGTGCGTCTCGTCGCGGTCGAACCCGACCGCGGCGCGGGTTTCATGAGCTTTGCTCCGCGCGTGATGCTCGGCAATGCCGACCTCGCCACGACGGGGCTGATCCAGCCCGCCAGCCGCGTGACCTACCGCCTGGCCGTGGCGTCGCCGGCCGGGCGAGATGCCGACGTGTCGGCCTACGTTCGCTGGGCCGAGGACCGGATCGCCGCGCAGCAGTTGCGCGGGGTGCGTGTCGAGTCGATGGAGTCGGGCCGCCCCGAGATGCGCCAGACGCTCGACCGCGCCGGAAAGTTCCTCAACCTCGTGGCGCTGCTGGCCGCGCTGCTGGCCGCGGTGGCGGTGGCGATCGCCTCGCGCGACTTCGCGGAGCGCCACCTCGACGATTGCGCGATGCTGCGCGTGCTCGGCGAGTCTCAGCGCTCGATTTCCACGGCCTATGCGATCGAGTTCGGTGCCGTCGGTGTGCTGGCCAGTGCGGCCGGCATCACGCTGGGCTTCGCGGTGCACCACGTCTTCGTGTGGCTGCTCGCGGGCCTCGTGCAGGCCGACCTGCCGCCGGTGGGCGCCTGGCCCGCGCTGTTCGGCCTCGGCGTGGGCATGACGCTGCTGCTTGGTTTCGGCCTGCCGCCGGTGCTGCAGCTCGCGCGCGTGCCGCCGCTGCGCGTGATCCGCCGCGACGTGGGCGCGCTCAAGGCCGCCTCGCTCGTGGTGCTGGGCACGGGGACGCTCGGCTTCGCCGCACTGCTGGTCGCGGTCGCCTCCGACCTCAAGCTCGGCCTCATTGCGGTCGGCGGGTTTGCCGCTGCGATCGCGCTGTTCGCGCTCCTAGCCTGGCTCGCGGTGATGGCCCTGAAGCGCTGGGTGCCCGAGGCGCGAGCGCCGCGCTGGCTCGTGCTGGCGACGCGCCAGCTCGCCGCACGGCCGGCCTTCGCGGTGCTGCAAGTCTCGGCGCTGTCGGTCGGGCTGCTCGCGCTCGTGCTGCTGGTATTGCTGCGCACCGATCTGGTCGCGAGCTGGCGCGCGGCCACGCCGCCCGATGCGCCCAACCGTTTCGTCATCAACATCCAGCCCGAGCAGGCCACCGCGTTCCGCCAGGCACTCGACACGGCTGGCGTGACGCGCTACGACTGGTACCCGATGATCCGCGGCCGCCTGGTGGCGATCAACGGCAAGACGATCACCCCCGACGACTTCGGCGAGGATCGCGGACGTCGCCTGGTCGAGCGCGAGTTCAACCTCAGCCACACGGCCCGACTGCCCGGCCACAACATCGTGACCGCAGGTCGCTGGACGGCCGACGAGGCGGGCGGCCTGTCCGTCGAGGAAGGGCTCGCGCGCACGCTGGGCCTGAAGCTGGGCGACACGCTGCGCTTCGACATCGCCGGCGTGGCGCGCGAAGGCCGCGTGACCAGCCTGCGCAAGGTCGACTGGGGTTCGATGCGGGTGAACTTCTTCGTCATCTTCCCGATCGACGAGATGCCGGGCCTGCCAGCGACCCTCATCACCGCGTTCCGTGCGCCTGCGGCGCAGCCCGGCTTCGACAACCTGCTCTCGCGCGAATTTCCGAACATCACGAATGTGGATGCGTCGGCGCAGATCGACCAGGTGCAGCGCGTGCTCGGGCAGGTGATCCGCGCGGTCGAGTTCCTGTTCGGCTTCACGCTGGCTGCCGGGCTGGTGGTGCTCTTCGCGGCGGTGACTGCCACGCGCGAGTCGCGTGCGCGGGAGTTCGCCGTGATGCGCGCGCTCGGGGCGGGCAAGTTGCTGCTGGGCCGCGTGCAGCGCGCCGAACTGGCTGGCGTGGGCGCGCTGGCCGGGGTACTGGCCTCGATCGCTGCGATGGCCGTCGGGTGGGCGCTGGCGCGCTACGCGTTCGAGTTCCAGTGGAGCGCCAAGCCCTGGGTGCCGCTGGCCGGCGGGGTGGCCGGTGCGCTGCTGTCGCTCGCTGCGGGCTGGTGGGGGCTGCGCGACGTGTTGCGGCGGCCCGTCGTGGAGACGCTGCGCCGCGCGACGAGCGAGTAGGGTGCGTGCGCGTTCGTCGCTGCCGACGGCGCTTCATCCGCGCAAGCCTTCGTTTCGTCGCACGCGCCTCGCGCCGCCGAGCCTCGCCGCCTAGAGTTCGCTGCATCGAACCACGCCAACACGAGCAGGAGCTCCCATGACGAACCGCACCGACACCCTGATCCGCCGCGTCACTGCCTTCGTGCTGGCGGCCGCCGTGACGGCGGCGATGCTGGGCGGGGTCAACGGCCTGGCGATGCGCGACGTCGCACCCGGTTCGCTGCTGACGCAGCACGCCGCGGCTCAGGCTGCCTGAGCGCTCCCAGGCGCCGCGCCGACGCGCCAGCCTGGTCGACCCCGGGCTCTTTCATTGCGCGGCATACCGTGTCGGCGGGCCGGCTACAGTGGCTGCATTGCACCACCGCCGGCTGACCGGCTGCTGCCCATGCCCGAGCCCATCCGCCAGCGCGCGCTGCGCGTGCTGCACCTGGAGGATTCCGAGGTCGATCACGACGTCGTGGTGGCCTGGCTCGCGCGCGAAGGACGCCAGCTGCAGACGTTGCGCGTGGACACCGAGGCCGGTTTTCGTGCTGCGCTCGAGGAGGACTGGGACGCGGTGCTGTCGGACTACAACCTGCCCGGCTTCTCGGGGTTGGCCGCGCTGGAGATCATCAAGGCGAGCGGGCGGCTGCTGCCCTTCGTGATCCTGTCGGGCGAGATTGGCGAGGATGTCGCTGTGCAGGCGATGCTCAACGGCGCGAGCGACTACCTGCTCAAGAGCAACCTGGCGCGTCTGGGACCGGCGCTCGAGCACGCGATCGAGGCCAACGAGACCCGGCGCGCGCGCGTCGCCGCGGACCAGGAACTCGCGGCGTCGCGCCAGCAGTTGTCCGAACTGGCCCAGCACCTGCAGACGAGCATCGAGCGCGAACGCGCCGCGATCGCGCGCGAGATCCACGACGACGTGGGCGGCGCCTTGACGGCGCTGAAGTTCGACCTCGCCTGGATGGCGCGTCACAGCCACGAGCCCGAGGTCGTGCAGCGCCTGGCCTCGGCGATCGAGACCGCCGGGCAGGCGATGGAGGCCAGCCAGCGCATCATGCACAACCTGCGGCCCGCCATTCTTGAACAGGGCCTGGTGCCGGCCGTGCAGTGGATGGCGCAGCGCTTCGAGCGCCGCACCGGCGTGGAGTGCACGTTCCGCACCAGCCACGAGCACCTGAACCTGCCCGCGGGCGTGCCGCTGGTGGCCTACCGGATGGTGCAGGAGACGCTGACCAATGTCAGCAAGCACGCGCAGGCCACGCGCGTGATGATCGACCTGTCGCGCGCGCGCGGTGTGCTGTCGATCGAGGTCAGCGACAACGGGCGCGGTCTTTCGCCCGACGACCTCGCCAAGGCCCGCAGCTTCGGCATCCGGGGCCTGCGCGAACGTGCCGAGACGGTCGGCGGCTGGGTCGACGTCTCATCGAGCGCCACCTCGGGCACCAGCGTCATCCTGTCGATCCCGGTGGGTGCGCACACCGAGTTCGGCAGCGACAGCCACTTCGACGACGCCGAGATCGACGCGAGCGACGATGAGCGTCACAATCCCAGCGCCTGGGGGGACCGCCAGTGATCGAAGTCATCCTGTGCGACGACCATGCGCTGATCCGTCGCGGCATCCGCGACACGCTGTCCGAGGCCACGGACATGCGCGTCGTCGGCGAGGCCGGCGACTACGGCGAATTGCGCAGCCTGATGCGGGCCACGCACTGCGACGTGCTGGTGCTCGACATCAACATGCCCGGCCGCAGCGGCCTGGACGTGCTGCATGCGTTGAAGGACGAGGGCAGCCCGGTCAAGGTGCTCGTCGTGAGCATGTTCCCGGAGGACCAGTACGCGATCCGCGCGCTTCGCGGCGGGGCGTACGGCTACGTCAACAAGGGGGGCGATCCCCAGTTGATCGTCCAGGCGGTGCGCACGGTGGCGCAGGGACGCAAGTACGTGACGCCCGAGATCGCGCAGATGCTGGTCGAGAACCTGACGACGGCCGCACCCGAGCAACCGCATCAGAAGCTGTCGGACCGCGAGTTGCAGACGCTGTTGATGATCGCCTCGGGCAAGCGGCTGTCCGACATCGCCGCGGAACTGACGCTGTCGCCGAAGACGGTCTCGGTGTATCGGGCGCGCGTGCTGGAAAAGCTCGGGTTGGCGAACAACTCGGAGTTGACGGTGTATGCGGTTCGAAATGGGTTGGTGGGGGAGTAGCAGTCGCTCGCTGCATTGCGTGCCCTGACGCGACCCGCTGCACGACGCCGTCACGACTGCCTACCGCGTCGCCCGAGCCCGAACGCAGTCCAGATAAGCCAGCCCATCCGGCGGCAACCCGGACCGCTGCGATACCCACACCATCTCGCCGAGGCACTCCATCGCTTGATGGTGGGCCAGGTGCAAGGAGGACAGGCGCGCCGCGAGCAGCGCCACGGCCTGTTTGACGCCGTTGGGCTGATCGATCGAGCACTGCTCGCTGATCGTCAGGTGCATCGCCAGGTGCAGGAACGGGTTCGTTCGCGCGTCCTCGACGGTATAGCTCGCCGCCAGCGCCGCATCGACATCGGCCAGGTCGCCGTGGTACTCGGGGTGCTCGTCGATCCAGCCGGCCGCCAGCGCCTCCATCGGCGTCAATGGCGTGCCGCGACCGATCTTTGCGAAGGTGTCGCAGAAGAATCGGCGCACGTCATGCTGGGACGGACTGAACATGGGGCGACAATTGTCCGTCGATCCCGAGGGCTTGCCCCATGCAATTCAGCGCCAAGCGCCTGTTCACCGAAGCCCGCACCCAGAACGGCTACAGACCCACGCCGGTGCCCGATGCGACGCTGCGTGAGCTGTACGACCTCGTCAAGTGGGGCCCGACGTCAGCCAACTGTTCACCGGCGCGCTTCCTGTTCGTGCGCACGCGCGAGGCCCGGGAGCGGCTGCTTGCCTGCGTCAACCCGGGCAATGCGCCGAAGGTTCGGGAGGCACCGGTGACCGCGATCATCGGCATGGACATGGCCTTCCACGACAAGTTGCCGTTCCTGTTCCCGCATACCGATGCGCGATCCTGGTTTGCCGGCCACGAGGCCAAGATCGCGGAGACCGCGTTTCGCAACTCGTCGCTGCAGGGCGGCTACTTCATCCTCGCAGCGCGCGCGCTCGGGCTGGATTGCGGGCCGATGAGCGGTTTCGATGCCGTGAAGATGGACGCTGCGTTCTGGGCAGGCACCACGGTCAGGACCAACTTCATCTGCACGCTCGGCGAGGGCGACCCGGCCAAGGTGTTCGCGCGCAGCCCCCGGTTGCCGTTCGAGGAAGCCTGCCGGCTGCTGTAGTGGACTTTCCCCTCGTCACCGACCCGTGGTTCTATGCCGTGGCCGTCCCCGCGGTGCTGATGATGGGCATGGCCAAGAGCGGATTCCTGATGGGTTTCGGCTCGCTGGCCACGCCGTTGATGGCGCTGGCCCTGCCGGTGCCGCAGGCCGCAGCGATCATGCTGCCGCTGCTGCTGGTGATGGACGCGACAGGAGTGGCTGCGCTCTGGCGCGAGCGTGATGACGGGTTGATCAAGCTGCTGCTGCCCGCTGCCCTGCTCGGCACCTTGGCGGGCACCTTCCTGTTCGGGGTCTTTTCGGGCAAGGCCGTCGCCGGCGTGGTCGGCGCCCTGACGCTGCTGTTCATCGCCCAGCGCCTGCTGTTCCCGCCGCGCAAGGACGCGCCGCCGCCGTCGAAGGTGAAGGGTTTTCTGCTCGCGATCGCGGCGGGTTTCACCAGCTTTGTCGCCCACGCTGGCGGGCCGCCGATGTCGGCCTACGTGCTTCCGCTGAGGCTCGATCCAATGCGGCTGACGGCCACGATGGCGGTGCTGTTCGGCGCGATCAACCTGTCGAAGTGGATCCCGTACGCCTGGCTGGGCCTGCTGGACGCACGCAACTTCGCCACCTCGCTCGTGCTGGTGCCGCTGGCGCCGCTCGGGGTGTGGGCCGGCGTGTGGGCCACGCGACGCATCGATCCGACCTGGTTCTACCGCCTGGCCTACAGCGGCATGACCTTGGCCGGGTGCAAGCTGCTGTGGGACGGGCTACGGTGAGGGCGCGTCGCCGTCACGCGGGGCCTCGCCGGCCCAGCCGCCGGCGTGCGTGTGGCTTGCCTTGCGCTGCCGCTCCTCGGCCATGAACTGCTCCATCTGCTGGCGGCCGATCTTCGACAGCGCGATCAGCTTGGACTCGTCCTTGAAGTGCGGCGCGCTCTCCTCGAGCTGCTCGAGGTTGTGGCGCCGGAAACGCAACGCCAGGTTGCGCGCCTGGTGGCGCTCGAACCCCAGCGCCTCGAGCACTGCGCGCGCACTCATCAGCGCCGAGTCGAAGGTCTCGCGTTCGATCAGGGTGACGCCGCGATCGCGCAACTGGTACCAGTGCTGCACGTTGCGTGCGCGCGCGACGATCGCCAGCTGCGGGAAATGCTCGCGCGCCAGGTCCACCAGCGCCAGGCTCTGCTCGACGTCGTCGATCGCCACCATGAGCACGCGGGCCGAGCCGGCGCCGGCCACGCGCAGCAGGTCCAGCCGGGTCGCGTCGCCGTAGAACGCGCGCCAGCCGAAGCGCCGCACGCCCTCGACCGACTCGCTGTCGTGGTCGAGCACCGTCGGCTGGATGCCGTTGGCCAGCAGCAGGCGGCCGACGATCTGCCCGTAGCGGCCGAAGCCGGCGATGATGACCGCCTCGTTCTGCGGTTCGTCGATCTCGGCCACCCGGGTCGCGGAGCGCTTCGACAGGCGCGGCACCAGCCAGCGGTCGGCCCACACCAGCGCCAGCGGCGTCACCAGCATCGACACCGCCACGGCCGCCACCAGCAGCGACGAGGTCGGCGCGTCGATCACGCCAGCCTGCGCTGCGGCCTGGAACACGACGAAGCCGAACTCGCCGCCTTGGGCCAGCAGGATCACGAAGGTCGGCCGCTCGACGAGCGGGATCGGCATGACACGTGCGATCGCGATCACGACGATCGCCTTGACGAGAAGGAAGCCGAGCACGATCAGCGCGACCAACCCCGGCTGCGCGAAGACGACGGCGAAGTCGATGCTCATGCCCACGGCGATGAAGAACAGGCCGAGCAGCAGGCCCTTGAACGGCTCGAGGTCGGTCTCGAGCTCGCGCCGGTACTCGCTCTCGGCCAGCAGCACGCCGGCGAGGAACGCGCCGAGCGCCATCGACAAGCCCGCGGCGTGCATGAGCGCCGCGGTGGCCACCACGAGCAGCAGCGACGCGGCGGTGAAGATCTCGGGTGTCTTGCTGCCGGCGATCCAGCGCAGCGCCGGTCGTAACGCGAGCCGCCCGCCGAGCAGCAGCGCCGCGATGACCGCCACCGCTTTGGCCGCACCGAACCAGCCGCCACCGGCTGCCGCGGCCGCTTGCGGTGCCAGCAGCGGCAGCAGGGCGAGGATCGGGATCGCCGAGACGTCCTGGAACAGCGAGATCGCGAGCACGCCCTGGCCGGCGTTGGTGGGCATCGCACGGCGCTCGTTGAGCACCGCCAGGCCGATCGCGGTGGACGACATCGCCAGCCCCAGCGATGCGGCCAGCGCCACGGGCCACGGCACGCCGAACGCGACGCCTGCGGCCATCATCAGCGCCGCGCTCGCGCCCACCTGGGCCGTGCCCCAGCCGAAGATCGGCCGCCGCATCGCCCACAGGCGTCGCGGCTCGAGCTCCAGCCCGACCAGGAACAGCATCAGCACGACGCCGAACTCGGCCACCGACAGGATCGTCTGCGCGTCGGTCACCAACCTCAGGCCCCAGGGCCCGATCGCGATGCCCGCGCCGAGGTAGCCGATGATCGAACCCAGGCCGAGCGCACGCGCCAGCGGCACCGCGATCACGGCCGCGGCGAGGTAGATCAGGCTCGTCGTGAGCCAGCCCGCGTGCTCCATCAGTCGGGATCCTCGGGTCGCTCCGACGCGGCCACCTCGCGCACTTCGCACGCAGGGATCTCGGCGATCTCGGGCCAGTCGGGGTAGCTGCCCAGCCGGTCGACCAGCATCCGCGCATGCTCATCGATCTGCGCATCGCTCGCGCGGTGCGCGCCGTGCAGCACGAGCGGGGGCAGGAAGCGCATGCCACACAGCGCCGCCGTCTGCTCGTACGGCGGCATGAAGGCGTCGAAGAAATACCGGTTGTGGCCGGTCGGGCTGTAGGCCGCGTCGCTGCCGCCGGTGGAGGCGACGAGCCACAGGTCCTTGCCGGCGAGCGCGGCACCGCCGGGCCCATAGGCCCAGCCGAAGGCCAGCACTTCGTCGACCCACAGCTTGAGCAGCGGTGTCATGCCGTACCAGTGCAGCGGCTGCAGCCAGACGACGAGTTGGGCGTCCGCCAGCGCGTGCTGCTCTGCGGCCACGTCGACCAGGTAGTCGGGGTACAGCGCGTACAGGTCGCGCACCTGCACCCGGCCGGCGAGGTCGCCACCGGCGGCGGCGCGCATCAGCGTGCGATTGACCCTCGAGTGTTCGAGATGCGGATGGGCGACGAGAACGAGGATCGAGCTCAAGGTCCGGTGGCGTTCGGGATTGGCGCTAGGATGGCGTGGCGCAAGCGGTCGCTACCATAAGGCAAACGAGGTGTTCCCATGCCGGTGATCGTCGTGGCCAACCCCAAGGGAGGGGTCGGCAAGAGTACCGTGGCCACCAACCTGGCCGGTGCTCTGGCGCGCGCGGGCCACGCGGTGATGCTCGGCGACGTCGACCGCCAGCAGTCGGCGCGCCAGTGGCTGGCCTTGCGTCCGGCGTCGCTGCCCGTCATCCGTGGCTGGGACGTCGCGCGCGACGACATCGTGCGCCCGCCCAAGGGCACGACGCACGTGGTGCTCGACACGCCGGCCGGCCTGCACGACAAGAAGCTCGACGCGGTGCTGAGAATCGCCGACCGCGTGCTCGTGCCGCTGCAACCCAGCCTGTTCGACATCCAGGCCAGCCATGCCTTCCTGCGCGAGCTGCGCGAGCACAAGCGCGGCATGAGCGTGGCCGTGATCGGCAACCGGGTGCGCGAGGGCACGATCTCGGCCGACCAGCTGCGGCATTTCCTCGACACCATCGGCGTGCCGGTGCTGACGATGCTGCGCGACACCCAGCTGTACGTGCAGCTGGCCGCGCGCGGCGCCACGCTGTGGGACATTGCGCCCAGCCGCGCCGAACGCGACCTCGGGCAGTGGGCGGCAGTGCTCGACTGGGCGTTGCGGTGAGCGCCCGGAGGGCCACATGAAGCGCTTCGCGCGCCTGTCCGATCTCGCCGCGCATGAAGGGCGCGAGTTCGCCACCAGCGGCCAGGTCCTCGTCGAGCAGCCCCGCATCGACGCCTTCGCCGCGGTCACCGACGACCATCAGTGGATCCATGTCGACCCCGGGCGTGCGGCCGACGGGCCCTTCGGCGTGACCGTCGCCCATGGCTTTCTCACGCTGTCTTTGCTGCCACGGATGATGTACGAGTCCTTTGGCTTCGACGATGTGCGCATGGGCATCAACTACGGCATCAACCGGGTGCGTTTCCCGTCGCCGGTGCCCGTGGGCAGTGCGCTGCGCGCGCGTTTCAGGCTGCTCGAGTTCGAACGCATCGAGGGCGGAGCCCAGTTGACGGTGGAGGCGACCGTCGAGCGTGACGGGCATGCCAAGCCCGTGTGCGTGGCCGAACTCGTCACCCGGCAGTACACATGAGGGGGTGCAAGTGAAAGTCCTGCTGGTCGACGACCACCCGCTGATCCTGGCCGCGCTGCAGAGCGTGATCCGCGGCCTGGGTGACGATGTCACGGTGGTCGGCGCGGGCACCGAGCGCGAGGCGCGGGACGCGCTGCGGCGCGGTCCGGATTTCGACCTCGTGCTGCTCGATCTTCAGCTCGGCACGAGCGACGGCTTCGACCTGCTGACCGACCTGCGCCGTCAGTACCCGGCGCTGCCGATCGTCGTCGTCTCGGCGTCCGACCGCGCCAGCGACGTGATCCGCGCGATCGACGCCGGCGCGATGGGTTTCGTGCCCAAGCGGGCCACCAACGACACCCTGTTCGAGGCGCTGCGTCTGGTGATGTCCGGCGGCATCTACGTGCCGCCGATGACGCTGGGTCTGGACATGGGGTTCCCCGCGATCCCCGAAGGCGGCGACACCGTGCCCGATGTCATGCGTCCGCGAGCGGTCGACGAGGATCTCGTCGACATCACGCGCGCCGCCTCAGGCGCGCCGCACCAGGAGGTGCCGGCATCGTTCGACGAACTCGGCCTGTCCAAGCGCCAGGCCGACGTGCTGGCCTATCTGCTCAAGGGCATGCCCAACAAGCTGATCGCGCGCGAGATGCACCTGTCGGTGGAGACGGTGAAGGACCACGTGGCCGCGGTGCTGCGAGTGCTGGGCGTGTCCTCGCGCACGCAGGCGGTGATCGCGGTGAGCCAGCTCACGCAGAAGGTGCAGCGCGGCGGGGGTGTCGCGCCGGTGCAGGGCTGGAAGCCTTCGAAGCATTGACCGGCGCCATGTCCCGTGCGCCTGAGGCGGCGGCCGCGTCGCGATCGGACAGGGCGGCCGACCATGTGCGCGCGCTGTTCGAGCAGACGCCGGCCAGCCTGGCGGGCAACGCGATCGGCATCGCGCTGATCGCCATCGCCTTCTGGCCGCTGGCTTCGCGCGTGCGGTTGTCGCTGTGGCTGCTGGCGGCGCTGCTGCTGTGGGGCCTGCGCCTGGCGCATTACCTGCGCTACCGCAACCGGCGCGACGCGCATGCCCCCGTGCTGCTGGCCTGGCGCACCACCTGGCGCGCGCTCGTGCTGCTGCAAGGGGCGATGTGGCCGCTCGCGGCGTGGCTGTTCTGGGGCCTGGGCTCGGAGTTCCATACCGTCGCGCTGATCCTGATCTCCTACAGCTACACGCTCGGTTCGGTGCAGCTGCTCGCGACCCAGCCCACGCTGTTCCTCGGGTTCGTGACGCTGGTGCTGCTGCCGATTATCGTGCGCGTGGCCACCGACACGAGCCAGCCGTGGCACTGGCAGCTCGCGGGGGTGCTGGCGCTGCTGTTCGGCATCACCCTGCTGATGGGCCGCACCTATCGCGATGCGCTGTCGCAGGCGATCGGCCTGAAGCAGCAGACCGACCATCTGGCCGAGCAGTTGAGGCGCGAGAAGTCGATCGCCGACGAGGCGCGCCGCGTCGCCGAAGCCGCGAGCCGCGCCAAGACGCAGTTCTTCGCCGCGGCCAGCCACGACCTGCGCCAGCCGCTGCATGCAATGGGCCTGTTCGCCGAAGCGCTGCGCCAGAAGAGCGCGCGTGCCGGCGACCCGGAGGTGGCGGCGCTGGTCAACAGCATCAACCAGAGCGTCGACGCGCTCGAGGGCCTGTTCGGCGAGCTGCTGGACCTGACGCGCATCGACAGCGGTGGCGTCGACGTGCAAAGCGCCCCGGTGCGGCTGCGCGACCTGTTCGCGCGGGTGCGCCTGAGTTTCGAGCCCGCCGCCTTCGAGAAGGGCCTGGCGCTGTCGTTCCACGGTGAGCAGCGCGTGGCGCACACCGATCCGCTGCTGCTCGAGCGCATCGTGCGCAACCTGGTCAGCAACGCGATCCGCTACACCGAGGATGGCGGCGTGCTCGTCGCCTGCCGGCCCGTGCCCGGCGACCCTGCGCGCCTGCGGGTGCAAGTGTGGGACAGCGGCGTGGGCATTGCCGAGGCCAGCCTGCCCCGCATCTTCGACGAGTTCTACCAGGTGCAGGCCGGGCAGCCGTTGCAGGCGCACCAGACAAAGGGGCTGGGGCTGGGGCTGGCGATCGTCAAGCGCCTGGCGGACCTGCTCGATGCGAAGCTCACGGTGCGCTCGCGCGTCGGGCGCGGCACGGTGTTCACGCTCGAGGTGCCGGTGGGGCGCGAGCCGCGCACCATCACGCCGCCGCCCGCGGCGGCCATCGGCTCGCTCGGGGTCACGCTCAATGGCAGGCGCATCCTCGTGGTCGAGGACGAGCCGGCGGTGCGCGAGGGCCTGATCGTCGTGCTCCAGGCCTGGGGCGCCACGGTCGAGGCGCTGCCCGACCTGGCGGCCGTGCAGGCGTGGCGCGCCGACCCGGCGCGCGAGATGCCCGAGCTGGTGATCGTCGACTACCGGCTGCCCGACGGCCGGACCGGAATCGAAGCGCTGGCGGCGCTGCGCGCGCGCTGGCCCGGCCGCACGCTGCCGGCCATCGTGGTCACCGGCAGCAGCCTGGGCGGGCACGAGGACGAGGCAGGCAAGCACGACTTCCACCTGCTGGTCAAGCCGGTACTGCCGAACAAGCTGCGCGCGATGATCGCGTTCAAGCTGAACATGAAAGGCGGGACCTGAGGGTCCGCCGCGCGGCGCTCACGCCGGCTGGTAGGCCAGCCGCACGTAGATCGGCGCGAACGCCTCGGCCTGCGTCACCTCGACCAGCCGTTCGCGCGACAGCTCGAGCAGCGCGACGAAGGTGACCACCACGACGGGCACACCGCGCGCGGTGTCGAACAGGTCCTCGAACAGTGCGAATCGCCGGCCCTGCAGGCGCCGCAGCACGATGCTCATGTGCTCGCGCACCGACAGCTGCTCGCGGCTGATGTGATGGTGCGCCACCAGGCGCGCGCGCGCCAGGATGTCGCGCCAGGCATCGCGCAGGTCGATCGCCGCGACCTCGGGAAAGCGCGGCTCGAGCGACTGCTCGATCGCCACCTGTGCGCGCAGGAAATCGCGGCCGAGCACGGGCAGTGCGTCCAGCCGTGCGGCGGCCAGCTTCATCTGCTCGTACTCGAGCAGGCGGCGCACGAGCTCGGCACGCGGGTCCTCCGGCTCGCTGCCGTCGTCGGACTTGCGCGCGGGCAGCAACATGCGGCTCTTGATCTCGATCAGCATGGCCGCCATCAGCAGGTACTCGGCGGCCAGTTCGAGGTTGCGCGCTCGGATCTCGTCGACGTAGCGCAGGTATTGGCGCGTCACCTCGGCCAGCGGGATGTCCAGGATGTTGAAGTTCTGCCGGCGGATCAGGTACAGCAGCAGGTCCAGTGGCCCCTCGAAGGCCTCGAGGAAGACCTCGAGCGCGTCGGGCGGGATGTACAGGTCGTGCGGCAGCGCGAACAGCGGCTCGCCGTACAACCGCGCCACCGCGACCGCATCGATTTCGGTGGGCGGCAATTGCGCAACAGCCACCGGGTCGGCCGGCGGCGGAAGCGTGTCGATCGCGTCAGTCATGCGGTGCCATGAGATCCAATCGGCCGACGCGCGTCCTGGCGTGGCCACGCAACCGCCGCGGATCGGGCTCCGCCCGGCCGCTGGCGTTGCCCCCTTGAGGGGAGCGGCGCAGCCGCTCCGGGGGTGGGCTCATTTCGTCTGGTACACGTAGGGCTGCTGGGCCACGCGCGCATCGCGCCACTCGTCCTGCGCGTCGCGGTCGACGGGGCGGTCCCACAGGCGGGCGCGGCCGGCACGCTGCTCGGCCTCGAGCGTGGGCTTGCGCGTCTTGAGTTCCTCGATGAACTTCGTGAGGTCGGACTGATAGGGCTTCCAGAACAGGGGCATGTCGGCGCAGGCACAGGATGAAGCGTTAACGTGATTTTACCGGGGGTGCGGCATGCGGCTGTTCAAGGGGATGTTGACGGCGTCGTTGCTGGGGGCCTTGTTCGCCCTGTCGGGCTGCGACCAGCAGAGGATCGCCAAGCTCGAGGAGGGTGTGGCCACCGAGGCCGACGTGAAGCGCGAGTTCGGCGAGCCCGCCGCCGTGTACAGCGAGGCCGACGGCGCGCGCACGCTCGAGTTCCCGCGGCAGCCCAACGGGCAGGTCAACTACATGATCACGATCGGAGCCGACGGCAAGATGAGCGCGCTGCGCCAGGTGCTCAAGCCCGCCGAGTTCGCCAGGGTCACCCCGGGCATGGACAAGGCCGAGGTGCGGCGCGTGCTCGGCAAGCCGGCCAAGACCTCGCTGTACGACCTGAAACCGGACGAGGAACACTGGGACTGGCGCTGGCTCGAGGGCCAGTTGCCCAAGTTGTTCATCGTCACCTTCGACCGTGACGGCAAGGTCACGAAGACGGCGTCCGTCGACGATCCGGAGCCGCTGCGCGGCGGGCAGTAGCGGCTACCGAGCGGCGGGCTCGTCGACGAACGCCGCGGCCACCGTCGGCACGATCGCATCCTCACCCAGCTCGGCGGCAAAGCCGGAGCGCCGCATCAGCGACAGGGGCTGATCGTTCACGTTGGCGAGCACCAGCCCGATGCCCCGCTTCTTCAGCGCCTTATGCAGCTGCGCGAGTGCGTCTAGGCCCGAGGTGTCCATCGAGATCAGGCGGTGCATCTCGAGCACGACGGCGCGCGTGCCGGGCGCAATCTGGGCCTCGAGCGCCTCGATCTTGCCCACTGCGCCGAAGAACAGCGAGCCGAACAGCTCGAAGCTGACGACGCCCTCGGGCAGCTCACCGGCGTCGTACGGGTGGACGCGAAACAGCGTGCTCATGCGGTAGATGAAGAACACGCAGGCCAGCACCAGTCCGACCTCGACCGCCACCGTGAGGTCGAACACGACCGTGAGAACGAAGGTGCCGATGAGGATCGTGCGGTAGGGAATCGAGAAGCGGCGCAGGCGCGCGAACTCGTGCCACTCGCCCATGTTCCAGGCCACGAACATCAGGGTGCCTGCCAGCGCAGGCAGCGGGATGTACAGGGCCAGCGGTGCGGCGATCAGCACGACGCCCAGCAGCGCGGCCGCATGCACGATGCCCGCGACCGGCGTTCGGCCGCCGGCGCGCACGTTGGTGACGGTGCGCGCGATGGTGCCGGTGGCGGGCATGCCGCCGAACAGCGGGCTGACGATGTTGGCGATGCCCTGGGCCATCAGTTCCTGGTTCGGGTCATGGCGCGGCAGGTCTTCGGCGACGTTGTCGGCGATGCGCGCGCACAGCAGCGATTCGATCGCCCCCAGCAGTGCGATCGTCAGCGTCGGGATCAGCAGCTGCTTGGCGCTGTCCCACGAGAACGGCGGCAGCGCCAGCTCGGGCAGTGAACGCGGGATGCCGCCGAAGCGCGAGCCGATCGTGTCCACCGGCAGCGCGAAGTACCAGCTCACCAGCGTCATCGTCACCAGCACCACCACCGGCCCGGGCAGGCGCGACAGCGCGTGGATCGTGTGGCCCTCGATGCGCCTGTCGGCGATGGCGCCGGCGCCGGGCAGGCGGGGCCAGAGCGCCAGCCCGGCGAACGAGGCCAGGCCGATCGCCAGCGCGTAGGCGTTGAAGCTGCCCAGGTGCAGCCACAGCGTGTTGATCTGCGCGAAGAAGTCGGCCGGCATCTTGTCCACCGACAGACCGAGCAGGTCCTTCAACTGCGACAGCGCGATCAGCACCGCGATGCCGTTGGTGAAGCCGATGATGATCGTCACCGGGATGTAGCGCACCAGCGCGCCGAGCTTGAACCAGCCGAGCAGGAACAACAGCACGCCGGCCGAGGCGGTGGCGATCAGTAGGTTGGTCAGGCCGTAGCGCTCGACGATGCCGTAGACGATGACGATGAAGGCCCCGGCCGGCCCGCCGATCTGCACGTTCGAGCCGCCCAGCGCCGAGATCAGGAAGCCGGCGACGATGGCGGTGACGAGGCCCTGCTCGGGCTTGAGGCCGCTGGCGATCGCGAAGGCCATCGCCAGCGGCAGCGCGACGATGCCCACCGTGAGGCCGGCGCCGATGTCGGCCACGGCCTGCTTGCGGCTGTAGCCCGCCAAAGTATCGACAAGGCGCGGCCTGAAGCGATGGAAGTTCAGCGCCATGGTGTACGGCGCAGGCCGCTCAACGCACCCGCATGCCGGGCTGCGCGCCGGGCCACGGCTCGAGCACGTACAGCCCCGGGTGCGCTTTGTCGTCGGCATGGCTGGCCGCCAGCACCATGCCTTCGCTGACGCCGAACTTCATCTTGCGCGGCGCGAGGTTGGCAACCATCACGGTGAACTTGCCGATCAGGTCCTCGGGTTTGTAGGCGCTCTTGATGCCCGAGAACACGTTGCGCATGCGGCCTTCACCCACGTCGAGCGTCAGGCGCAGCAGCTTGTCGCTGCCCTCGACGTGCTCGGCATTGACGATCTTCGCGACCCGCAGGTCGACCTTCGCGAAGTCCGCGATGCCGATCTCGGCGGCCAGCGCCTCGCCGCCGGGGTCGGGCGCGGCGGGGGGTGCCTGGGGTTCGAGCAGCGCGTCGACCTGCTTCGCGTCGACGCGTTGCATCAGGTGCTGGTAGGCGCCGATGCGGTGCGCGCCGAGCGAGCGCGACGCGTCGTGCCAGTCCAGTGGCGGCACCTGCAGGAAGGCTTCGACCTGCGCGGCCAGCACCGGCAGCACCGGCTTGAGGTAGACCGTGAGCAGGCGGAAGGCCTCGATGCACACGCTGCACACGTCGTGCAGCGCAGCATCCAGGCCGCTTTGCTTGGCCAGCTCCCAGGGCTTGTGGCGGTCGACGTACTCGTTGACGCGGTCGGCCAGCAGCATCACCTCGCGCAGCGCCTTGCCGAACTCGCGCTCCTCGTACAGCTCGCGCACCGCACCGGCCTGCGCGCGCAGAGCGTCGAGCAGCGTGCGGCCCTCCACGCCGAGGTCGGCCGAGAGCTTGCCATCGAAGCGCTTGGCGAGGAAGCCCGCCGCGCGGCTGGCGATGTTGATGTACTTGCCCACGAGGTCGCTGTTGACGCGCACCACGAAGTCGTCGGGGTTGAACTCGATGTCCTCGACCCGGGCGTTGAGCTTGGCGGCGATGTAGTAGCGCAGCCACTCGGCGTTCAGGCCCAGCTCGAGGTACTTCAGCGGGCTGATGCCGGTGCCGCGGCTCTTGCTCATCTTCTCGCCGCCGCCGGCCGTCAGGTGGCCGTGCACGTAGATGCGGTCGGGCACCTTGCGGCCGGAGAAGTGCAGCATCGCCGGCCAGAACAGGGTGTGGAAGGTGACGATGTCCTTGCCGATGAAGTGGATCTGCTCGACCGTCGGGTCGGCCAGGTAGGCCTCGAAGTCCCGGCCGTTTTTCGTGAACCAGGCCTTGAGCGACGCGAGGTAGCCCACGGGCGCGTCGAGCCAGACATAGAAGTACTTGCCCGGCGCATCGGGGATCTCGATGCCGAAGTACGGCGCGTCGCGACTGATGTCCCAGTCGCCGAGCAGCGGCTTGCCGTCGGCATCGGGCTTGAACCACTCGCGCACCTTGTTGGCCACCTCGGGCTGGAGCTTGCCGTCCTGCGTCCACTCCTCGAGGTAGGCCACGCACCGCGGGTCCGACAGGCGGAAGAAGAAATGCTCGCTCGACCTCAGCACCGGCGTCGCGCCCGACAGCGCCGAGTACGGGTTCTTCAGCTCGGTGGGCGAATAGACCGCGCCGCAGACCTCGCAGTTGTCGCCGTACTGGTCCTTGGCGCCGCAGTTCGGGCACTCGCCCTTGATGAAGCGGTCGGCCAGGAACATGCCCTTGTCGGGGTCGAAGAACTGTTCGACCATCCGCACGTCGATCAGCTCGTTCTTGCGCAGTGCGAGGTAGATGCTCTTGGCCAGCTCGTGGTTCTCGGGCGCATCGGTCGAATGCCAGTGGTCGAAGGCGATGTGAAAGCCGTCGAGGTACTGCGCCCGCCCGGCCGCCACCTCGGCCACGAACTGCTGCGGCGTCTTGCCGACCTTCTCGGCAGCGATCATGATCGCTGCGCCATGGGCGTCGTCGGCGCAGACGAAATGCACGTCGTGACCCAGCATGCGCTGGAACCGCACCCAGATGTCGGCCTGGATGTACTCCATCATGTGGCCGATGTGGAACGGGCCGTTGGCGTAGGGCAGGGCGGTGGTGACGAAGAGCTTGCGCGGCATGGGGGGATTCTAGAGATGGGCCTAGACTTGCAGGCTCCAGATCCCTGCGTGCCCCTCCATGAGCCCCACCGAAAGCGCCGTTTCCGACGCCTTGAAGAGCGTCGTCGATCCCAATACGGGCAAGGACTTCGTGTCCACCCGCCAGTTGAGGAATCTCAAGGTCGAGGGTGGTGACGTATCTTTCGACGTCGAACTCGGCTATCCCGCGAAGAGCCAGATCGCTGCGCTGCGCAAGGCGCTGATCGCTGCGGCGCGCACCTTGCCCGGCGTCGAGAACGTGAGCGTCAACCTGTCGAGCAAGATCATCGCGCACGCGGTGCAGCGCGGCGTGCAACTGCTGCCGACGATCAAGAACGTCGTCGCGGTGGCCTCGGGCAAGGGCGGCGTGGGCAAGAGCACCACCGCGGTCAACTTGGCGCTGGCGCTGGCGGCCGAGGGCGCGCGCGTGGGCATCCTCGATGCCGACATCTACGGCCCGAGCCAGCCGATGATGATGGGCATCGAAGGCCGACCCGAGAGCGCCGACGGCAAGACGATGGAGCCGATGGAGAACTACGGCGTGCAGGTCATGTCGATCGGCTTCCTCGTCGACACCGACAACCCGATGATCTGGCGCGGCCCGATGGCCACCCAGGCCCTCGAGCAACTGCTGCGCCAGACCAACTGGGGCGAGCTCGACTACCTGATCGTCGACATGCCGCCGGGCACCGGCGACATCCAGCTCACGTTGTCGCAGCGCGTGCCGCTCACGGGCGCGGTGATCGTCACCACGCCTCAGGACATCGCGCTGCTCGACGCCAAGAAGGGTCTGAAGATGTTCGAGAAGGTGGGCGTGCCCATCCTGGGCATCGTCGAGAACATGGCCGTGCACGTGTGCTCGAACTGCGGCCATGTGGAGCACATCTTCGGCGCGGACGGCGGCAAGCGCATGGCCGCCGAGTACGGCGTGGACTACCTCGGCGCGTTGCCGCTGGACCTGTCGATCCGCGAGCAGGCCGATGCCGGGCGCCCGACGGTGGTGAGCGACGCCGACGGCGAGGTCGCGGCCATCTACAAGACCGTGGCACGCCAGGTGGCGGTGAAGATCGCGGGCAAGGCGAAGGACTTCAGCGCGAAGTTCCCGACGATCTCGATCTCGAAGACCACCTGAGGCCAGGGCCGCCATGGACCGACCGAGTCTTCGCGTGGCGGTCGTGATGGAGCGCGAGGCCGCGCCCAACCGCTGGGAGGACTGGCGCTTCCGCATCATCGAGGTGGTGCCCGACGACGGCGGCTTTGGCACCGAGCCGCGCCTTCTGCGCGACGACGGGAAGGTGGCGCGCACGCTCTACCCGAACCTGCAGGCCACTCTGTACCGCGACGAGGCCGAGGGCTACTGGCTCAACCTCGGAACGCCCGCGCCGGTATGGTTCGTGATGTGGCGCATCGCCGACGACGACCCGTCACGTGCCTGGCCCGAAATGGTGACGCTGTCGTACAACGAGGCCGGCCGCCTGCTCGACGCGCAGGAGCGCGTGGACAACACGCCACTGCAGGCGAATGTTCGGGCGTGGCTTCAGGCCTTCACCGACGAGAACTACCGGCCCGAGCCCAAGCAGCGCAAGCGGCCGGCGTCGTTCCAGCGGCCGGAGGACCGCAAGTGAGCCGGCGCGCGCCCGCTCGGTGTTGGGGCGCCTCGGACGAGCCGGGGGCACGATGAGTGAAGGCGACGACGGCTTCCTCGCGCGCTGGTCCAAGCGCAAGGCCGCGCTGCGCGAGGGGCGCGAGGCGCCGCCGGAACCCGCCGCGCCAGCGCCGGCAGCGCTGCGGCCCGAACGCGTCGAAGCGCCCGTCGCACCCGTCGCACCCGCGACCGGCGCTGACCCGGCTGAGCCGAAGGCGCCGGCGCCCACGCTCGACGACATCGCCGGGCTGACTCGCCAGTCCGACTTCCGCCGCTTCGTCGCGCCCGACGTCGACCCCGGCGTCAGGAACGCCGCGCTGAAGAAGCTGTTCGCCGATCCGCAGTTCAATGTGATGGATGGTCTGGACACCTACATCGACGACTACGGCAAACCCGACCCTATTCCTGCGTCGATGCTGCGCAAAATGGTCCAATCGGCTGCGCTGGGCCTCTTCGACGACGAGAAGCCCGAGTCCCAGGCGAGCAGCCCGACGGCCCCAACCACACCCACCGATGACCACGACCCTGCTGTGCGACTGCAACCGGACGATGCCGCTGGATCGGACCGGCCTGCAGGCGGCGCTGGCGAAGACGCCGGGCTCGAGCGCTGAGGGCATCGACACGCCGCACACGCTGCTGTGCCGGCGCGGGGCCAGCGCCTTCCAGCGCGCCGCCAAGCAAGGCGACGACCTCGTCGTGTGTTGCACGCAGGAAAGCCGCCTGTTCCTCGAGCTCAACGGCGAGACCGCCGGTGCGCCGGGCCT